>Ga0182014_10005433_pt1 | contig 14154 bp, 8 predicted proteins | sample 612S2DmetaG_FD_120489 | JGI IMG/M metagenome (GOLD analysis project Ga0182014, IMG submission 120489) | Permafrost microbial communities from Stordalen Mire, Sweden - 612S2D metaG | ecosystem: Environmental > Terrestrial > Soil > Wetlands > Permafrost | place: Sweden: Stordalen | collected... | reverse complement strand
TGTCGACCGTCGTAAAGTAGACGATGTATTTGCCGTTGTAGTGGACGCAAGTGAAATCCTTCATGGCGAGCGACCCGTTCTGTGGCGAAGCGAGCGGATCCGTCGACATCCATCTGAATGTCGTGGGCAGCGCGCCATTCTGCGCGAAACAGACGGGTGATGAACACCAGAAAAGCCATAGGAGTGAAGCGACTGTAAAAACGCCTTTTTCCCGCGTTTTTGCAAATGAACAGCGCAACGTCAATGAGGTCAATTTAATTTGATTCATAGTTTTAATTCGATTCACTCATGTTGTTAAGCCGGTCCGAATAGACTTGCCTGGCATTGCTCAAAAAATGAGATGTGCCCGCCTTTCGCCGGCGGTTTCTCCCGTAAATCAAGTACAGGTCCGCGCCCTGGCGGCTCATCGAAACCAGCCGAAGGCGCGCGGCTTCCTCCAGCTTTTTGACTCCGAGGCCGTCGGCCAGCGTCGGCGCGGCGCGTCCGCCGAAGATCACCGGGCTGATCGTCAAATGGACCTCATCGACCAACCCGGCGGCGAACAGCGCCCCGTTCAATTCGCCGCCCCCTTCACACAACAGACTCTTCACCTTCCATTTTGCCCGCAGCCAGCGCAGCGCGGCGGTGAAATCGATCTCCGTCCGGCCAACGACCTTCACCTCGTCGGCCAGCCCTTGCAGGCGGCGCAGCTTGGGCTTCGACACCCGTTCTGTTGTAATCACAATTATAGGCGACATGTGGTGTCGAAATATCTCCGCCTCAGGGTCGATGGTGCCCGCGCCGCTGACGATGATCCGCAAGTTGTTCTCCGCCAGTCCCCTTTGCCGCCGCAGTCGCCGGAACCGCGCCGGGCCGGGGCCTAAGTTGACGCTGTCCAAGTCCACCGTTCGCGCCCCGGCCATGACGGCGTCGGCGCGGGCGCGCAACTCCAGCATGTGCTGGCGGTCGCGCGGCCCGGCAAACGGCTCGAAATGCCGGCTGGCCGGCGCGATCTTGCCGTCGGCGGTCAGCGCCGCGTTGAGGAAGACAAATGGCAGGCCGGGCCGCTTCATGCCATTGGCGCCTCAGCGCCGCCGGCCCAGGCCGGGGGGCTTTTCAACTGGTAAAGCATCTCGCCGGCTCTGGGCACCAGCAAAACGCCCTCCGCCTCGCGGTTGGCAAAATCCTCCTTCCGAATGGAGCTGGGATCGCGGTAGCCAAGATTGATCCGGCGGCAGACCGCCTGGGGAATCCCCGTGGCCAGGGTGACACGGGCGCGGGGGGTTTCCACGCCGTGGTCGAAGGAGCCGACGCCATAGACATGAGTGCTGTGGGCCAGCACACCCCAGGGAAACTGTTTGAAGCGGTCCCATTGCTTGAGGTAATAGTCCCGGCAATGGTAGCCGATTTCCAGGAGAGTCCTGCCGTGGGTGACGCAAATCTCCTTGATGTGCGGCGCGTAAATAATCAATTCGCCGCCGTCGGCCAGGACAGGTTCGAGTTTGTACATGCACTTGCCGCCGGTCCAAAGTTCGTCGTACATCGCCGGCGCGCAGGAGAGGATCGAATGGAACGGCGCGTCCTTGCGGGTGATGTGCAGTTGGCGCGACAGCTCGCTGGCCGCGTCCCACGCTCCTTCCGGCGTGCCCGCGTAAAGCCCGGCCAGGCCGTTTTCCCCCACCACCAGGCAAAAGCAAAGCTTGGGAACGGACACCATTGCCCCCGCCCGGTCCACGATGCGCCTGACCGGAGTCCATTTGCTGCCGTTTATCATCGGATTGGTCACAACCGCTCCCAGCCAATGGAAAAAATTCAAGAGCCGCGGCCCCGCCACTCCGGGAAAGAGGTATTTGTTCCCCCCGGAAAAACCGACCACTTCATGCGGAAAAACAGGCCCAATAATGATGACCTGATCATATTCAAAAAGAAGCCTGTTGACCTCCACAGCCATTTGCATCGAAAACAGCCCGCCTGTCAACCGGCTGATTTCGTCCGCCGTCAACGTGCCGATTTCCCGCAACGCGGCGGGATCGTTCCAGGCATGATTGTGGAAGGCGACGTTGCGGTAGGCGGCCCGCCGTTCCTCCAGCGAGATTTCCAGTCGCCGGCAGATGGCCGCTTCGTTCATGGGCTGATGCGTGCCCAGGGCGATCAGCACATCAAATCTGTCCGTCACGCCGCCGATTTGGGAAAAAAGCGCCTTGAACATCAGCCCGATTGGCGCCGTGCGAGTGCCATCGGGAACGATGAGCAGCACGCGTTTGTGGCGATAGGCCTCCGCCGGGCAGGATGCCGCGACGACTTCCGCAGCCTGCCCGGCGGAGACCCGGCGGCTGCCTGGCTCGCACTTGGCCAGCACCGAAGTGGGATTGTTAGCGTTCACGCAGTGCCGGAGCATAGCACCACCGCGCCCGTGGGCAAGGCCGGGAAGAACCCCCATTTTCCCTTGACCATTCTCTGACGGGGTTTTATGACATGGGGGAGGTTTGGGACGGCATGCTGAAGCATCGTCCGTTGAGAATAATCGAAAGAAGAGAGGTCGCAAACAATCAAAAGAAGTCGGACCACCACCGTATGCAACGCATGGGCATCCCAACCATTACCTCTATGACGCCGTCAAATCTGAGCCGGTCAATCGTCCGCGGCATTGCCGCATGTTGCAAGCCAACCCTCCTTGGCGCCCTGGCGTTGGTCTGCTTTGGCCAAATCAGCCAGGCCCAGCCAACCGGCGTTTACACCGTCAGTTCGGAAATCGCGCCGAATGCCGACTGGTCCACCACGGCGGAGGTGGCATGGACAACCAATAACGGCAACAACTGCCCCCCGACAATTTATCCGTCAGCCCCGGCGTCGTTAGTGTCAAACATCGCCTTTGAACTGGCCACCAACGCAAATAGTGCCTTGGACGCCGGCACTTTAACAACCAATGCGGACTCCACTCAAGTCAGCGTCCCGACTGCGTTCACATGGGCTTTTAACGCGTATTCGCTCACCGTCGATTCGGGCACGATACTGAACCTCGGAGCCACAACACCCGCCCAGATTTTGAATTGGGGAGGGACGCCGGACGCGGCGCCGTTGACGGGTCTTATACTGAGCAACGGCGCCGTGATTGATGCCGTATCCACGGCGGCGCTTACCAACACAGGGGTCATTACCTGGGGTCCTGATTCCGGGGGCGGCACGGTCTTCCAAACTTCCGCCGCTTTTGGCAGCACGAGTATGGCTAATTACGTTTGGATGCCCACGCAGCTTTCGGGTTACGCCGACCTGGCGATCATTAACAATCCCACCAACGCCGCCGCTCCCTGCATCCTCTTCGGCACCAATGGGAACAACGCCTGGGCAGGCACCGTCCAGGTGCGGTCCGGCTATTTTCAGGCGGCCGGATATTACCCGCTGGGTTTGGGCGGTGTCACCGTTGATCCGCAATACTCTCCCTCTGTCAACCCGCCTGTCTGGATGTCGTCCGCTCCGGCGGGACCCGCCATCTTTGAACCTTTGACGGACATCACGATCCCCGGCAGCCTGGTCGCCCAGAACGGCGGCGTGATCGTTTTGCATCAGGATGTTGCCGTCGGCTCGGCCACCATCGACGGAAATCCTCTGCCGCCGGGAGCCTATTATTGGGCCAATCTGAACATTGCTTACCCCGACGTTTTCGCCGCGCCTGGCTCCGGGAGCCTGATTGTTGGCACTGTTGACGCCAACGCGACGCCTGCCACCCCGGTCAACGTCGGCGCGTTTAGCGGCAGCGGATTTGTGACGATTTCATGGGAGGGCGCGGGAAACGCGGAGAATTACATCGTCGAACGCTCCACTACCCTGAACGGAACCAACACGACCATTGCCACGCTTGCCAACGATGCGCATAGTTACACGGACACCGCGGTGACCAATGGCGACACCTATTATTACGAGATTGCGGCGTCCAATCCAAACGGGCTGAGCGCGGCTTCCTCACCGGCGGTGGTGGGGGCGCCGAATCCGCCCGTGGGTGGCATCGCGGCGGTCGATTCCTGGTGGGACACGGTGACATTGTCATGGACGGCTTATCCCGGCGCGAAGAGTTACGACATCTATGCCGGCGGCGCCGCGACCGGGCCGTTCTCGCTCATTGCAGCGGGCATCACGAATAACACCTATGATTACGTGGTGGATACTGGAATGCCCGCCGCGTCCAACTATTTTTCTGTTCAGGCTGTCACCAGCAACAGCATCAGCGGCAACTCCGCGATTGTCGGCGCTCTTGAAGGATTAACCCTGGTCGAGGAGTGGAATGGTATGGGATTGACAAGTGGCAGTCCGACCAACGGCGCGGCGGTCTCTGAGTGGGATGGCAACTTCCAGGGCACCGCGGCGACAGCCGACCTCGCCAACAGCCCGCTCTTGTTGTTGAACGCCACTCCGGCTGGCGCTCCGGCGGTCCACTTTAATCAAGCCGCTCAAGCGGAACTGTACGTCGATGGCGCCGACAGCCCCGTCACCGGCTTGTCCAGTTTCAGCGAATTGCTGGTGTTCAGAGCGACTTTGCCCGGGACAGGCGCGGGCCTTTGGACCGGCATGACCGGACTGACCAGCGCGGAGATCGGCGGCACGGCCAACGATTGGGGCGCGGGGTGGAATGCCAACGATCATATTTGCTTCGGCATTGGCGATCCGGAGACGACCGATGAATGCGCTCTCACCAATTTGCTGGGCGGCTTTCATGCCGCTGTCATGGTCTGGGACCCGGTCAACAGCCAGATACGAATGACTGTGGACAATCTTGGAACGCAGATTTTCACCAACGCGCCTCCGGCCAATCCGCGTTCCGCGAGCGCCGGCATACATATCGGAAACTGGTCCGGAGGCGCCTCTGGCGGCTATTTCTTTCAGGGTGACATTGCGGAAATCGGGATCGTCAACGGCCCGATGCCGGCGTCCATGGCCAGCAATGTGATCGGTCAGTATTTGATTCCCGCTTATGGATATGAATTCAACGTCAGCGCTCGCAATCCCTCGCGCGGCGTCTTCGCGCTTGACTGGCCCGCCTACTCCGGCGCGATCTACAAGGTTCTCTCCACGACCAACCTGTCCGTGCCGCGGACCAATTGGACCGTGGTTGCCACGATCACCAACTCCCTGGATGCGGCAACCTTGAGCTTCACCAACGCCAACGCCACGAACCAAGACAGGTTCTATCAGATCATTGGGCCATGAGCCAGCATCTTGCCGATTTGGAAATCGGCGGCACCGCAGGTTTGGAAACCTGCGCTACGAGCGCAAACCAGCCCTATTGAGTTGTCACACGGAAAAACTGCGCCGCGGGGCGGTTGTCCGGGACTTCGACTGTTTTCAGTGTGCCATCGCCGGCGATATTGGTGTAGAAGAGCCAATTGGTGCCCGCAAGGTTCGTGCTGTATTGAACGTCGTGGGTGTGGTTGGCCATCGAAACAAAGGAGAATTCAAAGTCGGCGCCCAGCCGCGATGGATTCAGCAGCGTTACGGGCGAAGCCGGCTCCGTCAGGGCGACCATTCCCAACATGCCGCTGTTGAACTCCTCAAATATAAGATTATAGCCGTTAAAGGTAATTTCTTCGGAGGAATTGACCAGATTTGTCCCGAAATACACGGCTCCGCTGCCGAACCCGCACACCCAAACACCGCCGGGGGCAAGCGCGATGTCATAGAAATTGACCATGTCAGTGACTTGAATGGTCAAATTCGTCGATTCCGCCATCCGTGCCCATTGGGGCGTCCCGGTGTTATCAAACATCGCCGCGAAGGCCTGGCTAAAATAGCCCGCGCGTCCAGAATAGGAGTTTGTGAGCGTATTCAAGCGCGGCGCGGCCAGGATGTCATTGCCAAAAATGGCATACGTATCAAAGTTGCCGGCGACATAAACATTCACCGCCCCATCGGCCACCGCAGCCTCGGGTTGCGTCGTAGCGCTGCCGAAGCCGGTGGCAATCTGGGCGTTGCCGTTGGTGTCGTAACGGGCGAAGTACTGTCCCCTGCCATCGGCAATGGGAACCGTCAAGGAGCCGAAGACGGCGTTGGAGCCGTAAGCTGTGCCGACCAGGAACAGGTTTGTGCCGGAGACGGCAATTTCCGGATAATCGTCGATAAGGCCATTGGGGTCGGACACTCCAAGCGGTTCGCCGACGCCGCGCGACCAGATTCCGCGCCCGTTTGTGGCGTTGATGGCGGCAAGGGTCCAATTGCGCTCCGTGTCATTGGTCAGCCCGCCAATGGTGTAATTCGTGTTGACGCTCAACGCGTCTGACAAACTGGCATAGACGATTCCCCCGCTGTAATGAAGGTAAAAGATGGGGCTTGGGACAGGCTCCGCCCAGTTCAGCGCTCCGGTGTCGTTGAATTGCGCCAGACAACTCCCGCTGCCGGTCAAGTTGCTCGCTCCGATGGTGGTCGAGCTGTTGAACATGAAGGCAAACGTGACATTACCAGATGAATCGGACACGAGGTCGTTCAGAAGCGGGGCTGCGTTGCTGACCGTCTGGATCCATACCGTGTTCCCATCGGCGTCGAATCTGGCCAGGAAATAAGTCCCCGCGCCGGAATCACTCAGCGGAGTGTTGCCGAGCCAGTTTGTTCCCGAGAAATAGCCGGCCGCATAGACGCCGCCACCCGGCGCGGGAGCGACTTCCTCCGCGTAGGCGCTGCCGTTTCCGTTATTGGTCACCGCCGCAACCCAAAGGCCGGCTTTCGCGGCGGATTGTTTCACGATAACAGCCGCGAATCGGCCTTTGACGTTGATGATTTCATTTGTCCCGAAGAAATTGGTTCCTTCCGAGTAACCAGCCGAGAAGAGGTTCGTGCCGGTGGAATCCACCGTGCAGGCGTAAAAAACGTCATTCGCCACGTAAGTGCCGTAGTCGTCATAGTTGACAAAGGGCGATTTGAACGCTTCCGACCAATCCGGCGGCAATGGAGCGCTGACATACGTGACCAGCGCCGTCGTGGTGGTTTGCGACCCGGCCAGATTGCCGGCCACCGCGTAATAACTCCCCGCCACGTTGCTGGAGCCTGCGTTGGCGGGAATGAAAAGCGCGCTGGTGGCTCCCGCGATGGGATTGGCGTTGCCAACTTCGTACCATTGCCATGTTGGGTCAGGGGTGCCCGTGACACCGGCCACCAAGGCCACGCTGTAACCGGGATAATTCGTTTGATTGAACGGATTCAACGTGATGACAGGCGCCACGGCGGGCGTGAAGACCACCAGGTCCACGAAGCCCGCGTCCGTGGGCGAGGAGCCGCTGTTCGCAAGGGTATTGGCATTCCAAACCAGTGTATGGGCGCCAGCGCCTATTACGGGAAATGTGTCCTGCGTCCAGGAAGTCTGACCCCCTATATTGTCCTGGTAAATGCCGTCGATATCGAATTCGAGTTCGAAGTCGTCGGCACTATTGGCAGTGGTTTCCCAATAGAAACTGATCGTGCCCGGACCCGTGACGCTCGCTTGCAGGAGGGAAGATTGGTTGTCCTGGAGACTGCCGCTCTGGGCGGCGGCGGCATTGGTCGAGTAGGTGTTGGTGCTTTCCGCAAACCAGTCCGCGTCCCCGGCGCTGCTCCAGACCAGATTGGTCGCACCCAAAGCCGTCCCCAATCCGTTGGTCGTGCTGACCTGAATTGTCGAGCCGGGATTGTTGAAAAGGAAAGCCACCTCGTTTGACGAGATGACACGGGAGTAAATCTGGACGTTGTCCAACTGTCCCACATAGCCATTGTACCCGGTATAACTGGGACTAGTCGGGTTCGAGTTGCCCGCGTCGGCCAGGGCGCCAAAGACCAGGATTTGCGGATTGCTCAACAGAGAGGTGTCCGCGAAAACATTGGTGTTGAACACCCCGTCGATATAAATCCGTTTCTCACCCGTTCCCTGGTTTCGCGTCACCACCACATGATGGTAACTCCCATCATTGACGGCCGTTTTTGAGGTCAGCGTGTCGGCACTCAATCCGTCAGTCCCGAAGGCGACGCGGCCTCCTGTCAACGCCAGCGGGACCAAGTCGAAGGTCTGTCCCGCCACTTCTGCCGTCACCACTCCCGCGCCCTCAGTGGCCGCATCGCCGCCATTGCCGAGGGATTGGGTCGTTTGCAGCCATGCGGAAAGCGAGAAGCTGCCCGCAAAGTCCGTGACCAGCCTGCCCTCCGGCGCCAAGAAGGTGCTGCCATTAAAGGTCAAAGCTCCCGGTCCGCTTTCCGCGTCGTTGGTCACAGCCGGCCCTGGGCCACCCTGGCAAGCTCCCGCAAAGAGCATGTCGTTGGCGTTGGTGGAGACATCCGCCGCCAGGACCGTGCCTTCGTCAAAATCATAATGGGCGACAAGGCCGTTGGTGGCGTTTGAACCGGGTTTGGCGTGAAGGGTGGCTACCTCGCCGGATGCCAGGACCCGCGAATAAACCTGGATGTCATCGATCAATCCCACAAATCCATTGTGGCCGGAAACTTCCGGGCTTGCCGGGTCTGGATTGGACGCATCAGCCAGCGCCCCGATCGTAATGAGTTTCGGCGCGTTCAACAAACCGGGCGTGGCAAAATCATTGGTGCTCAGCACCCCGTCGATATAAATCTGTTTCTCACCCGTCGCCTGATTCCGCGTCACCACGACATGATGGTAAAGGCCGTCATTGATGTTTGTCACTGAATTCAGCGTGTCATCGTTGGTTCCCCCGGAGTTAAAGCCGATGCCGCCGCCGGTCAACGCCATGGGAATCAAATCGTTTGTCAGCCCCGGCATATCCGCCGACACGATCCCCGCGCCATAGTAGGCCGGCGCTGTAGGCCAGGCGAAATTCTGCGTCGTATTGACCCAAAGCGAAAGCGAGAAGTCCCCCGCCAGCGTCGAAAGCAGGTTGCTCGATGCGGTCAGAAAACTGGCTCCATTAAAATAGTCCGCTCCGCCCCCGCTGACGGCATTTGTGCTGAGGACCGGGCCGCTGAAACTGCCGGCATAAATCAGGTTGTTGCCGTTGGCGGAAAGGTCCGCCGCCAAGTCCGTGTTCTCGTCAAAATCATAATACGCTGCCAAGCCGCTGGAAGGGCCGGTGACGTTGGGCACGGATGTGCCGGGGTTGGCGTAAAGGAAAGCCACCTCGGTTGCTTCCAAGACCCCAGCGTAGAATTGCACGTCGTCCAACAGGCCCGTGTAACTTGACGAATAGACGCCGCCAATCGAATAGTAATAGTCGTTCCCATCCAAATTGTTCGTGCTCCCGTAATCTGAGGAGTCGGGCAGGCCGTTGATGTAGATGGATTTCTGGCCGGTGGATTGATCGCGGGTGACGACGATATGGACGTAGCTTCCCGTGGTGACGCTGGCTGTCGAATGCAGGGTGTCGCCGTTGTTGCCGGTGGGATCGCCAGTGAAAAAGGCCACTTTGCTTCCTGTCAGCGCGATGGGGATCACGCCGTTGATCCCGTTATTCTGATCGTCATAGGCCCATATAATCGTCGCTCCGGTGTTGCCGTCGAGGTTATCCCCGTCCAGCCCCACCGTGTTGGTTGTATTGACCCAGAGCGACACGGAAAAACTTCCGTGAAACATCGCCAGCCAATTGTCGAAAGTCTGGTCTGGCGGCGGCGAGTATTCGGCCAGACTTTCCCCGCCGTCGAACAGCAGCGCCTCCCCGCCCGCAATGGCATTGGTGCTGAACTGAGTCTGTCCCGAAGCCCCCCAACTGCTGCCGCAGCAGATTTGATTGTTGGTGCCCGACGAGTCCTGCCCTGTATTGCCGGTGTTGTCAAAACTGTAGTGGGCGATGAGCGAATGCGCTTGCTGCGCCAGGGCGCAAGGGCCGCCGCAAAAGAGAATCGCGCACGACGCGGCGATGGCATGGAGCGACAATACCCGGCGGGATTTGACGAATATTTTCATAGCGAAACGGAGCTTGGTTTTCTCGCATTGTATCTAACACACACGGCCGGATTGTCCAGCAATTTTGCCTAACTCCCCAACCGGCGGCAGGCGGATTGGACGTTCCATTTGGATTTCTCCAAGGCGGAGCGGGCGGCGGGCGCGGCGGCCCCCGTCAGGGCTTGCACTATGCGCACCGCCCGGTCGCGCAATTTGACGTTTGAGGGGTTCAGATCCACCATCAAATTACCCTGGACTTTTCCCAATCGCACCATCGCCAGCGTGGTCAGGGTGTTCAGAATGATCTTCGTCGCCGTGCCGGATTTCAGGCGGGTGGAGCCTGTCAATACTTCCGGTCCCACGTCCGCCGCGATCACCAAACCCGGACGGCCGGAGCGGGGGATTCTCAGGCTGGGATTGAAGCAGAGCAAAATGGTTTGCGCCCCTCGCGCTTTGGCCGCCGCCAACGCCCCCCATACAAAAGGTGTCCGCCCGCTGGCCGCTATGCCCAGGACCACGTCGCGCCGGCTCACACCGCGATGCTGGATGGCCGCCGCGCCGTCCACGGAACTGTCTTCGGCCCCTTCGACGGAACTCCAGATGGCTTTCTGGCCGCCGGCAATGATGCCTTGCACCTGTTCGGGCGGCACACGGAAAGTGGGGGGACATTCCGCCGCGTCAAGAATCCCCAGCCGGCCGCTGGTGCCCGCGCCGACATAGAAGAGCCTGCCGCCGCGTTGAAAGGCGGACGCGACCATTCGCACCGCCCGTTCGACGGGCCGGCGCACACGGAGCAGAGCACGGCCGGCGCGCGATTCCTCCCGGAGCATGAGCAGAACGGCTTCGGACAATGGCATCCGATCCAGGTTGCGGGAGCGGGGATTGCGCTCTTCGGTGGGGGAGAGCGCGTGCGATGCCGGGAGCGGGACGGCTGCAACGGTTGAAACGCTCTCACGCCCGCCTGCGCGGCCGCGCTCAAAATGTTCGCGCGCCAATTCCAGGGCGCCCCAGGCGCTTTCGCGGCGCAACGGCGCGACTGTCGCCCCGGGCCAGGCCCGCAAGAGGAGCGAGCGCACGCGCCGCGCGAAAGCGGGCTGGCGCAGGAGAACGCTTCCGGCAAGCACAAACCGCATCGGCGCGCCTTTTCTGGCCAACTTGCGCGCGCAATCGGCCGCGTCCCCGGCCAGGGTCTCGGCCCCGGCCGCCAGAACCCCGGCGGCGAGCTTGTCCCCGCGGGCCGCGGCGTTGAATACTTCCACGGCGAGGGCGGCGATTTCAGATTTGGAGGCGCCCGCGGCCCAGCCGACCAAATCTTCCGGGGCGTTGAGTTGCAGCGCGCGGAGAATGCCTTGTCCGAGCTTTGGCCACCGCCCGTCGCGGTCCAGACCGCGCAGGGCCGCCTTGACACCGCAAAGGCCGATTTCGTAGCCGCTGCCCCTGTCGCCCAGAATATGGCCCCAGCCGCCCACGCGGGCGGTGCGATTGCCCGGCGCGCGGCCAAAGCAGCATGAGCCGGTGCCGCTTAGAACGAGAACGCGCGCCGCCGACCGCGTCCGGTCACCGGAGGCGTCCGCCGCAAGGGCGGTTTCCAAATCGTCGGTGGCATGGCAAGGGACGCCGGGCCACACTTTGGCGGCGGCGGCGCGGATGCGCCGGCGGTCGGGGCCGGTCAGGGCGCCAGCCATGCCGATGGCCACGCCGGCCAGAGGCACGGCAGCCTGGCGGGAGAGGGCCAGCACGGAGTCGAAGTGGGCGAGCAAAGCGGCGTCATCGAGCAGGCGGAGGTTGGCGGGGCCGAACTCGGCGCGGAGGCAGGGGCGGCCACGGCCGGGGGCGAGCAGCGCGATGGACCGGGTGGCGCCGCATTCAATTCCCAAAAAAGCGGAGGCACGATTGGAGCGGTATGTATGCAATGCGTTGTTGCGGTTTGAATTGCCGCGCTTTCTTTAAATGGTTTGGGGAGTTTTTACCATGATTTTCGGTCCGAGCCGGGCTATTGTTTTAAAAGAGAACGTTGTATGAACCAAATCGAACAGGAATTACTGGAAGCGCTGCTGGAATTGGAGGCGTCCGCGGCGGCGATGCCGCGGGCGAATCCGAAGCCGGACTTGCGGCCGCTCTTCGCGCGGCTGGAGTCGCTGGAAGCGCGGTTGCCGCCCGGCACAGACCCCGATTTGGTCCACTATTTGCGCCGGAAAAGCTACCAGAAAGCCCGTGCCTTCCTCCAGCAACGATAGCAAAGGCCTCCCAGCCGACACCATCGCCGCCATCGCCACGCCGCTGGGCGAGGGGGGCATTGCGATGGTCCGGCTGTCCGGCCCGCGGGCGCTGGCCATTGCCGCGGCGGTGTTTCAGCCGGTGGGCGCGTCCTCGCTTTCGCCGGAGGCCGCGCCGACCCACACGATTCATTTCGGACGGATCACCAGGGCCGGGCGGGTGGTCGATGAAGTTCTGCTCGGCGTGATGCGCGCGCCGCGGACCTTCACCCGCGAGGACGTCGTCGAGATCACCTGCCACGGCGGGTTGCTGCCAGCCAAGCTGGTGCTCGACGCCGTCCTGGAAAATGGCGCGCGCCTGGCCGCTCCGGGCGAATTCACCCGGCGCGCCTTTCTCAACGGCCGGATCGACCTGGCGCAAGCCGAAGCGGTGGCGGATTTGATCCACGCCCGCACCGAGTTGGCGGCGGCCGCGGCGCGGGAGCAACTGGCCGGCCAGCTTTCCCGTCGCATCAACCAATTGCGCGACGACCTGATGAGGATACTGGCGCACGTCGAAGCGCACATTGATTTTCCCGACGAGGACATCGCGCCCGACACGCGGGAGCAGTTGACCGGGCGCTTGCGCTCGGCGATGTCGTTCATGGACGAGTTGCTGCGCACGGCGGGCGAAGGCAGGCTGTTGCGGCGGGGCATCCGCGCGGCGATCGTGGGGCGCCCGAACGTGGGCAAATCCAGCCTGCTCAACCAGCTACTGGGCCATGATCGCGCCATCGTTTCGCCCCGCCCGGGCACGACGCGCGACACGATCGAGGAAACCGCCAGCGTGCGCGGCATTCCGGTGGTTTTTATTGACACGGCCGGGCTGCGGGAGGCCTCGGATGAAATCGAGATGGAGGGCGTGCGCCGCAGCCGCGACGTGCTGGCGGCGGCGGAGCTGGTGTTGCACGTCCTGGACGGCTCCGAACCACTGTCCGCCGCGGACGAGAAGCTCTGGGTGGAGTTCGCCGGGAAGAAACGGCTGCTGGTGCGCAACAAGGCCGATTTGCCCAACCGCCTGGAACTCCCCGCCGGGCAGGCCGCCTTGAGCGTCAGTTGCCGCACCGGCGCGGGCCTCGAAGAACTCAAGGACGCCATCCAGGAAACCTTGTGGGCCGGCGGCATTCACGCCGAGATGCTGCAAGTCATGATCAACTCGCGGCACGAGGACGCGCTGCGGCGGGCGCGGACGGCGGCGGAGCGGGCGGAAGGGGCGTTGCGGGCCGATCTGGGCCTGGAACTGGCGGCCCTGGACCTCCGGCTGGCCGCCAACGCCGTCGGCGAGATCGTCGGGAAAACGACCACGGAAGATTTGCTGGACTCCATCTTCAGCCAGTTTTGCCTGGGGAAGTAGGGAGTCGAGATGGACGAATTTCTTGCCGCCGCCAGGAAGGGCTTACGCCATAACGCTCGGCCGTTTTGCTCGCCGCCGATACAACACGAACAACACGAAACCGATTAGCAACAGACATACTGCCAAATCCGTTGCATAGACTACATGTAAGGCCAGAGGAATAGCCGCGAAAAAGCGCAAAAGACGCAAAAACAAACAAACTTTTGCGCTTCTTGAGCATTTTCGCGGCAATTTCTTTGTATTCCACCCTGCGGACTCCTCAGTATCTTGATGCCACGCTCCCGCCCGCCCGATTCGAGGAATCCGCGCCATCTCCAGCCACCTTAAGCCCGCCCCGGAACCCGCGTCAGCCGAAATGTTAAATGTGTAAGTACGACCCCAATGTCTTTCACTTGCCTTTGGCCGCCGCCCTGGATTTGCAAGCGGGCGAACGGGTGCGCTGGCAACTGCTGGCTCGTTCCGAACTGCGCCTGATCCGTCTGGAGCCGCCCCCAACCAAAAAACGCTTAAAAAAGTAGTCCGAGGTTTTTCAGCAGAAAGCTATGGTCTGACCCCTTTGATGAACAAGCCAATAGTACGGTTTGACCCCTATGATTCGTCCTCCCGCTCAGCGGGCAGGAAAAGACGGTGCTGGCGGTGCCGGTCAGCGACATGACGTTCCGCCAATTGCGGGCGAAACTGGCTGAATTACAAGATTCCCTGACCCC
>Ga0182014_10005432_pt1 | contig 14155 bp, 16 predicted proteins | sample 612S2DmetaG_FD_120489 | JGI IMG/M metagenome (GOLD analysis project Ga0182014, IMG submission 120489) | Permafrost microbial communities from Stordalen Mire, Sweden - 612S2D metaG | ecosystem: Environmental > Terrestrial > Soil > Wetlands > Permafrost | place: Sweden: Stordalen | collected... | reverse complement strand
TTTGTTTCCGTTATAATCAAAAAACAAAATGCGTCCAGCATGCGCCCTTAGCTCAGTTGGATAGAGCGTCTGGCTACGAACCAGAAGGTCGGGAGTTCGAATCTCTCAGGGCGCGCCATCTTTTCAACCATTTGCAAACTTCCTAGCTTTGGCTGTCCGTGCATTGTCCGCCTCTTGTCCGCTTTTAAATTCAATCACGGCTGCCTGCTCTTTTTTCAAGTGGGTTTGCGTGGCTGCCAGCGCCGTGCGCAGATCGCCGTCCGCCACGATGTTGTAGCGCTGGAACATGGCCCCGGTTTTGTGCCCGCTGATTTGCATGGCCACGTGTTGATTGACGCCAGCCCGCACCATGTTGCGAACCGCAGACCGTCTCAAGTCATGGAAAATTCTGCCTTGCACGCAAGCCTTGCGGCATGCCGTCGCCCAGGATTTGCGGAATTCCTTGATCGGTTCCCCATTGCTGTGAAACAGGTACTCGGACAGCATGACCGTTTCCCCGCGTTTCACTTGGCGAGCTTGCTGGCAGCGCTTGACGAGTTCCCCCAGTTCCCCGACTAAGGGAATTTGCCGCGCGTTTCCATTCTTGGCGTTCTCTGCCCGAAGCTGGATCGTGTCGCCTTCTAGGTCTTCCCAGCGCAGCGAAGCAATCTCACCTTTGCGCATGCCCGTCAGCCATGCAAACAGAACGAAGTCCCGCAGATAGGCGGGCAGGTTCGCAATCACGCCCCGGATTTCAGGCTCGTGGAAAAAGCCTTTGCGTGCGTTCCCTTGCTCGCTGAGGTGCTGAATGTAGGGCATCGCGTTTAGCAACTTGTGGCGCACGGCCAACTTGAAGGATTGGCCGAGCAATTGCGTTTGTCGGTTGACGGATGCGGGCGCGTAGCCTTCGCCTAGAAGTTTCTCGCTGTAGCGGGCCACATCCTCCGCAGTCAGATCGTGCGCACGGTTGTATGCGAATTGCGAGCGCAACGGTTTCAGCAAGGAAACGACCTTGACGTTATGCTTCCCCCTTAGCCGGTAGTCGCGCTCTAGATTGTCGAGCAGATCGGGCACGGTTAAGCGCTGCGCTTGAGGAGTCACGAACGTCTGCGCTCCGATTTCGTCCGCGCCGGTTTCTTTCACGCGCTGTTTCAGAAAGCGGATCGCCTTCTGTTCATCGTCGGTTTTGGCGGATTCGCGGAATTCCTTCCCGCGAAGATAATACGCAATCCACCACGTTTCGCCGCGCCGAAACACGCGGCCTTTGCAGTTGAGTTTGGTTTTGGTTTGCATCGTGTGTCCTTTCTCGCGCTTGCGCGCAGTGTACAGCAAGAGTTTTAAGACCTTGAATGCCGCAAATGGTCCTCGATTCCAACTGAGGAAAACAAAACCTTCCGGCCTAGCCTGCGAGTGAATGGAAACTCCGAAGAGTGGCGATATAAATAATCGCGAGAGCATGACAACTTTACCGCCGCCTGTTCGATGTCCAAGAGTTGATCCGGCTGCGCTGGCGTAGCTGGCGTGCTCAGACGCGCGAGTGCGGTAGTCCTCACCTCTTCCAGTTCGCCCAACAGCCGCGGCAATTCATCGGCTGGCAGCGACCCGGCGAGATGCAGCGCGGATTGGAGTTCGTTCCTCATTTTGAAAACAAATTGAGCTGCGCTCGCTCTGCCGCGGGCTTGGTCGGCTTCAGGCGCTTCGGCGGTTTTCTCGGCGCGCGAAAGGCGGAACAGTCACAGTTGAGCCGCTGGCAGGCAGTCGAGCGGCACACGGGCGGGGAATTGTCAGCGTCTTTCGAGTGCCTACAGCAAATTAGATCGCGACAGCGTGCTGGCCAGCCGTGGCGTGGAGTCCAATACCATTCCGCTCGGCTCGCTTTCTTTTTAACGCGGCAATGGTGCGAGCGCGGATGGTGACAGTTCAAGCATGGCGTGTCCTCTTCGATCTTTTCCAGCCGCGGGCCTTCGATGGTTTGGCCGCGTCTGACGCTGGCGTCGTAAGGGCTGCGCGGCTGGTAGGCAAAGGATTTCATAGTTCGTTTTCCTCCACCAACCTGTAAACAGGATTGCCCGCACGGTTGCGCCCTATCACCTCGATTTGCCCAGAGCGCGTGAGCGCAGTTAGCGCCCGGATGAAAGTTTCATGTTCGCCTGTCCGATATAAACTCAGGGCGCGGTTTAGGTCGCGGGGTGTGGCTGTCCCTCGGCGCAGCCGGTTCACGATGCGCGCCACCATGAGCGCGACTTGGCCGTCAACGTCCGGCATCCAAAGTGACCGCCGTAACGCAAGCTGGTGGCGCGCCCACAAAAGCGAGCGCTCAGCCATGTCTGCGGTGATCGTGTCCGCGCCGCTATAGATGCAGCGATGCAGCAAGTCACTCTTGAGCAGCACTCCCAAACGACGGCCATAGTCATAATCCGCGGTTCCGGGTGTTTCGAGTTGTAGAACAAAATCGTTTACCAGCGTGCGCGCTTCGTCCTCAATCTTCGGCTCTGCGTGGATGACCGGGATCAGGGCTTGAATCTTGGCGACAATTTCGCGCTCTGCTTTCAAGTCCCGCAGTTCCCATTCCGCAATCGGTGGAACCGGAGCGGCATGGGCAATGACCACGCGGCTTAGAAAACCGTCCCCCGTCGCTTGCCGAAGCGCGAAACCCTTTTCAAATGTGCCGCGAGTCGCGTGCATCAAAATGCTTAGGTGCGCGTCGTCTGTCCCGTGTTCGCCATTCGTCAGACTGCCAGAGTGAATCGAGTGCCCCTCGAACAAGCTGGTTAGTTCGGAAAAGAGAGTCTGTGCGGCTTGCTGCGTCACGCGGAAAAGCTGGCTTAGTTCGTCCCAAAATAAAATCGCGCTGGGGAACTGCTCTAGCTTCGACGCCAAGAATTGACCGGAACCGACACCGGAGCCGTTAACCACGCGAACCGCAGACGATTCGAGCAGTTCTAAGAGTGCCCCGCCTTCGGGCGTTCTTTGCGCCACGCGGAGCCAGCTTTCGCCTTTACACGCGCCCGGATACTCGCTCACAAGCGCCAAGAACCGACGGAGCGGAAAGCCCCGATGACGCGGATAATCCAGGTTGCCGTCAGCGAGCGCCGCCAAAAACAAAACAATTTCTTCCCTTACAAACTGCGGAGGAATGGGAGTACCCTTCGTGAGCGCGTGTGTTAGATCGGTGACGTAATCGCCATCCAACGCCGCCAACGGCCACGGCAGAATGCCGCCAGCATCGGAGATCACGTCAGCTTCTACAGTCGCGTCGGGCTGATAGCGGAGCGCACTTTCCGCAATGCGACTGACTTCATCGTTGCCCAGTGGCGGATTGCAACTTGTACGGTTCTCCGTTTGGAGCGCCGCTTCGATGGCTGCGGCACTTGCGCGCCGTTTCCTCATGGACGCAGCGAGCGAAAACAATGTAGCGTTTCGCTGGCCTTCCCTTATCCGGTTCTCGCCATTCGTCAAGGTGACGGCTGGCGCGTCTGGTTTCCAGCTGGCCCGGATCAACTGAAGTAACCATTCGGGCAGAGGGAGAATCGGGAACGTCGCGGTAGTCCAAAAGGCGTACCCGCCCGTGGGCAGTTGCGAGGGCGGAATGCAAACGTATCCGGCTTCGGCGCGGATGTCCGCGCCCGGAGCAAGCAAGCCAGCGGAGTTGCGAATCACGGTTCCATCGTCGGGCCATGAGTAATACAGATGGCGACCATTCGACGGAGTAACGACCGTCCGAGTTAGGGTCCAATCGTCACCATGCTCTTGCATCATTCGCTCAAGCCAAAAGAAGCCATTCGCTTCGGGGCGCTTGCGGTCAATGTCCAATGCAACAACGTCACTTTTGAAACCTGTGGCCAGCGCCCAGTTACAAGGGGAGTTAGCCCAGGTCGCCAACTTTGCCGGATCGCTTGTGGCCTGTAACTGCCATTCGCTGATAAGCGGAACCTTCTCACCCGGCTTGCAAGGAAAAAGCCGTCGCCCTTCAGCTGCGAGTTGGGCAACTTCGACAGGAAGGGTCATTCCGCGCCTTCTGGCTGATCGCTGTCATTCAGCTCTAGCGCACGCCACTCGGCATTCCGCCGCTCTTGCTCATCGTGCTGGCAAGCGCTTATGCGCGAGCCGGAGTGTTCATGCTCCCGCGCCAACCACGCGCATAACAGTCCGCTCGGGTCTAGCCACAGCTCGGACGCATACCAAGTGCCATCATCCAAAACCGTCGTCGCGACGATTTTCAAGCACAGCGGACAATGCTCTAACCGCCAGTTTTCATTTGGCGTGATCGCTTCCAGACGAGTGCGCGAAAATCCGCCATCCCGCAATCTGAGACTGTACAGCTTTGGTTGCCGTGGTCGGCTTTCGTGCGGAAGGAAAAAAGGATCAGGGTCGGTTTGCCGTTGCAACGGCCTAATAGAAAGTCTATTCTGTGCGTGTTCCACGTGTTATTCCTCTCAATCGAAAAATGCGCGGGAGCTAGCGACGAACCAACTCCCGCGCTTCTGTCAGTAACAGTCACTCGCTGTGAACAGAAACCTTTTCCGCTTCGACATAGCGCCGCAGACTCCAACGCAGCCGGTCAAGTTGGCGCGCAACCCTATCACCTTCTGCCCGGTCAAACTGCCGTAGCAGCTCCGCGTTAAATTGCAGATTCGTCCTCACGTCCCGAATCGCGTCGATTAGGTTTCGCTTAGTTCGCACCGTGATCGAAGGATGCGGGAAGGAAGACTTCTTTGTCGAAGGTTAAATTAAGGAAAGCGGGTTTCGAGCAGTCTTTATGCGGGGGTTAAGCAGAGTTAAATTAACCCGTCGTCGCGACGAGTCCAAGCATTTTTTCGTTCGTTCTTTATCAGATCGCGCAGACCTGGGTCCTTGCTTTCGTAGGCAGCGAGATACGTTCGGGGACGGAGCCACTTCGCCCAATGTGACGGGAGCGGGATAGTCGTACGTTCGCAGTACGCCTGTAGACCCATCTTGCTAGGCCGCGGCAAGCCCAGGATCGCTTGCTCCCGCTGAGTGGGTGGGCGCGGCTTGCGTTTCCGAGTGAGCTTGCGGGCAGCTTTGGCAACTGGCTTCTTTGTGGCCTTTCGCTTCAGCTTCGGTTCATACAGCGGGATAACCAAATCATCCCTACCGGGATGTAAAAGGGCGGGCAATAAGCCGGTCAAGAGCGTGTCGTTTGCCACGCTGCCGATGCTTTGCCCGCTGCCGCTACAGCGCGGCTTTTCGATCTTGGCCACAGGAAATTATATCGTCAACTGTCAGTGAAGCGTCAGCAGACGGACGGAAGTCGGCTTTAATGTCCTGTCAGCAATGTGTCGCGGAACCGGCTGCGAGCCGTCAGCAACGGTGACACCTATTTGGCAGCGAACCGTCAGCGGACGGGCCAATCTCTCGCCAACTGTCAGCGTCGAACCGTCAGCGGCCCCCACCCACCCCCCATAACAAGGGGGTTTTCAACGAACCTATCAATTTCTATAAAAAATGCGTCTTCGTCACGAGAGCTATTGGCAGGGGGTCTTTAGGCTACCCGTTTTTACTGCCAGTTCGATTTCTTACACTTCCGCCAGCGTTTCGCACATACTCTCTACCGTCAGCTAACTGTCAGCATGGTCCACTTAATAAGTAGGCTGGCCGACCGACCGCCTCGCACCGAGACCGGGATGTACTAGTGGGCACTTATCATCTCGAACTGGTCCCATTACACTCGAACTGTTCATGCCCGATCTTGCCGCATCTCGCCCGGCTGTTAGCCCAATCTTGCAGATGTTCCGTCGGCGACAACGTGCGGGCGAGGCGCTGGAGGATGGCAGGCTGTTGAAGCTGAGTGATGCGGCCGCGTATCTCGGCATGAGTAGGCGACGGCTTTTGCTGCTCATTCAAAGAGGGGACATCCCCAGCGTGCGGTTCGGTCACAAAGGATGGCACAAACTGCGTTGGGACCAGATAAGGAAAATGCAAAATGCCAAATGATCCGTGTCCTGTTTGCAGTTCGCAGGCTCGACTCTCGTTGCTCAGTCTTCGTGCGATAGGCGCAAGCGAAGAGGAGCAAAGGGAGGCAACCGGCTTCAGTGGTGAAGAGATTGCAGCACACTTTGAGCACCTAACCATTCCCACCATTGACGCAGACTCTCTGACCAGCGCGTCGGATGCCGATCTGCAAGAGCTACAAACCCAGGTGGGCGAACTGTACCACGGCGCTGTTCTGAGCCAAGCACTCCCCGTCGCATCGCAGTGCTTGACTCTGAAATTGAAGATCGCCAACGAAGCCCAGCGCCGCCGGGAACTGCGGGAACTGCAACGCGATTGGCTCAGTGAAGCCAGCCCCAGCGACAGCAATTCGTGGAGTCCCGAGCTGAAACATTTCATGACCGCCGTCTATGACCATATCCTCCAGGAGGCATAGCTTTGACCGAAGCCCAGATAGCTCTGCTCGCCGCGTTGAGCATGGAAGCATCCGCCCAAGCGGAAAGAGCTAACGCGGAAGTCGCGCGGATCGAACGCGAGATGGAAGATCGTGCCCTGACAGAACATCCGAAGGCATACGCGGAAGGCATGGCACACGTGGAACAGCTTCGCACCCGCGCGGATAAAGCCAATCATCTGGCCGCGACGCGGCTGGCCGAATTGACAACCGCTCGCGAGGCAGAGACCGCTAGACTTCAGCGGGAGCAAGCAGAGTTGCATTATTCTCGCTGCCAGAAAACCCATGATCGGGTGAAGCAAGAGATCGCGGACTTGCAAGCGCATCAGGCGGAAACGGCGGCGAACTTGGCAATTTTGTCCACACAATTCAATCACAGCTTGCAAGCGCTGGAAAATGCGCGAAAACAGTTAGGAGCAAACCATGCCGCGTGATGTTCTCTATCTCGAAATGTTCGACGGCGACAACCCCGCCCCACTCCCCGAAGAGATTGCTCCGCCGATCTCTCCGCTGCTCGAATTCGAGGCGGCCTCCGGTGTCGGAGATCAGCTCTGCCGTGAGCTGCTTCAGGACGATTTCATCCGCGGCGTAATCGGCAGTTTGCCAGCGATGCCAGCGCCAACCGATCCGCGGGTCAAACCCTATTCCTACCAGCAGAGCCCGCTGCCCGCTGTCGAGACAGAGGATGAAGACGGCGAAGGGCTTGAGACATGTTTCTGCAAATGTCAGAGCTGCATCGCGAAGGACTGCCGGAACTGTTCGGGGAATCCGAAATGTGAGATGAGTGTGACGCTAGGGCCTGTTGTGATTCACGCGGCCTATATCGGCGGTTTGCTGGCAGCGACGAAAGCACGTCTGGGAGCCTTTGCGAAGGCGATTGACCCGGCACTTTGGAAAGGCTTGCAGAAAGCAATGTGCGCGTATATTGCTCGGGAAGTGGCCTAGGATGACCTAGGAGCGATTCTTGATCTCCGCCCGAAGGTTGATGCCGTCTTACAATCCTTCTACGGCATCGGCGGGCGTCGGGCGGACTACCGGGAGATTTTGAGACAGCGGGTTCACTCCATCCCCGTCCGGCTCGTCTCCCGGTTTCCATTCTCTAGGCATGTTCGAGGGCAGCCCGCAAGGTGTTGACGCTGATCCCGAGCTTGGCCGCGGTTGGCCTCAACCCACCCTGCTTTAGCAACTGCCGCGCCTTTGCCACGTCAACCTTGACCGGACGGCGGCCTAGAATCGCGCCACCTTTCACAGCGCGCGCCAGACCTGCCCGCGTTCTCTCGGAGATTGTGATTCGCTCTTGCTTGGCGACGGCTGCAAGGACAGAGAGCACGATGCTAGTCACCATCTCGTTGCCCGTGTCCAAGAATTGTTGCGTGTAGCTCCTCCAGCCAATCCCCCATTGCTTGAGCTGTTCGAGGTAAGAGATTGTCTTAACAATGCCTTCCCTCGAAAGACGGTCTAGTGCCCAAAACAGCAATAAGTCGAATTTCTTCTGTGATGCGTCCTGCATCATGCGCTGAAACTCCGGGCGCTCTTTCTTCCCAGAGCCGGACACCCGATCAATGTATTCCACCTCCAATGTCCAACCTTCCTGTGCCGCAATGAACTTCCTCAGCTCAAGTAGTTGATTCAATTCATCTTGCCGTTTCGTGCTTACCCGTCCATAGATCGCAATTCGCATGATGATGCCTCGCTTTCGACTGCAACGAGTGTAGCAGTAAACGAACGATTGTCAACACGTTAGTTCTTGGTGTGTAAGTCAATGAAACTACTGGCAGGGTTGTGGCGACGTTTGTTGATACAGTTAAGTTATCCACAGGTGATTTAGTACATCGCCGCGTGGATAGCGGTTGTCGCGATGTTGTGGCGATTCCAGCCTAATAGGTCGTATAACCAAAAAAGCGGGCCAGAATGCCCAACACCGTCCCGAGCTTGTAACTATGGAAACTCATTTGCCAAAGGTTGCCGAAATGACACCTACCCGCGCAATAAGAAGCCCCGCCGAATGTCCTGAACAGGGCTGCCCATGGCCGTCTAGGTCTAGCGTAAATCGTGAATTTGGGAAAAGACTTTGGCAAAGTTCTTAGGGTCTACCCAGACTCGGATAGTCCGATGATGGTACGGTTTGTAAATCAGATCGAGTTTCCAGATCGAAACCTGCCGATCTACGGGCTGGCGAGCAGGACCGCCGTCGCCGAAATTGAGTGGGTGGCGTGCGAGCATAGACCATTCGCAACATCCCCAGGTCATATCGAAATCGACGCCATCGATTTGATTCCAAAAGTGCGCGAAATCGAAGTTGTCTTCCGGCAGTAAGCCGTCGCTGCCAGTGAGCCTGCCCTCGACAATTTGGATTCGTCCGGCACTTTCCAGAGCCAGCGTATAGGCGATGATCGTGCAGTGCGACTGGTGGAAACATTCGCGAAAGATTGCGGGACGGCGACGGCTGACCCTTTTCAAAGTGGCTTGGACCATCCGGCGCTGAACGGGCGAGAGGTGGCCCAGACAAGGATGCTTAAGCAGGAAGTTCAGCTTGGCTGATCGAGCCGACAAGGGACTTACCTCCGTTGCAGGCAGGCCCAGTCCCCAGGGCACACGAATGCCCCGCGGGAGCCGTACTTCTTATCGAAACTTTCTAAGTGTCGGAACCTGCCCGAATCAGCCGCCTATCTCACGTCGCCGTGTTGCGCGTCGGAGCGAGCGGCATGGGGCAAGCCTTTCTGCTCGCAGGGAGCGAGCGGGTGGGAAAGTGGAGCGCCGATAAAGCTATCGCGCACGGGTTGGGAAAGTCAAGAGGCTAGTTGGTGGGGCTTTTCTATTCAAATCTCTTTACAGCAAAGTGATCTTGCTCGAATTCCCAATCACGCTTAAATGTCAAAGATGCGATTTTGTCCCTTAGTTCCATCCACTCACAATGTTCCGCCCCTGATTGTCGAGTGGAATGTTGCACGACGTGCTTCTCTAGGTCCTGCTTGCGTTCGATTGCTCGCTGTAGTTCTTTTCCAGTTTCTTCCCAACCCATGTCATGTAATTCTCTATCCACTCTCCCCGTCAGTGCAAGTCGAGGTCAGCCACCCCCGCGAGTCTTTAAGCGCGTCGTTGCTTTGCGTCCTTCGCGAATGGGATAACTATTTGTGAATGGTTGGCGTACGTCTCCCAGCTCGGAAAGTAGTCTCCATTTGCTTCGTTGCCCCACACCGTCCAGTTCTCGCGGGTTCCGCGAGCAAAGCCAGCCATATCCAGCGCGGACTTGAGCTGTGGCCCAATCGTTCGCCGGACCCATGACGATGTGCCACGGTACCCACACGCAGCAATAGAGCACGGCCAAGCAATAGAGGATTATGGCAATTCGCTGCGCTCAGTTCATTGTTTTGGCTTTCCTCGATTCAGCAGCCAGCCCACCGCAGGTATCAGCACGACAACGTATACGGCTTTCCAAAAGATTGGGCCTAGCGCTCGGGCCATTAGATACAGCGTGACGCAGAAGGCGACAACGTAAAGCACGATACCGAAGGTTTTGAGCGCTCGTTTCATTTTGGTACCCTAGTCCTCCTGCACGGTACCCTGTCCATTCTTGCGCCTCTCCCTAAGATGTTCGACCGACTCGGACCACTGCGACGAATGTTCTGGGCACGTCGCCTGCAACTCGGATTTCATCACCAACTCCCGCTCCAGAGCGTCATCGAAGTTGTCTAGACTCTCTGTAACCATGCCCCCGCCGAAGTGCCCACACTTTGGACAATTCACAGGCCAGATGTCTTCAATGCCTCTCAGGACTTTCAGTACCTCCGAGTTCGTAGCGATAAATATGGTAAAAGCTCTGACGGCGCTGTGACCCGATTCGTGTTGTGACTCGTAACGAAGCTGAACGTCGAACGTCGAAAGGAGCGGGATGTTGCTCCACAATTTATCTGGAAGGGAGAAGGTACGTCTTGATCCCGATCCAACTATGCGGCGCTCATTCTTGACTATTTTCTCGCCATTCTTCAGTCGCACCCGAAGCTCTGAAATCAAGAAGTCGATCCTCCCAATATTGGCGACCCAGACCTGTGCTCGACCACGATAGCGCCTAACCCCGAACCGAAGCACGACGCGGTTTTGCTGTTCCCACTGGGCTTGCTGCAAAGAGAAGCTTTTCTGATTGATCCTGACGTACTCCCAAGTGACACCAACAAGAATGGCAGAAGCGATGAAGCTGAAGAGAGCACCAATTGTTTGGGCCTTCGCTGGATCGCTCCAGTAATGCTGGAGGAAGGCAAGTGCGAGAATCACCAACGCCAGCACAACGAGCGTCGGTACGTGCTTATCCAGGAATGCTCGCACCTTCTTCACGCAACTTTTTACCTTTGCGTGAGTGTACCTCAAACAAAGAGCATCGGAAAACGAGCAGGCGAGCATGTTGCGGCATCACCGCACATCAAGGTGTGACCCTTTTCACTGACCGGACGCGCGCATTCATGGCACTTTAGAACCGCCCCTTTGTCGGCTCGAAATCGCTTTGACGCGAATTGGTGTCAGGAAGCATGAAAACAGCCGCATATCTCACGCTAGCCCTCGCGATGATCCTCGCGATATGGGCTCTCTCAGATTACGCCAATAACGAGCGTAGCCGCGAGCGCCACGTGGCAGCAGCGTTTGGAAACCTTTTTGAGAATAGTGGCCGCGATATGGCGCGTATTAATCGCGACGAGGACCTTGAAACTCAAGACGGCTTGATTGGAGTAGCGGCATTCGCTGTTCTGATTGGTTCAGTAGTCATGTTCTCCCAGGCCAGAAAGAACAAGGGGAGAGACGGAGGCGTTACCCAAGGGTCAGGCTCGGCTAAGCTGGCTTCGGAGGCGCGCGACTTTAGGCCGGACGCCCTGGCAAAAAAGTGTCCTGACTGCGCAGAAACCATCAAAATGGAAGCACTCGTATGTCACTTCTGTGACCACAGATTTCAGCCCGCCGAAGTAGAGGCTGCGATCCAACATGCGAAGGCAGCATGGGAGGGGAAATTAACAAGAGAGTATGAAAACTTGTCTCGGAATCTTTGCCCAAACTGCGGTGCCTACAACGCATGGTCGGACTTGCAGAACTACCTTCGTAAGTGCGCGGGTTGTAAAGCGGAATATTATGCAATTCCGGGAAGACCGTACGGATCGCCCCGCGCAGCCGTACCCTCGTCAGGCGGAGTGGCTCCATGTTCTCCGTCGCGTGAAACAAAGGACGCTCCCACTGTACGGTGGGTTCGCCCCAAGTCCGTTATCGTGACTGTATTATTCGTTGGCGGCATCTTCCTTTGGATAGCCTCGACGGTGCCGAGAGGGAAAGTGGAGCCGACTTTCAAGGTCACTGCAGAATACTGCAAGAACTTTCCTTTCGACGAGAAGTGCCCCAGCCACGACCAATATAAAAGTCCGAGTCTTGCACACCAACCAGATGAACTACGAGCGGATGAACATCAGAGCGGAGGAACACAAGAAGCGATTGACCCAGCCGCGGCTTACTGCAAAACACATCCAGATGCCGGGTATGGTGTACCTGGAGCCCCCAACTTTGTCGACTGTTCAAAACCCAAACTTGAGGAAGCAGCAGAGAATCAAGCGAAAGAAACAACGCAGCCGCAGCAGAGTCCGCAGGCGCTCCGTCTAGCGATGGTTAGCGGCAAAAATGCCGAGTTCCAAAAACCGGGCCACCCCCCCGGATATGCGGAGATTGTGGGGGATGCGTTTGTAATTCACCAAAAAGCGATTGCCGCGGATAGTTTCCCAGGATTCTTCTCCAGCCCGCAATTCCAACAAATTATTCCGGCAATGAAGCAGGCTGGGATTGCTACTCTAACCTACACGAACGATGCCAACTTGACTTTCGTGTATGACGTAAGCGCAGGGCAAGTCGTAGCTCCGAGTCTAGCGCACCAACAAGACCAACGACACGCGAACGGGGATACCACGTTGGATTGTTTGCAAATGGGACCCCAGCAGGCTGAGCGTGATTTTGAGTATACCTACGTCGCTGGGACGCTCAAGAACACCTGTGGTACAGGTTTCAGTGGCGTCGAAGTTAATTTTGAGCTCATTGACGATGACGGGAACCGAGTCGGTACTGCGCACGCTTTTCTACAGAACATGAAGGATGGAGAGACTTGGAAGTTTCGGGCTGCAGGCACACCATCAGCCGGACACCTCAAATTTGGGGGAGTACAGGCGTATGGAGATAGTCGTCAATTACCTATGCCGCCTAAAGCGATTGGGGACATGGAACGAGCCACGGCTTACTGCAAAACACACCCGAGTTGTGAGGCAGATGCTCAGCAATCGAAATCAGCAGTTACCTGTGAGAGTAGAGGCTTTTTTTGGGTGGACGGCGCTTGCCAAGCAAAGCCGAAGTAAGTGGTGCCCGGCGGGATCGTTCTTTGCCAATTTCCCCATTGGACGAAAAAACAGTCCTACGCCGTTCCCGCGTTTCTGGGTGGAGTCGTGCCTAGATTCAGCGCGTTCAGCTTGGCCATGTACGTCGCGGTCGCGGATAGGCCGGTCGCCTGTTCGCTCACCGGTGGCTGTGGTTTGCTCTGCGTATCGACCTCGCACGGTGTCGCCGCGCCGAACGGATAGAACGTGAAATATGGACCGGAGCTATTCTCCGGTACAGATTCGGCGGCTTCGTAATAATTCGTATTGTCGTTCGTCTCCGCTCCGAGTCCGTTCGACGGCTGCCCGTACAGCGTCGAATACAAAATGCCCTGAACGCAAATCTGATCTGCCATGTTTAGTTCCCAAAATCGTCGATCCCGCCCATAACGGCATCGTGCACGGCATCACGAAACTCGGACGCCATCGCCTCGACCGGATCACCGAAATAATTTCTCGCGCGCAAACCAGGATGCTGGACCGATGCGCTAAACATCTTCTCCCCCGTCGCCATTTCGTACATCAGTGCGCGTTTGTCACGGGCGGAGATCACGTGCGCAATAGCGCCAAGTTCAAGCGGAACGGCGTGAGCGATATCCTTTCCCATCGAAAGCGTCCCGTGAACCGTCCCATCGGCTTCAGTTTCGCTGACAGGCTCCTCCAAACTGCCGGCCAGCGCGCCACTTCTTACGTTCACTTTTCCACCCTGCAAATTATCCGCAATGCGCTCGCGGAGTTTTTCAAACGGGGAATGAAGCCCAGCGGCAACCCTTGACGTAATCCGCTCCTTGAGTCGCTCAAGGCGTGAATCAAGCAGGCCAAGGACTTCATCCGGGCCTTCGGCGGAGTCATAGCTGACTTTGAAATCAATGTCGGGGAAATCGCTCATGTCTGCTCCTAATTTTGAAAGCTGGGCGGAGTCCCATCACGTGGCCCCGCCCGCTTTCGTAACGGCGATTTCTCAGTGAGGTTTGCCGCGGACCCCATGCGGAAAGTGGCGCAACCGCTCATGCACGCGAGCCTCGCTCGGTTACGCCCGCTCCGCCAGCGTGTGGAGATAGCGAGGCGTTGATCTTTTCTCTTCCAGCCTAGCGCCATCGACACGCGAGGACCACACCCACTAGTGCCCCCTCGCTGTCCGCTTTTTGTCCGCTTTTCTATCATGATTGAGCCGAAACCAAACGACACCGCAATCCCGCAAGTGATTGATCGTGTTGGTTATTCTTGTCTCGCTTCGGCTGGCTTGTAGCCTGTAGTCTGGCTACGAACCAGAAGGTCGGGAGTTCGAATCTCTCAGGGCGCGCCATCTTTCAAGTACTCGCAGGCTTCCTGCCTGTGACTCTCCTGATCGACTCGCCGTCGCGTGAAAAAGAAACTT
>Ga0182014_10005427_pt1 | contig 14159 bp, 10 predicted proteins | sample 612S2DmetaG_FD_120489 | JGI IMG/M metagenome (GOLD analysis project Ga0182014, IMG submission 120489) | Permafrost microbial communities from Stordalen Mire, Sweden - 612S2D metaG | ecosystem: Environmental > Terrestrial > Soil > Wetlands > Permafrost | place: Sweden: Stordalen | collected... | reverse complement strand
TGGCAGACGCGCTGGACTCAAAATCCAGTGCCCGCAAGGGCGTGTGGGTTCGATTCCCTCCGGCGGTACCTCTTGGGCCGGTTGGGACGACGGTCGTCAGCCACGAGTTGAACCCGGTCATACAGGTCTTGGGACACGATCGGCTCGAAACTCCCCCGCACCTTGAGCCCCCATTTCTCCACGACAATCCAGCCGGCATAGATTGGTCGCCGCAGCATCTTCGAGAAGTCGTACAACGTGAGCTTGGCCCCCTCCGCCGTTGTTAGCCCCATGCTCGTGACCTTGTTCAACACATCCTGCTTGCTGTGCAGCCCCGTTGCGTACAATCGAAAGGCTTCCTCAATCAACGGCGCGCGCTTCACATCGGGCACAAGTGTCGCCTCTTTGCGGTCGTTGCGCTCGTTGCAGAATCCGAGCGGTGCGGGGAACGGCCAGCGGCCCTTCTCCACTGCCGCCCTCATACCCGCCTTGCAACGGTCGGCTCGTTGTTCATTGTCCAGTTGGTTCGCGCCAGCTAGCATGGTCTGAATAAAGCGTCCTGCGGCTGTATCCTCAAGCCTCTCCTGCACGCTATGCAGGCGAATCCCGGAGCCGCCCAGGGTGAACGTCACGTTGAGATGATCGCGGGCATCACGGGCGAAGCGGTTGGTGTGATAAACAACGACCGCGCCGATCTTGCCCTTGTTCCGGCTGCAATAGTCCAGCATGGCCTGAAACTCAGGCCGGTCTGTCGTTTTGGCGGACTCGCCACGCTCCTCAAAGATCCGGTCGACGTCGAATCCGTTCCGCTGGCAGTGGGCTTGACACTCGCGGCGTTGCAAGTCGAGTGACAGGTTCTTGGTCTGCTCCTCGGTCGAAACTCGTGTGTAAATCACCGCCTTCATTTTGCTGCCCTCCCCTTCCGCTCGCTGCGTTTGCGACTCGCCCAGCCCTTCTTAGCAAGGCGACGGTAGAACTCCTTCCCGCCCCGTCGCTTGGTTTCACCTGTGGTCTTGCCGCCCTTCGCGCCGATTCGGGCCAAGTATTGCTTGATTGTCTCGTCCATGGTCGTGCTCATTAGAGCGCAAGCCGATTGCGCAGTCAAGCACTGTGCGGCGCGGTCGATCAGATTTTCCGGCTGGGGCACTGCGGCGATGCTCGCTGATGTAGGTGTCGATGATGATGTCGGCCAGCCCATCCACAAGAGCTACCAAGTCCTCAACCTGGGAGTCGGTCATCCCAACGGCCTCGTCTCCGAGCAACTCTCGGGCTTGTTGAACGGTCAAGCTCATTGACCGTTTCCAAGGCTGTGAACGTGGCGGTTTCGTTGCATCGCAGGAGCACGTTAGCACGCCAAAAATCGAGACTTGGCAGTGCGCCAAGGTCGGGTGTTGCAGGGCGTATACCCCGTTTTCTCCCTTTGGCTATGCTTGCACAAAATTCTCACTTTTTTGCTGGACAGGTTTTGGAAGGCCTCCGGGACAATCTCCAGAAGCGACAAATCCGCGCGTGAAGTCGTAGGGGCCAGGCCGGTGGCGGAATGTTGAGAATGCAGAAATGTGGAGTTGGGACAGCCGGGGCTGATTTCACGGGCTGCGCCAACTGCTCAACTCAACATTTCTGAAATGCCTTTTGTTTCGACTTTACAACGATTCCAGCCATTGAATGAGGTTTTCGCTTACCCGCCGTCGCGCCGCTGCGGCGGCCCGGGCGACAATGGGACCAGCAGCGGCAAGCGCCGCCCGCTTGGCCTCCAAATCCAACGCCAAGTATTTGTGAGTGGTGTTGATGCTGGCGTGTCCGAGCCAGTGGGCAATCGTGCTCAAATCGACTCCGGCTTTGAGCAGGTGAACCGCCGTGCTATGGCGCAACACGTGGGGATGAATACGTTTCTTGGCCAACGCCGCACACGAGTTGGCGGCGTGCCGGGCGTGACGCTGCACAATGAGCCGCGCGCCGAACCGCGTGAGCCGACCGCCCTGACGGTTGCAAAACAAAGGCTGGGGTTCATCCAGCTTCAACCCTGTTTTGTGACAGAACTGTCGGATCAGTTTTGCCGTTTCCGGCCACAGGGGACAGATGCGCTCTTTTCTTCCTTTGGCGAGGAACTTGATGGACGGGGGCGGGATCAACCGCAGGTCGGTTGTGTTTAAGGAAACGATCTCCTGAACGCGGGCGCCCGTGTTGAACAGGACGGTCAACAGCAAATAATCGCGTCGGCCCAGCGGGGTGGACCGATCCACCGCCTCCAAGAGCTGGCGCAGTTCATCGGCGTCGAGGTAATCCACGGTGCGTTGCGTGGTCCGCTTGAAGGGAACGCTCAAGACACGTTGGGCCTGCAACAAATGCTCGGGATATTCGCGCCCCAGATACTCAAAGAAGCTGTGGATGGCGGTCAAGCGGACGTTGCGTGTTGCGGCCTGGTTGCCGCGCTTGCTCTCCAGGTGGTCCAGAAATGACCTGACGATCTGCGGACTGAGATCCGCCACGGTGAGTCCGGTCAGGTGGCGTTTGGTTCCTGTGGCAAAGTGAAGGAGCAACTTCAAGCTGTCTCGGTAGCTGAGGATCGTATGCGGGCTGCAAGCGCGCTGCTGCGGCAGGTAATCGCATAAAAAGCCCTTCACTGCTGCCGACAGAATCTCTGCGTCGGTTCGTTTCATCGGACACCTTCCATTCGCGCGGCTGCTCGGTCAGTCGAGGCGAGCAGTGAGCCAGCAATGTGTCGACGGAAACGGTCGCTGGCGACGCACTGCAACTGTTCGGTGAACTTGAGGTAGTAATGAGTGCCTGAGGGTGTGACGTGTCCCATGTAGCGCGACAATCTGGGCAGAGCGGCCTGTGGATCGTCGCCGGCCCGGTAGCTCCGACGCAAGACTTCCACGGCAAAGCTATGGCGCAGGTCGTGAAAACGCGGGGGCTTTCGATGCCCGTTCAATACCCCAGCCGCGTGGCAGACCCGATACCAGGTTCTCCCAAATGGCCGGGTGGAAAGCGAACGACTGTTTCCCGCCTGCGAACTCCAGACCAAAGGCGATTGGGGACCGAGGGGGATTCCTTTGCGGCGGCGTTGCTGGAGATAGTGCTGCAAAACGTCGGCCAATGATGGCGAGAGCGGCACCAGTCGCGATTTGTTGAACTTGGTATGGTTGATCCGTAACAGCCTTCGCTCGACATCGATCTCCCCGATGCGCAACCGGAATAGTTCACCCGAGCGCAGCCCGCAGCAATACAGCAACAGAACCGCCAGCCGCATGGTTTCGCGGCGTAGTGGGTTCTGAGGCGTGGGCCGAGCGATTCGCGTCGCTTCCACGAGGCGGGCGACATCGGACGGAGAGAGAAGACAGGGCGCTTGGGGAGCCGAGGGCCTGGGAAAAGTGTGCTCATCGGGAATGAAGGTTCTCGGCTGAATCCGGGCCAAATACAGACAGAACTTTCTGACGCACATCAACCGCATCCGAGCTTTGTCACCGGACACGCGAAGAATCTCCCCGCTCCACGCTGTAAACATTGGTTCGGTAAAAATGCGGTTTTCTGGAAACTGGCGAGCCAGGACGAAATCGAGACTACGCAAGACCGACTCCACTCGTTGGAACTTTCGCCCCAAAGCGCGATGCAGTGAGACGTAGGCTTCGATTTCTTTCCTAAGAAAACTGTGGCAGCCGCCCCGAGAATCCGTCACAGTGCCAGCGGGCCGCCGGTTTGCCGCCGGAATTGGCGGCAATGAGCCAGACACCAACTTCAAGGGGACTGGCGCATGTCGGAGATTGGCTGTCGGCACCGGCAGCGCCACCTGTCTGAGATCCTCCACGTCCAACCGCAGGTAATGCACACTGGAGTTGAGATCCTGATGTCCCAGAACATCGCTGATGGCCTTCAGCGACGCGCCGCCGCGCAGCAAACGCAAGGCGCGAGCGTAGCGGAGACTGTGAAAGCGTCGGGTGGGCAGCGCAATCCCCGTGGTCCGGCTCGCTCTTCCCAGGACATGGTAGACCCCAAACGGACTGAGTGGCCGCAATGGCGCGGACTGACAGAGGAACACATGGCGCAACGAGCTTGTGGGACGCCCGCGCTTCAGGTAGCGAATCAAGGCGGTCTCCACTTCGTTGGTGAGCGGCAGCCACAAGGTTCGCCGCAGCTTGGGTTGCGTGATCCGAAGCTGGCGTTTGCGCCAGTCGATGTCATCCAAAGTCAACCCGGCCACTTCCGATCGGCGCAGCCCATACGTGGACGCCAACAGCAAGATGGCAAAATCTCTGAGTCCTTGGGCGGTGGTCTGGTCGAGCTTGCACAACAGTTGTTGGAGTGTCGGCCAGGGAATGACCGGTGGTGTGTGCTGATCGCGATACACCCAAATCGTATCGAGTTGGAGATGCAATGGACAAGAAAGCGCCCCTCGCTCAAACTCCCACCGCAGAAACTTCCGAATGGTTGCGACCACTTGCCTGAGACTGTCCGGGTCGTGGTGGCGGGCCATCAGAGCCAGGAACCGGCGCACTCGTTCCAGTGTGATCTTCCCAATGGCGGCTGGGCTGTGGTCGAAGCCGATGAACCGAAGAAACAACCGCAAATGTCGGCGGTGTCTCTGCCAGGTGCTTTCGGCCAGACCGCAATCGTGGTGCAGATGTTCGACCATCTGCCGGATGAGCCGGTCGGAAGGACGTGGCCTCTGTAGTCGTCCCGACTTCAACCCCTGACGGTCTTCGAGAAACCGGCCAAAAGTGCCAATCCCATTGGCCAAATAGTGTTTGCGACTTCTGAAACGACGCACGGTTGCCTGCACATCGTCGGCGGTTAAATCCCGCGATGATTGGATGCCTCGGCGAAGCAACCCAGGCGCGAGCCGCCGCAACGCATACAGGTAGAGCCGAACCGTTTGGTACTTGTACCCTTTGCCCAGCGACCATCGCACGAAGTCATCGAGGCCGCGACCAAATAGCGGCAGCCGCAAATAGCGTTCGTGAGATCGTGGGCACACTCGAACGAGGAATGATGATGTGTTCATAGGAGCCAGAGAATGCCCTCTGGCCCCGGTCTTCAGAAATGTTGAGTTGAGGAGATGGCGCAGCCGATGAAATCAGCCCCGGCGACCCCAACTCCACATTTCTGCGTACTCAACATTCCGCCTGTTATGTGGAACTCCACATAATTGGCGCAGCGAGCACGGTCAAGAAGTTCTCTGGGGAAGCAAGTGATTTTTCATTGGAGTTATTCACAGTTGATCAGTTCTTCCTGGCCCAACGCGGGCACGGTGTTGCGAACGCAAAACCCTACGAGCACGGCACAGCGGTCGGACTGCGCTGTCAAGGCAGACCGCAGCGACGCGAGGAACGCCTTGTACAGCACGAGCAGCGCGACCGCTGTTCGGTTTAACAGCCGATCAGGATGCATCGCCCACCGCTGGTTGGTCTGGCTGCAATTGTAGTACCCATGATCCATGGTGTAGTTGGTTTTGGGCATGAAGCGCGGCGTCGTAGGGCGTGTGATTACGGATCATGGCTGCGAGGATCTTCAGCCAGCGCATACCCAGGCAGCGCAACGCGCAGGCATGACTCTGGCCTTTCTGGCGGTGAGCCGCGTAATAGACCTGCGCCCAATCACAGTAATGACGGCTCAGATCCACCCACAGGTGGACGGCGCACCGGAGGGAGCGATTGCATTGGCGGCGCAGATAAACGACGGACACCCTGCCTGATTGATAACTGACTGGAGCCATTCCCGCCAAACATTGGAGGACCTGCGGCTGCTCTGCCAACGGCTGCACCGCAAGTAGCTCGCCCAAGAGCCGTGGAGCCAGCTTCGGGCCTGCGCCGGGTAGTGACTCAAAGAGCCCGTGCGCGGGATGTGCTTGAAAACATTCTTCGATGAGAGTGCGGTAACGGGCTAGTTGCCGTTCCAACGTGCATAGCATCTTCGCCAAGGCAATGGCCAACGTGCTCTTGGCGGCGGTCACGGCCTCGTGGCCACAAAACTGGTCGGCTTCGGCAAAGATCGCCAAGCGTTTCTCGTTCATCTGCGGACGATACAGTCCATGCGTGTGCAAGAACTTCTGCCATCGGTGCCGACCCGCTTGTACCAAGGCCTGCGGCGTGGGGAACGTTTCGACAAAGGCCCACGCCGAAGGCGCACACCAATCGTCGAACGCTTCCAGCGCGGCCGGATAATACTCGTAGAGCGCTTGTTGGAGCTGGTTGATCAAGGCGGTGCGTTGCCCAATCAATCCCACTTCATCCCGACATAGCAGCCGCAGTTGCTGCACCAACGGCTGCGGTGCTGTCAGCGCGTGCCAACTGTCGCCTTCCAGGCGCAAGGCATCCGCCAATGCCCAGCAATCCGCCCGATCAGTCTTGGTGCCGCTGGGTAGTTTGCGGGTCCGATACGACTTGGAACTGCGCGGATGTACCGGGTAGACGCGATAGCCCAACGTCACCAGCCGCTCGATGGCCGCATTGTGGCCGGTTTCGACTGCGAGGGCCAACTGGGGAAACTCAGCCAGTTTCTGACGGCAAAGGGACCAACCTTCGGCGGTGTGGTCAAACCGGAACTCAGTGACGATTCTTCCAGTGCCGTCCAAAACCAGTACATCGTGATGATCCTTGCCCCAATCCAACCCGGCGAAGTGTGTGATCTCAGCCCATGGAGTCTGCATACGTTGCCTTTCCTTTCTCTTGGTTGCGGCAGCCTCGTCCTGGATGACCCGGTTCATAGTCGAGCTAATACGGCGGCCCTCGTGGGGCGAAGTTCTCTCAGACTTCTGAACGCGAGCCGCCGGTGTCGCCGGTTTTCTTGACTTAACCCTCGCGGGGTGTCTGGACCGTGACCGTATCGACTCCGCGGCAGAACCGCTGCCAGCCACAGTCTTACCATGAACCGCTTCGGTGGTGACTGCGGCGGCCAAGTTATTCACAACCTCCCTTCGCTCCGCTTGGGGGCTCCGCTTCGGTCGGCTGTGAACAACTTGCATAACGGTATTAGCTGGACCGCAGGCACGAGGAGGAGCTTGACGGCGCACAGCGAGCCGTATAATCGGCTGGCACCGCTTCACGCGTCCTTGATGGCCAATGCACCTGCATCATTCGACCATAAGTAGCACGAGGACATTACGGGGAGTGTGTAGGTACTACACCGGATGTCCGGTGGACGCAGTGAGAATCCTTCGCGGACAGCAAGTGGAGTAGCCGAGGAATGTGAGACGAAGATGCGTGGACAATTTCAGACCGTGGCCAGTCTGCGGACGGGAAACGTTCGCGACCACGGATAGTCCTTGGGCAGGCCGTTGCAGTGGACTGTGGACTGCCCGATCTCGTGAGCAAGAGGCGTATTCATCGCGACTTATTCGCGGACACAGAAACGTTGGGTCGCCAAGGGGTAGGGCTTACCATGCTAAAATGCCGTTTTTATGGCAAGCGAAAGTTCCGTAACGTTGCGCCACGAGTGCATGGGATTGAGGAGAATTGCCGCAGAATTGAGGCTTCTGGCTGTCCGTGACGAGCAGCGAAGCGCACAGCCAGGGACAGCGTAGTGCGACTGCACTCTTTTGAAGCGAAGCAGGCGCGTTGCGGGCATGTCGCTTGCCAATCCAGCAACGCGCCATGACGGGAACGGGCCTGCAAGCAATGAACCGTCGAGTCAGCGGCGAAGATTGCAGCGCGGCTGCGTGCAACATACCGTCAGCCATTCGACTTTTCTTCCGACAGCCGAGCGGTGTTCACTCGTCAGTCCGTGGTGTGGCCACGCGTTATTCACCGATCAGGCAGTCCGGCAGCCATCGAGCAGCTTCGTCGCCTCCTGGAGGAGGGGTAAGTGTCTAGGCTGAAATTTGGTTTTTCTGGCGCACCATTAGCCTTGCCAAGATGGTCACTTTCGCGTGGCGGAAGACAGGCTTTTCACCGCGACATTCGCGTTAGAGTGCAGACCAATGGACCTTCCCTGTCGGCAGCGTGTAGGCCTACTGTGTTCCTCACGCTGACTGTGTTAGCAATGATTTTATGGGATGCGCGCTTGTGCCTCAGCTCCGCGATGCCTTCCTTGAACGGCATAAGCAGCAGTTGATTGCCTGCCACTTTTGGTGCGTGGTTTCTGACGGCGCTGGCGAATTTGATCTGCGACGGATCTGCGACAGAACGCTTTTTCATAGCTTCCAATCTCTGCGGTCGCCCCATCGTGAAAATCTAGCGGGAGCTAGAGGTAGCGCGTCTCTTGTAAAATGCGCTAATCTGGCGCACGAATGGCAACTGTCGCGTGAACAATCTCACGGGTCCACAGTGACTCGCCGATGTACATGATGTGACCGCCGGGAACCCGTTATTGTCCACACTCTGTACGCGCATGTGTCAAATACGTTCCACGAAACAGGTACAGACAGGCCACGCCGAGTACACGGACACGCCACGCACACAATCAGGCTCGGGCCACGCGCTGTCCACTCATCGACCAAGCATTGACCACCACACGGCATCGCATTGGATTCCCAATTTTCGCGCAGCCGCCGTTCAACCAAAATGTGCACAGAATGAGCACCGGGAAGCCCACCCTATGCGGTTGGGTTACAGATCGGACGCTTTACCCCTACGCATCAGCGTAGGATTTCTGTCTATGCGACGGCAGCCATCTGGCAGCGATGTTGACCAGCGTTGACCGGTGTTGATTTAGTTCAACGCCGTTTCATGCGTTTCAATCCTACAGACAACATTCCGTAACGACCCTATGCGCACCCGTACAACCGCTTCGGTGGCCGTGAATGAGCATGGCATGGCGATGGATATGGACTGCCCACAGATAGTGCCTACTGCTGTACTGTCCATGTCCACACGAAAGACATCCATCTCTACGGCACGAGCCGGACGCGGTAGTGGCGCGGGGGAGAACTTGTGGCCGCGCCAAGGTCGAGATAATTGGTCGTGGTGAGATCGCCGCCCCTGCCGATGATGATTGGGCTGATGTCGATAAAGTTATCGGGGCCTGACGCGGCTTGGACAACGTTGGTCGCCCCGCCAACGGTCTGCCAGGTGATGAGTGTGTCATGGCCCTGCACGGCAACGCTGGTGATGTGAAACGCATCCGCAGGGGGCTTCGGATCCACGTAGTATGCATTCGTCTGCGCGCCGTCGCCGTAGTGGTCGCCCGTGAAATACACCTCGCCGGCGCGACCGATCAGCAACCGCATCGGTCCGGGAAACGGTACGACACCAAAGGCTCTCTGGCCGGAATCGAACGTGTCGTTGGTGATGTCGATGCCGGGCCAGACCACGAACTCCCGATAGTAGTAATTGCCCTTGCGCGGGACGTTGGACATCTCGCCGAAGTGTTTGAAGCTGAAGAAACCGCCGTCATGCTTTTCGGCGGGGATCGAGCAGCCGTGGCGGATACGCTCAAGGGTGGGCGCGACGTCGATGGGGCCGCTATAGACGAGTTGGCCGAAGTTGTAGACCTGAATGCAATTCGTGCGCCCGATGGCATCGTAGACGACGCCGGCATTGGTCGGCACATTGGCGATGACGGCGGCGACGGAGTAGCTGCTCGGGTTCGCGCTGTCCGGGAAACTCGCCAAGGGCATGGACGCGGCATAACAGGGCCCGGCGAGAACGCACGCCGACACAATGGCGATGCCCAAGCGCACAATCGACTGGCTCAACGATGAGCCGGAGCGACCTGTTCGACAAGCCGAATAGCGATGGGCACGGTGATGGGATCTTTCGCCTTGCCGGATTGCACGAACCGGGTGAAGGCACCGGAAGCGGATTCGTCGGCGTTGTCGCTGAGGACGCGGATGATGACACAGGGGACGCCGTTGGCCTCGCACACCCGCGCGATGCCAGCCGAAACCATGTCCACCGCATCGGCATGAAACGTTTCCCGCAGCCAGTTCCGTTTCGCCGTGCTGGCAATAAACGAATCGCCGCTGACAAGACGGCCCATGCGAAGGGAGGCTATCGGCTGTCCGCTCTCAGCGCTCGGCTTGTCAATGCCCGGTGGCGCAGGCGCCTGCCCTACAATAGCGGTAGCTACCCCCATTGCATTGCTCTGCAACGCCTCGCACCTCGACTGAGCCGAGGCAAGCTTCTCCGCGGCCGGGGCTGGTTCGAAGCCTGCCGTAGTCTCCTTCCCTTCCTGATGATTCACGACATTGGTCACAATGAGCAAATCGCTCACGTGCCAGGCATCATTGAGGTTACCGGCTACACCGATGGAGATGACGCGGTCGATCTTGTACCGGGTCAACAACGCCTGCGTGACCATCGCCGAATTCAGGTTGCCCGCGCCGGTGCGGACGATGTAGAGCTTCTCTCCCGTGTGATAGCCAATGGAGACGCGGTGCTGGGCGAGTTCAACGGACTGCCCGACCATACGCACTTCCCGGGACAGCGCACTTTGTTCCGCCGGCAATGCGACGAGGATGGCCGTGTCGGCAAAGACTGAGCCGATAAACAGAACTGCGAGAACCAGAGTAGCGGATGCAGCTTTCAAAGCGGCGAATGCCAAGGGAGGTATCAGCCTACTCACGAACCGGCCTTCAGTGATCCTTTGGAGCTGTCTCCTTCTGTTGCAGTTTGGAAATCGCCTCCTTGGCAGTCCTCGCAACTTCCGGACGATCGTCATTGAGCAACGGTTCCAAGTCGGGAATCACGCTCTTGTCCCTCATGAGCATGAGAGAATTCGCGGCCCACATCCGTACCTGCCAAACCGGATCGGACAAAAGCCTCGCGACGTAAGGCAGCAACTCGGGTTTGGCTGGATCCGAACTCCATATTCCTCCAGCCGCCGCAACAGCTTTTGCACGCTCGTAGGGGTGCGAACTCTGCATGTAGGTAATCACAAACGCGACCTCGTTTGAGGTTAGGTAGGAGTATGCGTTTTGGCCTTGCGCTTGTCGCGCCTCAAGGTTAGTGAGGATGCCAGTGAGTTCAGCGTCGAACGCTTTGCATTCGGGCGTCGCTTTCCATGCCTCATCCCTTTTCCAAAGTCCATCGTCTTTCTGGGAATCGTTAGGAGGCGTGGAAGGCCTCTCAGGCGCTTGTTTGATATCCATTTGTTGTGTTGCCGCCGGAGACTCGTGCGTCGGGGACGCGGTCCGCTGGCGACTTAGCCAAATGGCTACTACTGCGAGTGATAGCAAAACCAAGGCGGCACAAAAGGAGATGCTCTTTTTCACAAAACGCTCATGCTCATAGTACAAGTATAATCAATGGCCCAGTCGACCTTTGTCAACGGCAAACGAGTCATGCGATACCTCGCTGTCATCGTTCCGGGATGTCATGATGTGCAATTTGCGATGCAACCGGTCGGGCCGTCTATGCAAACCGCTATAGCCGCAGGGACAAGGCCGCTTCCGTTGCAGCAACTTTTGCACTGTTCTACCTGGGTCGGGCTGTTGCTGGCGCAGCATGAACCCGCCGACTGTCCTCCACCACATCCCTGACACGCTGGGCTACCGGTAGGACAGCAGCTCGTGCACCCTCCGCCGCCGCCATCGTCCTCTCCGTTGAATGGCCCAGCGTATGATGTCTCCGGGGTGCGGGTAACGCACACTCCAAGAGTAAGAATCGACACGAGTATGAGTACTCTCAGCGAATACCAGCTTGTGTTGTTGCTCATTCCGGTGCCCCTATTGAGAGTTCAATCTGCTCTGGATGCTCAGGGTCGGCACCTTGCTCACGGCCAGTTGTTTCAGAGCCGCCCCGTCCTGCGTTAGCCCTTGGCCCTGCAAACAGCATCCCCGAAGGTAAATCGCGCCCCAATAGGCCCGTTGTATCCAAACCGACTTGGTTCTTTCCGGCAGGCTGTTGATGACGTCGTCCGTCAACTTCCTGGCGCCGGCGAAATCCCTCGCATTGAATGCCTGGATGGCCAGTTGCAAGCGGCCAAAACTCGCCCAGGGATGTGACGGATATTTCCGGGCGACCCATTCGAATAACTGCGCCGCAGCAGCACTGTTGTTTGATTGGTTCAGAATGGCGAGGTTTTCGCCGAATTTTCCTTCGAGGTCGGCATTCCCTTGCGCCCGAATGAGCAACGCGTCCAAGAGAGCCACCGCATCCTGCTGATTGGTGGTCCCGTAGAGCGCAAGCGCCTTGTAGCCGTAGCACTCGAGATGGTTGGCATCAGCACTCACATCGGCGTCCAAGCCCGGGAATTCGGGGGAATACGCCGCGAAATGGTCCAAAATCCTCTGGAACTGGTGGACATCGGTCATGCGTCTCACCATCCGAAAATGAATCAGCGCGCGCTGAGCGGGGTCAGAGGTGCTGAGGAGAGCCTGATGCGCGAGTGCAAACCCGCTTTCCAAAAAGGTCAGCGACAGCTGTGGATTCCGTCTGTCAAAGTAAAGGCTTATATTTAGCAACACGTTGTAATCCTGAATCGCCGCAGCGCTGTTGGTAATCGCGACGTACGCCAAGTCGGCGGAGTTCGTGTCGCCGAGGGCATCCGCCACATTCAGGGCACTGGACCAGGACTGGACGACAAAACGTTCGTTTTGCGGGAAACGCTGCGGGTACTGCAGATAGATCTGGAGCGCGCCGGGCAAGTCGCCCTGTTTTTCCTTAACTGCGCCGAGTTCGTGAAAAGCAGCGCTGGCCCAAGTCGAGGCGGTGGGGCTGGTGGCTAGTAGTTCGTAGTTAGTGACGGCGGCATCAAGATTGCCCTGTTCCTCGTAGAATTTGCCCAGTCGATACATCCCATAGTCGCAATCTTCAGTATCTGGGAACCCCGCGCACACGGCGGTGAGGTTTGAGAGCGTGGTTGTGACGTCCTCGCTTTGTTTCGCCTGACACTCGGCAAGAAGGAACCAGGTGTCCACCGTTTCACGGGCGGTGGGCAAGGTCACGGCGCACAGGGCGGCGTAATTGGTCTCGGCCTCAGGCCAGCGCTCGAACTTGCGGGCGTTGCTGGCCAGTTCGCGCAAGGCTTGCAGCCGGCTCGCCGCGTTGTCAGAGAATAGATCGACAATCTGCTGGTCGAGGACGCGCCACAGCGGGTGGTTGCGATGCTTGAGCACCCGTTCGGCGTCTTGAAGAAAGGCCAGTTGGAGATCTCCCGCGCCGGCGAACTGGGCCTGACCATTTTGAACCCATTGCGCGGCCTGATCGTCCTGCTTCTGAGACAACAGGACATCCAGCAGCCCGGCGTAGGCTGAGGCCTGCTCGGGGTAAGGGTTGGGCAAGGCGATCACGGTCAGGAAATTGGTGAACGCGAGACCGTCCTGGTCCATAGCGTAGGCGATGTTGCCGAGCAATACCGTCGCGCGACGGGCGTATGGGTTGCTGAGGCTGTCCGCAGCGGTGGCAGTGGTGGCCCATTGCCACGCGTCGGCCAGATCCGCGTGGCGGTAAAAGGAATCGGCGATGGCATAGGCGGTCTTGCAGCGGGTTAGCGCGACGGTTTGGGTCGTAACCACTGCTGGATCGATGATGATGGTCGGGTCCGAGGGCGCGAGAGTATTCACCGCCTGCTGGTAGATTGAGGTGGCGAGGGTTTGGGCGGTGGTTACGTCATTGCTTTGCAGAGCGGCCTCCAGCGGGGAGAGGCTGATGTCGAGCCTGATTTTATGCTTGGCGTGGGCGAAGGCAGGGGAAGCACAAAGACAGAGTGTAACGACGATGGCCATCAAACGACTGAGATGTTTCGACCTTTCGACTACGCTCAAGGCAAACAGGCTCATGACAGGGTTCCCGCGCATCTCCTCCGCATCCCGCGCTCGACGAGCACGGCTACAGTTACGACGAAAGTGGCCCGGGGCTTACGCCCCGGGGGTGACCGCCCCAATCCTTTCACAAGGCTTGGGACAGCCAAAATCGCTCACGCGTTGGCGACGACGCCAAATACGGCGTTCACATCGACACCGAGAGCCTGCCAGTGATGCAGGTCACGACGAACGCGTTGATCAAAATCCTTGCGATGGCAAAACAGCGCGTACTGATCCATGCCGTTGACCAGCGAGCGTGGCAACGGCACGGCTTTGAGCCCATACACGAAGCCGCGGTGCGGACGGCGGGCGCGGGCGGCTTCGATGCTGGGAAAAATCTTGTTGGCCATGTGATTGGTTTCGGCTCTGTCGTACTTGCGGCCCGGCCGACCGCGCTCGATCTCCGACGAGAACGTCGCGCAGCTCATCCGCCGCACCTTGAGGGCCAAGCCCCACGGCGCAACCCACTGGACCGTGCGTTCGCTGGCCGACGAAACTC
>Ga0182014_10005425_pt1 | contig 14163 bp, 8 predicted proteins | sample 612S2DmetaG_FD_120489 | JGI IMG/M metagenome (GOLD analysis project Ga0182014, IMG submission 120489) | Permafrost microbial communities from Stordalen Mire, Sweden - 612S2D metaG | ecosystem: Environmental > Terrestrial > Soil > Wetlands > Permafrost | place: Sweden: Stordalen | collected... | reverse complement strand
GATCTGGAAGCCTTCCCGCTCCGCCCAGCGCAGGTACATGCGCAGCAGCATTTCGGCCCAATCCTGGCTTTCGGTGCCGCCCGCGCCGGGATGGATGGTGACGATGGCGTTGAGCGCGTCGTTCTCGCCGGAGAGCAGCATGGCGGTTTCGAGGCGCTCCAGCAGCTCGCCGTAGGGTTTGACTGCCTGCTCGATGTCGCCGGAGACGTTTTCGCCTTCGCGCGCCAGCTCGAACAGCGTGTCCATCTCCTCGGTGAGCGAGCGGATGCGGCCGTCGTTGGCGATGGATTCCTCCAGCCGCTTGCGGTGCTGCATCACCTTCTGGCTCTTTTCCGGTTGCGACCAGAAGTCCGGTTGCCCGATCTGCTCTTCCAGTGTGGTTAGTTTGCGCTGAAGACCGGGAGCGTCAAAGATACCTCCGCAAGGCTAAAGCCTGTTCGCGGAGGGGCTGATATTCACGTTCCAATTCTTCAGTTGTCATGGGGATCACTCTAATTCTAGCAGATACCCGGTCTTGCCCACATTTCTGGCGATGGTGCTGCCCATGCGGATTTCGACGCCCTCGGCTTCATGGATGTGGCCGCAGAAGAAGTACTCCGGCTGGACGGTTTCGATGAATTCGGCAATGGCGCGGGAACCGGCGTGCAAGCCGGGGCGCACCCGGTCGAGCGCGGTACCGTAGGGCGGCGCGTGGCAGATCAGCACCAGCGGGGAAAACTCGCGAAAGCGCTCCAGCCGGGCAGCCATCTGCGGCTCGCTGTATTCGCCGGGCGTGTTGAATGGCGTGGGGCTGGAATAGCCCAGGCCGGCCACGTGCCAGCGGCCGAGCTGCAGATGGCGCTGGTGAAAATCGTGCAATCCGTAGCGGGCGCACATGGCCGCCACCTGTTCGGCCGATTCGTGGTTGCCCGGCAGCACATAGACCTTGTCGCCGCGGCCGCTGAGGACTTCGCCGGCGCGCTCCAGTCCTTTGGCCCAGGTGCCCTGATCGCCGGCCGAAACGTAGAGGTCGGCTTCGACAGCCAGCAACCGTTCCAGGGTCTTCCAATCGTTGTGAATGTCGGAGAAAATCAGCAGCTTCAATTTCTAAGTACCCGATTTCGGAAATACGGCCACGTATTAAGAAAACCGCTCCCTGGCGGTCGCGGCTCGGTTTGGCTTGTTTCCGAGCCGCGACCGCCAGGGAGCGGTTGCCCGGAAATACGTTAGCTCTCAGCGGCCAGCGATCAGCCGGCTTCTAGTGTTGAAAGCTGACCGCCGATCGCGGAGAGCCTTCGCCGACACCCGGCCGAACCTTCTGAAGCCGCGTTCTATGCATGGTACCGCGACCGCGCGGGCGTCAACGCGCGTGCCCGGAAACCCGTCCTACTATACTTGAGGCAGGGAAGAGTCATGGGCGGGTACGACAGCGAGCTTTCGAAGATCGTGGCGGAGTTGAACCGCGCGGCGCCGAGCCAGCAGAAGGCCGTGCCGATCCGCGTGGCCGGATCGCTGGCGTCGCTCGATGCGCTGTTGCAGCTTGCGGCCGCGCGCAATGCCAGCGACGTGCTCCTGATTGCGGGCGCTCCCACGGTGCTGCGCGTGAATGGCGCGCTTTCGACCGCCAGCGGCGGGCCGCTCGACGCCGAAGAGGTGCGCGCGTTCGTGGTGCCGCTGCTCGAACCGGCGCAGATGGAAGAGCTGCAGAAGAAGCGCACGGTGGATTTCAGCTTCATGCGGGAGGGTCTGGGCCGCTTCCGCATCAACCTGCATTACCAGCGCGGCACGCTGGCGGCCAGTATCCGGCTGCTGCCGGCGCGCATTCCATCGCTCGAATCGCTGCACCTTCCGGGGTCGCTGGCGCGGCTGGCGGAACGGCGGCAGGGGCTGGTATTGGTGACCGGGCCGACCGGCTGCGGCAAGACTTCGACGCTGGCCGCGCTGATCGATATCGTCAACACCCGCCGCGCCGCGCACGTGGTGACGATCGAAGATCCGGTGGAGTATCAGCACGCGAACCGCAGCTCGATCATCGAGCAGATCGAAGTGGGGCGCGACACGCCGGATTTCGCGGTGACGCTGCGCAGCATCATGCGGCAGACGCCGGACGTGATTCTGGTGGGCGAAATGCGCGATGCCGAGACCATGGCCACGGTGCTGACCGCGGCCGAAACCGGCCACCTGGTTTTCTCCACCTTGCATACCAACGATGCGGTTCAGGCCGTGTCGCGGATACTCGATTCATTCCCCAGCGCCAACCAGCCGCAAGTGCGCCAGCAGATCTCGCTGGCCCTGGCCGCCGTCGTCGCCCAACAACTGATCCCCGGCGCCGACGGGGTGGCGCGCTGGCCGGCCACCGAGATCATGACCGCGACCGACGCCGTGCGCGCCCTGATCCGTAAAGGCGACGACCACCAGTTGCGCAGCCAGATTTCAACCAGCAAAGCGGAGGGCATGATGACCATGGAACAGTCGTTGGCGGACCTGGTGCGCGCCGGTCGCGTCTCGCCAGAGACGGCGCAGGCGCATTGCTTCCGGACGGAGGACTTGCGGAGATATTTGGGGTAGGAGGATATGCTCGAACGTGGATCGTCGATGCGGCGTTGGTCGCAATCGCGCTTGTCCCCGTTCCGTACCTCGCCTGCCCAAGGTGGCAAGTGTGGGTCGTCGATGGCTCTGGTGCTCCCATCAAGGGCATGTTGCGGCCAGGCTGATCAAGCAGGAGGAAACTCCGGAAGGGGCTCGCTTCAGGATCACGTTCGGATAGTGGGGTGCAGCGGGACGGCCTGGGAGGCCGTCGCAGGCCGAGGGCCTGCCCCACAAATTCTTAAACATGGCTCAACCCAGGTTCACGACATCAGCGGTTCGGAGACTCGACGCGGCACCGGAGAGTGCGCGCGCCACGGTGGCGGGTGACGTCTCCTTCTTAATTATCTAATCCGCCCTCACGCCCCCGCCGCCTCCTCCGGCAGCTTCTCGATCCGCACCTTCAGCACCCGGTTACGCTCCATTTCGAGCACGGTATACCGGCGGCCCTCGAAGACTATGCTCTGGCCGATACGCGGGATTTCGCCCAGCTTAAACATCAGGAACCCGGCCAGGGTTTCGAATCCGGCATCGGCGGGAATCTCGATGCCGAATTCGCTTTCGAGATCCCGGATGCGGGTGGCGCCTTCGAGTTCCAGCTCCTCGGCCTCGGGGAGTTGGCGGGGCAATCGTTCATCGTGCTCGTCCTCGATGCGCCCCACCAGTTGCTCCAGCACGTCTTCTACGGTTAACATGCCGGCGATGGTGCCGAATTCGTCCACCACCATGGCCATGTGCGAGGCGCCCTGGCGGAACTGCTCGATCATTTGCGAGAGCGGCTTGGTTTCGGGCACCACCACCGGCTGGCGCAACAGCCGGCCGATGCGAAACGAGCGGCTGGGGCGGCCGGAGCGGATGGCGTTGCGGCGCTCTTCCCAAACCGGCAGCAGGTCTTTATAATGCAGGATGCCGATGATTTTTTCGGGCGACCCCTGGTACACAGGCAGGCGGGAATGTTTTTCTTCGATCATGGTGCGGAGCACGTCATCGAGCGAAGCGGAAAGGTCGATCGACACCATGTCGTTGCGCGGCACCATGACTTCGCGCACCGAGACGGACTCCAGATCGAGCACGCGGTGAATCATATCTTCCTGGGCTTCGGGAAGGTAGCCCAGGCCGCGGCTGGAACTGACGATGAGCTTCAATTCCTCGGCGGAATGGCCGCCGGGACCGCCGGGACCGAGGCCAAGGGCGCGGGTAATGGCTCCCGCCGAACGTTCGATCACCACTACAAACGCGCGCGAGACGCGGTCGAAGACCAGCAAGGCGGGCGCCACCAGCGCGGCCAGCCGGTCGGCCTTGGCAATGGCCAGGTTCTTCGGCACCACTTCGCCCAGCACCACGTGAAAGTAGCTGATGGCGAGGAAGGACACCCCCAGGCAGGCTCCATGCAGCAACTTGGCCAGCACCGCAGTGGTGGGATGGTACGCCGAAACCAGCAGATCGTACAACGTGCCCTCGCCGGCCCAGCCCAATCCGAGGCTCGCCAGCGTCACCCCGACCTGGGTGACGGAGAGCAGGCGGCCGGGGTTGGCCAGAAGGTTCAGCGCCGCCTGCGCGCCCGCCTGGCCGTCTTCGGCCATCTGCCGCAGCCGCGATTGCCGCACCGAAAGCAGCGCCACTTCGGCGCCGGCAAACAGCCCATTCACGACGATCAGGAAAATCACCAGCAGAATGCGTAGCGGAAAATACGTCACAAAGCTTCCGCCCTCATTTTAGCTGAGTACGCCGTTTCGGAAGTTCGCTAACGATTTCCGTGAAGTGGGGCAGCGCCTCGCGCTACGGCGGACCCTCGGTCCGCCTCCGGCCAGGCGGCCTGAGAGGCCGCCGCGGGCTGGGAGCCCGCCCCACATATTTCCGGCGCCAAATCCGCCGAGGCGGGCTAACGAATGCGCGGCCGGCTCGTCCACGTAGATAACCAACTCACACTGTTACGTAAACCGGGCCCGCTTTCCCCGAATCCTCGGAAAGCGGGCCGCCCGGGTGCGCATCGGCGCCGCTTCGGCTTTTCGAACCTCGTCCAGCCGCTATGATGAAACTGTAGCCTGACATGACGGGGTCCACGGGTTCGCGAATCGTACGATTCGTCAACATTGTCATCGCGCTCGCGCTGGTGGTGGTAGCGGCCGGGCTGTTCTGGTACGTTTGGCGCCCGTTGCCGCGCCGCTCCGGTACCATCGAGACGGAAGTAGGGGCGGGCGTGAGCGTCACCTTCGACCCGCGCGGAGTGCCTCACATTCGCGCTTCGAGCCTCGAAGACGCGCTCTTCGTCGAAGGCTATGTGACGGCGCAGGACCGCCTGTTTCAAATGGATTCGCTGCGGCGGCTTTCGGCCGGAGACCTGGCAGACATCGTCGGCCCGGCGGCGCTCGAATCCGACCGCGATGCGCGCCAGTTGCGCATGCGGCGCATCGCCGAACAGGCTTACATCACCCTGCCGGCGGCCGACCGCGCCGCCATGGCGGCCTACGCCCGCGGCGTCAACGCCTTCCTTTCCACTCACCTGAGCCGGCTTCCTCTGGAATTCACCCTGCTCGGTTATGAGCCTCGTCCCTGGAGCGTGGTGGACTCGCTGCTGCTCAGCCTCCACATGTATCGCGATCTGACCACCTCCTGGCGCGACGAGTTGACCCTGCGGGGGCTGCTGGCCTCGGGCGAGCCCGCGAAAGTGCGCTACCTGTTCGATGAGCGAGCTTTGGGCGCGCCCACGCCCGGATCGAACGCGTGGGCTCTCGCCGGCAGCCGCACGGCTTCCGGCAAGCCGCTGCTCTCGAACGACATGCACCTGGAGTACTCGCTACCGGGCATCTGGTATATGACGCGGATCACGGCTCCGGGGATGGATGTATCCGGCGTCACCGTTCCCGGCCTTCCGGGCGTGGTGGTGGGACATAACCGGAACATCGCCTGGGGCATCACCAATTTGCAAGCCGATGTCCAGGACTTGTTCGTGGAGAAGATCGACCAACAGACCGGGCAATACCTGTTTGACGGGCGCGTGGAGCAGGCGCGGCTGGAGCGCGAAATCATTCCGGTCAAGGGCAAACCCAGCGTAGAGCTGAACCTCTGGGTAACGCGGCACGGGCCGTTGTTCGTGGCCGAAGGGGCCGAAACCATGTCGCTGCGCTGGACCGCCGCGGAGACGGGCTTGCTCCAATACCCGATTCTGGACATCGACCGCGCCGAGGACTGGACCCAGTTCACGGCGGCGCTGGCGCGCTTCCCCGGCCCGGGCTCCAACTTTGTCTACGCCGACCGCGCAGGCAACATCGGTTACCACGCCGCCGGCCGCATCCCTTTGCGGCGGGAATACCGCGGCGATTTGCCCGTGGATGGATCGTCGGCGCGCTTCGATTGGGATGGATTCATCCCGTTCGACAAGCTGCCATCGGCGTTCAATCCGCCCTCCGGAATCGTCGCCACCGCCAACCAGGACCCGTTTCCGAAGGAAGATCCCTTGCCGAAGGAATACGTCTATCCGCCCAACGGCAATTTCGCGGCGCCCTATCGCGCGCGGCAGATCCGCGCCCGGCTGGCCTCCCGTGGCGGCTGGCGCGCGGCCGATCTCCTCAGCGTGCAAAAGGACGTCTACTCCGCGTTCGACAAGTTCCTGGCCGCCGAGGTCGCCGCCGCTTATCAGCGCCACCGGATGGGGAACACGGGCCTCGATGGCGCGGCCGCGCTGCTTGGAAGCTGGAACGGGCAGATGGAAACCGATTCCGCCGCCGCATTTCTCGAATCCCTGGTGTTCCAGCACGTGCGCACGGCGGTCTGGCAACGGGCCGCGCCCGGCTGGGCGGCCATCGACCGGATTCCGAAATTCACCACTGCCTCCATCGAGCGCCTGCTGCGCGAGCGGCCAGCCGGCTGGTTCACCGATTACGACACCATGCTGCTGACGGCTTTCTCCGACGCCTTCGAAGAAGCCCAGCGCATTGAGGGCCGCGACCCCACGCGTTGGAAGTACGGCGCCTGGTCCACCATCGTCATCCGCAACCCGGTCTTGCGCCAGGTGCCGCGGGTCGGCCCGTATTTCGACATCGGCCCCCTCCCCATGAGTGGCTCGCCGGTCACCGTCAAGCAGTTCACCCGCGCGCTGGGCCCCTCCATGCGCATGAACGCGGACCTGGCCGATTGGGACCGGTCGCTGCTGAACATCGTCACCGGCCAGAGCGGTCAGATCCTGTCCAGCCACTACCGCGATCAGTGGGACAGCTACTACCACGCGCTCAGCTACCCCATGTCGTGGAACGGGGAAGAGACCGCGGGCACGCTCGAATTCCGCCCGGCGAAGTAGGCGGTCGCCGGCACGCGAGTCGCCCGTTCATCGTGATTTCAAGCGGCCGGTTCCGGAGGTTGAGAATATCGCAGCGATCCGGGCGTGGTGAGCAACCCGCCCGTCTCCAGCAGCGTTTTGAGACCGGAGAGAATCCCAGCGGTCGTGGATGAGCCGGATCGGTGCGGCGTTCAGGAACTGGAGTTTCTCGCGCCCCCGCCGCCTGGTCACGAAGAGGTGCGCCTCCTCGAACACCCGCACGACGGCGAGGTAAACGAATTCGCCGCGCAGGTGGCGTACGCAACAAGCGTAAGGAGGCCGTTTATATAGTAGTCGCCGTGTCGAGTGCTTCAGGCCAGGAGGCCTATCCTATTTATTTCGCCAGCAGTTGGTGGGCTCGGGCGAGGTCGGCGCGGGCGCCGCGTTCGTCGCCGAACTTGCGTTTGGCGTTGCCGCGCGCCTGAAAGGCCAGCCCGTAGTTGGGCGCGATGAAGATGGCGGCGTCGAAATCCGCGATCGCGCTCTGGAGGCCGCCGCGGTGCATGTGGACAAGTCCTCTGCCAAAGAGCGCAGCGGCGAGATCGGGCTTCAAGGCCAGCGCCTGCTCGAAATCGGCCAGGGCGCGATCTTCCTCCTGCAACCGGTCCAGGCAGAGCCCGCGGTCCGCATAAGCGTTAAAGCCTTTGGGGCGGGCGCGCAGGTACTCGTCGAAACCGCGAACCGCCTCGGCGCACTGGCCCGACAGTTGAAGGGCGCGCGCACGCGCGAAGACCGCGTTCGGCCAATCGGGGTGAATCGTCAATGCCTCCGAAAACGCCACAATCGCCTGGGCAAACTGATGGGACTTGGCCAACTCCTGCCCTTGGCGGAAAGCGGCCATGGCTGCCGGTTGAACCCTCGCGGGCGGCGGCGCGTCCGCCACTTCGCGATCCGCCGCCGAATCCTCGGGTGTATCGGACAAGGAGGCCGGCGGCGCCTCCGGTGGCGGCGGCGCCGGCTTGGCGATGGGTTGGCTCGCGGAGGAGCGCTTCTCTACCGTGCCGGCGGTCGCCGTGGGTTCGGGTTCCCGGGCCGGCCGGCCAGTTTGCCTGGCCGGCGTGGGAGTCTTCCCGACCGGCTCCGATTTCGCTATGGGCGCGGGCTCGGCGGGAGCTTTTTCCCACGGCCGGAAAATTGCGGCGCCGGCCGCCAGAATCACGGCCACTGCCACCAGCACCACCAAACCGGCGCGGCTCTTCTTTCTCGCCGGAATAGGCGCGGGCGGCGGTACGGTCCGAATCGTGGTCGGCTCCCGGGCCGCGGAAACGGCGCCGGACAAAGCCGCGGCCAGGGCTTCGACGAACTCGCCGCAGGTGGGGTAGCGGTCTCCCGGCTGTTTGGCGAGGGCTCTCGAAATTACCGCGTCCACCGCGGCCGGAAGCTGGGCGTTGCGCGTGCATACCGGCGGCGGCGGCTCGTTCACGGTCTTGTACGCCAGCGTTGCCAGCGAGTGCTGACCGAACATGGTCGCGCCGGCGAGCATGCGATACGCCACCGCGGCCAGGGCAAACTGGTCGCTCCGCCCATCCACGGGTTCGCCTTTCACCTGTTCCGGCGACATGTATTCAACGGTGCCCATCACCATGCCCGTGGGAGTGGTGGTGCGGGTATCGGCGATGCGCGCGATGCCGAAATCCATGATCTTGGGGGTGCCGGCCAGGTCGATCATCACGTTGGCCGGCTTGATATCGCGATGGACTATGCCACGCGCGTGGGTGTAATCCAGGGCCGAGGCCATGGCCCTCAGCACTTTGACGGTGAAAGCCGGGTCGGCGACGGGCGTGCGATTGAGCGCCGCCGCCAGGGTTTCGCCGGAGACGTACTCCAGCACCAGGTAGGCCGAATTCCCTTCTTCGAAAACGTCGAAGACGGCGACGATGTTGGGATGCGAAAGCCCGGCGGCGGCGCGCGCGTCGCGCAGCAGGCGGTTGCGGAGGAATTCGCGCTGGGCGGCATCGTCCTCGGCCAGTTCCACGGTCTTGATGGCCGCCTGGCGGTTCAGTACCGTATCTTCGGCGAGGTACACCACCCCCATGGCGCCCTTGCCCAATTGCCCTTTTATTTTGTAGCGGCCAACTTGCTCCACCATGGCTTCCTCCGAATCATACCCTAAGTAGCCGTCGGCGATCAGCGATCAGCGGTCGGCTCTGGGCCGCGCCGGAAGAAGCGGATCGCTGAGTGCCGATCGCTGAAAGCTGGCTACGCTCTTGGCAGATCCCGGATCATGCGGGCGGCTGCCCAATAGGCGATCGCCTGGATGGTCAGGGACGGGTTGAAGCCGCCGTTGTTTACATGTACGCTGCCATCCACCACCCAGATATTATCCACGTCGTGAATCCGGCAATAGCGGTCCACCACCGAAGTTTGCGGGTCGTCGCCCATGCGGCAGGTGCCGGCCTGGTGCTGGCCCCCGCTCACGCCGCTACCGGGCAGCTTGGGAAAGGTCTTGACGGCGCCGGCTTCTTTGAGCCAGGTTTCCGCCTTGGACGAAATGAAACGCGCCACTTCCAGGTCGTTCGGGTGGCGCCGGCCGCGGATACGCAGCGTGGGGATGCCCCAGGCGTCGGTCAGATCCGGCGCCAGCTCCACGCGGTTCTCAAATACCGGCATCTCCTGCACCGGACCCTGCACGGACATGCTGCGTTTGTACCAGGTGCGGACGTAGCGCTTATGTTCCAAACCCCAGAGGGGGACGCCGGGGGCGATGGCGCCGCGCGCGAACAGGTAGGGGAGGCGAATGAATTCGTTGGCGAGCAACGCGCCGCCCTTCAACCCGCCGGGCAGGCCGTGGTTGAAATCGCAACAGGCTACCCGCGCCGCCGGACCCAATCCATCGAAGACCTCGCGCTCGATCAAACCGTAGGCGCCGGCATAGGCGTGGCCCTGCAAGTTGCGTCCTACCCAATCGTGACGGTTGCCGATACCTTGCGGGAACAATTTGGAGGCCGAGTTGAAGAGCAGGCGCGGGGTCTCGGTAGCGGAGCACGATGCCACCACGGCGCGGCAGGGCTGCTCGAAAAGTTGGCCGTCCAGGAAATATTCGACCGCGGTGGCCTGGCCGCGGCCGTTGGTCGCTATTCGGCGGGCTACGGTCCGGGTACGGAGTTCGCAGAGCCTGGTGGCCAGGGCGCGCGGGATGGCGGTGACGGCGGTGGAGTTCTTGGCGTTTACTTCGCAGGCGAAGCCTACGCAGTGCGGGCAAGCGACGCAGCCCGGCCGTCCCTGGTAGGCGACCGAATTGATGGCCATGGGAATGGGGAACGGGTGCCAGCCCAAACGCCGCGCGGCCGGCAACAGCAGCGAGGCTTCGGTATTGAGAGGCAGCGGCGGCATGGGGTAGGGCTTGCCGCGGGGCGGCTCGAAAGGGTTGGCGCCGGCTTTGCCGGAGACCCCGATTTCCCATTCGGCCTTGGTATAGAAAGGCTCCAGTTCCCGATAGGAGAGAGGCCAATCCGCCAGCGTGCTGCCGGGCGGCGCGCCGTAGGTCGACTGCATGCGGAAGTCCCGCTCCATGTAACGCCACGCCATGGCGCCATAGCTGAAGGTGCCGCCGCCCACGCACGCCGCAACATTGTTATACGCGCCCTCGCTGGGCAGGACTTTGCGAAATTGGCCATCGCCGGATTCGGCCAGCCGGACGCAGTGCTCGTCGTCGGGCCCAAAAGCGTTTCCCAGCACGGTGGTGCGCTGGCTGCGCAGCTCATCGTGTCCGGTTTCGGCGAACTGCTGGCGCCGGCCGCGTTCCAGCAGAACCACGCGAAAGCCGGCCAGCGACAGTTGTTCCGCCACGATGCCGCCGGCGGCTCCGGCGCCGATGACTACGACATCTACGGGCGGGAGTGGCATAGTCAGTGGCGGTGGTCCTCCATAACGCCCGCGACGCCGAGCATTTTCCAACTGGCCTCGTCGCGGTTGCCGCCATGCGCCGGACTGCCGTAAAAGCCCTGCATGGCGTGGTCGGCCACCATGCGGAAGAAAACGTCGAGGCCGGGCACGCTTCCGGATTCCACATCTTTCAGGAAGGCTGTCTGTTGGGCAAAGGGCAGGCTCGGAAATTCGCGGCCGGCGCGTTCGCGGCAGGCGGAGGCAAACTGCGCCAGGCCCTGCCGGTAGTTGGGAGCGAAACGCCCGAGCGGTCCGGCAAGCTGCCGGTCGATGTAGTAGAGCACGCCTGCCTGTTTAGCGCCGGGAGCGTCATCGGCGGGAACGATTTGGTCGCAGAGCGCCTCCAGCAGGCTGGCCTCGTCGGCGGAGAGCGAAACCAATGGCGCGGCGGCGTAGAGGGGCGTGGCGGCGGCGGCAAACAGAAACAGGCGTCGGTCGATCTCCATGGCGGCTCCCGAAGGCCAGATCCATACTACCTTGAATTCCTGCCCCGCGGATCGAGTGGCTTGGTGGGGCGGACCCCCGGTCCGCAGCCGGCCCCTGACCGGCTTTTCATGCTCATTCAAGCCTATCGCGCGCCATCTCGAAAAGAGGCCGGCGCGGCGTCGGCCGCGGACCAGGGAGTCCGCCCCACAAAAGGCTTCAAGACTTGTCCGGTAAATTTATTGGACGCTACGCCAGACTAACAAGTGCTCGGGAGAAGAATTACACACTGCCACCACGAGTTTCTTACTGACATTTTTCAACGACCACGAAGGTAATGTCATCAGTTTGCGGCATGCCCTCAGTGAATTCCTCAATGGCTTTCAAGAAACTCCGCTCGAGCGCCTGACTTCCCGAGGGAGCCTCTTGCCGAATGATTCTCAGCAGTCTTTGCTCTCCGAACATTTCTTCCCGCGGGTTTTGCGCGTCTGTAAGGCCGTCGGAATACACCACTAGAATGTCTCCTTTGTCGAGACGGAACGCGAGGGATTCATAAGAGACGCAATCGAACAGCCCCAGGACGTTGGCGTTAGAGACCAGCTCTTCGACTTTTCCGGTGGCGGAACGGAACAAATAGGCTGGGTTATGTCCCGCGCTGATGAATTGTCCCATGCCCTCCGGGCTTAGGAGAAACAGGAAGAGCGTCACAAACTGGTAAGGAAGAGATTTTTCGCAAACGAGCCGGTTAATCCGGCTCAAGACCTCCTGCGGTTGGGTCCCTGAGTGAAATTCCATGCTGAGAGCACCAAGCACCATCGAACTTAACAAGGCCGCGGACATCCCCTTGCCGGAGACATCTGCGAGAACCCCCGCCCATTCCCCTGAACTCAGTTGCAGAAAATCGTAGAAATCCCCTCCCACATAACGGGTGGGATTGTTAAATGCATGAATGCGAAAATTCTCAAGCTGGGGCAGGGAGCGGGGCAGCAGGCTTTCCTGAGTTTCCTGCGCCAAGGCTAATTCCCGCTCGCTGTTCTTTCGCTCCTCCAGGGTTTTGAGACGAATCACCTCGCGGCTTGCCTCGAGTTCACGGACCGTCTCCTCCAGCACTTTGCTGTAGTTCCTGGTTTCCAGGTGCAACAGGCGCACTTCCAGAATGTTGTGAACGCGCGCGCGCAACTCGGCCAGATCGAACGGCTTGCTGACGAAATCCTTAGCGCCGGCTTCGAGAGCGCGCAACTTGTGAGCCGGCTGCGCAGTGATGACGAGGACCGGAAGATAACCGTCCTTTTCGATTTCCTTCAGACCCTCCATCACCTGGAATCCGTCCATGCCGGGCATTTGGAGATCGAGCAGGATCAGGCTATAGCGGTTTGTGCGGTGAAGTTCGCAGACCTCGGTCGGGTCCATCGTAGACTGGATGGAAGTATAGCCGGCGATGCGCAGCATGCCCTCAAGCAGACGGACGTTGGCTTCCTGATCGTCAACGACCAGAATTCTGGCGTTCAAAATGTCGGCTAAGCTGACCATGACCTTCGTCCCGATTCATTTGGCATGACCGGCCTCTTGTCGAGCGAATTCCAGTGCTGCGTCCAGCGTATGCATGAACTCACTGATCTTGATTGGTTTGGTGAGGTACCGGAAGAATCCCGCCTGCAGGCCCTTCTCGATGTCGCGTGGCATTGCGTTCGCACTGAGGGCAACGACGGGAATGTGGGCCGTGGCCGGGTCCGCGCGCAAGACTTTCAAGGCTTCCACACCGCTGATGCCGGGCAGATTGATGTCCATCAGGATCGCCGTCGGCTGATCGGTGCGCGCCACCTCGATGCCGAGAGTACCGTTCACCGCGGTCAACAGCCGCAGGTCAGGGCGCCGCGCGATGAGTTGCTCGACCAGTTTCATGTTGGCCTGATTGTCCTCGACATAGAGCAGAGTGCGCGGCCGCGCGCCGGTCGCGACTGGCGGTCCGCCAAATGTCGCGGCTTCGCCGCTTTCGACTACAAGTTGCGGCGCAGCGCACGAGATCAACTCGCACCAGAACAGGCTTCCCGCGCCGGCCGTGCTCTCTACGCCGAGTACGCCCCCCATCAGCTCCGCCAGCCGCTTGGTCACCACCAGGCCGATGCCCGTGCCTGCCACGACGCCCGCCTCTTGTCCGAGACGATTGAACGGCTGGAATAGTTGCGCCAGTTTTTCCGGAGACAATCCCGCGCCAGTGTCCTTGACGCCGATGCGAGTGAGTCCCGGGGTGGTCGTGGTGCAATCTACGACGACCGATCCCCGCTCCTTGTTGTATTTGATCGCGTTGGAAAGCAGGTTGATGACAATCTGCTTCAACCGGGTCCGGTCGGCGCTGACAAAGAAAGGGTTGTCGAACCGGGGAAAGGTCATGCTGATGCCATGCTGTTGCGCCTGCGGCTCCATCATGGCCTGGCATTCGGACATAACCTCGGCCAACGACACGGATTCCGTCGATAGCGACACCTTTCCGGACTCGATCACGGAGAGATCGAGGATTTCGTTGATCAGTTTTAGCAGATGCCATCCCGCCTGGAGAATCTGATCGATGCTTGCCGTCTGGGAGGGCGTTGGCGGCGGGGAATCGGAATTGATGAGCTGGGCGAAGCCGAGGATCGCATTGAGCGGCGAGCGAAGCTCATGGCTCATGCTGGAAAGGAAATCCGATTTCGCGAGGTTGGCTTGTTCCGCGGCGGACTTGGCGCTCTCCAGCTCGACGTTGGATTCCTGGAGCGCCTGCTCGTTGCGTTTGCGCTCGGTGACGTCCCGCGCGACGGCCAATACGCCCTGCAGCGTCCTATCCCGGTCGTAGAAGGTGGTGGCGTTGTAGGACACCTCCGTTTTCTTGCCATCGCGGGCGCGCGCGGTGAGTTCGTAGTCGGTGACTTTTTTTTCGCGCAGCACCAGCTTGATGGCCGCTTCGGCCCGCTCCGGATCGGTGAAGTAGTTCTTGAACG
>Ga0182014_10005423_pt1 | contig 14165 bp, 9 predicted proteins | sample 612S2DmetaG_FD_120489 | JGI IMG/M metagenome (GOLD analysis project Ga0182014, IMG submission 120489) | Permafrost microbial communities from Stordalen Mire, Sweden - 612S2D metaG | ecosystem: Environmental > Terrestrial > Soil > Wetlands > Permafrost | place: Sweden: Stordalen | collected... | reverse complement strand
ATGGCGTATTCCAGGTTCTGCGTCCAGATGCTTGAGAGCACCGCGCGGCCGCCCAGTTCGGCCGCGACCTCCATGGCAGGCAGGTATTTGGAGGGGTGCATATCGTCGTAGATCCGTGCCAGCTCGATATCGTGCAGCTTGACGCCGGTATCGGCAAGCGCCTTCCTGGTCTGCTTCATCATCGTGGGGTTGTCGGCCAGCGCGTAGTCCGGCTCGCCTTGCAGTCCCATGAGGATGGGGCGAATGCTGACGAAGTCATAGCCGGCCCTGGCCGCGATGTAGGTCATCTCTGGCGGAGGGCAGCCGAGGACTGTGAGATGGGCGAGTGAATACTGGGTAGCCATGTCCGGCCCCTCCCAAGAACAGGTTGCGATTCATTTTCCGTGGCCCCAGCTTTCGCTGTGCCGCATCTACAACAAATAAGGAGCTTGTTTATCGATCGGTGGCCAAGTGATGCACCTTCGTGCCGGGCGAGTAGATGTCCATGATGTTCCAGTGACCGGCCGTGGGGGTCGGGACATTCTTCATGTGCACATCGATCACCACGGGGCGCTTCTTCTGGATCGCCGCCTCGATGGCAGGCCGCAGTTCCGCGGCCGACTCGATGTGGATCCCCTCGATCCCATAGGCTCTGGCGATGGCGGCGAAGTCCGGAGAGCAGCTCTCCCCGTCCTTCTCGAACACGGTCCCGAAGGTCGTCCCGAAGTGGGCCAGTTCCAGACCCGCGATGGTGCCAAAGGCATGGTTGTTCATGATCACCCAGATCACCGCGATGTCGTCGACGAAAGCGGTGGCCAGGGCGGCTGGATTCTGGCCGAATCCCCCGTCCCCCACCAGGGCGACCACCACCCGGTCCGGCATGGCCAGCTTGGCGCCCAATGCGGCCGGTGAACCAAAACCCATGGTGGCGAATCCGCCCGGGGTGAAGATGGTGCCAGGCTCATAGACCGGGTACTGCTGGGCGAGCCCGTTCTTGTTCCAGCCCACGTCCGTACAGATGATGGAGTTGCGGGGCAGCGCCTGGCGCAGGTCGGCCAGGATGCGCTCGGGGTTCATCGGCCAGGCGGCACTTTCCATGTTCTCCCGCCTGCCGGCGACGAAGTCCGCGCGGTTGGCGGCCATCTCGGCCAACAGCTCCGGCCGCTTGACCCCGTTCGGAGCGATCCTGCGCGCGACCCGCAGCAGGGTCCCAAGCGCGGACTTCAGGTCGGCGACGGCGCCGAAGGCGACGGGATAGTTCCTGCCGATCTCGGAGGGATCGATATCGATCTGCATCAGCTGGGTCGGCGGGAAGTTGAAGGTGTATTCGGGTTCCCAGGAGCTGCAGTCGGCCTCGGAGAAGCGGGTCCCGAGCCCCAGGATCCAATCGGCCCCTTTGCACTTGTCGTTGATGAACTTGGTGCCCCAGAAGCCGGTCATGCCGAGGATCAGCGGGTGGTCGTCCGCAAGGGCGCCCTTCCCCATCAGCGTGTGGGCCACGGGCAGGCTCAGGTGCTCGGCGAACTCGCGCAGTTCGGTCATGGCGTCGGCCAGCATGATCCCGCCGCCCACGTAGAGCAGCGGTGTCCGGGCCTCGAGCAGCGTCTTGACCATCCGCTCGGCGGTCGCCTCGTCCAGGGACGGCTTGGCGACCTGGCGCTGGTTCGCCAGCATGCGCTCGAACAGGGCGGTATCGATCTTCTTGGAGAAGATGTCCATGGGCACATCGATCAGCACCGGACCCGGCCGCCCGCTTTCCGCAAGGATGAAGGCCTTCTCGAGGATCTCCGGGAAAAGATGGGCCGAATCCACCCGCCAGGCGCGCTTGACGAAGGGCCGGTAGATCTCCAGCTGCGAAGCATCCGCGTGCAGGTTGACCTCCTGATGCGGGTTCTTCCCGAAGTAGTGCGTCGGCACATCGCCGGCGATCACCACCATGGGAATGGAGTCCAGCGAAGCGTTGGCCACTCCGGTGGCGGCATTGGTCAGGCCGGGGCTCAAGTGGGTCAACAGTACCGACGCCTTGCGGGTGGCGCGGGCGTAGCCATCGGCGGCGTGGGCGGCGATCTGCTCATGCCGGGTGTTGACGAACTTGATCTTCTGGCTCTTTCCCAGGGCCGCGAGCACCGCGATGTTGGTGTGCCCGCAAAGCCCGAACACATGCTCTACGCCGCGTGCTTCCAGGTATTTGACCAACTGGTTGGCAATGAGGTCTTCCATTTCGTCACTCCTTCGATAGTCTGCCGTCATCAGCCTTCACGCTTCCAGGGCCGGGTCGTAGAAGGCGCCGAACAATTCCTGATCCGACGGCTTGTCCTCCTTGATCGGCACGGAGACCCAAGTGGTGTTCATGTAGTGCTTGAGACAGACGTTCTCGGAGATGATGTTCCCGCCCCAGGTCCCGCAGCCCAGACTGGAGGTCATGGGCATGCCGTTGTTGAACGCACCGGCATTGGCCTTGGACTGCGGCTGGCGGACCATGATCCGGGACACCGGCGCGGCCAGCCCCAGGCGATGGATGTGCTCTTCGTTGAAAGAGTAGATGCCGCAGGAATGGCCTTTGCCGCCAACCTCATAGACAGCCTGCATCATCCTGAGGGCCTGGTCGAAGCCCTGGTACTTGTACAACGCCAGCAGGGTGGTGAGCTTCTCACTGGAGAACAGGTGCTGTTTGCCGATGCCGTCGCCGTGGACCATGATGAACTTGCGGTCGGCGGGAATGGAGAAGCCGGCGATGGCGGCCAGCTGCTGCGGCGCGATGGCGACGGTATCGGGGGTCCGGTGCCGGTCCTCGTCCCACATGGCCTTGCGCAGGAGCTCCTTCTCCTCGGGGGAGGCGAGGTAGCCGCCTTCGGCCTGCAACTGGGCGACCATCCGTTCGAAGATGCTGGCCTCGATGATCAGGTTGCCGTCGGCGGAGCAGCCGGAACCGTAGTCCGAGGTCTTGGAGAGCCGGGTGTTGCGCGCCGCTTCTTCGACGTTGGCCGTTTCATCGATGATCATCGTCGAGTTGCCCGCGCCCACCCCGTACGCCGGGGTGCCGGAGCTGTAGGCGGCCCGGACCATCGGCTGGCCGCCGGTGGCGACGATCACATCCGCGCGCGCCATCAGCGCCTGGGACATGGGAATGTTGACCTTGGTCAGGCACTGCAGGATGTCCGCCGGAGCCCCTTCGCGCACCAGGGCTTCCCGCATCAGCCGCACAGTCTCGAAGGACGTCTTCTTGGACCGGGGATGGGGGGAGAAGATGACGACATCACGCGCCTTGATGCCGTAGATGGCGTTGCCGGCCGGAGTCAGATCCGGGTTGGTCGTCGGCACGATGCAGGCCACGATCCCCGCCGGCTTGCCGTACTTGACGATGCCCTTCGCCGGGAGTTCCTCGATGACGCCCACGCTTCTCTGGCGCAGGGCGTCGCGCAGGACACCGCGGATCTTCATGCGCTTGCCCATGCGGCTCTCGGGATCGCCGAGCCGGCTCTCCTCGATGCCCATCGCCACCAGCCGGGTGAACGTCTTCTTGTTGGCCACGGCCCAGGCCACGGCCTGGCAGAGGCGGTCCACCTTCGCCTGGTCATAGCTCTCGATGATGGCCAGCGCCTTGCCTGCGCGCTCGAACACCTCATCCAGTTCCTGCTGTTGCTCTTCAGTGAGCGGCTTCTGCGTTTCGGTTGCGGCCATGCTGATCACTCCTTGAGTTGTTGTTGAACATCCAGGACCCTGACAAATTACAGATTACCCATGAGCCCAGAGTTCAAAAAATACCGTTTGTGTATGCATACCATATCAAGTCGGAATGCTTTGAATTACTAATTCATCTTCCCGAGGTCCTGCATCGGCACGTTATAGGTCTCCCTGAAGGTCATGGCGGCGATCGCCGAGATGACCGCGGTCACACTGGTGAAAATGGCGACATAGGTCCAGCCGCCCGACTTCATGAGGGTCGCCGCGATGGCCGGCGCGAATCCGCCCAGCGCGAAGCCGATCTGGGTCCCGATGGCAGTCCCGGAGAGCCGGTAGCGCGTGGCGAACTGCTCGTTGAACATCGCCGGCCAGATCCCGTTGTTGGCGCTGTAGATGACCCCCGACAGGAGCAGCCCGAGCACGAAGATGAGCGGCACGTTCATGGTCTGGATGGTCCAGAGGTACGGCCAGATCAGCACCGCGCACCCGAGCGTCCCCAGGATGAAAATCGGCTTGCGCCCGACGCGGTCGGCGAGGATCGCCCAGAGCGGGATCGCGGCCAGCGCAACGACGTTGGCCAGGACGACCACGGTCAGCATCGTCGACTTGGCGATGTGCATCTGGTTCACCCCATAGGAGAGGGTGTAGACCGCGAAGATCGTGCTCACCACAGAGTAGAAGCAAGCGAAGATGATCTTGATGACGCCTCCGGGGTTCTCGCTGAACAGCACGGCGACGGGCAGCTTGACCTTCTTCGGCGCCTTCTGCGCCGCCTTGAACGCCGGCGTTTCCTCCAGCGACCGCCGGATCCAGATGCCTACGCCGACCACCACAACGCTGAAGAAGAAGGGGATACGCCAACCCCAGGTGAGGAGCTGAGCTTCCGGCATCGTGCCGATGGGGAGGAACACCAGCGTCGCCAGGATGAGTCCGCCCTGGGTGCCGCTGAGGGTCCAGCTGGTGAAGAAGGCGCGGCGGTTCGCGGGGGCGTGCTCGAGCGACATGGAGTTCGCGCCAGCCTGTTCACCGGCGGCGGAGATCCCCTGCAGGAGCCGGCAGGCGACCAGGAGGATCGGCGCGGCGATGCCCACCTGCTGGTAGGTCGGGAGGCAGCCCACCAGGAAGGTGGAGATGCCCATCAGGATGAGGGTCAGGATGAGAACCTTCTTCCGGCCGTACTTGTCGCCCAGGTGGCCGAGGAAGAACGATCCGATGGGACGGGCGACGTAGCCGACCCCGAAGGTCGCCAGCGCGGCGATCGTGCCCACCGCGGGATCCTTCGAAGGGAAGAACAGCTTCCCGAAGATGAGCGCGGCGGCGGTGCCGTACACGAAGAAGTCGTAGTACTCGAGCGCGCTGCCGATCCAAGCGGCTATGGCCGCCTTCCTCGGCGTCCTGATTCCTTCGGGCTCCCGCGCGATCTCGGCTGGAGACGTGGGTGTCTCAGTAAGCATGGTTCCTCCCTTTGTGATTTCGATGGACCTCATGGGGTTCTGCCGCGACCTGGGAGCAGAACAGAGTAGAACTGCCTTCTGGGTGTTACTAACGTCGGCACAGGCATCCACGCTTCGTCCTGCCGGAAAGGGCATGGGTGGAAAGGCGGAGTAGGACGGTATGAACAATCCTGGAAACTGATGCACCCAATCCAGGACTCAAACAAAAAGGATTGCTAGATATATACCCCTGCACCCAAGGCACATAAAATACCGTTTATGTATGCGTGGCATACCAAGCCGATATGCCCAACGATTCCTACATGTTCGACCGGACTCTCCCTTTCAGGACCTCCCGCATCACCTCCTGGGCCGCGGGCGTCAGGTAGCGGTCCGGGAGGTTGATGATCCCTGGCTGGATCCCGTCCAGGATTCCATCGAGCTTGCGGACCTGGTACCGCTCATGAAAATTGTTGGGGACCTGGTTCAACGGGAGGATGGCCGCCGCGCGCACCCCGGCGTCCAAGGCTCCCAGGATCACGCTGAGGTTCGGGCTGTCCAGCAGGATGCGTGGCGCGATGCCATGCTTCTGGAATTCCTTGCGCACCTGGTCGTAGGTCCTTCCCCCATACCAAAGCCTCAGGAGCATCAATGGGATATCCTGCAGGACCTTGACGCCGAAGGTTCCATCCACCTGCGGTGGGATCAGATCGACCGGGCACACGACGCAGAAATGGTCCATGGAGAGCGACTGGACGTCGAATATTTCTTTCTTCGTGGGCAGCAGAACGATCGCGAAGTCCAGTTTCCTGGACTCGACGTCCGCTTCGAGGGTCGTACTGTCCGCCACGAAAACGCGGAACTGCAGCATGGGGAACTTGGAGGAAAGCCTCGGCATGACTTCCGTGAAGTAGGACATGAAGGACATGGAGACCCCCACGGATATCCGGCCGGTGAAACCGCCCGCGGCGTTCCGGACCTCCGACGGGATCTCCGTGAGCTGGTTCAGGGCCTGGCGCGCCCGCTCGTAAAGCACCTTCCCGGCTTCCGTGACCTGCCAGACGTGCCCCTTCCGGACGATGAGCTCCACCCCCAGTTCGTCCTCCAACTCCTTGAGGCGCAGGCTCAAGGGCGGCTGGGAGATATTCAGGATCTTGGCGGCCCGGCTGATCTGCCCCTGCTCGACGATCGTGCAGAAATACACAAGCCTTTTGGTATCCAAGTTCCCACCTCCGCTATGAGAGCAAGGATAATCCCCCTCGGCGGCAAGCCTTCACCAAAAAGTTGCCTGGCTTCATCCCTCCAAAGGCCGTCGCAGAAGCACCGCGTCCACCAGGGAGTCGATGTCCCTGGCCTGGGTGCGGTGGTTGACGATGGCGGCGCGGATCGCCAGGCGCCCGTCCAGGATGGTGGTGGAGGGCGCCGACAGCCCGGCTTCGTGCAGGTCCTCCACCACCCGGCGGTTCAGGGCGTCGGGATCGGGACCCCGCAACCGGAAGCAGACGATGTTGAGGCTGACCGGAGCCATCAGCTCCAGTTCCGGGCTGGCCTCCACCCGGGCCTTGAGGTACTGGGCGAGGGCGCAGGTATGCTCGATCACCGCCCCCAGCCGGTCGGTGCCGTAGACCTTCAGGGTGAACCAGGTCTTCAGGGCCCGGAACCCCCGGGACAGATCGGGCCCGAAATCGCAGGGCCATGGCGACCCGGCCGCCAGGCCCCGCACCTCCCGGCGCAGGTAGACCGCCGGGGCGGCGAAGGTGCGCTGCTGCAGGGCCCCGTCCCGCACCATGAGGTAGCCGGCGTCGTAGGGCACCTGGCCCCACTTGTGGAAGTCCAGGGCCAGGGAATCGGCCCGCCGGATCCCCGCCAGGCGCGGGGCCAGGCTGGGCGCGAACATGGCCAGCGCGCCGAAGGCGCCGTCCACGTGGAACCAGAGCCGTTCGGCCGCGGCGATGGCCGCGATCCCTTCCAGATCGTCGATGGCGCCGGTGTCCACGGTCCCGGCGGTGCCCACCACCAGGAAGGGCCGCAGGCCGGCGGCGCGGTCCCGGGCGATGGCCGCGCGCAGGGCGTCCAGGTCCATGCGCCCGTCCCGGTCCACCGGAATGACCCTCAGGGCGTCGCTGCCCAGCCCGGACATCTCCATGCCCCGGCGCACGCAGCCGTGCACCGAGGTTCCGGCGTAGGCCGTCAGCGGGGCGCCGTCCAGGCCCCGCTGGCGCACCTCCGGCCCCAGGGCGCCGGTGCGGGCCACCAGGATGGCCATGAAGTTGGCCATGCTGGAACCGGTGACGAACAGTCCCCCGGCCCCTTCGGGCATGCCGAACACCGGCCCCAGCCAGCGCAGGATCTGCCGTTCCACTTCGATGGGCATGTGCTCGCGGCCGCCCAGGTTGGCGTTGAGCCCGGCCGCCAGCATCTCCCCCAGCATCCCTGCCACCGAGCCGCCCCCGTGGACCCAGCCCATGAACCCGGGATGCACGTTGCCGGTGCCGTAGGGCAGCACCAGCCGAAGGAACGCGTCGTGCACCTCGGCCAGCTCGGTGGGTCCCCGGGGACAGGGTTCCCGGATCGCCGCCTTGACGGCGTCCGGAATCGACTGCCACACCGGCCGGTCGCGCACGTGCTCCACGTAGTCGAGGATGTCGTCCAGCATCCGGTGGGCCTGGGCCCGGGTCGCCGGCCAGTCCTTGGGATCAAGATCGTCGTGCTCGGCCGGGGGCTGGGGTGGATGCATGGGGGACTGCCTCGTCCCCCATTATCCACGATACGCCTAGACTTCATGACCGGGCTCCGCCCGGTCATGAAGTGGGGGTGCGGGGATCGAACGCATGCGTTCGATTAGAGCGCGCCTTGTTCCCGGGCGGTCCCCCCGCAGTGATATCATCCGTGTTCCTCCGGGGCCAGCATTCGGATCCAGGGCTCGTCGGTGATCTGGGGTGGAACCGGCTCGGGCTTGAAGATGGGCAGGTAGCCCGCGATGATCGCGAAGGCGCTGAAGCCGACGGCGGCGATCCCCAGCATGATGAGGATCTCGATCAGGGACGGGAAATAGGTGCGGGTAGGGTAGATCTCCATGCCGGTGATGGCGGTGTTCATGCGGTTGGCGGCGAAACCGCACAGCACCATGATGCACACGCAATATAAACCCCGGCGGGATTGGCGCACCCCGTTGAACATGAGCAGCGCCAGGGGGCAGACGAAGCCCACCAGGACCTCGAAATAGAAGGCGATGGTGTGGTAGTTCCAGGCCAGCATGTAGTGCAGGTCGCCCCGCCCGATCAGGTCCTGGAACCGCACCACCAGGTACACCGCCAAGGCCACGGCGGTGATCTTGGCCAGATTGGCGCGCAGGGTCGGGGGCAGCAGGGTGCGCCCGTTGCGGGACAGGATGAGGGTTTCCAGGATCACCATGGAGATGCCGGAGGCGATGCAGGAGACGAAGAACATGATCGGCAGCAGCGGTGAATACCAGAGCGGGTACAGCCGGTTCGGGACGATCAGGTAGAGCGAGCCGAAGGAGGACTGGTGCAGGGTGGACAGCAGCACGCCGATGATCATGAACGGCAGCGAGAACGTGTGGATCCACTTGATCGGCTCGTGCATGTTGAACTTCTCGAGCACGATCGGGGCGAATTCAATGGAGAGCACGGTGGTGTACAGGATGACGCACCAGGTGATCTCGAACATCACGGAATGGGGGTTCCACATCACCAGCGGATGCCAGAAATGGTCGGGCCGGCCCAGATCGATGACCAGCACCAGCACCACCAGCGTGTAGCCAATGAAAGCGGTGAGGAGCGCCGGGCGCACGATCGGCTCGTAGTCCTCGGCGTGGAACAGGTGCACGGCGGCGACGATGGTGAAGCCGGCCGCGGCCAGGCCGATGCCGAGGAAGTCGAAGCCGATCCAGAGGCCCCAGGGGAACTCATCACTGAGGTTGGTGGTGGCGCCCAGGCCGAGGGTGAACCGGAGCACGGCGGCGATAACGCCGGCCGTGATCAGCAAGGTGGCGATGCTGCGCCACACCGTGATGCGAGGGAGAGCGAATGTTCTCATTTCTGATCCTGATTCTTGGGAGTGGGTTTATGGGAACCTTCGTGCTTTTCCACCTCTTCGCGGCGCTTGGTGATCCACCAGATGCCGCCCAGCATGACTCCGCCCACGGTGACCACGTTGGGGATCTTCTCCATGGCGTTGGCGGTGAGATCCGGCATGGGCTCGGTTCCGAGCTTGACGTCGAAGCCCATCTGCTCGAAGGGAACCGGGCTGAGGTAGAGCACCGAGGTGCCGCCCACATCCTCCTGGCCGAAGATCTTGGACACGTACTTGCCGGGCTCCGCATCCATGCGCTTGTGGGCCTCGGCGATGAGGTCGTCGCGCAGGCCGAACTTGGTCGCGCCGGTGGGGCAGGCCTCGGCGCAGGCGGTCTGCTTGCCCTGGGCCAGGCGCGAATAGCAGAAGATGCACTTCTGCACCCGTGGATGGGTGCTGCTCCATTCGTAGCGCGGCACCCGGAAGGGACAGGCCTGCATGCAGTAGCGGCAGCCGATGCACTTCTCGGCGTCGTACAGGACCGGGCCGTCTGCGGTCTTGGTGAAGGCGCCCACCGGGCACACCGAGACGCAGGTGGGCGTCTCGCAGTGCTGGCAAAGGCGGCGGGCCCACTTGCCGTCATGCTCCTCCAGGGCGGTGAAGGCGGTGGGGGAGAGGCGCTTCTCCTCCCCCTCGGGAAGGTGGTTGGCCTCCTTGCAGCCGCCCTGGCAGGCGTTGCAGCCGATACACATGGAGATATCTATTAATAGAGCTTTCTTTTGAGCCATCAGATACTCCAGACCAAATGAGTTGAAGCCGCCGGCTGCCCGGGTGGGTCAGGCGGTTGCGGAAAGACCTACTTGAGAATCAGTTCCTGGGCCAGGAACCCCTGCAGCGCGGTCCACGGCAAGGGCTGGGCGGGGTCGGCCTGGGCGGCCTTGGCCGCCATGAGCCGGTCGATCTCCTCCCCGTACCAGGCCACGGCGGGCTGACCGATCCTCATGGCGCCCAGCTGCGCGGTGAGGTCGCTGGGCTCGATGCGGCACACCCACCCGTCCTTGTAGGGGCTGATGGTCATCCGGGCGGGCTCACTCTGGAGGGTCGCGTTGAGGTCCTGCACCAGCCCGCTCACCGGCGCGGCGAAGGTGACGGACTCGGTTCCACGCTTGCAGGAGAACAGCGGATCGCCCACGCGCACCTGGGTGCCGGGCTTGGGCAGCAGCACCGAGCCAACGGCGCCCATGGCCTTGTTGGCGAAATCGTCGATGCCGACCCGCACCTGGCCGTCCGGCTCGATGCGCACCCAGGTATGGCCCGGGGCGATGAAGGAGCCGCCGGGGATGCAGAACTCGTTGCTGGGGGTGGCTTCGGCCTGGCTGGGGGAGACGATCCTCACGGTGGGCTGGCGCAGGGCCTGGAGCCTGGCCTGGCGCTTGATGAGCAGCTTGTTGACGAAGGCAGCCAGCTCGTCGGCGCTGAAGGGCTTCTGGACATATTCACAGGCGCCGCTCTGCATGGTCTCCACCGCGGTCTCGATGGTGCCGTAGCCGGTGATGACCACCATGTCCACGTCCGGCCTCAGGTGCTTGACCGCCTTGACCACCTCCACGCCGTCCATGATCGGCATCTTCAGGTCGGTGAAGACGAAGTCGTAGTCGTTGCGCTGGACCAGGCTGAGGGCTTCCGGCCCGGACTGCACGGTGTCGATGTTGAAGCCTTCCAGGACCAGGATGCGCCGGAAGGAATCCAGCACCACCGCCTCGTCGTCCACCGCCAGGATGCGGGCCCTGGGCTGGGGCACCTCGACCCGCTTGAGGCTCTTGGCCTCGTCGTTGAATTCCAGCCGGACCGCGACGTTCAGGATCGCCTCGCGCTCCAGGCGCGCGCGCTTGGTCTGCTGGCGGAGGTGGCTCTTGCGCACGAGATAGTCGATCCCGAGGAAGGCTAGCAGCATGAAGATGACGAACAGGACGGTCATGGGTGGTCTCCAGAAAAAAAGTGCTAGATTGCGGACTTGGGGCCGTTGCGGGGGCTCCGGGTGGAAGGCGCCAGGGGCAGCCGGACGGTGAAGTGGGTTCCGCGTCCAACCTCGCTCTTGACGTCGATGGTTCCATCGTGGCCTTCGATGATGCCCCAGGTGACGGCCAGGCCCAGCCCGGTGCCCCGGTTGCCCTTGTTGCTGAAGAAGGGTTCGAAGATGTGCGGCAGGTCCTCAGGGGTGATTCCCGCGCCGGTGTCCTCCACCCGGAGTTCCACCATGCGCTTGACCCCGGCCTGGTCCCGGGAGGGCCACTGGGAGGTGTGGCAGCCCTGGCGGGTGCACATGTAGACCGGGTCGTCGTCCCCGGCGAGCACCGAGAAGGTCGGCGCCCCGCAGACCTCGCACAGGCGCTCCGGCACATGCAGGGAACGCTGGCAGACGGGGCAGGCGAAGTGCACCTGGGTGCCGGTGGTGATGCCTTCCCGGCCCGCGTCATGGTAGCGTCCGTAGACCGGGTCCAGGTTGAGGGTGAGCTGCAGGGCGCCCACGCCCGCCAGCACCCGGATGGAAGCCAGGCCGGCGACGGGCGCCGACGGGTCCATCAGGTCGTGGCCCTTGGGGCAGGTGGCCTGGCGGATCACCGAATGGCCCTTGGGCTGGAGCTGGGCGGTCTCGGTGACGATGTGGATCTGTCCGCCGTCCGGGCCGATGGCGTCAGCGGCGTTGAGCAGCAGGTTCACCACCACCTGCTGGATCTGGTTGCCCTCCACGAACGCCTTGGGCAGGTCCGCCGCCAGGTCCAGGGCCAGGTTCACGTGGTTCATGCTGAGCTGGTTCATCACCACCGCCAGGGAACGCCGGACCACCTCGTTCACGTCAGTGGGCTTGCGGGCGGGAGCCGTGGGCCGGGCGAAGTCCAGCAGTTCGCGGATGATACCCCGGCAACGCTTGGTCTCCCTGACGATGACCTCCAGGTCTTCCCGGGTCTGGGGATCCTGCTCGTAGCGCTTGGCCAGCAGGGAGGCGTAGGTGAGCACGCCGGTGAGCGGATTGTTGATCTCGTGGGCCACCCCGGCCGCGAGCCGGCCCACGGAGGCGAGCTTGTCGGCCTGGGTGAGCTGGCGCTGGGTCTCGGCGATGCGGTGGGTCATGGCGTTGAAGGCCTTGGCCAGGTCGCCCAGCTCCGTGTTGGCGGTCACCGTGATGGTGGTGGTGAGGTCCCCCGCCGCCACCCGCCGGGTGCCGTCCACCAGCGCCGCCACCGGGCGCAGCACCAGCCGCCGGTTGAGGTACCAGAGGACCAGGCTGCTGGCGAGGATGGCCAGGGCGGCCAGGCCCAGCAGCACTTCGCGGCTGCTGGCGATCTGCCGGTCGGCCTGAACCATGGACAGGTTCACGTCGAGCACCCCCAGGATCTTCTGCTGCTGGCTGTGGGCGTGGCAGTCGGCGGTCCAGCAGGAGGCTTCGTTGGGGATGGGGTTGATGATGCCCAGCACGCGGGATCCGTCCGGGGCCCGGAAGATCCGGGACCGCTTCTGGATATCCAGCTTTTCCAGGGGCTTACCTTCGGCATGGCACATGTAGCAGGCCTCGCCGGCCTTGTCCAGGGCCGTGCCGATCTCCTCGTGGTCGGAGGAGAACATGATCTTGCCTTCCTGGTTGAACAGCCGGACCTTCTGGATGCCCTGCTCCTTGAGGTCGCCGATGTTGCGGATCTGGCGGTGCAGGTCCTCCCGGCGGTTCTCGAGCATGTCGTAATGGGTGCTGCTCTTGATGGTCTCGCTCACCTGGTTGGCGCTCTGGGTGAGCTCGAACACCAGCTGGTCGGTGTGCGAGCGCATGACCAGGGTGGCCATGACCCCGATCACCAGGGAGGTCACCAGGCCGGCTCCCAGCATGAGGCGAGTGCCGATCCGCGTGCGCATCTAGACCCCCGCTCCGGCGGCTTCGCGGGCATGGGCGCGGCAAGCACTACGGCAAGCCGAGCCGAACTTGAGCCCTGCGTTCATGGGGTACTCCACGTGATGCTGCCCGGACGGGGCCTGGGAAAGTGTCAGGAATTTAGCACTTATCGATCTTTTAATCTTAACTCTTTTGAGTGAAAAAACCATGTAATCGTGATGGAAAGCACGAATATTGTTGATCTATTTAGTACGTTATTAATTATATTTAATTCAAGGACTTAGGGTGCAACCCGGCCCACTGCCATCGACATTTTCCATGCCCGGCCAAGCCTGCGCCAGCTTGACCCGGATCCGGCGGGTGCCGCCCGAACCGCGCAGCCGTGCCCAGGATCAGGCTCCGGACCGGCACGCCGGGGAAAACGGCATTGAGGATTACCTGACCTTAAATCATCAGTCATTCCACGCGTGCCCGGTGAAATCCGGCCAGCAGGGCGACAGGGAATGGCGCAGCACGCTGGCGGTGCTGGACGCCTGGAACAGGGGCCTGAGCGCCGCGCCGAACCCGGCCAGGGTCGTGCCCTTGGCCACGTCCTCGTCGAACAGCAGCGCGGGTCCGGCGGCAAAGGGCGCCAGGTGCGCCAGGTCGCTGGGGGCGATGATCGGCGCCGCGTCGTTGCGCTTGAACATGGAGAACCGGATGAAGTAGAGGGGCGCCCGCACGAGGTTGGCGAACACCAGCCCGGACATGATGGAGCCGTGGGCCGCCCCCACGATGATGGCCGGCCGCATGGCCTTCAGCACCTGCCCGGCCAGGGCGGCGATCTTCCGGGGGTCCGAGGCCCGCCAGGTGTACTTGTCCTGGACGCTGAGATAGATGAAGCCGTGGAGGGTCAGCGGCAGCTCCCGCTGGAACTGTTCCAGGATCTGGGGCGCCGCGGGATCCAGGGCGTAGATCGCCCGGGCGGCGGCGATGGAATCCACGAACCGTTCGTTGGCCCCGGCGACCATGGCCGGGGGGTATTTCTTCTTGGACCGGGTCCGTTCGCTCACTTCGAAGTAGTGGGTGGGGTGCAGGGGCAGCCCCTGCTCCACGCAGATCTTGTAGTTGAGGGCCACGTTCACCAGGGCCGGGGTCAGCAGGTACAGGGT
>Ga0182014_10005422_pt1 | contig 14165 bp, 12 predicted proteins | sample 612S2DmetaG_FD_120489 | JGI IMG/M metagenome (GOLD analysis project Ga0182014, IMG submission 120489) | Permafrost microbial communities from Stordalen Mire, Sweden - 612S2D metaG | ecosystem: Environmental > Terrestrial > Soil > Wetlands > Permafrost | place: Sweden: Stordalen | collected... | reverse complement strand
TCGCAAATCTCTGTCACCCGCTCCATCGTCATGCAGCGCATTGGCGATTGCAAGACAGAGGCAAGCCGTAAGCCGGTGCCGATGGATCTCCGGCTGGCGTCTGCTCTCTACAACTGGCGAATGGTGAGTCCGTATCCGCGACCCGAGGATTGGATTCTCGCAAGCCCGCATTCCAACGGACAATTGTCCTATTGGCCCGGCGCATTCTACCGAGCTCACATTTTACCGGCAGCCAAGATTCTCGGCATCGAGGGCATTGGCTGGCACACTTTCCGGCGCACCTACGCGACACTCCTCAAGGCCAACGGTGAGGACATCAAGACGGTGCAGGAACTCCTCCGCCATGCCAACAGTCTTGTGACGATGAATCTGTACGCACAGGCCATCACGCAGAACAAACGTGACGCTCAGAGTCGCATTGTGACCTGGTTCTTGACGACAACCGTCTGCGCATAGCGCAGCCCAGCGAGAGCACTTTTGCTTATCGGACCATAACGGACCTACAAAAATCTGGAGGGGATTTGCAACTCGCTGATTCTATTGGCGTCCCCGACGGGATTTGAACCCGTGTTATCGCCGTGAAAGGGCGGTGTCCTAGGCCGGGCTAGACGACGGGGACGCTGGAAGGGCTCGGATCGGCCAGAAGTGGCCCACCGCGCCCTCTTGAAGGCTACCAACCTTGTTGGGCCCTGTCAAAGAGACCAGGCCTCACTTGCGCCGCCATCACGTCAGGCGCAGAATCGAGTCGTGCGAACCCATACGCTAAACATGGCCCTGGTGGTTGCGATTTTGTTCGCTTGCCTGTCCGGGACGGCGCAGTATCAGGATCGGGATACTCGCGGCGTGTCAACAACGTCGGCGACAGCTCCGCCGCCCGAGTTGCGGATCGACATCAATCACGCCAGTATGGATGAATTGCTTAAAGTCCCAGGCATGACTCGCAGTTGGGCCGGACGCATCATTCGTTTCCGGCCTTACCGGACCAAGCAGGACCTCCTGGAAGACGGCATTGTGACCGGCGAAATCTACGACCGCATCAAGGATTTTGTGATTGCGCACCGCGACAAACGGTGATTCTGTCGCATTTGCCAAGAGCGGTAAGCTTTCCAATTTCACATTGAGAGCAACTCCCCTTTTGCTGTAATGGGGGTACGTCCTACCTTAGCCGCAAAAACAAATACACGGCGAGGGTGGGGCACCCAAGACTCTATACCTTTAGGACAGGTGCTCTCGCAAACCGGGAATCGAAGATTGGCTGCCTCATCCCCGGCGGCGCAGTTCCAGCTCGACGACACGCTGCATTTCCACAGCGGGAGCCGGCTTACCGGTCCAGATTTCGAATTGCCGCGCGCCCTGTTGTACAAACATTTCCATGCCGCTGATGGTGGGAATGCCTCGCTCCCTGGCCAGCTTGAGGAGCGGGGTTTCCAACGGGTTGTAGACCATGTCGAAGACCAGATCCGCATTCAGCTCATTCTCGACTATGGGCAGCCGCTGGGGGTTACCTTCCATGCCGCAGGGGGTGGCGTTGATGAGCACGTCGAAGTGCTCCCCGGCGAACTGTTCATGAGTGAGTACACCGGCCTTGGCTTCCTTGGCAAGGGCCACAGCCTGCTCATGGATGACGTTGAAGATGAAGACCTCAGCGCCCTGGTCCACGAGGCCGAAGACTCCGGCCCGGGCCGCGCCGCCTGCTCCAATTACGCCGATCTTCGCGCCCTTGAGCTTGAGGCGCTTCTCGAGCGGCCTCACCACGCCGGCCACATCCGTATTGAAGCCGTATAGCTTTCCGTCGGCCCCCATACGGAGGGTGTTGCATGCGCCGATGCGGGCTGTCAGGGGGTCCATGTTGGCCAGGTGGGGCACCACCTCTTGCTTCAAGGGCATGGTCACGGCCGCGCCGGCCATAGGCAGTTCGCGCACCAGTGTCAGCAGGTCGTTGAGCGCGCGGACCTTGAGCGGCAACAAAACGGCGTTTACGCTTTCCTTGCGGAAGGCGGTGTTCTGCATGAGCGGCGAAAGCGAGTGGGCGATGGGGTTGCCGGCCACACCGAAGACGCGCGTTGCCTGGTCGAGCTGCTCGACGCGGTAAAGGTCGCGTAGCGAGCGGGCGGTGATCTGGCCAGGTGCCGTGGCCACTCCCGGCCCCGAGCCATCGTCGAACGAGGCAAAGGTGAAGGCCGCTCCCGCTCTCGGTCCTAGGACGCGGCTTACCACGCCTTCCTCGCCCATGGCGATACCCACGATGCGCGATGTGAGCGACCGCTCCTCGATCAGCCGCAAGACGGCCAGATTGTCGGCCAGCGTCTGCGCTGTGGAGACTACCTTGACGAACTCGGGCTGGAAGGCTTCGATGCGCCTGGCCGTCTGTTCCAGGTCGCCGGTGCGCGTAAATTCGTGGCAACTGACCAGCAGCGCCGCGTCGGCCTCCCGCAGTCCAGCGCGCCACCGGGCAAGTTGCGCCGGCGTGGCCTCCTCGGCCGACTCGACTTCAAGGTCAACGATCTTGCAGCCAGCCTCAGCGGCCTTTGATAGTACCTCAAGTTCCGCATTCAAGGACTGTGCGAAGTGCCCGCCAAAATCCTTGCGCCGGCAGGTGGCGATTACGACGACATCGCGGCGCTCGGCCAGGAATTCTTTCACCTTGGGCAACACAGCAGCGGGCTTGGCGAGGGAGTCGAGGCGCAGTTCAATGAACCTTGCGTCCTGGAGCGCCGCCTCGGCCCGTTCGATCATCTTGGCAGGCGAATCGGCCTGAATGGCCACACAAAGCTTGCCCACGCGAAGCCTGGGACCGGGCGGTGGAAGAGTGGAAGCAGACGAATTGAGAGAGTTACGCGGCATAGGTGTCAATTGACGCATCTTAATGGGCTTCGGCCCAGGATGCAACAGCTTCCGCAAATAAAAACAAAGATATTCTTCCGGCGCTATTTAAAAGGTATCTCCAATTCCCTTCCCCGACGTTCGCCGGACCGAATCTGTCCGATTGCAAGGCACTTCTCGTTCACCGCTGTAGTAGGTCGATGGGCTTGGTGAAGTCGGTGACGCGGATGTGCCGGGCGAGGGCCGGGTGCTGGCGCTGGAGGGCCAGGAACATCTCCCAGGCGACGCGGCGATAGCTGAAGTGACCGGCCGGCCCGGAACGGAGCTCGATGATGTACTGGGCCTCGGCAAAGTCCATCTTGAAGAGTGATCGCACGCGGGTGGCGAGCGGAAGCAGGTAAAGAGCTGACTGGGCGGCTTCGGGGGCCGGGCTGGCGGCGATTTGGCCGCTGGCGGCGTGGGCGGCTTCGATGGCGGAGAGGAAATCGGCGCGGCAGTAAGCTTCAATCAGGATGTCTATATAGCCATCCTGGTCCTCGGAGCCGAGGTCGCCGGAGGTGGGGATCTCATAGCCGTGCAGCGTGGTGAAGGGCTGGATGATCTGCGTGCAGCGGCGATGGCGGTGCATATCGCGAAAGCCGCCGATGTCCATGAGGATGTCGAAACGCAGAGCCGCGCCGGCCTGAAAGGCGCGCAGGGCCTCGTCGTGGCGGCCGCGATGGCGCAGGCCCAGCTGGACGATCTCGCCGATTCGGGCCTCGGGCAGGGCGGCGACAAGGTCGCGGATCTGGCGATAGGGGTGGTGTGCGGCGGAGTAAAGGAGCGTGGAGGCAAGCTCGACTTCAAGGCTCTCGGTGCGCTCGACAAGATCGACCACTGCGTGGGGCAGAGTTTCGGATGGGATTTGCGCCAGAATTTCAGCGGCGGCCTGGGCGAGTTCGGCCTGGGTTTGGGTGGCGTATTCATTGGGCTGGGCGTATTTGACCAGCGTGGGGGCGCTGCGGAGTTCGCGCGTAAGGAGTCGAGCGGCCTCGGCGGCGAGACTTCCCTCGGGGGCTAAAGATCCCTCCGAATATTCGAGGCTTTGCGGCACGACTGAAGTCGTGCCCTGATACAAAACTTCCGCTGCTTTGAGTTTCTCGACGAAGGCGCCGGCGGCCTGGCCGCTAACGCTCCAGGCGGGACCGGTGGCGGCATCGCGCAGCTTGAGGCCCAAGTCGCGGAGTTCGGCGGCAGGATGGGAGAGCAGCCTTGAGACCTGCGTCTCAAGGCTGCGTGCGCTGACGATCTGGCCGAGCGATGTGTTGGTGGCCAGAGGAAGCAGGTAGCGGGCAACGTCGAAGGCCCGGGCCTTGAGGGTGCGCTCGTAGGCTTCGGGCTTGACGGTGGCCGGGCAGGGAACGCGGCGGCGCAGGGCTTCAAAGACTGCTGGCGTGACGCGCTGATAAGCAGCGAAAAGATTCTCAATGGTCTTGGCGTAGAGTTGAGCTGGCTCGGCGCAGCCACCGAAGTCGGGGAAGAACCAGCCGGATTTGAGAAAGTTCTGGTAGCGGGTGGAGCGCTCCTGGCCGTCCCAGCGCTGCTCATCGACCAGGACGATGGCGGCCAGCAGGCTCAGCCGCTCGACGGCGAAGGCGATATGAGCCAGGTCGGCTATAGAGCGGTGGCCGTATTGAAAATAGAAGGTGTTGAGGAACTGCTCGGCGCGCTGGGCGCTGATCTCCGTGAGCGACTCGCGCATGGAAAGCGCGGAGCGGGAGTACTTGGCCATGGCGTAGGCCAGGACTTCGGGGTCTGCGCCGTGAACCGCGAAGACATCCGTCTGGTTGCGCGCGCCGGGAGGCAGAAAAGATTCGCTGGACATTTATGGTCTCTCGCGAACAGAATACGGCATTGAGGTCCAGGCAGGGTCTTGCATCCTGGACGGGGGTGGGCCAAGCGGAGTTAACATCTCTGTAGAGGCCCGGGGAACGGGCGGAGCGGGATCAGGCTAGGCAGGAGTTGGCGATGCTGGAATACTTGATTCGCACGTCGCACAGGCCGCGACCGTTGCCTTCGGGCCGCTGGGCCATGACTCAGCGCTGGAACGATCTGCTGTTTGCGCACTGGCCGGTGGCGTCCGAGCTCATGGCGGGGCTGCTGCCGGAGGGGTTGCTGGCTGACACGTTTCAAGGCTCCGCGTGGCTGGGAGTAGTGCCCTTCTGGCTGGACAGGATCAAGATCCGCGGCGTGCCGCCTGTTCCCGGGGTGCGCAGCTTCCCCGATCTGAACCTGCGCACCTATGTACGTGACGAATACACCGGAACGCGGGGTATCTATTGCTTCTCGCTGGATGCCAGCAACCTGCTCGCCGTGGGGCTGGCGCGCGCCTTTTATAACCTGCCCTATTACTGGGCAGAGATGCGGTTGGAGCAACGATCGGAGCGCGAGTTTTCGTTTTATAGCCGGAGGCGGTTCTCCGGCCGGCCGGTGATCTTCAACGCGCGCTATCGGGGTTTAGGGCCCACGCACAAGTCGGCCGAGTACCGCAGCGGCACGCTCGAGCACTTCCTTACCGAGCGCCATTGCCTGTTTACCTGCAATCGGGCCGGGCAGCCGATCCGCTCCAATATCCACCACGTTGCCTGGCCGTTGGAGGACGCGGAGGCCGAGATCGAGCAGAACGATCTGCCCGCGGCGATCGGGCTCACTCTGCCCAGCCAGGAGCCGGTCCTGCATTACTCGCGCCGGCTGGCGATCTACATCTGGCCGGCGGAATTGGTGCGGCCCGCGCTGGCAACCCGGCCCGTGACGGTGGCCGTCACGCCTTCCGGATAGAGGCAATAAGCCGCTCTCAGCTCACTGCGCCTTCTCTCTTGCAGGCAGGAAGGGTTGCAGCAGTTGGCCGCCCAGTCCCGGCGCGACCGGCGTCTTGATTCCGTAACTTGGCGGCCATTGCCCGGCGGGCATATACCAGGAGCCAAAAAGTATATCCAGGACGGGCAGCATCGAGGCGTAGTTCTTGTCTACATGCTCGTCGTTGGTGTGGTGCCAGTGGTGGAAGGCGGGCGTGGAGATGAGCACGCTGAGCCAGCCAAAGCGCCAGCACAGGTTGGCGTGGATGAAGAAGCCCCATAGTCTGCCCAGAATCACGGCTAGCAACGGCACCACATCCATTTGGTTTCCCACCATGGGCTGACCGAATCCCAGTGCGTACATGGGAACCAGGCTGCAGAGAGTAGCGAAAAAAATGTCGAGCGGATGAACGTGTGTATTGACCAGCCAGTCAATCTCTTCGGCATTATGGTGAATGGAGTGGAAGCGCCACAGCAGGGGGATCTCATGCATCCAGCGATGCCCCCAGTAGTAGCCGAAATCCTGCAGCACCAGCGCCGCTGCCAGGCGCGCCCATACCGGAAGGCGCGCCGCCCCGCTCTGCAACACTCCAGGCACAACGTGATGGAGCCCAAGGGCGATCACCGCCATGGGCAATACCAGTAACGCCTTTGGCAGGATACCGTTGATCAGGTAATATCCAGCATCGGCGAGAAAGAACCTCCTGAAGACCTTCTGGCGGCGAACGGGAAAGAGTCTCTCCAGGGGCACAAACACACCCATGAGCAGCAAGAACCAGATGCTAAGCCGCAAAATGTCCAGCGCGATCGGAATGCTTGACTGGAGAAGATGTTGTGCGAAGGGGGGTAGATCCTGAATCTGATCGAGGATGGTGTCCATTTCGTGCCTGCGGTCTTACCGGAAAATGAAAAACGAGGTAGCGCCAATTGTACGGCACCTCCTCGTCTTTTCAGTGCCAATCAGCTCACAATCGGTTCGTGAGCCATTTCTTCGACCCGAAAACTCCCAGGCAGCCCATCATACCCGTGAGCAACAGAGGCAAGGTTGCCGGTTCTGGCGTTACCTGGGTCATTGAGACTCCGTCCAGGAGGGCAAAGGGCGGTTCGCCGCTGGGAGTACCGACTGCCAGAAACGAAAGCACCTCAGTGCTGCTGGACGCGGTGAAGTCGAAGGTCTGATACTGCCAGCCCGTAAATCCAAGGCTCACATCGTGAACGATGGTTGTATCCTGTGTTGTTGATCCGAGAGAGACATCCCAGCCCTCGGTGGTGTTGCCGCTAAAGCCGGACTGTTGGGCTCCTGCCCAGTAGAAGCTAACCGCGTACTCGTCTCCGATGGTCAGGTCATTGATGGTCTGCGTAATCGCACCCACCTCGAACGCGCCGTCGGCAGCGACGTAATTGCCGCCGTCAGGACTTGTGGCTGGCAAACCATTCGCCGAACCATTTTGCGGACCCCAAAGTTGGAGGTTATTATAGACGCCACTCACTCCGGGATTATCCGCGGTTCCGGGAGCAAAGATGAAGTTGTAACCGCTCGTTGCCCAACCTGTAGCAGTTATGTTGTAGCCCAGTTGGCCACCGTCTGCGTTGCTGGGATTCGCCGCGGTAACCGGTGTTGTCTGCGAGAAGTCGCCGTTGACCACAAGATTGGTTGCCTGCGCAGTGCACGCTACCATCAACAGGGCCGCGGCTGCAATCCCCATTGAAGCCGTCTTCCGTATGTACTGTATCGAATTCACAAATCTCCTGATCGTTCCGTTCATGGAATATTCCTCGTTCGTTTATTTGTTCTTGGTTTTGCCGAGTCAACCTTGAGGCGTCTTCCGGCAGCTTGTTTTCGTTCGTCGCAAGTTGTGTTGCGCTTCAGGCACGGGCGGCTGAGGAAGCCGTACCCTCTGTATTGCAACTCAGTTGCCAAACTTTATTCGCCCCATGAAAAGCGTAAAATGTGATCTAGATCACTGATTCCGTTGAGATAATGTGATGCTTATCACTTTTAGTGCCGTCCCGTTCTCAATAAAATATGCAAGAAATTGCATAGGAATATGGTAAATATTTACGCTTTTCTTCCTGGCAGTTACTGTTGGTAGAGTTCCTTTTCTTTACATGTTGTGTTTTTGCGCACGGGATCGAAAACTGGAATGGCGTGTTATGACCGAGGGGCAGGACGGTGCGGATCCATCCTTACGCGAGGCTCTGTAGGGGCGGACCTGAGCGCCTGAGGATAGTAATAACCGGCATAAAGAAGGTCAAGTTGTCCCAAGTTGCAGTGGAGATTGAAATAACCGGCGCCCGGCACAGGCTACTTTGTAACAGTGACCGTTATCGGATTGCTCCAAATGGGTAGATTCGCCTGCCCGGTCGCAAAGGTTGCCGCTTTGAATCCCAGCCGGAAGGTAACGGGCTCTGGCTGACCGTCGCCGGCGGAAAGCTCCACACGGATCGATATGGTCCGTTCACAGCCTTTGTCAGGATCGACATTGACGTTTAGAAGATCGTTCTTCTTGCACGAGACGAGGTTCACTTTGACGAACGGATTGTCAGAGACCCACTGCGTAGGATAAGAGCAGGACCAAATCTTCAGCGACTGCTCTATTGCGCCGGTGTTGCGAATTGCAGTGGCTACTTGAAATGGCTCATAGTTATTGACCGCCGTCCGCGCCGGCTTGATCTCAACCGTCATTGCCGCATCCTGGCCGTATGCTGCCAACACTGCAAAGCATAATAGCAGCGCGCAAAACGTGCTTTTGTGCTTGTACATATCAGTCGAACTTTCCGGGGGAGGAAGCTCGGATGAACTTGATTGTATCGCTTTCAGGTGCCGGGAACTATACGCTTGCCAGGCCGGTTGACCGAGATCGAGGCTATCGACAGCTGGGCTGGTAAGCAGTGAACTCACCGAAGCTGTCTTCGGCATGGAAAAGGGCCCCGCAATTGTCCCCAAATCTGCTCCGGGAGGACACGCGACCACAGTCTATCTAGTGGGGCAGCTGCTTCTCCCGGCAAGACGACTTCCAGCTTTCGCACTCCTATAATGGGGACAGAAAGATGCGGAGCCATCCTTACGCGGGGCTCGGGAGAGAGAAGAATATGGCGAACTTGCAGGGAAGAATTGCGCTGGTGACGGGGGCTTCGCAGGGAATCGGGCGGGCCTGCGCGCTGGAGTTGGCGCGGGCCGGAGCTACGCTTGTTGTGACCGATATCAACGAGGTCAAATTGGCCCAGGTTGCGGCGGAGATTGAGGCGGCCGGAGGCCAGGCGTCGCCGTTCCGGCTGGATGTGTCGAGCCAGGAGTCGATCGAGGCCGGAGCGAAGGCGGTGCTGGAGCGCTTCGGCAAGGTGGAGATCCTGGTGAACAACGCCGGAATCACCCGCGACGGGCTGATGATGGCCATGAAGCGCTCCGACTGGGATCTGGTGCTGGCAATCAACCTGACCGGGCCGTTTCTGCTCACTCAGGCGCTGCTCAGGCCTATGATCAAGAATCGCTGGGGGCGGATTGTGAACATGGCCAGCGTTGTGGGCCGGGCCGGTCAGGCGGGCCAGGTGAACTACGCGGCCTCCAAGGCCGGCCTCATTGGACTCACGAAGTCGCTGGCGCGCGAAGTTGCCTCGCGCGGGATTACCGTGAACGCCGTTGCGCCGGGTTACATTGAGACGCCCATGACCGCGGTGCTGGACGAGAAGGTAAGCGCGGCCATGCTGACGCAGATTCCGTTGGGCCGGCGCGGAACGGACTGCGATGTGGCGCGGGCGGTGGCTTTCCTGGCGTCGGAAGAGGCAGCTTATATTACCGGGCACGTGCTGGACGTGAACGGCGGAATGTTCATGGGCTAACGGCGCATCCGGAAAACTAACCACGGCGGGATTGTCCTGAAGCAGGCAGAGCTTCAAGTTCATCGCACGGCTAACCGATAAGCGGTATGGGAAGACGCGCATGGCAACGCAGCTCATACCGTCGAAGATGCCCACAGCTTTACAGGCGGAGCCAGCCGATGGCCTGCGCTATGTGGCACGCCAGCCGATCATGGACCTCCGCGGCAGGATACATGGATACGAGTTGCTTTTCCGGGCCGGGCCGGAGGCGTCCTTCCGCGGAGACGGCGACCTGGCCACGCGTACCATGCTCGACAATACGGTGATCTTCGGGCTGGAGCGATTGACGGGCGGACTGCCGGCTTTTGTAAATTGCACTCGCGAATCTCTGACCGAGGACCTGGTGCATGTTCTGCCGGCGGGCATGACGGTTCTGGAAATTCTGGAGAATCTGGAACCGACCCCCGCCCTGGTTGCCGCCTGCCGCAAGCTCAAGGCCTCCGGCTTCAGACTGGCGCTGGACGACTTTACCTTCAAGCCGAGGTGGGGGCCATTGGTAGAGTTGGCCGACTACATCAAGGTGGACTTCTCCATCAGCGGCTTCAGGGAGCGGGAGACCATTCTCAAGCGGCTGCGGCCGGTAACAGTGGCTCTCCTGGCCGAAAAGGTGGAAACCCAGGAGGAGCTCAGGCAGGCGCGGGCCGAGGGCTTCACCCTCTTTCAGGGCTACTACTTCTGCCGGCCAATGCTGATGGAGAACCGGAAGGTTCCGGCCAACCGTCTCTCTCAGATCGAGATTCTGCAACTGCTGCGTGATGAATCGATCGAACTTCACAAGCTGACGCAGCTCGTCAAGCGGGACGCTTCTCTCACCTACCGGCTGCTACGCGTCGTCAACTCGCCGATATGCGCCATCCGCCAGGAGGTGAATTCAATCCAGGCGGCTCTGCTGGCGGTCGGCGAAGAGCACTTCCGGCGGATTCTCACGCTGGCCATCACCAGCGAACTGTGTACCGATCAGCCGGCCGAGGTGCTGCGCATGGCATTTGTACGGGGTCGATTCTGTGAGACGGCCGCGCCGCTTTGCGGGCTGGACCCCACCGAGCAGTACCTGTTGGGGATGCTGAGCCTGTTGCCGGCCATGCTGCACAGGCCGATGGACGAGCTGACTCCGGCATTGCCGCTACGCATCGAGATTCGCCGCGCCCTGGAAGGCAATGCCAACCCGGAGCGCAGCCTGCTGCAATGGCTTGAATGCCATGAGTATGGTGACTGGGCCGGGTGCGATGCAGTGGCTGAAGCCATCGGCCTGAACGAGGCACAGTCCGTGGGCTGCTTTGCGGAGGCAGTGGAGTGGGCCGAAGAGGCGCTTCGTTCTGTTGCTTGAACCGGGACTGGCTTCCACCCCGCAACGAATAAGGCCTTGATATACCGCTTATTGGGGCTGGACTGTGGGCGGAGAAGCACTGCGGGGAACGGTTGGCGGCTGGCCCGGCACGCCCATTGCGGCCACCGTGGTTGCCAGAAAGACTCCATCCTTGACGGCGCCCTCGGCGCGGATCGAATCGCCGACCTGAATGTCGGCTAGCGTGATAGGTTCGCGGCGCTTGCGGAAGGTCGTGTTCTCGTCTGCCTGGATAACGTGTGCGGAGTTGTCGATTGCGCTCATGACTGTGACTTTGACGCCGTCGATGGCTGTGACCTTGCCCTGGAGCCAGGTCTTGCCGAAGTTGGCCTGCATCTCGCTCATCTGTTTGGCGCGTTCCGGATCGATCAGCAGGACGACCACCGCGCCAACGGACTTGGCGGCCGGATCGACCTCGCCAATCGCGGCGATGGAGTCGCCCACCTTGATGTCGGTAGGCTTGAGCGTCTCAGGGGGATTGCCGCCCCCTCTGCCCTCGCCGCCTTGTCCTCCCTGCCCACGCTCTCCGCGCTCGCGCCCGCCCGCCCCCTGCTTCATAATGCGGGTGTTGACGCCGAAGTGAACAACGTACGCCTCGCCCGCGTCTGTCTTGATGGTGTAATGGTCGGCCGCGGCCTCGGTGACGGTTCCCGTTGCGCCGCGGCCGCCCATGCCGGTTCTAGCCAGTGGTCCGCTAATGCCTGGGTGTAAATGCTGCAACTGCAAGCCGTCAATAGCCTGGGATGGAGCAGGCGGTTGGCCGGCAGGTGGAGCAACGGGTTGATTGGCCGGGGCATCCTGAGCGGAGGCGGCGGCGGTGATTGCGAGACCGAAGACAATTGCGGACAAGAAGCGAGCATTCATGGCGACTCCAGGGGGCGTAGGGAAGATGCCCCTGCAAGATAGACGGTTGAAAGAGCGCGGAAGACTACGAGGGCCGCCGCTATGGCGAGTGCTGTTCGGCGAGAAGCTGCTCGAAGGCCGGAGTGCCGCGCAAGCTGGTGAACTCGCTGTCGGCGGTGATTTTCTTGGCGGTGGTAAATCCTTCGTTCAGCGCCATTCGCAGGTATTCGATGGCCTGGTCTTTCATGCCCGCGCGGACGCAGCCCTTGGCCAGATAATAGTTCATGGCGCCGCGATCCTGAGCAGAGCCTGGATTGTCGACCTTGGGACCGGAGTTTTCCTGAAAGATATTGGGATCGATAGCCAGCGCTGCCTTGTAAGCCTCCCAGCCCTTCTTGTACTTATGCTGCGCCAGCAGATTCGTGCCGAGGTTCTTCTCGGCAACTGCCGACTGCGGATCGATCTTGATCGCTCTGCGGTAGGTGCGCTCGGCGGCGCCGAATTGCTTGAGTGCATCATAAACGGTGGCCAGGTTGTTGATGACGCTGGCGTCGAGGGGATTGATCTTTAGAGAGGCCTGGTAGCACCGGGAGGCATCTTCATAGTTGAACATCAACTGGTTGGCGATGCCCCTCTTGTTCCACGCGCTGGCGGAGTCGCGGGGCGCATTCTTGTAGGCCTCAATAGCGGCCTGGTAGCGTTGGTGAGCCACTAGGGCGTCGCCCATCTCCTCCGGGGTCGCCTGGCTCTGCGGAACAGCCTGCGCGACCTGGGAGTGCGGGCTGGCGGCGGGAGCCTGGACGAGGTCTTGCGCCAGAGTGGCGGATTCGGTTGCCAGGGCTGCGATAACCACGAACGCCGGCAGCCAGCGGTGTGGCCTGGATCTGCGCATATTCCCTCCCAATGAAGGGTTCAGCGGGACGATCGACCGGTCTTCTCGGACCAATCTCACCGACAGAGAGAATTATTGACCCGGCTCAGCCGGAATGCAACAGCAACTCAATTCCGGCGGTGAGGTCAGTCGTCCAACTGCTTCGCCGACCCACAAATGGTTGAAACTGTGGCCGTCTTCACCAAGCCGTTAACCTGCCAGCCTGCTAACCCCGCGCAGCGGGGGCCAACCCGCCATCTTCGTGCGACCAATCCCCACACCTTTTCCGTTTGGATTGTTCAAATTGTTCAACTTACAAAACAATTGGAATCCTGTTTCCTTATTGAACTGAAATGCGAGTCCGCCGCCCTCCAACTTGGCGGCTTCGCGAAGCCGGCTGAAGGGTGGGCGCTCACTCCTCAGCCGATCGCCGATGGTTCGGTCAATCCCAGAGAGGCGCTCAGAATTTGGTTCCTCCGTTGTAATCGGCGGATATGGCGGCTTCAACGCCCGCCAGGCATCCGGGGTCGGAGAAAATCAGGCCCAGTTCGCGGTTCTTGTCGAGCGAATAGGTGGAAAAGTTCTCGCTGCCGACGAAGAGACTGGCCAGCGCTGTGCCGTAATCGGCCAGGACAGTCTTGGCATGGATGTAATAGCCGGTCCGGGAGCTGTATATGGCAATGCTGGCGCCGGCGCTCTTGAGGGCATTCAGAACAGGGGAGTACTTGCCGCCGGCGTTCTCCTGCACCAGGGTGACGACCACGCCGCGCCTGAGAGCCGCTTCGACCAGGGTCTGGATGGCGGTGTCGTCGAACTCCTCCTGCGAGATGAGCAGGGACTTGGCGGCGCCCTCGATAAGGGTGGTGAGAGCGGCGCGGGAGTTCGTCGGGCTCCAGACCAGGTTTTCGCCGGTGGGCGGAGTGATGGTGGCATCGGTGAAATCGGCGTTGAAGGTAGCCTCGATGGCGGCTACATCGGCGGGATTGTTGGTGATGACGGCGAAGTCGCGCGTGGTGGCGTAGTCTTCATGCGTAAGGTTAAGGGTCATGATCGCCGAGGTCACCGCGTCGACGGTGATGGTCTTCTGGTGGGTGCAGGCGTAGGCCGGGTTGGCCCAGCGGACGGAGACCTTGCCGGCAATGAGCGTATTGTAAGCGGGGGTATTGTTGGCCTTCTCGTTGTTCTGATCGAGGATGACGCGCACGATGACATGATTGGCCGCGGCCGTGGTGAGAATGGTCGTAACCTGCGGGTCGTTCAGCTCATACATCGTCATGTCGATGGACTTCTTGGCCGAGGAGAGCAGGTTGTAGATCGCGGTCAGGCCATGTTCAGGCTCGGTGACCAGCGTGTACGTGATGGCGCTGGGCGAAGGCGCGGGTGGTGGCGCTGGCGGAGTTGGCGGGGTCGGTTTCTTGCAGTGGCTTGCTTCTGGCTGCGGGGTCGTTTCAAGTTCCATGATGCTCTCCTTTGATGAAGGTGATGGGGGGCACATTCTGCCGGACTCTTGGGGGAATTCCGGCGGGGAGAAAGTGACAAAGACAGCTTACAGAATTTAACGGCAAATGGG
>Ga0182014_10005421_pt1 | contig 14168 bp, 11 predicted proteins | sample 612S2DmetaG_FD_120489 | JGI IMG/M metagenome (GOLD analysis project Ga0182014, IMG submission 120489) | Permafrost microbial communities from Stordalen Mire, Sweden - 612S2D metaG | ecosystem: Environmental > Terrestrial > Soil > Wetlands > Permafrost | place: Sweden: Stordalen | collected... | reverse complement strand
GATCAAGACCCTCAAACGGCAGGCTTACGGGTTTCGAGATCCGGAATACTTCAAACTCCGTCTCTACCACCTCCATACACAGAGGTACTCGTTAGCCGGATGAACCAGAAAAATGGCATCTCCGCTGTGATCTTCGATTGCGGAATCTTGTCAAGCAGACCCACAAGCTGCTTGCGTTGCGCAATGGTGAGTAAATGCCCTTCCGTAAATCCAAGCTGTTTGAAGGCACGGGGCTTCTCCTTCGTCAGCATACGTCCTGTCAGATAAACCCCTTCCAGTTCACTGCCATCATCCCGTTTCCCCAAAATGGTGTACTTGTTCCGGGGAAAGGTGACGGAACGGCAGATGCCATTCGATTCCCATTCATCATGCCCGGTGTTGACACCAATTTCAGAGAGCCTTTTTGCTTCGCTTTCCGAAACCTCATTATTAGTAACAAGGACACACTGGCGGTGACCTTTGTCACTCGCATTGAGAAGGTTTACGGCGTTCATGGTGGTACCGCTACCAGCGAAAAAATCCAGCACAACTGCATCGGGACGATCTCGCACTACGGATGCGATTGCATCGCGTACAGCATAAAGGGACTTGGGAAATGAAAAGGTTCCCCCCCGCCCTAAAATATCCTTTAGAAAATCGGAACCGTACGCACCCGCATCATGATTGCTGCGATGCCAAAGAGTTTTGATCTCAAAATCACGAGCCTCAGCATACTCAACGAGAACCAAATTACGTCGCTTGTCATAGCTAACGATTGTAATTTGACCGCTATCTATCTGTTTCCTAATTTTTTGATTCAGATATGATATGGCCCAAGTCTTTCGTTTCGAATCATAGCCACCCACCGCAACATAGCCCTTAGAGATGAGTGCGCGTAGGGTTTTGTAGCCAACTCCCCACCTCCCATAGCTCCCATCAGAGCGTATCGGCCAAACAGCAGAATAACCGCCAATTTGCGCATCAAGATCAGGTTCTTCACCCCGAGGTAGAGGCAATCCTGTCCCAACTACTGCTTTTCTTGTCTCATCAATTAGTATTGGGAAGAACATTTCAGAACGATCTTCCCTGCGTGCCCCGGTTCCGGACCGTAGCAGGCCAGCCCAGCGCGGTCGCTTGGTAAATTTCTGCGACTTTCTAATACTCAAAAGATCATCATATGCGCTGCGGACAAAAGCGCCTTTCCCAAAGCAACATATTGCATGCTCTTCGACACGGGAGAATCTACCTTGAGTCACACCTTTAGGATTTACGGTTATAGTGATCATTTGCCTGACAGTATCACGAAACAGATCTTCCAGAAGACAGCCCAAGTGATGCACCTCATGCTCATCTATTGTGCAAATCAATACTCCTGTATCAGGCTTTAGCAGCCGTTTAGCCAGCAATAGCCGCTTCTTCATCATTGACAACCATTTACTGTGCCGCCAGGTATCGTTGCTGTCAACGTAATCGTTATTGTATTTCCAGTCTCGCGCCCCGGTATTGTAGGGGGGGTCAATATAGATACAATCTACCTTACTGGAATAGCAATATTCCAGCAATTGCAGTGCATGGAAATTGTCGGCCTCGATTAGGATATGATGTGGCTGTGACTCATCGCCGTTGTGAACGCTGTCAAGACGCTCCAGGGCAGGGTAGATCGGAACACCAAAGCGACAGACAACGGTTAACTCTTCAACCGGTATAGTATCCCGGTTGCCACCGTCCCTCTCGACCTCTGCCATGCCATCATTCACCCGCACAACAAGATAGGTTTCGTTGAGAGTTTTCCCCCGACGGGCAACGATGCTCCTAGCCTTGATTGGCGCCCTATAAAGCGGTACCAGCTCCGGTAGATGCTCCTCAAAGACAAGACCGAAATGTTTAGCTGCCTTGAGTTTTTTAATCTCATCGAGAATGGTTTTTCGCAGCCTTGGATCTGCAATCTTGTCTACTTCATCTTCAATGCGGGCCATTGATTTGGATTTCTCTTTCCATTTATACCTGAATAATGCGTAAACTTGAACACCGACAGGTCCCGAAGAAGCCTTTCGGAATCAGATTCCGCCCGAAGAAACTCTTGGACCGCACAAAGTCTGTAAATCATACGATATCCCAATCAAAACTCGCAAGAGGAAATACCTATCAGACTATTTTAGGCAGTTTAAGGAAATAGCTCTACCCCCCAGTCGATGGCCTCGTTTTCCGTCCTAGAGGGTATGGAACCGAACGGTACACCCTCATACGCGCGCGAAGCTTCGATGTGAAAATTTCGCTCAGCGATAGACCAGTGCCCCTCCAGAATGCCCCAGGATTAACGATCTCACCTGGAGCCATACTCAAACACACGTCCCTTCTTTGTTCCCCCCTTGTTCGAAGTATGCGCGCCATATTTCTTTCTTGCGCTTATGCTCATCACGACCTTTGCGAAGCATATCCAGGGAGCGTTTAGCCCGCTCATCGTTCGTCTGCGGAGGTTGTTGAAGCTCTGCGGCTATCTCTGCGTCATACTTTCCCGCTCGGAGGTCCACAACTTCTTGCCTTAGCTCATCGCACTCTTCACGGATCGTTGCGCGCTCTGCCGGGTCGTCTTTCGGCCACTTCGCGATCTGTTGCTCATGGTCGCTTTTTGCTTTCAATAGCATTTGACAAAAATGGATTCTGGCGGCACGCGTGGACTCGACGCTCCTATTGGATATTTCGCATTGGCTTTGAAGCTTAGTGATTCTGGCCTCAAGCGACATTTCCGGCTCCCTGGTCTGCTAACTTTGCACGCCAAAAATTCAACCGCCGTTCGTGTTCAGCTTCACATTTGCAAAGCATGGCAATGCCGCGCCTTGCCCTCTCATCGCCGTTAAACGGCTTTGGCGGCCTTGAAAGACTTTCACGAATTTCTGCATCAAATTTTCCGCCACGGATATCCGAAATATATTGCCGCAGTCCCCCCACCTCTTCCAACAATACCGCGCGTTCTGCCTGCTCGTCTTCTGGTCGCTCTGACAGCGCATTCCCGCCAAAAAAAAGGCCCTCATTGGCTTGTAATATCATCTCGGCTATTTTGATTCTGGCCCGCCGCACACGCTCGACGCTCGGATGATCGTCTTTGCAAGCCTCCTCAATTTTGTTAATTCTATTCCTAAGGGACATACGGACCTCCGTTCCCGTCCGAGACAACAAAATGGATAATATAGAATTGTGTGTTTTCTCCATTCCTGTCAGGATTTTCTTGAAAGAACTTTTGAACCAATGCCTCTGAACCTTCATTGTCAAAATCTACAATGAATGCAGGTTTAATTTTTTCGAAGGATGGACTATTTTCCAATTTTATGATTCGCTTCAGCAAACTTTTCGTTTCTTGTTCTTCAATAAAGCCTCTTCGAGGTCAGCAACCCGCTTTTCCAGGTCTGAGCCTTCAATAATGCCCTTTAGGGTGTTCGCCAAGTAACCGAGTCGCCCGGCGACTGAAGGGTCAAGCTTACCGGCTTCCACGCGGTTTATGAGATCCGCAACATATCGTCGAAGGTCGGTCAAGGTTTTAAGACGTCTGGCCATACCCAAAAACCCCTCTTGTCAGGTGTAGTAAGTTCAACGGCTTATCCCCCTTTTTGTATACAGAATGCATGGTGAAACTCCTTTGTTTCGAGGCAGAAAACAGGCTACCCTCGGTGCCTGCCTTGATAGGGAAGCACCCGTATAAGATATTGGGAAATGCTACGAGATCGGATATCCTGGCGGATATCTTTCGGCATGTATCCTGATGTATTTTAAGGATTCTGAAGCAGGGCCGATGTCTTGAAATCCTTGGCTGGCGCGGGGTTGCACCCTCCCTTTCACGCCGGCGACGCCGGTTCAAATCCGGCTGGGGACGTTCGAGAAAACGAAAGGGCTGGCCAAAAGCCAGCCCTTTTTGTTTTTGCGCCCCGGCAGGCTTGGAGGTGATTTTTTATGGCTCGCTCAGTCTGTGATCCATCATGGGAAAGGAAGGCGCGGGGTGTGGCTTTTGAGGGATCAAAGCCCCTCTCCGGCTCTTCTCTGAGTCGCCATCCTCTGAATAAGAGCATCGAAAGAATTATTCCTTAAGAATGCGCCGAAACCATTACGATAGGTTTCGACTGTGCCTACTCCATCAATTATCACATCTCTGATCATCCACTTCTTTTCTTTGAACTCCAGTATATAGTCCACTGGAATGTGCTCATTGGTTCGCATTATTATAGTGCTCACTTTTGTGTATTTACCTTCGGGAGTCTCACCAGGGTATTCGATTGTCTCCTTTTTGAGGAAGTCCAAAACACGCCTTGAATAAGAATCCGTGAAAATACCTGTGAAAAGCTCCTGGTAATGCTCGCGCTGGTTTGCTGAAAGCTTCTCCCAATAGCCTTGCAACGACTCCCTGGCCATTTCCCTGGGCAGGAAATTTTCAGAAATCAGTTTCCGAATCTGTACAGCCCTTTCTTTGCGGTGCTCAGGCCCCTGGAGTTCAGGCTTAGTCTGGATGTCCATGGCCTTGTCGAGCACCGAACGCACCTTGTCGGCAGCGCTGGATTGCGCTCTCAGAGGCCCGGCGGTCCCGATCACGATCAAAAAGAATGCAAAAAGAAAATTCCATACCCTAATGCTGGGCATCTATAGCCTCCTTGTCGGCAACCGGGGCCGGCTCCTTCATAAAACACAGGATTGCGGGCAGGATGAACAGCGCAACGAAAAGAACACAGAGGCTTCCCGCCCACGCCACAAAACCCAGGCTGAAAATCCCCCTGTGGTTTGATATCATCAACGTGCCAAAGCCAATAGTGGTGGTTAAGGCAGCCAGGATGACCCCTTTGCCCGTACTCAAAGGAAGGCGTCCATACCCTGCCCGGCCCTCTCTCCATCTATAAATAATGATCACCCCGTATTCTACGCCGGCCCCGACCACGAGCGGCATGAATATGCTGTTTGCGAGATTGAAATCGAAGCCTGCTGCTCCCATTATGCCCACCGTCCAGATCGTCCCTACCGCAAGTGGGATAATAGATATAAGCATAAGCCGCAAACTTCGGAATGTAAATGTAAGAAGCAGCGCGATGGCCGCCAGTGCGTAAATGGAAGCGTTGATTGACGCTTGCTTGAAAGCCGAGGCAAAAACATACAGATTAATGGGGTCGCCCAGGACGTCAGGATTTACCGATTGGATGTCGTTGACAAAGCGCGTCAATGCTCCTTCCTCAAAGATCGACTCCCTGGGATAAATCCTGATAAGGTATTTGCCTTCCTGAAGAAACTGGTCCCTCAGTTGCAACGGAATGTCCTGGACAGTCATTGGAGAAGCGGAAGAGCTCTCCTTTATCATGGTCCACTGCTCCACGATATCTTTTCTAAAACCCCGCCGGTATTCGAAAAGCCTCTCGGACTCAACGGGTGAATTGTCGAGCGATTGGACGCTCCTGTCTATTAGTTCCTTGACTTTAACCATTTGTCCTACCAGAGGCTTGGAAGCTCCCCACTTCTCAGCCTGTTCATCCTGCATCTTGAACCTGATTCTCTGAAGGACCTCGATCAACCCGGCCTTATAGGATGACCCATCGCTCGCTTCTGCTGTCCCATCGAGATTGTCCCGGCCGTGCTCCGTAGCCGGGAGCGCAACAGTCGGTTTCAACTGGGGAACCAGGAGAGCAATAGACCTCAAAACCGGTATTTTTTCTTCCTGGTTCTCAGGAATGAGTGAGAAGACGTTGTCCACATCCGTAACGGTGCGCAACGCTCTGAATTTTGCCGATTCGGTTTTTGCTTCCTCAGGCGAGTTGGTGAGGACCGCCGCCGAAATTATCGAACGGTCGGAATTCTCGACCAGGACTTTTTCCCAATAGACCGATTCCGAGTTCTTGGGCTGGAGGCGCAGAGGATTCAGATCGAACTGCACGCGGGAAGCGCTGATGAAGCCCACTATGCTGAGGATCAGAGCCGCTGCGATAATAGCTCGTACGCCCCTCGGGTCAAGCCGCAGAAGATACCTGTTATTTTCCCGAGTGGCGGATCGTCCTGAATGAGGCTTTTCGACAGCCAGATAGTGACTCAGTGCGGGCAGGACCGTGAAATCGGCCAATATGATGAAAAGAATTCCCATCCCTGTTATCATGCCAAGTTCCATCAATCCCCGAAAGCCGGTAAGAATAAAGGGAAGGAAAGAAAATGCGGTGCTCAGGCCCGCCAGCATTATCCCTGGGCCTGACTTATCCATGACCCTTTTGATAACCGCAGAGCGAGTCCCCTCAAGCAGATCTCTTTCCTCCTCAAATCTGGCGAACCAGTGGATCCCGTAATCAACTCCGAGACCGCAGAGCATCGGCGCAAAGACGATCGAAAGGATATTTAGATGACCAATGAAAACCGCCGTCCAGCCAAATGTCCAGCACAGACCCACGGCAAGAGATATGGAGATTATCAACGGATGGCGAAACCCTCGAAAAAATAACACCATCACCAGCATGACCCCCAGCATCGATAACCAGGTCGCATTGGTCATATCCGCCATTGCCGTTTGCATTTCATCGTCGTTAAGGGCTTCCTGCCCTGTGACCCCGGCTTCACAGTCACTGAACCCGGATGTCTTGAGTTCGTGTATATAACTTCGCAGTTGGCTAAGCGATCCCAGAGTCTTGCTCACCTCTCCGGACACTTTGCTGGGCATCACCTCGGCTATCAGCAACTTCTTTTTGCCTTCCCAAAGGTAGCCTTCTTTTGCGAGATCCCACGCCCCGCTTTTGAAAAGTGAGGCCCAGGGGAAAACACACTTTTGTGTGCAGGAAAGATATCCTGAAAACCCATCGAGAACCTTTATCAGAAATTCGAGGTCCAACGGATTGGCGTCTTTAACGGGGCCTTCCGGGGTTGCCTCATCGTCGAGAAAGCCGGTAAAAAACTCGCCAACCATCCTGGAGGCCATATCCTGGTTTACCAGTCTGAAAAAATTGAGAAGGTCGGGGTCATCGGCCATCTTGTGGACTAGCACGGAGTTCTTTTCGAGTGTGTTCCTGACACTGACGAGTTCGGCTTTGTTGAGGTAATACAGCATCCATTTCTTGAACTCATCCGGATTTATTCTGTAAAATACGTCTTGAAAATGTTCGGGGTCGGCCTGGATTTTTGAAACTATGGCGTCCATGAACTCGATGGCCCTGTCCTGTGTTGGGCCTCGAACGACGAGCGCGAAGGTGGTTTTACCGTGGAAATCGAATTCGTCCAACGTCTCCGATTTGGCTATAAGGGGATGTCTGGGGGAGATGAGCTCAAGCTGCGCGGTTCGCACTTCAAGCCGCGCAGCAGCAATCCAGAGCGAGACGATTACGCTCAGCAATGCGGCTGCCAGAATAAAACGTGGCCTGGGAAGGACCCAAGCCACGATGTCTTTTGAAAATCTCGTAAGCAGATTCATTCTTGTCCTGGGCGGAGACCTGCAACAATTTTCATATAAAAATCCGATATGCGCCCCATGCGGGGTTTTTCAAGGCATATCGGTTCTTTTGCCTATTGCGTAATCTAAACGCGCAAGCGATACGTGGTAATTGTACAACGACCGGAGATATTCACCCTGGTTTTTTCCATAACGGTCTATGGCGTCGAACATATCTCGTGCTGTGCCGATTCCCAGATCGAAATTGGAAAAAGCGGTAACAATCCACCTGCGTGAACCAACGGCCGCCTGTTCATAAGCCGTGAAGGATTTGCCGGCTTCAAGAGCGTCCTGGTAATATTTCACCACCTCGACGGGGATATTTTTTTCGGCGAATTCCTGAGTATTGCGCATCTTCTGATACTCGGCCCTGGCTTTGTCGAGCTTTCCCCTTCCGATACCGAAATCCAAATGCCAATGAGCCCCGGCAAACACTCCGGCGTAAGAATGATTGAATTGATCGGGTATGTATGTATTATCGAATTTTTCGCGGTCGGGTGCGCCGGCAAACGAACCTTCTGCGGCCGCAAAAATGGAGGGATACAGGTCGGCTTTGGCCGCGTCAGTCAGTTTGCCCTTAGCTTCAACCCCTTTTTTCACTTCCAGGAGTTCAGGTCTGCTTGTGAGGGCGCGCTGGATGTATTCCTCCTCAGGTTCAAGGTTCGGCGGATTCCTGGGCAGTTCGGTCTCTTTGATTCTCAGTACTTCGTGTTCAGGCAATCCGATTGCTTTTTGTAGAGCGGCGAAGGCGACGCGAGACCCTGATTCGGCCTTGGCGGTAAAAGCCTTAACCTCGCCTGCAAAAGCGTCCATCCGGTAAAGATCGCTGGGGTCAACATTTTTAGCTTTCAGTTCGATTAACCGTTTGATGCGTTTGCCGGCGTCATCTATATACGCGTCGGCATCCCTGGCGGCGTTCTTGCCCTGTAACGCTATTAGATATGCGTAGTAAAGCTCCTTGACGTTAAGAACGATCTTGTTTCGCCGCTCTTCCTTGGCCGCTGTCTGGGCTTCGACCCCTAATGCGGCGGCATCTTTGAGGTTTGATATCTTCCCGAAGGTATAGAGGGGCTGTGTGAGAACAAAATCGAGCCTTCCGAAAACACCGATACGCCCCCATCCTTCGTCATGCGAAATGATCACGCCAGTGTTTTTACCCGTCAATGCGACAGTGGGGAATTGAGCGTCTTCGGACGGACCGCCTGTTGCTATAAGATCAATCTGCGGCCGCAGGCCGCCCTGCGCCTCTTTATATTCGCCCTTGGCCGCCAGTATGTCCTGTTCGGCCATTTTTAACTCAGGGCTGGTCTCCAGCGCCATTGCGATAAGTTGGTCCAGGCTGAAGACCTTCGGTTCGGCGGCTTGAGAAGCTCCAAAGTGCAACGTGATGATAAAAAAACAAAGGAGCACCAGTAAAGAACGGCTTTGAAGAACGGCTTTTTTGATCATCGCGCAACCTTCGCGAATTGGAATTAGTTTCAGTTTATGGGCAAGCTTTTATACAGTACTTGTCGCCTGATTTAAAGAATTAATCCTTCAGTCGCTTTTCAATGCCGGAGAGTGAGGGCCAAGCCGCAGGCGTTGAGCAGGGGCGATTTGGACCATCTGCACATGGCATGGACGCAAAGAACCTTTTCGGAACGAATGGAATGCAATATCTTAATGGTCAAACGGCTTCAGATGAATGTGCTTTATCTCTTCGTTCAGAAAAAACCTGCTTTCCTTTACTTTCTTCTCAAGCATGCCTGTCGTGAAAATAACTTTGTTCACTGCTGCGAAACTGCTCAGGCTCTTGACCGCCGCCAGGGTGACAAGAGTGTCCAGGCATACGGCGTAAACTATTTCGTTATCATCGTTTACGGCTATAATGTCAACCGGCCGGTCAGCGATTCGTGGAGGCATGTAGTCGGCCACAGTACTGCAGCCGAGTTCCCGCAGCATCCCGTATAGATGGCATTGAAGCGTTCTGTGAACGGCCCGTTCGCTGCGAAAGGGTTTGGGAATTCTGCGCCACGCTTTTTCGAGTTGGTTTTTCCATAAATCCAGATTACGGTCCACATCCTCGTTCATTTCACACTCCGCTCAGATTATCACGAGTTCTTCGGTGGTTGTATTCAGAGATTCAATGCCATCACTTGTGACAAGGTATGTATTTTCGAGTCCGGCAATTCCTTCGTCCGGAATGACCACCTTGGGTTCGAACGCGAAAACCATCCCTTGCTGAAGCTCCAGTTTCTGCCCCTGGGCGATAAATGGAAATTCGTCTATCTCAAGGCCTATGCCGTGTGCGACAAAGGTGACCCTTGGATCTGAGCAGCCCATGAACCATGCGGCCCATCCAGCTTCTCGAGCCCACCGCCATACGTCCTCATAGAGTTCGCCCGTGACGGCGCCCGGACGCGCCAGGTTTCTGAAGCGGGCATGCACCGACTGAACGAATTCGTAAGCGCTGGCGAGTCTGGGGGGAGGCTGGCCGATGCAGAAATTCCTGGTTTGGTCGTTTGCGTACCCGTTCCAAATGATCATTGTATCGACGCTCACAATGTCGCCAGCGGTTATTTTTCTGTCTCCGGCGCCTTGTCCGAATGCCGGCGAAATGCCCGGACCTCCCGTAGGCGCATCGGTATAGGAGGGGACTGCGGCATTCGGTCCCGAGAGAATATGTCCGAAAACCATCTCCAGGTTAAAGGTCCTCATGCGAACCATTCCTGAATTGCCGGCCTTGCGTGAGACAGCCTCCAACTCAGCGCACAACTCGAGTTCGGTCATGCCCGGCGTGAGAAGATGCGGGACCGATTCAGCCACCAGTTTGGATATGGCGGCCGCATCCCGCATTATCTGGATTTCCCAGGATGATTTTATCATCCGTGCCTGACGTATGAAGCCGCTTATGTCAACGATCTGCTGTTTGGGAAAGATCTTCTTGTCGTAAGTGAAAAATGCGTTGGCCGGGATTACGTCCAGTTCAAGACCGATAGTTTTGGGTTCGCTGGTCCCGCATACTGCGAACGTGGCTTCGCGTACGTCAGCCAGGTTCTTCATCTGGATTATGGGACGCAGAGGCGATTCCGCCTCGGCCCGCGCAAGGCTTCGCCGCACAACGAAGATCGGGTTCCCTGATGAGGGCACAATGAGGTGAGAATCCTGAACGGTGCCTGTGAGGTAGAATAGATCGGCATTTTGCCGTATTACTGCGGCATCGACCCCACTTTCCCTCAGCAGCGCCTGCAGCGCGGCAATCCTGTTTGCAATCTCGTTTGCGGGTATCATCTGCGGCTGGTCTCCTCCGGATCTGTTGAGACAAAGAATCCACTTCCGGGTCAGTGCATGCCTGCTCCGGATGAAGCAGCCCCGGAGCGTCCCTTTCTCAGCAATAAAGTAAGTGGGATGAGAATAACCGTCCCGATGGAAAGCACATAAAAAGTGTCGTTGAACGAGAGCATGCTCGCCTGACGCATAATCTCCTGGTAGAGGAATACAAGTCCTCCCGTTGATGGCGCGGCCGCCGAGTGATTCATGTGGAGAAAATCCTGCGCCCGTTGATAGGCCTCCCGGAAGGCGGGATTGTAAGGAGTAATTCTTTCAGAAAGAAAGGTCTGGTGGACTTGGGTGCGCTGCGATAGGAGCGTGGCGCTGAAGGCGACTCCGAAACTGCCCCCCAGGTTTCTCACCAGGTTGAAAATTCCCGATGCGTTGCCCATCTGCTCCATCGGGATGTTAAAGTAGGCCGCCGCTGAAAGGGGAACAAAAAACAGCCCAAGGCCGAGACCCTGAATTAGCCGAGGCAAGGCTATCGAGAAAAAGTCCGCCTCGAGGTTGAAATTCGACATCATATATAATCCATAAGACGTGATGCCCAAACCTGCGATCAGGAGGAGCCATGGTTTGATTCCCTTTCTCATCAAAATCCCTGCAACAGGCATTATAACAAAGCTCGATAAACCTCCCGGACCCAGGATCAGTCCAGCCCAAAACGCCGTATATCCCATCAACTGCTGAGCGTAGAGGGGCAGTAGAACGAAGCTCCCGAATAAACAGAAAAATCCCAGAAACATAATTATAGTTCCGGCGCTGAAACTCCTGTCCCTGAAAATTCTGAGATCGACGACGGGATGTTCGGAGTGCAGCTCCACAATAATGAACAGAGTCAAAGCCAGCGCAGCCGTGATTGAGAGGATAAGAATGAAATTAGACTGAAGCCAGTCATCACGCTCCCCTTTATCAAGGACTATTTGAAGCGCGCCAAGGCCGAGAGTAAGCAAGAAAAGGCCCCATCTGTCGATGCGGAACACCTCCCGCTTTATATAGGCCGGATCGTGGATGAAAAGAGTCGTCAGGAAGACGGCGAGTACTCCGGCCGGCAGGTTGATGTAGAAAACCCATCGCCAGGACCAGTTATCCGTAATCCACCCGCCTACGACCGGTCCAACTATGGGGGCCATTACCACCCCCATTCCGAAAACGGCCATTGCCATTCCGTGTTCGCGCCGCGGGAAGGTTTCGAGCAAAATTGCCTGAGAAAGCGGCTGGAGCCCGCCTCCACCAAGCCCTTGCAGTATCCGCGCTAATATGAGCATGCTGAGAGACGGCGCCGCGCCGCAAAGAATCGAGGCCGCCGTGAAAAGTAAAAGGGAAAATATCAGATAGCGCTTCCTGCCAAAAACGCTGGCCAGCCAACCGGTAATAGGAATTATGATGGCGTTGGAGACAAGATAGGACGTTAGCACCCATGTGACTTCGTCAACCCCCGCGTTCATGCTCCCCTGAATATGTGGAAGGGAGACGTTGACTACACTGGTGTCCATAACCTCGATGAAGGTCGGGAGCATTACCGAGAGGGCTACAACCCACTTATTGACTTTGGGGTGGTGTTCGATCTCAGGGGTCATGGCTTTTCTGATGATGGCGACAAAGCGATGTTCGGGGTGGTTTGCAGCAGATGCAAACCGCTCCTGTCCGCCACATCTATGGTCACGTCCAGAGACGCTCCGACCCTCAGTGGATGGTCAGGGGGGGGTGGTTTGTCCAGTTCGATCCTTACCGGAATCCGCTGGACGACTTTGATCCAGTTGCCGGTGGCGTTCTCGGGTGGAATGAGGGAAAAAGCTGCCCCGGTCCCTGCCCTGATTCCAGCCACCTTCCCCGTGTAGGTGTATCCGGGATAAATGTCGGCGGATGCCGAGGCGGGCTGTCCGATACGCACGTTCGTGAGCTGAGTTTCCTTGAAATTTGCTTCAATGTAAATCTTGCTTAGGGGGACAACGGCCATCAGGGCCTGTCCAGGCTGAATCCGGTCGCCCACCTGAATATTTTTTTGGGCAATGTAGCCTTCAATTGACGCCGTAATCATGCAGTAAGAGAGATTGAGCCGAGCGGCGTCAAGGTCGGCCATTGACTTGTCGCGTTTACCTTTGAGAGCCTCAACTTTGTGGATCTGGACATCTACGTTGGCCCGCTCGCTTCTTGCGGTTTGAAGCTGCGCCCTGGCTCTATTCACCTGTTGAGAAGCGGCCGCAAGAGCCGACTCTGATGCCGCTATCTGGGCGTCTGCTGCTCGTAGTTGGGGCTTCGCCCTGTCATATGTTGTTTGCGCCTGCTCTCGCTGGCGTTGGGTGCCGGCTCCGGAAGCCGAAAGGGCTTCGAAGCGTTTATAATCGCGCTCGGCTTGGGCTAAATCGGCAGCGGCAGCGGCGCGGGTGTCCCTTAATTGTTGGATATTGTGCCTGGTTTGCGCCTCTGTGTCCTGGGCGGCCTTGAACGCCGCCTCTGCGGCCTCCACCTGGGAGGATGTCTGGACATTGACCGGAGGCACCATTATTTCTGCGGATTTGAGGTAGGCCTCATCTTCGTCGAGCGCCCCCTTTGCCTTATCAACGGCAACTTTGTAATCGGCTGAGTCCAGTTCGATGAGGGGTTGTCCGGTCTGGACCGCAAAATCGTTATCCACTAACACCTTGAGGATAGTTCCGGGGATTCGGGCGCTAACCATCTCGCTGTCCGCCCTGGCATAAGCGTCGTCGGTAGATACATAATTTCTCATGAAAACCCACCAGTAGATGCTAGCCGCAACCGCCACAACCAGGACGATCAATCCTCCGATCTTGATGCGCCGCGCACGGATGTTATTAGTCGGGCCCTCGGATTCGGTTGGTTTTTCGTTTGTCATATTCGATGCCTTGAAAGCCCCTCGCAGGACGGGGTCTGGCGTGGGTTTACCCCTCGCGCGTGGAAAGTCTTTCGATCTGGCGAAAGGGGACCTTTCTGATCGAAACTACTCTATGAGCCCGCCAATCGCCCGCTCCAACTCAGCTTTGGCAATTTCGTAGCCGTAGAGGGCCTGATAAAAATCCGCGCGTGTCTGGGCCGTAAATACCTGGGCGTTCAAAACCTCAAGGAATATCACGACCTGTTCCTTGTACTGGAGAGTAGTGATCCGGTCGTTTTCTTCCGCCTGTTGGACGGCGCTCCTGGCAGTGTCGATGTTTGCTTTCGCCACCTTTAACTGTTCGAAGGCATTTTCCACCTGGAGCCGAATCTTCTGTAGAAGATCGTCGCGTCTTTGCTCGATCCCTCTCACGCGATACTCCCATTCGAGTTCGGTAGCTCTTGTCTTGCCCCCCTCAAAAAAATTCCAGTCCACTCTTAGCCCCACGGCTGCGTTTTCATTGTTTGAGAATGGATTTTTATCGGCCGCGAAATCTTCACCTTCCCGGTAATATTGCGCAAAAGCGGAGACGTGGGGATAATAGCGGCTCCG
>Ga0182014_10005420_pt1 | contig 14170 bp, 11 predicted proteins | sample 612S2DmetaG_FD_120489 | JGI IMG/M metagenome (GOLD analysis project Ga0182014, IMG submission 120489) | Permafrost microbial communities from Stordalen Mire, Sweden - 612S2D metaG | ecosystem: Environmental > Terrestrial > Soil > Wetlands > Permafrost | place: Sweden: Stordalen | collected... | reverse complement strand
TTGCCGCGCGCGATCGGCTAAGGTCGATCCTATGCAGCGTCCGACTCTGAAAATCGCGCCTCGCGCATCCGCACATGCAATTCGCTGCTTCCTGCTCGCACTGGTTGTTCTGCCGCTTGCACAGTACGATTCAGCACAGAACACACCGCTGATCTCCGGGGGCGGCGCATTCTTTACCAGCACCAATGGCGGGAATACCAACTACTATCCCATCACGGAGCCTGTACTTGCCGCTCCTCTCGGTCAGCACATTCTGGTCGAGTCGCGTGCCTCTCTCCTAGAGTCCTTCTCTCCGGGCGGCGGATCACAGCCCGGGTACATTCATTCCCATTTCATCGCCGAATCTTACCTCCAGGGCGATTTTCTTGCTTTACCGCGCTTGACCATTGTGGCCGGCCACTACCTTATTCCTTTCAACACCTACAATGAGCGTCTTTCGCCGCCCTGGATCGGCAACTTTCAGGATGGGCCTTTGATTTCACCCCTCGGCCTCTTGCAAGGTGGCAGCGGTCTGGGGGGCATGCTGCGCGGAAACGCATTCGCGAGCAACAAGCATTCGATCAGCTACGCCTATTTTTATTCGACGCGGAGAAACGCGGAGGAGTTCGCTGCTCATCGCGGAACAGGCGGCCGTGCCAGCCTCTACTTGCCGGAGCAGCGCCTTGAATTAGGGCTCTCCTACGATCGCCTGTTGCAGGGAACGCACGAAAACTTCTACGGCGCCTATCTATGGTGGGAGCCCAAAGATACTGGGCTTCGCGTGCGCTCCGAAGCCGCACGCGGCCATCATGCCCAGGGCTACTGGGTTGAGGCAGACTACCGCCTAAAGGCGTTTGGCGGTTTTGACAGCGCAATTGGCCGCATTGAGCCCGTCTTTCGCATGCAGCAGACATTGCGCCGCGACACCATCGTCAGTGACGGCCTGCCGCTGGTCAATACGCAACGAGCTGACTTTGGCCTCGATTACAACTTTCCGCATAACATCAGGATTCTCACGAGTTATGCCCGGCAATTCTCCTCCACCGGCAATCGCAATGTCTGGGAAACAGGAATCGCCTATCGCTTTCTTTTCCCAGCCTGGAAGGGGAAGTAATCATGAGTTTCAAGTATTGGATAAAGGGGAGCCTTACCCTGACTTTGGTTTCAGCGCTCGGGCTTGCCGCGCAGCAGAACAGCACACCGGCAACCACACCGCCCGTAAGCACAGCCGTCCAAAAGCAGCCGCCCGCCCAGCCGCAGAGTGAGGGTGAACGCGTCTTTCAGCAGAACTGCTGGCGCTGCCACGATGCCCCGGAGGGTTTTTCGCCCCGCATATCGGGAACGATCGTTCGTCACATGCGCGTTCGCGCTTCACTGAGCCAACACGACGAACAGGTGTTGCTCAAGTTCTTCAACCCGTAATGGGATGCCACCGTGAGGCGATTTCTCAAGTCGTTCTTTGGATCGGAGTGCAGTTATGTCAATAAATAGGGTGCGCATCTGGCTCGTACGGCTGACCGAACTTGTTCAAATGCTGCTGCTGATCCGGGTGGCCGGACCGGATCATCCCGAGATCCGTAGTCTCTCCGGAAATATGGACCCTGCGCGTGAGTTGATCGAGCGAGCCCTGCCCCTGGCCTTCGATCCACATATGCAATTCGTAGTCGCCATCCGGAACATCTTTCACATGAAATACACCCTGCTGGTCGGCAAGTCCGTAATACGGCGTGGCGAGTGCGATGATGACCGCGTTCATCTCGGAATGAATATTGCAGAAAATATAGGAGACGCCCTCGCGCGAAAATACAACGCTGCGTGTAGAGCCAGCTTCATACAGACCAAGGTCAAATCGCCGCCCGTCGAAGAGAGAAAACACATTATGAAAGATGGGGTCGGCATTTGGAAATGCAACGCTGCTGCCCACAGGCACAACCAGCAAGCGCGGCATGAACATCTTGTTCTTCTGCATCATCGTGAAAGCGCCAGGCGCGACGGGGGGCGCGGCGCCGGCGTGGAGAGGATTCAACCAGATCACTGCAGATCGAGCTTTGTCGGTCTTATGCGCGCTGCCTTTCTGCGTCGTAGTCAGCCTGGCGGTCACTTCTGCCTTTTGCACCGGCGTGATAGCCTCCTGCGCGCACAACGGCGAGGCACATGAGGCCCATAGAGCCAACCAGCAGAATTGCCTGAAACTTGCACGCTGCATCAGAATTTGTATCCCGCGGCGATGCCGATTACATCGCTGAAGTCTGTGGGGCCCGAGTTATAGTTGGTCCACATCCGCCTGTACTCAAGCGAAAAGAGAAGATAGGCGCTTGGGCTGAAGATCACGTTCGAGAAGACTGAGCGGTTTCGCGCCAGCCCTGAATAGGTTGAATACGAGGAGGACATAGCCTGAAAGATCTCTTTGGCGAACGGGTTGTCAGTACCAAAGCCGGCGTTCATCTCCACCCGTTGACGCGCTTTCGCCGTAAACTGCGTCCATCCGCCAACATCGTCCAGGGCATGCACGGAATAAGCTGAGCCTTCGTAGTAATAGTAATAGTTTACGTATCCGCCGCCGCCGAGTCCGGCCAATGATTGGCCGCGATACGCGTTGGCTGTCAGCTCAAAGTTCCTGGTTAGGGGTAATCGCATATCCATCGTCCCAGCCCAAGCATCGAATCGATCGCCGTAGCCCGTGCGATGCGGGCTGAAGTAGCCTCCAGCACCAATCTCCAGCCCGGCGCCGGCTTCGCCACGGAGAAATGCAATCCGCCCTTCAGTCCCAGGCCAGCGGCTGCCCTCCGTTTGCGTTGTGGCCGGTGGAGTAGCAGTGGACCCCGGCGGCAGTGGATCCGAAGTGTCGATCAGAGCTCCCTCGGCTTCGATCCGCGATGAGTCCGACATTGCAAACTGATGGGCCACGCCGATCTGCGGGTTCCAACTCCAAAGATTACCCGCCCACGCCAACTCAGGTTGCGCAATGGCTACGAGAGAAGACGGTTGGTTCGGCTCAAGAATCGTCCGATCCAGTTGAAAGAAAGCTTTCGTGTTCTGCCAATTCAGTTCCGCATGCGCGGTACGCAGCCGCAGAAGGCCGCTTGCCGCATAGTTTGATTCCTGGCCATTCGCAAAGAAATCCACGCGAAGATCCGCGTGGCTGGCGGCGCCTAGCAGATGCGGTCCGCGTGCATCGAGCCCCAAAACGGTCTGCCGCAGCGAAAGCCCCGTGCTGCCAGGGCCCGAGACCGCATAGGCAGGCGACGCGGTAACGTCTACTGCCCTGGTGTTTACGAAACCGCTGAAGAGGATCAATCCACTCACCTTGAGCGGATATTTCGATTCGGTCTCCACTTTGATCTCGTCGTGCGTAGCAATCTGCGATTCTTCGATGGCCTGCCGCTCGCGAATTTCCTCCAGAGATGCGGGGGTTCCCGCTGCAGCCTCGGAATTGCCGGCATGGGCGGCTACGTTCTGCGCTGCCGGGAGAGCGCCCGCGTTTTCAGCCGCCATCTGCAGCCGCAACACATCTAACTGCTGTCGCAGCTCGATCAGTTGCTTCTGGCAAGCCTCCATTTGCGCTTGTGCCTGGGTGACGGCCTCTGTCAGTTGTTCAACTCTCTGCGCCGTAGTACTCGGCACGGCCGCCGGCGCGGCTTCGCTTTGCGCTCGCGCCAATGAACGCTGACAGCAGATGAAAAGGAATATGGCGAGAGGCAGGAGCTGTTTTCGCCTCAGAAGCGCTCTTGGAACGTGTGACTTCTCCCCGTATTTTGAGTTGACCTTCATGACGTCAGCACCTTGCTTCGCGGATGGCTGCCATTTCCGGCCGATTCAGTCAAATACCGCGCTACGGTCAGCCGGAAGATGGTCTCGCCCTCGCGACTGCTTACCAGTTTTACATCTCCACCATGTTCACGGGCCACGCTCCAGGCCAAAGTAAGGCCCAGGCCAGTACCCTTCTGTTTTCCTTGACTCACGAACGGGTCGAACATAGTCTCGCGAATCCCTTGTGGCACACCCGGACCGTTGTCTGCAATGGTCACACTCATGCTCTGGCTCTCTGCGCTGACAGAGGCTCTGACGATTCGCGGCCCTGAACGTTCCCGCGCAGACTGGCAGGCATTCAGCAATAAGTTATAGACCGCCCGCTCTACCTGCTTGGTGTCCACGTCCACGGTTGTGTCCGCACTGCCCTTTTCCAGAATTACCTTCACTCCCTCCGCATCCGGATGCGCACTTACCAGAGCAATAGCCCGCTCCACCAGAAAAGTCATGTCAGCAGATACTCGGTGCAAAGAAGAGCCTGTGCGGCTGAATATCAAGAGTGAGTCCAGCATGTCCGTTGTTCCATCGATAGCGATCCGAATCTCTTCATAGAGCTCAGCGCGCTCGCTTGCCGGAAGCACTGGCGAAGCCAAAAACTCTGCATTCGCATAAATCGCAGCGAAGTAGTGCCGAAGATCATGGGACACTGAGCTGGCCATGCGCCCGATCGTCGCCAGCCGTTCCGACTCCAGCAAAGCATGATGCGTCTTCTCAATTTCATCTCGCATCTGTGCGAACACCCGGCTCAGATATCGAACCTCCTCGGTTCCGCCTGCCGGGAGAGAGTATTCCCTGTCTCCCTCGCCAAAAGCACGCACACCCGCAGCGAGCTGTTCCAGAGGCCGCGTCACCAGCCGCGCCAGCAGCAGCATCAGCACTGAGCCCGCAACGATCGCGAGAAGACTCACCCACATTACAAGCCTGTCGATCTCCATCTCCGCGCGGTCCGCCGCAGCGAATGACTTCATCACCACGAGCCGCAGAGGCGCCCCTGCTTCGGCGGTCAAGTCCTTGCTCGCCATCAAATACCGCTCTCGGCCTACGGTAGCAATTGCCCCCGTGCCGTTCTTCTGTTGCCAGCCGGCAATCTGACCGAGATCAGGCTGCCGGCCGCCTGGAAGCGTGCTGACAACAACGATGTTACCCGCGAAAAAGGCCGCTTCAGCGCCCGCGCCACGCCCCACTTCCCGAAGAAATCCCTGGTCGATGGCATATCCGCTGATCACATATCCCAACAGAGTCCCATCTTCCTCACGCCCGAAATAAAGCGGACGCACGGAATACTCAAAGAGCCGGCCGTTACTCAGAAGATAATGCTGCGAGGGATCGGCAACAGCGGCCTGGAGGTCGCGCTTCAGGATATCGGTGTTCGTTGCACCCTTTGCGTATGCAGCCTGTATGTTTTGGCTTGAGTCCGACAGCGCGAACAGGTCGTTCCCGCTCGTCTTCCAAAAATCCGCAGCGTCATCCGTGATGGTCCGTGGATCATGTGTCGTCATCAGCGCCTTCAGGCTTGGCAGGGCAGCCATGAGTGCGCCTTCGTGTTCAAGTGCAACCAGGCGCCCCGCATCCAGGTCCTGGAAGGTTTCCACGGAGTGTGCCAAGTCTGCCGCAAGGTTGGCGCGCACCTGCTTGCGCAATTGATTGCGAATGATGAACAGGCTGGAAGCCGTGGTTCCGGCAATGATCAGTACCAGAGAGATCAATAACAGCGCGCGGGTCCGGATTCCTGGCGTGTGATTCTCGGTCGACACAGAAACCTTTCTGCTACGGAACAAATCGATATCCAGCACCATAGACGGTCTGCAAATGGTGCGGTTCGGCCGCATCCGGCTCAAGCTTTTGCCGGAGCTTCAGTATTTGGTTATCGACTGTGCGAGTCGTCGGATAGGAGTTATATCCCCATACCTCGTTCAGAAGCTCCTCGCGGCTCAAAACCCGCTCGGCATTTTCAACAAAATACTTCAATAGCTTGAATTCGTGCGCCGTAAGCGTGACTGGTTTGCCGGATCGCCGTGCACTCATCTTGGAGAAATCGACCTCACACACGCCAAAACTATAGGAAGTAATCGCAGGCACTTGCTTTTGAGACCGGCGAAGGGCCGCCTGCACCCTCGCCAGCAGCTCCCGTGGACTGAAAGGCTTGGTTACATAATCGTCCGCACCCAACTCCAGCAGCAGTACCTTATCGGCCACTTCGCTGATGGCGCTGACCACAATGACCTGTACGCCTGGCTGCTCCGATTTGAAGATCTTGCAAAGGTCGCGCCCAAATATCCCTGGCAACATCAGGTCCAGCACCACGGCTGCCGGCTTGCCGGAGCGAAACGCGTCCAGCCCCACCTGGCCATCGCCGCACACGGTCACGCCATAGCCCTGGTCGTGGAAGACCCTGTGCAACACCTTCTGCATTTGTGGATCGTCCTCGACCACCAGAATCTGCGTTCGGGCAGCTAGGGCTTGGCCATCCTTGATTGCGAAATCCATATCAACATTCTCGGTTTGCAACATATCTTCATTGTCCTCCCATTGCTATGTCGTTGGTTCAAAAGAGCATGGGAAATGACAATGCTGTGACAATTCGCTGACAAGATTGTAATCCAATCAATTTGCCACTGATTTCCGGCCTCCCGGCATATCAAACGACTTGAAGAGCAGCGCCGCGATCAGCGCCATTCCAGCAATTCCCACGAGCACCCGCGGGTATCCAAATCGCACAAACAGTATCCCCGCCCCAGCCATTGCGCATGACTGCAGCAGCGCGTTCGAGAACATCGTCATTGCGGATGCCGAGCTGCGCTCTTCGTCCGTCACCCTGCTCATCAACATGTTGTACAACCCCGGAGTGCTCATCCATTGCGCCGCAGAAAAGCCCAGGTAGAGCGCCACTGCCAGCCCTCTGTTGTGGGCCCCCGCCAGCAAGCCCATGGTCACGGCCGTCGCAACCTGGGTCGCAACAATTCCGTTCAGCAGGCCCAGCCGGCGAAAAACCACCGGCGTCATCAAGGTCGCGCACAACTGAATCACATGAGCAGCTGAAAAAATGAACCCAATCTGCGACAAGGAAATATGGAAGTCGCGCGTCAGATACACATTGGCAAACGGCGTAAATGAGGCCAGTGTGGCTGTCCACAGGGCCATCAAAGGCACGAATCCAAGCAGGAAGGGATTTATCTTCCAAACCTTTTTCTCTGATTTGTACGGGGTTTGAGCTTCGCTTTCTTCGGGCGGCGGTAACCGAAGACGCAACAAAGGGAACACTCCAATTCCCGCAATGACGCACGAGCCAATGAGAATCAGCCGCTTGACGTCGGCAGCTTCAAGCGTGTACCCAGCTGTCCTCAGCAAATGGGGCACAGAACCGCATACCAACCCGCCAAGCGCGCTGACGGCGATGCCGACCGAGAATATAATGCTGAAGGCTGACGCCCGGTTCTCCGAAGTTGTAAGTCTGGCCAGTGTCGGCAAGTAGCAGACTGCCCAGATACATAGTGCCAGCCCAGAGAGAAACGCCAGAGCAACTTGCGCCGGCTCCCGCAGCACGAAGACGCGCGTCACACCTAGCAGTGGCGCAGCTATCATGCTGCACACTTGCAGCGGCCGCAGCCCGACTTTGCGCGCAAGCCAGCCGGCTGGCAAGGTTCCGGCTACCGATCCAAATGTGAGCACGCCCCCAACCAGGCCGATGGTTCGCTCGTTGAAATGACAATCCACGAGATAGAGATTAAATAGGAAGAAATACAGTGAGAATCCGAAATCGACGAAGCACTCGACGGCAAAGAATACCCAGAAACCCCGGCACAGTTTCTTTTTGAGAAGCCAGGTTGAGGGGCCTCTCCAAATAGAGATACCGCTCGTATCGCCGGCATCGACTGGATCATGCTCAAGCAACTGTTCCACTAGTGTCCCTCCCGCACCAGCGTCTCCAACCTGTCCACCGCCCAATCCAGGTCACTATATCGCAGCTCAAAGACCCGCGCCGTCAGCAATCGCTCCAATGCGGCGTACTGCGCGGCAAGAGACTCCGCGGACCCGAACAATACTTGCCGCATATAATACCGCGCCACGTCTTTGCGATAGGGAACCAATTCCGGAGGGCCGGGAACGCGCCGGTTGAGGAACACCATAAACTCCACCTGCGCTGAGAGCGCGCAGATCATCCCTGGCATCGGTCCCGTCGGCAACTCGATCGACGGCTTTCCTACCGCGCGCGGTGTAACCTCCAAACCTTGCAACTCGGGAAACAAATCGACTGCCGAAGGGCGAAAACGCACCTGATGGCAGTTCCCAATCACCAGACGATCGTTACCTTCAATCAGCAAATCGCTCGCGTCATCGCTTACATAAGTCCACCCTGCGCGCGCGCATGCGTACGACAGAGACGATTTGCCTGCGCCTGAATCGCCACAAAGCAACACTCCCCGCCCGTTTCGCGCTACACATCCTGCATGGACAGGCGCCGTGTACCTGGATTCAATGTGGTCATACGGTGCGAATGCCAAGAAGAAATATCCCAGATAGCTCCTGTGCCTCTCGGTCGCTCGCGAGATCGTAATCTGTGTCGTGTTCCGGTCAAGATGGCCGATCCTGTAGTTGTTGGTGTCCGCTATGCTTACCGATAGGGGATACATCAAGCGGAAGACCGGTGCTGGAGGGCACTCTGTCGAGCCGCCCTCTACCACATGCACGTCAACGCGGATAGGCTCCGTATCGAACCGTTTCTCAAGAATGGGCCACAGGTTGCGAGCCTGCGACAGAATCTCGGGCGAGTTCGTTCTCAACTCCGTTGGAAACCCAAGAGGAAAGAACATCTCTCGATGCGAAAGTTCGGGGACCTCCAGCACGTGCCTGGGAAACTCCAGCGGCTGGGATCGATCGCACGCGGACTCTATCTCTTCAATCGTCATCGCTAAGGCGCCTTCCTTGCATTCTGCGGTCGATCAGAATAGGTACTTAACCGCGAACTGGATGATGCGGGGATTTGCCGCGGTGGCGGTGATCGAGCCGAACGAAGGATTCTGGTTAGCCGGACCAGTGGGAGTCATGATGAAGTTAACATTGTTATTCGGGTTGGCGAATTGCGGCGTATTCGCCAGATTGAAGAACTCGGCGCGGAAGCGGAAGTTGCTTGATTCGGTTACTGGGAAGATGCGCTCCACGGCCATGTCCATGTTGTGTTGGCCGGGCCCGCGCACAATGCCGACGCCGCTGTTGCCGAAGTCCGTGTCTCCCGGCCCGCTCCCGTTCGGGGCTTCCGGCGCGATGGTAAATGCATTCGGATCGAGATAGCCGTTGAGGACACGCGAATGGAGCGAACCATGCGTGGAGGGATTCGATCCCGTGCGTTGCGCCCTATTCAGGAAATTTCCATAAACCGCGCCGGCGTTGCCGTCGAGCACCGTGATTGGGCTGCCTGACTGGATTACTGCGATGCCGGAGAACTCCCAGCCCGAGAGTACGCGCCGCGCCATCGCAGGCGCCTGCTCAAACTTCGGCGCGGTCCAGGTGAAGTTCGCGACGGCTCTCTGGTCGCGGTCGAAGTCATTCAGCCCGTATGCCTGCCGGGGATAGTTCTGGTTATTAGTCAGCAACCATATCTCAAAGAAATCGGCTCCGCCGGAGCCGCTGGTCTCGTCCAGAGACTTCGACCATGTGTAGCTGCCGAGAAACTGAAGTCCGTGACTTATCCGCTTGGTTATGCTGCTCTGCAGCGAGTTATAGTTCGCTTCGAACTCCGTATTGGCCAGGAGCGATCCTGTCGAGACGCCCGCGAAGGGCAGCCGTTGGATGACATTGGCAGCGGTATTCATGGTCGTCCCGTTGACCGGATTTTGGGCGCTGGCCAGCTCTGCCTGATTGAATTCGATCCTCCCGGGCGAATGCGTTGTGTGCGTGCCGACGTAGCCGACTTCCAGCAGGAGATTCTTTGCCAGGGCATATTGGAGGTTCAGGTTGTATTCCTGTGTGTATGGATCGATGACGCGCGGCGATACAGCGGACGTATACGCGCCTCCGCCGGGCACGCGCGGCTGATAAATGGGAAAGCTTGAAGCTGGCGGCAGCAATGGATCGAAGGGATTTTGCAGTGTTGATCCTGCGTTTTGCACACCGAAGTTGAGTTCCTGCAGCGAAAACGGCTGCCCTCCGGACTGCCCTTCGGTAAAACCTCCCGAAGGACGGTCGTAGTAAATGCCGTATCCGCCGCGCAGCACTAAAATCGGCTCCCCCGTCAACTGCAGTGCGAAACCAAGACGGGGCGAGAGATCGTGATAGTCGGTAAGCCACAGCCCGGCAGTCGAGGTCTTGGTTACTCCGACAGGAACGGGACCGGGGAAATTCGCCGGCAGAGTATATCCGCTGAGCGATCCCGCCGCCGGCACCTGCCCCTCAGCAATCGACGGATCGAAGTTACTCAGCCGGCCATGGATTTCCGCCGGCGGGCCGAATATCTCATAGCGCAGGCCTGCGTTCACGGTCAGCCGCTGCGTTAGTTTGATGTCGTCCTGAAGAAAGGCCGCCAGGTCTGTGTAGCGCTCGTCCTCGCGGAAAAGTCCCGAGGCGCCGTCAATCCCTGTAACATTGCTCGCGCCAATGGGGCTGCCATTTTCGGCCGCGCTCTGGCCGAGCAGGAAATCTTCAAAGGTGTTGATCATCAGCAGTCCATCGATGCCGAAGGGCGGGTTTACGTCCACTTCATGACGCTTCAGCTCGACGCCGAAGCGCATATCGTGACGGTTCCGCGTATGAGAGACGGTATCTTGCCAGATGAAGCTGTTGGTGTTCTGCCACTGCGATGGCGTGCCCGCATCTCCCGTGGTGAACAGGCCGCTAATGCTCACGCCCGGCGCCACGCCCGCGCTACCCGTGGGCGTGCTCATTCCCAGGTCCGAAGCCTGTATCGGGTTCGCGACAGAGGCGAGACCGCTGAATCGCATATAGCCGAAACGCGCCAGGTTGATGAGGTTGGAGTTGAAGACGTGAGTATCCGCGAGAACGAACATCGTGTTCTGGTCGAGTTGGTTGGTGGGCCATCCGGGAACATTGGCGCCGCCACTCTGCGAAAAGGGAAAGAGGGTTGGCGCGCGCATATAAAAGAATCTTCCCGCGAGCGTGTTCTTGGCCGTCATGACCTGATCGATGTTCACGCTGAACTGGTCCTCATTGTAACTAGCGGGGATGGAGAAGGTGGACTGGCCGATGGGAAGCTCTCCCGGAGTTGCAGGCAGATCGATCTGGGGACTGGGAACCGCATACTGGCCATTACTCAGCTTGAAGTTGAGCAGGGCCAGCGCGGCGGGATTGATGTTAGAGCCATCGCAGGCTACCTGCGTCCCGAGCGCGTTGGTCAGATAGCCGGGCGCATTCGCGTAATTGGCGGGACAAAACTGCGCTCCCAGCGTTGCGGCAGAACGGTCGGAGGTAAGCTGCGGCAGATCGGTAGTTACTTCGGATCCGCTTGCCCCTCCATTGACCTCTCTAGTTCCTTGATACTCGACAAAGAGGAAGCTCCGGTCCTTCCGGATCGGACCGCCGAAGGATACGCCAAAGATATTCTTCTTAAGCGTGGGACGCGGCTGATTGTTGTCCAACTTGGAAAAGAAGTCGTTTGCGTTGAAGATTGTATTGCGCACAAATTCCCACGCGCTTCCGTGAAAAGTGTTTGTGCCGCTCTTGCTGATAAAATCTATGTTGGCTCCCGCGCCTCGTCCATAGGAGGCATCGTAATTGGCAGTTTGCGCCTTGAACTCCTGGATGGCGTCGGGTGCGGGAACGGCTGTGCCCACCTCTTCTCCGTCACCCTTCATGGAGTTCTGCGAGAGGTTATTGGCGTCGATGCCGTTGAACTGGACGTTATTCGAGGTTGTCTTGGCGCCGTCCGATGTAACATTCTGCGAGTTCCGGCCGAGGGTTCTGACATCCGGAAGCCCCACACCCACGCCCGGCGAGAGAGCGAGAATCTGCGTGTAATTCCGGCTAGCCAGCGGCAAAGCCTGGATCGCTTCCTGATCCACGGCACGGCCGAGCGTCGAGCTCTCCGTTTCGGCCAGCTCCGCATCGCTGGCCACTCGCACACTTGCATTCTCCCCCGCAATCGTCATCGTCACGTTAACCGAACTCGTCTCGCTCACCGTTACTGAAAGTGACTTTGAGACATGATCGGCAAACCCAGGCGCCTTTACCGTCACCGTATAACTGCCTGGCAACAGGAGCGGCACACGAAAGACACCCTCTTCCGTGGTAAGCACCGAGCGCGACACGTGTGTCGCCTCATTTACCGCTAATACTTCAGCGTTGTGAATGGCTCGATTCGAAGGGTCGTACACCGTCCCGGAAATGGCTCCCGTCCCAGGCGCTTGTGCGAATGTCATTCTGGCTAATACCAGCACAAGCGTCGCCGACACTGCGAACGAACGCTGCAGCCAACTGCTCTTCATACCTTGTCTCTCAAATGTCTTTCTCACAGATTCGTGTTGCATTGAACCTGAGTATGAAGAGACCAATCCAGACACTTGTCACTGATTTGTTATTCCTTTGTACCGAAATGCGCAAGCTGTGGCAGGCACGCAAAACGAACTGGTGGAGTTCACGGACGAAGGGAGTTTCGTCGCTACCTATCAACTTGACGGTGGGGCCCTTGGCGCGGCATTCGGAATTGCCAATACGCCGTTTTCCGGAGAAGCCCTTCGCTTTGCCGCGGTTGACGACGATCTGAATACAGTCGCCATTTGGACCCCGCGCTCGCCATTCTGAGCGCGTAGCGCGGAGGCGGACCTCCTTTGGTCTCTTCCGTGCCTCGTCATCTGGCCCCGTTCGCGGAGCGGCATTCGCATGGCAATCCAATGCGGGTGCACTGATCGGTGTCGTCGCCGACGCGACAGGTCGCCCGTGATAGGCATTGCACCCGCGTCCTCAAGCGGTCATTTCCCTTGAAATCTGTGCGATGTCAGCCGCTGCTGCCGTACATTCTCCTTACTGGGGTGGCGAAGTGGTCTGGTTTTTATGAAAAGAGCTCCTCGCCAGCCAAAAGAATTGGCGATAATGGCGAAGTATGGCAAGAAGGCAAACCCCCGAGCAGATGATCCAGCGAGGCTTGAATTCCTCGCTCATCGGCATTGGGTTGAATTTTGTCCTCGCCATGTTCAAATGCACAACTGGGTTCATTGGACATTCATTCGCCTTGGTCGCAGATGGAATTGAGTCACTTTCCGATGTCATCAGCTCGACCGTGGTCTACCTGGGCTTGCGCGTCTCCATCAGGCCGCCCGACGAAGATCATCCTTATGGCCACGGAAAAGCCGAGCCCGTAGCCGCCATTATCGTGGGCCTTGCGCTGATCGTGGCCGCAATCGCAATCGGGGTCGAGAGCATCGTGCTTATTCAAACTCCGCATCCTTTACCCGAGATATACACACTATGGGTCTTGTTAGCTGTGGTTGGGATCAAGGTATTGCTATCCCGCTATGTGTCTTCCGTCAGCAAAGGAATCGACAGCACGGCCGTTCGTAGCGACGCCTGGCATCACTTGAGCGATGCCATTACTTCGGCCTTTGCGTTTGTCGGTATTTCGATCGCTTTGTGGACCGGAAAAGCCGCAGCAGACGATTGGGCTGCGCTCTGTGCATCGCCAGTCATCATTTTTAATGCGTGGCGGCAACTTCGTGCGCCCTTCGCAGAATTACTCGATACCGCGCCTGGCCCTCGGTTGGAACAGGAGGTGCGCTCCGTTGCCTCGACTGTTTCAGGAGTTATCGGCCTGGAGAAGTGCCATGTCCGCAAGGTCGGCTTTCGCTACTACGTCGATCTGCATATCGTCGTCGAAGGAACTCTGACGGTGCGTCAGGGGCATAACATTGCACACGATGTGGAAGACGCTGTCCTGGAGCAGGTGCCACAGATCGCAGAAGTCTTGGTGCATGTTGAGCCGGAAGAAGAGCTTCTGACCCCTTCTCTCAAGAGATGACCAACAACCCGTGGTGAAAGTCAAAACTCCGGAAAGGGCATCCCTCAGCGGCTAAAGCCGCGCTGATTGTGCGGGCGTTGCGGCACCCTTCGACAGGCTCAGGGCAGGCTAAAAGTCGTGCCCTTTCAAAACCGGACTTTCGCCACAGGCTGCTAGGCGCGGATTTCGATTACTCGCATTCCGGGTGAGTCGTCGCCGACCCTTCCCCAACCCCGGGGACGCAGAAACTGGGGTTACTTCCTGTTTGGCGGTAATCCGGCCGGAGCACGAACTTCCACAGCTACCCTATCATTCCGGGCGGATCATTTCGCATTCACCGCCGCCACGCCGTAGCTCGACAGAGCCGCTCCGTTGCGGTCCAACAGCAGCACCGCGCCACGCTGCGCCTGCATTTCAAAGTGAATGTGCGCGCCCGTAAGT
>Ga0182014_10005419_pt1 | contig 14170 bp, 10 predicted proteins | sample 612S2DmetaG_FD_120489 | JGI IMG/M metagenome (GOLD analysis project Ga0182014, IMG submission 120489) | Permafrost microbial communities from Stordalen Mire, Sweden - 612S2D metaG | ecosystem: Environmental > Terrestrial > Soil > Wetlands > Permafrost | place: Sweden: Stordalen | collected... | reverse complement strand
TCTCCGTCACCGAGTTCAATTACGACACCCTCGCCCAGCGTCTCCGCGAGATGGCCTTCCTCAACAAGGGTCTGATGATCACGCTCACCGACGAGCGCACCGCCGACGCCAAGACCGGCGACGCCCGCCGCACCGAGTTCAAGTACGCAGGCGGCATCGCCGAGTTTGTCAAGCATCTGAACCGCGGCAAGACCGTGCTGCACGAGAAACCGATCGTCATGGAGGCTTCGCGCGACGGAGTCGAGATCGAGATTGCCCTCCAGTACAACGACAGTTACTCCGAGACCGTGTTCAGCTTCGCCAACAATATCAACACGGTGGACGGGGGCTCGCACCTGTCCGGCTTCCGCACCTCGCTCACCCGCACCATCAACGCCATCGGCCAGCAGTTGGGCCTCTTCAAGGATATGAAGGAGAACCTGAGCGGCGACGACGTGCGCGAGGGCCTGGTGGCCGTGGTCAGCGTCAAGCTGTCGCAGCCGCAGTTCGAGGGCCAGACCAAGGGCAAGCTCAACTCCGACATCGCCGGCACAGTGCAGGCCTTCGTCAACGAGCGGCTGGGCATGTTTCTTGAGCAGAATCCGCCCATCGCCAAGCGCATCATCAACAAGGCGATCGAGGCAGCACGCGCGCGCGAGGCTGCACGCAAGGCCCGCGACCTGACCCGCCGCAAGGGTGCTCTGGACGGCGGCGGCCTGCCCGGCAAGCTGGCCGACTGCAGCGAGCGCAACCCCGACCGCTGCGAGCTGTATCTGGTCGAGGGCGAAAGCGCAGGCGGCACCGCCAAGCAGGGCCGCGACCGCCGCTTCCAGGCCATTCTGCCGCTCAAGGGCAAGATCCTCAACGTCGAGAAAGCCCGCTACGACAAGATGCTGGGCCACGAGGAAATCCGCGCCATGATTACCGCGCTGGGATGCGGCATCGGCAAGGACGACTTCGACGCAACCAAGATCCGCTACGGCAAGATCATCCTCATGACCGATGCCGACGTGGACGGCTCGCACATCCGCACGTTGCTGCTCACCTTCTTCTTCCGCCACATGACGGAGTTGATCAAGCGCGACAACATCTACATCGCCCAGCCCCCGCTCTACAAGATCAAGAAGGGCCGCTTCGAGCAGTACATCAAGGACGACCGCGAGTTTGTGCGGGTGATGGTCAACCGCGCCTCCGAGGGCATGATCGTCCGCCACGGCGAGTCCGCCAGCCGCATCCAGGGCGCCGATCTTACCCGCTTCATGGGCACCCTGAACGAGTATCTGGGCTTTGTCGAAAAGGTGGACAAGCGCATCCGCAACGAAAGATTGACGGAACTGCTGGCTCGCGCCGAATTGGTGCATCGCGCCGATTTTGCATCGCAGGCCGAAAGCGACGTTCCACCCAAGCTGGCCCTGCTCCATGAACAGCTGACTGAACTGGCGGACGAGTTCCAGTTCAAAGCCATCGGCGATCCCGTCGAGGACGAGGAGCACCACACCTGGTCGATTGGATTTACAGATGCGCAGGGCGCCGAGCGCCGCATCGACTGGACCCTGGCCTCCAGCCCCGAGTTCCGCCAGATGATGGCCAAGTACTCCCTCATCAAGGAATTCCTCGAGCCGCCCTTCCTGATCGAGTACGCCGCCAAAGCCGCCGTCGTCGAGAGCAACGCAGAGGATACCGCTGGGGCCGAGTCCGAGGGATCTGAAGCCGACGCCGCTGAAGCCCAGGCTGAAGCCAAGGCAGCCCGCCGCGCCGCCCGCGCCCTCCGCGAGCCCGTCGAGAAGCAGACCGCCCGCGAACTGTTCGCCTACATCGTGGAACAAGGCAAGAAGGACTACTCGGTCCAGCGCTACAAGGGCCTGGGCGAGATGACCTCCACGCAGCTCTGGGAGACCACCATGGACCCCGACCGCCGCACCCTGCTCTCGGTCAAGTTAGAAGACATCGCCGAAACCGAAGCCATCTTCACCACCCTGATGGGCGAAGACGTGGAAGCCCGGCGCAAATTCATCGAAGACAACGCGCTGGATGTGAAGAACCTGGACATTTAAAGAGTTTCTAAGCAAGGCAAAAGAACATCAACCCAAGGGCGCTTTGAAAGGGCGCGGCTTTAGCTGCGCTACCAGACGGGCAAAAGGGGAAATTGGACTTTACAGGCTGCGGAAAGAGGCCGAATTTCGAGCAAGACACCCGAAATGCATACCTCAGGGTCCAAAACCCCCATCGAATCCATTGCACTTATGTCCGGGCTGAAGCCCGGACCTACCGCCCGAACGAGTCCTTCCGCAGGCTGTTTAGCTCTCGAGGGAATGTGTGTTCACCCTGAAGAGGTTTGTCAGCAGGCTCCAGACAACTGAAAACTGACGCGGGATAGTTTGTCGCCATGGAAGAGGCCGGATCACGGACGCGGCGGAACGACGTAGAAGAGAATGGCAAAGTAGTGGGCGACGCTTCCGGCCAACACAAATACATGCCAGGTGGCATGGAAGTAGCGCAGCCGGTCGAGGGCGAAGAACACGATGCCGAGCGTGTACGCCAATCCACCCGCACCCATCCACATGATCCCGTGCCAGCCGATTGCATGGAGCAGCGGGCGGAACGCAAAGACCACGAACCAACCCTGAAACAGGTAGACCAGTGCCGACGCCACGGCGAACTGGCCCACGGCGAAGCTTTTGAAGATCACCCCGGCGATGGCCAGCGACCACTCAACGCCGAACAGCAGCCAGCCCACAGGCCCATGCAGCGTGATCAACGTGAACGGCGTGTAGGTGCCGGCGATCAGCAGGTAGATGGAGGAGTGGTCCAGCACGTGAAGCACATGCCGCGCCCGCGTCCGCACCAGCGAGTGGTAAAGCGTGGAGCAAATGTAGACGAGCACCAGGGTGCTGCCAAAAACGGCGCAACTCACCACCAGCCAGGCCGTTCCCCGCGTTGACGCCGCGATGAGGTACACGGCGCCCACCACGGCGAAAACGGCTCCGATCCCGTGCGTGATCGCGTTGGCAAGAATGTCGCCCAACTTGTAGTGTGTCTTCACGGGTTCATGATAATCCCCGGCGGGTCTGCGAGTGCATCGCGCGATATGTGGAAGCAGCGAGTGCGCGCGAAAGGCAACTCTCCGTTTCGTGTACCCAATTGCTCAGCACCGCGCCCTCCAAAATGAAAGACTCACTGAGCAAGCCGCAAACACGGCGGCCCAGCAACACGACTCGGCCGGGAGAATGAAGCAACCTTAAACGATCACGGAGCAACTGACTTAAGCGTTCCCGGCGCTCAGGCAGAGACCTGCTGGCGATGGTTCTGACCGAACCGGACCGCATTGGGAGCAACTTCAGATGGATGCGCAGAAACTTAGAGACACAGCACGGGCTCTTGTCGCCGGAGACAAGGGCCTGCTGGCGATGGATGAGAGCACTGGAACCTGCAACAAACGTTTTGCCAGTCTCGGAATTCCGCAGACAATCGAGGCACGGCGCGCATATCGCGAATTGATCGTCACCACGCCCGGTCTCGGTGAGTGCATTAGTGGCGCAATTCTTTACGACGAGACGATCCGTCAGCAAAAGGGCGACGGCACTCCCTTTGTCAAAGTCCTCATCGAGGCGGGAATCATTCCTGGAATCAAAGTGGACACAGGCGCCAAGGAGTTGGCAGGGCACCCCGGCGAGAAGGCTACAGAAGGTCTGGACGGGTTGCGCGACCGCCTCGCTGAGTATTCTTGCATGGGCGCCCGGTTTGCCAAATGGCGCGCGGTAATTTCGATTGGCGATGGTATTCCAAGCTGGGGGTGCATCGAAGCCAATGTACATGCTTTGGCCCGCTATGCCGCGCTGTGCCAGGAAGCAGGCCTGGTCCCCGTTGTTGAGCCGGAAGTATTGATGGACGGCGAGCATACGCTGGAGCAGTGTTACGAAGTGACGGACGAAGTCCTGCGAACGGCATTCAGCGAGCTTTTTGCGCAACGGGTAATGCTGGAAGGAATGATCCTGAAGCCCAACATGGTGCTTCCGGGATTGGCCTGCGCCAGGCAAGCATCCGTGGATGAGGTAGCCGATGCTACAGTGACCTGCCTCTTGCGTGCCGTTCCCGCTGCCGTTCCGGCGGTTGCCTTCCTTTCCGGTGGCCAATCCTGTGAGCTGGCATCGGTCCGGTTGAATGCGATGAATGTGAAGTTCAGGTCGCGGCTGCCGTGGGCGTTGGCATTCTCGTTTGCCCGCGCCATTCAACAGCCGGCTTTGGAGATTTGGAAGGGCGAAGATGCTCACGTGACGGCCGCACAGCAGGCTTTGTATCACCGGGCACGCTGCAACCAGGCTGCGCGCCGTGGCGAATATTCTGCAGCAATGGAGAAGAGATGACGGGAAGCAAACACAACCTCGAAGGGAATAGTGGCGACGGCGGTGAGCCGGATCCTGGTCCTTACTGGAGACGGATGCACCGTGACTGGCGCTTCTGGGTAGGCGCAGTCTTTATGTTTGCGGCTCTCGCAATTTACGTGTTGAGTGGCGACTTGGCCTGGGTTCCGCGCGGCCAACCGCATCAGCCGCCGCCGGCAGCTGCCGGGAGATAGTGGGGCCCTCCGGTTTTCTAAGTCAGCGAGCCATCGCTGGCAACCCACTGGCATGAACAACCGTCGTGGCCGCTGTTGACATCGATCGAGCGCCAACTGCCGATAACGAGGGTAGAGTGACAAACAATGAGCCAGATACCTTTGTATCCCTTACGCTTCGAGCCGATCTATCAGTACCGGCTGTGGGGCGGCCGGCGTTTGTCCGGCCTGCTCTCCGCGCCACTGCCGCGCTTCGCAAAGTATGACCGACAGCTTGCGGCGGCTTTCCTTCGGATACCGCTCGATCAGCCTGCGTATAGAAAGGATGTCTTCCTGCCGGATCTCCCGCCCGCGATATCTGAACTCAGCCATTGCTCAGTGAGCTTTCGGCAAGCCTGCACCACCTTTAAAATTTGGACGTCTCGGTTGGTGCAGCCCCATCCTTTCCGCGATGAAACTGCGGAAAGGATGGAGCTCCCATCTCTGCGGCGGGTAAAGAACAAAATCTTTCCGCCGGCAACGCAGTCAACGAATGCCCGCCCACGCATTGACCAGCGCATCGACGTTCAGCGTGCCGATGCCGGTGGCGAAATCCCAACCCACGGTGGTGCCGTATGCTTTCTTGAACCGCTTCGAACTCACCGACAGCACCCCATTGGGGCCCGACGGATCATAGCAGTTGAAGGGTCCCTGGCAGTTCACCTCGTTGTCGCCGAAGGTCACGTCGTGGAAGATGCATGCATTGCCTCCTTGGCTCGAGTCGCAGGCAGGATTGCCTTTGAATCCGTACTCCTCTGTAGCAAGCGCGTAGTAGGTGTAATCGGGATTGCCCTGGCGGAAGCCGGTCTTCTGGTTCACCAGCGCCTGCACGCCGGCCAGGATGGGCGAGACGAACGAAGTTCCTCCGCCGCCGGACCACGTGTCGGGGGCACCGGTGCAGGGCACACCTACGCTCACGTACGCGGGATCGGAGTAGCAGACCACGTAATAGTGGCCCCAGAGGCCGTTGGCCGCGAACAGCGAGACATCGGGTATGTCGCGGACGCCGTCATTGGGAACACCGGCCAGGAACATCTGCCAGATGGGCTTGGCGTAGCCGCGGCAGGTGCCGCTCACAGCCGGCGTGTTTGGATTGGGATTGGTGGCGCCGTAAGCGCAGCCGCTGGGCCCGCCGCTGCCCGCGACCACCTCAAGGAAATACTCCTCTCCGAGGGGGGAGTTGCAGAAGCCCGAGGCGCCATAGGGCGTGCCATAGCCCACGTAAGTGGAGAGCGGCCCGTTGGCGCAGGAGTCATCCCAAGGCATCTCGGGAATATAGGACTTTGCCGAGCCGTAGGTGAGGGAATTGGTCGCGCTCCAGTACTGGCTGTTGGTTCCCGAATACGTGTCGGTGTAATCGGTGCCGCCGGCGGCCAGGTTGTAAGGTGTGGACGCGAACCCACTCACCGAGATGCCGTACTCGGCCGCTGCCTCACCCGCGTCGCAGGAAGCGGCACCCTCGTCTCCGACCGCCACGTAGACTGACATTCCCTCGGCGGCTGCCTGCTGATAGAGGAGCTTGATATAACGATTGCCAGCCGCTCCAAGGGCAGCTTCGCATTCGCCGTAGCTGATGCTTACGATGGCGGGCGGAATGCGGGAGTCGACCAGCGACTGCAGCGCGATAAAGCCGCCGAAGTTGGTGGTTGTGTTGGCGCAGGAGGCCAGTTCGATGTGCGCGTCCGGCGCTGCGGCCGCGGCCCACTCCACGTCGATGGCCGCTTCAAAATCGTCGCCCACCAGGATGCCGGGATCGGCGCAGCCGCCGGGATGCACCACGGAGAACGAGCTGTTCTTGTGGCTATTGAGGCCAAAGGTCTGGCGGAAAGTGGTGTAATCTTCGTTCGAATAAAGATCCGTATCCTCGATCACGATTACCGATTGTCCGTTGCCTGTTACACCGCTGCGGTAGACGGGATTGAAATTGTAGATGGTCGCAAGATCGGCCGGCGCCAGGATCTGAAGGTCGCTGTATACCGTATAGGCGGGGCTGGCTGCGGAACGGCCCGGCGCCACAGCCGTCGAATTGCGCACCGGCTTCATCATCGGATGGGGACGGAAGTCGTTGAGAGAGAAGATGCCGGCCACCACCGGGGCGAGCGCTGCGGGAATCTGCGGGTTCTGCATGTTGGCAAAGTGCTGTTCGCTATTCACATCCAGAGTGTGAATCTCGGTCTTGAAGGTCTCGGCGATCTGGCCGGCCGTGCCGGAGAAATCGATGAGCATGCCGCTGGCTGAGACGCTGTTGACCTGGAACCCGTGGAGCTCGAGCCAGTCTCGCACGGCGGCGATGTCGCTTGCATCCGGGCCATACTGCGCGCCGATCTGCGCGGCCGTGAGCCAGTCGTGGTAGTTCGGGTTACCGGGGGTTTGCGTCGCCTGCATGTAGCCTTCGAGCGCCGATTCGAGCGCTGCGGGCCGCGCGAGGACCAGCTGTAGATGATTGAGAGGCATGGAATCGGCAACCGGGCCGCGGTCGTGGCTTGCGCTCGCTTCCGGGCGCACGTTCCCCGGCAGCGCCACAAGCTGCGTTTCATCGATTTTGCCGTTGATGAGCGGTTGACGAGCGGAGATGGCGGCGGAGGCCTCGACGGACGCGCCGAGCGCGAGACCCAGTACGAGAGCGCATACAGAGATACCTTTGAACATGGGCGGAGACAGAGAAATCACGGGGCAACTCCAGAGTTGAGGTTGAACTGCCTGCAGAAAATAGCCCAGGAAAGGCTGGCGCAACTCTAGTACAAGTTGGAAACCGCAGTCAACGCAATTCTTTATGGGCTGGATTATGGGCTCGACCAACGGCCTGGTCGCCGGTTGAGAGCAGAGCGCTCGGGTGGAAGGGCGGTCCCTGCTCCTGAGTGTTCATGGGCTTTTCGCCCCATCGAAGCAAAGTAAGAACCTGGTTGCCCCAATTCATCGAACCGGCAGTGTACGCCCCGCAGAAGCCCGGGATGCCGCTGACTGACCTTGCCCCCCGCAAAACGTAGCCCTTAGCAAGCTGCTCTAATAGCGAAAGGGACACGAAGATGGCGAAGGCAAAGCGGGGGCAAGGTCACTCCGTCCTTTATGATTTCCGAATGCAGGACGAGTTCCTTCCGGGACCCCAGGTGACTCTATGACGACTTCTGCGCCTACATCACCCGATTCCAAATCGCAGTTGCGCAAAACGATGGGCTTTTGGGATGTGCTGTTGTTCAATATCGCTGCGGTGCTCGGGCCTCGCTGGATCGCGGCCGCAGGGCACAATGGCACTTCCTCGATTAGCTTGTGGGTCCTTGCTGCAGTGTTCTTTTTTGTGCCCGGAGCGCTGGTGATCAATGAGCTTTCCTCACGCTTTCCGGAAGAGGGCGGGCTGTACGTTTGGTCCAGGGAGGCCTTTGGACCGTTTCACGGGTTTGTCGCCGGCTGGACCTACTGGATTTATACCGTCTTTTATTTTCCCGGCCTGCTTCTCGCCAGTGCCTCCATGAGCGCATACATTGTGGGTGAGCGCGGCGCCTCACTCTCGCAGGACCGGACGTTTCTGCTGACGGTCTCTCTTACAATGCTTCTGGTCGCCGTGCTGCTGAACATCATCGGGCTGAACATCGGCAAGTGGCTGCAGAATGCGGGCGGCGTCGGAACGTATGTGCCCCTCCTGATGCTGGTGGGCATAGCCGCGCTGGTTTGTTTGCGGCACGGTTCCGTGACGCATTTCACCGTCTCCAACATGCTGCCCACGTGGAACTGGGACACTGTAAACTTCTGGTCGCAGATCGCCTTCGCATTCACTGGGCTGGAACTTGTCTCTGCAATGAGCGAAGAAGTGCGCGATCCGCGCCGGACGCTGCCGCGAGCCGTATTTGGCGCCGGGGCACTGATTGCCCTTATGTACATTGTCGGGACGTTCGCAATTCTCTCGCTCGTGCCCGGCGCTGATTTGGATCCTCAGAGTGGCGTGTTTCACGCCATTACCGTTGGATCTGTCGCGCTGCGCATCGGCTTCCTGGGAATGCTTGCGGCCATACTGGTCACTGTGGGCAATGCCGGCGGCGTAGGCAGCACCGTGGCCGGCATTGCGCGGGTGCCATTTGTGGTCGGAATCGACCGCTACCTGCCCGCTGCGTTCGGCAGGATTCATCCTCGCTGGAAGACCCCTTATATCTCCATTCTCGTGCAGGCCTTGATTTCCGGTGCGATTCTGCTCGGAAGCCAGGTGAATGAGACGACGCGCGGGGCTTATCAATTTTTAATCGATGCCGGCATCATTCTCTACTTCATTCCATTCCTGTACATGTTCGCAGCCGTCATCAAGCTGGCGCGCCGAAAAGACCGCAGAGAGAATCAGCACGCCGTGCTGGTGCCTGGAGGAATTGCCGGCGTTTGGATTTCCGGCAGTTTGGGATTCATCGTCGTCTTGATCGGCATTATTGTTTCGCTCGTACCACCTGGCGATTCCTCAGACAAGCTGGGATTTGAACTGAAGCTGGTTACGGGTACGGTCGCCTCGGTCCTGATAGGCCTGATCTTGTATTGGCGTGGCGCCCGTGCAAAGCAGACTGAGTTGTGACGTCAGTAGCCCAGCGCCGCGTCGCAATCAGTTGATTCCCGGCGCCAGTACAAAATGGCACGCCTTTTGAGACAGCCGGGTCGGGGAGATCCCGGCCGTTTGTTTTGTCGGATTTAGCGGGTCGGTTTTCAGACCCTTTTTGTTACCGGGCGAAGGATCTCGGTTCAGGCTGATTTATCGAGGACTCGGACTGGGTGCTTTCGAAGCGCACGTTGCACAGTGGCCCTGGAAATTCGGTGTCCTTTGGCGATCTGGCGTAGGCTCAACCCCTGACAGCGGTCACGTTGGCCGGCCATCTGCCTGAGGTCATGCAGTTGCATCTCGGGATGCTGATCGAGGGTCGAGACCCTCATATAAAGGACGGCGCGTTTTATCCGCGCCGTCCCTTCTTATGAGTGGTGGACCCGTGCTTGGCGACGTAGTTCTGGATGAACTCCTGAAGTACGGTTGTCATATCGACGCCCTGCGCCGCGGTCGCGGCCTTGAAGGCGTTGTGCAGGTTGACTTCAAGGTTGATGTTCACTCTCTTGACTCCTGATACTTCCCTTTTCTTGATCTGACTCACCCCCTCCCTCTGTAGGTGAGATTATACGGGTTTGAGTACCCGCCGCCAGTGCCCCGGAAGGTCCGAAGCGGCGGCAGGACAGGTTTGCGCCTCCCAGGCATCCGGCAGAACACGGGCCGCGTGGCAATCTTGTCGTGGCCGAGTCCAAGGGCATCGGCCATGGGACGCAGTTTAGCTGGATCGGAAACGCGGCCAGCTTCGACAGCCAGCCATTCCGAGGTTTCCATCCCGGCCAGGCGGGCGGCCCCTCGACGGAACGGCCGGCGGCCTTGCGAGTCTTCCCGATACACTGGCCGAACAGCCGGCCCCAGACCAGGCGGCAGACCGGACGGAGGTTGTCTTGTCCACAAAACGAGGGCGGCCGGCAGCAGCTTGACCTCATGCACGTTGGCCCCGCTTGCGACGAGCGACAGCGGGAGGCCACGCTCAACCGGATCGCCCTCAACCTGCTCAAACAGGACAAAACCTGCAAGCTCGGAATCAAAGGCAAGCGCCTCAAAGCCGGTTGGGACAACGACTGCCTGCTGCAACTACTCGGAAATCAAGATGCGCCGGCCCTCCCCTCTACCGTTATGATAAGTGGCAGTTTCAATCAGGGACCGAGGGACTGAATGGAGCCGGAAACAATGAAGAGAGCACTTGATCGCCGTCGTTTTTCTATGGGGCTTGCGCTTGTGCCGTTCGGCATAGCCGCCGCTCCGGCCCTTCTGAGTCAAGCGGCCGTCAATGAGGCGAAGAAAGCCGACTCACTTCCTCCGGCCAAGAAGGATGCTCCGCCGCCCGGCAAGCGCCCACCCATTCTCGAAACCGAGCCTTTTGCGGAATCGTTGTCCTTCCACCGCGATGCAGTGCGGCCTCGCGTACAGCCGTTTGCTCTCGGACAGGTAACCCTCGATTCGGGTCTGTTGCAGAATGCGCGCGATTGGAACCGGAGTTACATGATGAGGCTTCCGGAAGACCGTCTGCTGCACAACTTCCGGGTCACGGCAGGGCTGCCGTCGAGCGCTCAGCCCTTAGGCGGCTGGGAAGCTCCTGAATCGGAGTTGCGCGGTCACTTTGTCGGTCACTACCTTTCTGCCTGTGGCCTTATGTATGCATCCAGCGGCGATGTCGCCATCAAGAACAAGGGCAATGCCCTTGTCGCAGGCATCGCGGCCTGTCAACAAAAGCTGGGCGATACCGGATATGTGAGCGCATTCCCCGTGGAACTGTTCGATCGCCTGGATAAACGCGAGAAGGTATGGGCTCCCTTCTACACTCTGCACAAAATCATGGCCGGGCTGCTTGACATGCACCAACTCGCCGGAAATCGGCAAGCGCTCGACGTTCTCCTCAAGCTGGCTGCCTGGACCGATGCCTGGACCGGATTGAAGTCCGAGGAGCATATGCAGGACATTCTGAATACCGAATACGGTGGGATGAATGAGGTCTTGTACAACCTGGCGGCTGTCACAAACGACGATCGCTGGGGCCGGACGGCAGACCGTTTCACCAAGAGGAAGTTCTTTACTCCTATGGCGATGCGCCGGGACGAGCTCCGCGGTCTCCACGCCAACACGCATATCCCACAGGTGATAGGCGCAGCGCGACGGTACGAGCTCTCCTCCGACTACCGCTTCCGCGACGTTGCGGAGTTTTTCTGGGACACGGTCGTGGGCGCACGCACCTATGTTACAGGCGGTTCCAGCAACGCCGAAGCATGGCTTACCCAGCCGAATCATTTGGCGATAGAAATGAAGGCCAGCTCGCACCACCAGGAGTGCTGCTGCGCTAATAACATGATGAAGCTGACCCGGCGCCTGTACGCGTGGAGCGGCGAAGCGCGCTACATCGACTATTACGAGCGCAATTTGTTCAATCATCGCCTGGGCGCAATTCAACCCGAAACCGGCTTGACGACTTACTTCCTTTCCATGACGCCAGGGGCATGGAAGACTCTCTGCACGGAGGACCGGACCTTCTGGTGCTGTACCGGCACTGCGCTGGAGGAGTTTGCAAAGCTGAACGACACAATTTACTTCCACGACGATGAATCGCTGTATGTGAATCTGTTTGTCGCCTCGCATCTGGATTGGGCGGACCGTGGCATTCGTATCCAGCAGCGAACAAGTTTCCCGCAGGAAGGAAAGACCGTTCTCACCGTGCATGAAACGCCCAATGTGAAGTGGACCATGCGCCTTCGTATTCCGGCCTGGACGACGGATTCGGCATCTGTAAGCATCAACGGACGAGTCATCGAGGTTTCCGGCAGTCCGGGCAGTTATCTGAACATCACCCGCCAATGGGAAAAGGGCGATCGTGTGGAGATGACGTTGCCAATGCGACTGACCTCAGAAGCGCTCCAGGACGAGCCTGGCCTCCAGGCTTTTCTCTATGGTCCGATCGTATTGGCGGGACAGTTTCCCCTCGAGCAACTCAGCGAGGAACTGCTGCATACAAACCAGGGACCGGAAGTGAAGGAAGCTCCCATCTCAGTTCCCTCGCTCGTCGCAAGGGGCAGCGATCCTTCCGATTGGATCAAGCCGGTGAGCGGTTCTCCTCTCACATTTCGGACCAGCGGCCAGCGGCAAGACGTCACGCTGAGGCCATTGAATGAGAGCTGGCAGCGCTTTGCGGTCTATTGGAACGTCCTATGATTCGGCGCTGTGTCCGCACTTGTCGATCACATCGAGAGCATCGACCAATGCAATCGGTGCACGTTCCTCCGGCTGAAATCGCAATGGTTTGAAAGCAAATCCAAGAACCAGGTGAGGGAGAGCATGCACCCTTGAATGTTAAGCATGTGCCGGGTGTCCCAGCTTTGGCTTTTGAGACCTGGAAAAGCATCGTCGCAGATGGGGCACCGCACTATGTTGCCTGATCCCCGATCTCTAGCCCTTAGCAAACATTTGCCGGATCCCCCTCAGCGCCTGCCGCGTCCGCTCTTCGTTCTCAATCAGCGAAAACCGCACGTGGGCGTCCCCGTAATCCCCAAACCCTATCCCCGGTGAAACAGCCACTTTAGCCTCGTTGAGCAGCCGTTTTGAAAACTCCAGCGACCCCAGCTCCCGGTACTGTTCGGGAATCTGCGCCCACACGAACATCGTGGCTTTCGGCAATGCCACCGGCCAGCCGGCCTTGTTCAGCCCCTCCACCAGCACGTCGCGCCGCTTGCGATAGGTCTCGCAAATCTCGCGAACGCACTCCTGCGGTCCCTCAAGGGCCTGAATCGAAGCCACCTGGATCGGCGTGAAGGTGCCGTAGTCGTAGTAGCTCTTGAGGCGGGCCAGCGCGCTGACCCGCACCGGGTTGCCCACCATGAAGCCCACCCGCCATCCGGGCATGTTGTAGCTCTTCGACAGGGTAAAGAACTCGACGGCAACGTCCTTGGCGCCGGGGACTTGCAGCACGCTGGGCGGCTTGTAGCCGTCGAAAGCGATGTCGGCGTAGGCCAGGTCCTGGATCAGGTGGAAGCCGTACTCGCGGGCCAGTTCGACGAGGCGGGCGAGGAAGGGCAGATCGACGCACTGGGTGGTGGGATTCGACGGGAAGTTGACGATGAGCGCCTTGGGGCGAGGCGTCATGCGGGGAATCAGATCCTCAAGCTGGGCCAGGAACTGCTCGCGGTCGTGGACCGGCACGCTCACCACGTGAGCCCCGGCGATCACCGGCCCATAAATATGAATGGGATAGCTGGGGTTGGGCACCAGCACTGTGTCCCTCGAGTCCAGAATGGCCAGGCACAGGTGGGCGATCCCCTCCTTGGAGCCGATGGTGACAATGGCCTCGGTTTCCGGGTCCAGATCCACGTTGTATCGGTTTTTGTACCAATTGGTAATGGCCCTGCGCAGCCGTGGCAGTCCCCGCGAAACCGAGTACCTGTGCGTCGCCGGCTTCCGCGCCGCCTCGACCAGCTTGTCCACGATGTGTTTCGGCGTGGCCCCGTCGGGATTGCCCATGCCGAAGTCGATGATGTCTTCGCCGCGACGGCGAGCCGTTACTTTCATCTCTCCGGTAATGTTGAACACATAAGGCGGGAGACGCTGAATCCTGCTGAACTCTTCCATCCGATAAGTTTAAGGCAAACGGCGCCGGCGCGGAACCGGAGGCATCGGCGCGGTTACTGGACAGGGGAGCCGCGGGTTCCGCTTCCGATCCCCTGGAATTCTGCCTGAATGCGCCCCATTTTCCGGCGAAGTGTTTCCTTTTGTACAGCCTTCCAGCCGTCCGGTGTAACAATGTGTTTTGGGAGCAGTGCGCCGTTTCGAGCGCAGCCGCAGCGGCTTCCGGCGCGCTCGAATACGGCGCCGAAGCTGGGCATGGACAAACCCATGCCCGCCGGTCGTCCTTCTCCCCTGCGGAGGTGGCCGATGAACGCCCTGTTGATCTACCCGGAATTCCCCGATACCTACTGGAGCTTCAAACATGCGCTGACCTTTCTGGGCAAGCGGGCCGCGCAGCCTCCACTGGGGCTGATGACGGTGGCTGCCCTGCTGCCGGGCAC
>Ga0182014_10005416_pt1 | contig 14173 bp, 10 predicted proteins | sample 612S2DmetaG_FD_120489 | JGI IMG/M metagenome (GOLD analysis project Ga0182014, IMG submission 120489) | Permafrost microbial communities from Stordalen Mire, Sweden - 612S2D metaG | ecosystem: Environmental > Terrestrial > Soil > Wetlands > Permafrost | place: Sweden: Stordalen | collected... | reverse complement strand
CGGCCAGCCCGCCATAGGTGGGATAGCCTTCGGTGAGAATCAGCAAATCTTTTTCCTGCTGGGCGAGCAGATCGTCGTTGGTGCAGAGAAAGCCTCCGATATTGGCCATGCCATCTTTCTTGGCGGACATGGTGCAGCCGTCGCCGAGAGCGAACATCTCCTGGGCAATCTGCTTCGGAGTTTTGTCGGCGTAGCCCGGCTCGCGCAATTTGATGAAGTAGGCGTTCTCCGCGAAGCGGCAGGCGTCGAAGTAAAAGGGAATGCCATGCTTTTTGCAAAGCGCGCTGACGGCCCGCGCGTTCTCCATGGAGACGGGCTGGCCGCCGCCGGAGTTGTTGGTGACGGTCAGCATCACCAGCGGAATATGCTCGCGCCCGACACGCTGAATCGCCTGCTCCAAGGCGGCGACATCCATGTTCCCCTTGAAAGGATGGATCAGACTGGGCTGCTTGCCCTCGGCGATGGGCAGGTCGAGAGCTTCGCCGCCGGCGTGCTCGATGTTGGCGCGAGTGGTGTCGAAGTGCGTGTTGTTGGGTACGACGTCGCCTTTTTTGATCATTACGCTGAACAGGATGCGCTCGGCGGCGCGGCCCTGGTGAGTCGGGATGACGTGCTTGTAGCCGAAGATATCCTGCACCGAATCGCGGAAACGGATGTAGCTGCGGCTTCCGGCGTAGCTCTCGTCGCCTTCCATGATCGCGCCCCATTGGAAGGTGGACATCGCGCCCGTGCCCGAGTCGGTCAGCAAATCTATGAGGACATCGTCGGCCGCGAGCAGGAACAGGTTGTAGTGCGCCTCGCGCAGGAGCTGTTCGCGTTCGGCGCGCGTGGTCCAGCGGATGGGCTCGACACTGTGGATACGGAAAGGCTCGATGATGGTGCGGATCGGCATAGTGCTCCTTAAAAGTAGTAGAACCGGGAAATTCGACTCACTGCTTTCGTGGTTTCCTGGTTAGTGTATCCCGAGCGAATGTAGGCGTCACAAGTCGAGTAGCTTAATAGAGATGTCATTCTGAGGCAGAGCGCAGCGGAGGCGAAGAATCTATGTATTTCGGTGCCGGAAGAATGCATCGATCCTTCGCTGCTCTGAGCATTTGAATGAAATCCTTCAGCTGCGCCTCAGCCCCACTCCGTACTGGGATTCTTCGCTCCCTTTGGTCGCTCAGAATGACACCCCAAACATTGGTTGCGCAAATTCCGCATCACTCTGCTAACGGGTAACAACGCCACAGGCAATGCGATCGCCGGCGTTGCCCGCGGGGTCGCTCTTGTTGTCATCGCCCTTGGCATGGATCACCAGCGCCGTGCCGCCATTGGCGTAGAGGGAGTTCGGCTCGGAGCCGTCGCCCAGCACGACGCGAGGATCGGTCACCGTTGCTTTGTACTTTCCATTCGGCCCGACCACGATGTTGGGCATGTCGCCGGCATGCGGACCTTCGGGATTCTGCAATCCGTGATGCATTTTCGTGGGATTGAAGTGCCCGCCGGCGGAGGTAAAGGCCGGAGGATCGCACTTGGCGGTCTGGTGGAAGTGAAGCGCATGCTCGCCGGGCGGCAAGTTTTTCAGGTTCAGCTTCATCACCACCCCAACTTGCGCCTGCCGCAACTCGGCGCCGCCAACACTGGCGCCGCTGGCGTTCTTCACCTCGATTTTGCTGTGCCCCATAGACATTGGCGACCCGGACATCGACATGCCGGGACCAGGGCCGGACGGCTCATGCGTGCCTTTTTCTTGCGCGCCGGCAAAGCTTGCGAAACAAACGAGGGCGAGGACGGCGAAGCATTGAGTTCGAGTTCTCATAGCAATCTCCTGAACCACGACTTGGATGTGAACCGCTTTCCCGGGCAACTCAGGGCGGCTCAAGTCATTCCCCACCCGAGAGCAGGAAGCTGAATTGCTCGTCGCTGAGAGGAACCACCGAGAGTCTGCCCTGCTTCAGCAGGGGTGATTGCCTAAACAGCCGATTGGCTTTGATCGCGGCCAGCGGAACCGGCCTGGCAAGCCGCTTCCCTGCCTGAATGCGCACCCGCGGAGACTTCGGGTCGCGGGCGTCGACCGAGAGCACGCGCGCGCTACCGACAGCCGAGCGCTCCTTGCCCGTATGATAGACGATGAGTTTGGCTCCGGACTTCAGTTGGCGCAGCAACTTGAGCGCTTGCGGATTCCGAACCCCATCCCAAACGGTTTCGCCGTCGCGTTCGAGGTCGGCGAACGAATACTCGGAAGGCTCCGTCTTAAGCAGCGCGCTCATGGTGCAGCATTGTAGCCGATCGAATGGCGTTTGCGCATCCGGGGCGCCGGCGGACACGGAACGGGTGCGCACATTGTAAAATTCAGGTGGCTGTCGTGGTAAAGCAATCCGGACAACCAGTACGGGAGGGACAATGGAATACGTCAACATGGGTTCCACTGGAATTAAGATTTCACGGCTCGCATTGGGCTGCATGACCTACGGATCGAAGCAGTGGCGGCCCTGGGTGCTCGACGCAAACGAATCAGAACCCTTCATCAGGCGGGCCTGGGAGCTTGGCATCAACTTCTTCGATACCGCCGATATGTACTCTCTGGGGGCCAGCGAGGAGGTGCTGGGACGAACCATCAAGAATCTCGGGATTGCACGCGAAAACGTGGTGATTGCGACCAAGCTGTATTGGCCGATGGGCGACGGCCCCAATCAGCGCGGCCTCTCGCGCAAACACATTCGGCATTCCATCGACGCTTCGCTGCGGCGTCTCGGAACCGACTACGTGGACCTCTACCAGATACACCGGCCCGACAAACACACCACCGCCGAGGAAACCATGGAAGCGCTGGGCGAGGTGGTTCGCGCCGGCAAGGCCCTGTACCTGGGCGCCTCCTCGATGCCCGCTTACCAGTTGGTAAAGATGCAGCACAGCGCGGAACGCCTGGGGTCGCCCCGCTTTGTCAGTATGCAGAACCACTACAACATCGTCTACCGGGAAGAAGAGCGGGAAATGCTCCCTTACTGCCGGGAAGAAGGCATAGCGGTCCTGCCGTGGAGTCCGCTGGCGCGCGGCTTCGTCATGGGGAACCGGCGCAAGCAGGATTTTGGCGACACCGAACGGGCAAAAACCGACGATTACGCGCGGAAACTCTATTATCGCGATGAAGATTTTGCGGTGGTGGACAAAATCTCGGGGGTGGCCAAACGATTGGGCGTTTCCAATGCGCAAGTATCGCTGGCCTGGTTGCTGCAGCAGCCCGGCGTCACCGCGCCGATTATCGGCGCCAGCAAACTCGGCCACCTCGAAGAATTAGTGAAAGCGCTCAGCCTTAAACTCGGCGAGGAAGAGATGCGCGAGCTGAACGAAATGTACAGGCCTCACCCGGTGCTCGGTTTTACCTAGAGCGCCGTCCCGCAAGTTCGCCGCATAAAGATTCAGAGATGTCATCCTGAGCGAAGCGGAGTGGAGCACGAACCGCCGCGCAACGAATGCGCTCAGGATGACACCCGCACAGCAGGATGACACTGCTAATCAGGCGGGTGGTTGCAGCTCTTCGAGCAGCGATTCGCGGAGCTTGCCAAGGACTTCGAGCGACAGCTTCTTTCTCCCGGCGGTCAGATAAAAGACGTCGATGGCCATCTCGCCTTCGGTGTCGATCAGCGCCACTTCGAGGTTGCAGCCGTTCTCGGCGAAGATGGAGGCGATCCGATAAAGCAGTCCGGGCCGGTCCTGCGCGACGACCTCGATGAGGGTGCTATGCAGGGCGGAAAGCTCATCGACCTGAACCCGCGGCTCGATACGCACTTTGGGCGTCTTGCCGTCGGAGTACTTGCGTCCGCTGCCCAGGGACTCCAGGCTGCGCTCACCGGTGAGCACTTCGACAAAGCTGCGCTGGAACCGGCCCCACTCCTGAAGATTCAACTCCAGGGTGTGAAATCGATCGGTAAAGAAAAACGTGTCGACTACCACGCCGGCGGCGTTCGAGAAGGCATCCGCCTTCACGATGTTCATCCCCCAGGCGGCCAGAATTCCGGCCAGCTTGGCAAACAGCGCCGGCTGATCGTTGGTGACTACCGTCATCTCGAACATGGCTCGATTGCGGGTGAGGGCGGTCTGCACGGGCTCGGAGCGCAGCTTGGCGGCGAGTTCAACGTGGGTGACGATGTCTTGCGGGCTGTGCAGGCGCAGATAGCGGCGCGGCAAGCCCTCGAGAAACTCACGCAGGCGCTTGGCGCCCAGGCGCGGAGCGATGAGGCGGATATTCGCCAGTTGCTCGTCCCGGATATCGGCGTGGACGCGTTCGTCATCGACGCTGCGGTCGAGATCGTTGGTGGTGGCGACGTAAAGCCGCCAGAGATTTTCCGCCTTCCAGGCGGTCATGGCGTCGGGATTGACCGCGCTGATGTCGGCGTAGGTCAGCAGGCAGAGCAGCTTGAGGCGCTCCGGAGAGCCGACGGCCTGGGCCAGATGCTTCAAAGTAGCCGGGTCGAAGATATCGCGGCGCATGGCCGCGGACATATCGAGGTGGTAGGCGATCAGGAAACAGACGGTGTCACACTCCTCTGGCGGAAGCTCTAAAGCGGCGCAGATGCGAGTGGCGGCTTCGAGGCTGGCCTCGACGTGCGATTCAGCGCTGCCGGCTTTGCCGACATCGTGCAGCAGCATCGCCAGGTACAAGAGGTCAGGGCGCTCGATTTCTCCCAGCAGCTCGGCGAAATGGCGCTGCTGGTCGTTGTTTTTGTCCTTGTGCAAACGATGCAGCGTATCGATGGCCAGAAAGGTATGCTCGTCGACCGTGTAGCGATGATAGAAGTCGCGCACCACCAGCGAATCGAGGGCGCGGAATTCGGGAACGAGCATGCCGAGCACGCCCAGTTCCTGCATGGAGCGCAGGGCCAGGCCGGCATGCGGGCGAGTCAAGACGGTACCGAGCGCCTGCCACCGCAAAGCGCCCGGCAAGGGCTGGAGGGAAACCGCGGGGAAGGCCTGCTCGAGGCGCTGCTCGGTGCTGCCGGAGAGTTTGAATCCGTGCTGCGCGACAAACTCGAAAACGCGCAGAAAAACATCTTGATTGGCAACCGAAGAAGGCTGCTGAAGGTAGACGCGTCCATTGACGGCGGAGAAATCGGGGTTGGAAAGGCGTGAGCGCCAGCTTTGAAACTGCTGGTAAATCGAAGAGCGCGCCGGAACCACGTCGTCGAGCATGATCGATGCCAGGCGGTTGATGTTGCGGGCGTGATGGAAGTAGCGGCGCATCCAGGCGGCCGTGTCCGGAGCGTCCTCAAAGCCGATGCGGTCCTCGGCGGCGGCATCCTGCGCCTCCCAGGAAAGCAGGTTGTCATCCCGTCCCGCGCGATAGTGCAGAAAGCAACGGACGGCGCTGAGAAAATCGATTGCCTGCCCGGTGTAGCCGCGCAGGTAAGCCGGAAAACCGTCTTCGGGATTGATCCATCCGCGGCTCCGCGAGAAGCCGTTGAGCAACGAAAGCCAGCCGGCAAGATGATAGTCGCGCAGCCCGCCGGGCGTATCCTTCAGGTTCGGCTCAAGGTGGAAGATGGTGTTGCCCAGCTTGCGCCGGCGTTCTTCATTCACCTCCGAAAGCCCGCGCACCAGATCCTGCCACTCGCGCAAGATGAGCTTGGGCAGAACCTGCTCCCGCAGGCGGCGGAAAAGCTCGAAATCGCCCGCCAGGAAACGGCAGTCCAGAAGAGAAATATTGAATTCGAGATTATCGCGATGCAGCAGGTCGCACTCTTCGAGAGTGCGGGTCGTCGGGCTGAGTTTCAGCCGCATGTCCCACATATCCTGGCAAAGCTGGCGGATGACGTCCTTCTGTTCCGGGCCGGGAAGGGTTTTCTCGAAGAGGAACAGCAGGTCGATATCGGAATGCGGATAGAGTGAACCGCGACCGTAGCCGCCGATGGCGATCAGGGCCAGGCCGGCCGGCGCCGCCGCTGCGGGAGATACATACTCTTGCCACAGACGCAAGGCCAGGGAGTCCACCAGGGCGGTGCGGCGCCGGATCGCCAAGCGTCCATCGTGGGCCGCGGCGAAGTCGAGGCGAATGCGCCCGGTCTCCGCGTCGTAATGAGTTCGCAGGGTCTGAGCCAGGCCACCCGCGGCCATCGATGCACCTCTTGGGCTAGAACTGGTTGCAATCAATGCGTTAAGTACCAGCAACTTCCTCAGGGGCTAAAGCCCGCGCCATTACTGACTCGCGACGGCGCGGCTCGAGCCGCGCCCCTTCCAAGGAATATTCATGCAGCCAGTTCCACGCTACAGAGCGTTGTCGCCGCGCTCCTCGTTACGAATGCGGATGGCCTCGTCGACTCGAGTGAGGAAAATTTTACCGTCGCCGATTTTGCCGGTCTGGGCCGCTTTGATAATGGCGGTGACAGCCTGCTCCACGACCTCGTCGCGAAGCACGATTTCCAGCTTGATTTTTGGCAGAAGGTCGACGGTATATTCCCGCCCCCGGTAAAATTCGGTATGGCCCTTCTGGCGGCCGTGGCCGCGCGCTTCGAGGACGGTCAGGCCTTCGATCCCGATATCCAAAAGCGCGCTCTTCACGGCATCGAGCTTCGAGGGTTGAATCATTGCTTCCAGTTTAGTCATCGTTCTCCCGTGAGTACGCGGGTGCGTGCGGACTCAATCATAAATTATTTCCGGAAGCTTCCCAGTAGTAACCCTCTTCGCCGTGCTGGGTGACGTCCAGACCCTCGATCTCGTCCGCCGCCGGTACGCGCAAGCCGATGACGGCGTCGACGAACTTCAGAATTGCGATCGTCCCCACGGCGGCGATTGCCCAGGCAATGGCGACGCCGATCAACTGGTTGAATAACTGGTGGAAATTACCGTCGATCCAACCGGAGCCCAGCAGGTTGCCGCGGGCATCCTTGAAAACCGGGTTGATGAGCTTGCTGGCAAAGACGCCGGTCAGCAGCGCGCCAAGCGTGCCCCCCACGCCGTGAACCCCGAATGCGTCAAGACTGTCGTCGTAACCGAAGATGGCCTTCACCTTGGAGACCATGGCGAAGCAGACTACGCCGGCAAGCAGTCCGATCAACAATGCCGGCATGGGAGCGACGAAACCAGCCGCCGGCGTGATCGCGACCAAGCCGGCGACGGCTCCGCTGATGGCGCCGAGCGCGCTCGGCCTTCCCATGACTATCCATTCGGTTGCTCCCCAGCCGACGGTGGCGGCGGCGGCGGCAAAATGAGTGGCCACGAAAGCACTGGTGGCGAGCGAGCCCGCGGCCAGCGCACTGCCGGCATTAAAGCCAAACCAGCCGACCCACAGCATGCAGGCGCCAATCAGGCTGAGCACGACGCTGTGCGGAGGCATGGGCTCCCGCGGATAACCCACGCGCTTGCCCAGATACAAGGCCGAAACCAGCGCCGAGACGCCGGAGGTTATATGGACGACGGTTCCGCCGGCGAAGTCGAGAGTGGGGAAGCGTCCGCCGAGGGAGGCGTTCAGCAGGCCGCCCTTGCCCCAGACCATGTGCGCCATCGGGGCATAGACGATGATCGACCACAAGACCAGGAACAGCAGCATGGCGCTGAACTTCATGCGCTCGGCGAAAGCGCCGGTGATGAGCGCGGGAGTAATGATGGCGAACATCAACTGGTAAATCATGTAGGTCTGCAACGGAATGGTGGCCGCATAGTCGGGATCGGGTTGCGCGCCGACTCCGTGCAGGAAGGCGTGCTGCAAATTGCCGATGAAGCTGTTGCCCGAGCTGAAACACAGGCTATAGCCGACCAGGCCCCAAAGAACCGTGATCACGGCCATCATGGCGAAGCTCTGCATCATGGTGGCCAGAACGTTCTTTTTGCGGACCAGCCCGCCATAGAATAAAGCCAGGCCGGGACCGGTCATCAGCAGGACCAGCGCGGCGCAAACCAGCATCCAGCCGTTGTCGGCGGCGCCGTGAGCCTCGGCGATCTTCTGCTCCAACTCGGCAATCCGCTCAGGGGTTACGATGGATTGGGTCGCGGGGACCGTCTGGGCGCAGAGCGCGCAGCCGGACAAAACGACACCAAGGAGGACGACCCACTCGCGAGAATTGCGGGCGCGGAGGGTTGATTTCAGGCTTTGAAGGAACAAAAGGTCTCTCCCCATCGGGCGTAGCTTTGTTCTCTACTTAATACCGGGTATGCTGCCGCAACGGAAATCAAAAGTCTTTATTGGGACTATCAAAGTTGTTTATAGTTGTGGATGCGCTCGATACACCGGGCGCAATAATAATCGCGCGGATTACCGCCAATAAGGTAAGTTACACATATGGACTATCGTGAACTTCAGCACCCCGATCTTCGAGTATCGCGCCTCTGTCTGGGCACGATGACCTTCGGCCAGCAGACCGACCAGGCGGCGGCTCAGACCATGGTTGACCGCTCGATCGACGCCGGCATCAATTTCTTCGATACCGCCAATGCGTACGAGCATGGCGCCTCGGAAGTCATGCTGGGAAATGCGGTGCGGGGCAGGCGGGACAAGCTGATCATAGCCAGCAAGGTACGCAACAAAATGGGCGAGGGCGCCGATGAATGCGGACTTTCGAAGGCTGCCATTTTCCGCGCCATCGAAGATAGCCTGCGGCGATTGCGGATGGACTATCTTGATATCTACTACCTGCACCAACCCGATTACTGCGTGGCTATAGAAGAAACCCTGGATGCCATGGAAACCCTGATCCGCCAAGGCAAGGTGCGGTACATGGCGACCTCCAATTATGCGAGCTGGCAGGTTTGCCAGATGCACGGCATCGCCGAGAGGAAGAAACTCCAGTTCCCCGCGATCGCGCAAACCGTATACAACCTGATCGCGCGCGGCATTGAGCAGGAATTTGTTCCGATGGCCAGGGAATTGGGGGTTTCGATCATCGTCTACAATCCGCTGGCGGGCGGCCTGCTGACCGGCAAACACAGCCTGCAAAAGGTTACGCCCGGAACGCGCTTCGACATCAACCAGATCTATAAGGATCGCTATTGGGTGGCACAGGATTTTGCCGCGGTCGAAAAGCTGAAAAAGATCGCAGCCGATGCCGGACGCTCGCTCATCAGCCTTTCCCTGAACTGGCTCTTGCACCACAGCGCGACCGATTGCATCGTGCTCGGCGCGTCGCGCCTGGAACAACTGGAGCAGAACCTGGAAGCCTGCGAGCAAGGCCCCCTGCCGGCCCAGGCCGTCGAAGCGTGCGACCAGGTGTGGCGGGAATTGCGCGGACCGGTTCCGATTTACAACCGCTGAGGAATCCACCCCACTACGCGCAAAAGCGGCGCGCAGTGGGGAATTCAGCTACTCTGCTTTAGTTCAGCTACTCTGCTAGTAAGCTACTCTGTTTTTAAATTACTCTGCTGGCGATCTCCAGCAACTCTACTTTGCGGGAATTCGCTCTGTTTTCCGGCAACCTCCGCACCGTAACCCTGGGTGTTAAGTACTTAGCGCCTGGTTGGCCAAGGTGCTGAAATTGGCAGTTGTATACACCAAGTATGAACTCTTATGCATCGTTCAACAGCTCTGCTTCAGCCCCATCAGCTCTGCTTTTCGGCTTGGCAAAGCCAAGTTCCGCGCCAACTCTCGGGTTCTACTCAGGCCGTCAGCTTGGAACAGCAGCTTTGTCCAAAGTGGCTGGTGAAGTGCAAGTGGTCTGCTGCGAGGGTTTTCATGTCCGAGTTTCGAGGCGTCTGCAAACGGCACCTGATTTTAGGGCTGTTGGCTTTGGGGTCGATCTTTTGTGTCCCCGTATCGGGGTTGGCTGCCGGGGTGATCCAGGTGACCTCGCCGGCGAACGGAGCCACCGTAAACGTTCCGTTCGACGTGCACTTCACTTACAGCGCCACTGCCAGCTATACCAAGCTTTGGATCGACGGGGTCTCTATCATCGCCGAGCACAACGGAAGCACCTTCGATTACACGGTCACGTCGCTGGCCGCCGGCAGCCATACCCTGGCGCTGCAGGCGCATGATGCCAGCAGCAATACAACCATCACCACCGACGTAACGATCACGGTTTCTTCCACCCCCGCGCTGCTGGTGAGCCCGCCCACGGCAAGCGTGGTCGCCGGTGAAACGCAACCCTTCGCCTCGGCCCCCTCGACGGTTCCAGTGTCGTATTCGGTGAGCCCTGCCAGTCTCGGCTCGTTCAACGGCGGCAATACCTTCACCGCGGCAGCGACCGCGACCGGCGGACTTGGAACGGTGTTAGCCGCGGCGACCGACGGCTCCGGAGCAACCGCTACGGCGTCGATTACGGTGACCCCTCTTGCCATCACGCCCGCTAATCCGAGCCTGGCGGAAGGCCAGAACCAGACCTTTACCGCGAATGCGCCGGTTACCTGGGGAGCGACGGGCGATGGAAGTTTCCTAAGCGCGTGCGCCAGCACGTCGTGCGTCTTCACCGCCAATGCAAACGGAACCCAAGCCATCATCACCGCTATCGAGACCAGTTCCGCCGCATTAGCGGCCACCACGAAGGTTACGATGGGTTCGCTGGCGCTCACTCCGTCCATCGCGACTACGGGCGTGAACCTGACGCAGCAATTCACCGCCAATGCGCCGATCACGAACTGGTCGGCCACTTGCGGAAGCTTTCCTCCCGCGTGCACCGGCGCCACGTCGTGCGTCTTTACCGCTCCCAGCTCGGTTCCAGAGAGCCCGGGAACCTGCACCATCAGCGCGACCGATGCGGGCAACGCAACCGCGCAGGCAATCGCAAACATTACCGCGACGCCGCCCGCGGGCACACTCAACTACACCACCTGGAAATACGACAACGGGCGCAGCGGATTGAACCCGAACGAAACCACGCTGACGCCTTCGAATGTGAACTCAGAGAGCTTCGGCTTGAAGTTTACAGACACCGTGGACGGCCAGTTATACGCGCAACCGCTGTACCTGTCGGCGGTGACGATCAACGGCGCCACGCATAACGTCGTCTATGTGGCGACCGAGCACGACACGGTGTACGCCTTCGACGCCGATACGGCGGGTTCGCCCTTGTGGCAGAAGTCGTTAATTTTGAATGGCGGCTCATCGGTGCCGGCGGCCAACGTGCAGAGCACGATCTCGACCGAAGTGGGTATCACCGGAACGCCGGCGATCGACATCAGCGCAGGGGTGAACAACGGCGTGCTCTATGTGGTGGCGCAAACCCTTGAGGGCGGCAAATACATTACGCGCCTGCACGGCCTGGATGTAACCACCGGCAGCGACGTATCCGGCAGCCCGGTGGTGGTTTCCGGAAGCTACCAGGGAACCAGCTTCTCCGCCGAAGCGCAATTGAACCGGCCGGCGCTGTTGTTGTCGAACGGCAACGTGTATCTCGCCTTTGGACCGAGCGACGGCGATCGTCCCGGGGTGAATGTTTCCTGGCATGGCTGGCTCATCGGCTACAACGCGACCACGTTTGCACCAGTGGGCGCCTGGTGCTCGACGCCGTCCAACGATGGCAAGGGCGGCATCTGGGGAGGCGGCGGCGGTATCGCCGGAGATTCAGAGGGGAACATTTACGCCGCGACCGGAAACGGAAACTGGGATGGCACGTCGCAGTTTGCCATGAGCTGGGTGAAGTTCGACCCCGGCGTGACGTTGCAGGATTTCTGGACTCCCTACAATGAAGCAAGCATGTCCAACGATGATTGGGACCTGGGCTCGGGAGGCATTCTGGTTGTTCCCGACGGAGCCGCCAGTCAATTTCCGCGCGAGTTGATTGGCTGCGGCAAACCGGCGCCGATCTACGTGGTAAATCGCGACAGCATGGGCGGCTTCCACTCGGGTTCCGACAGCCAGATTATCCAGTCACTCTCCAATGTGGTCGGCGGCGGCAGCGGGAGTCACACCAGTGACCACTGCTTCTCAACCCCAGCCTATTGGAACGGGAACCTGTACTTCGTGGGGAACGCCGACGTGATGAAGATGTTCAAGCTGAATACCACCAGCGGACAATTGGCGGCAACACCCAGCTCGGAAGGCCCCTACAACTATGCTTTCCCGGGAGGGCAGCCGGTGGTATCCGCTAATGGCTCCAGCGGCGGAGTAGTCTGGGCGCTCGATTACACTTCCTACGATCTGCATGCTTACGATGCCACCAATGTTACGAAAGAACTGTACAGGAGTTCATCCGTAGGGACGATGAAGTGGACGGTTCCGACCGTGATCAACGGCAAGGTATATGTAGGTTCGAAAGGCAAGCTTTCCGTCTTCGGACTCTTCTGACGCCGCTTGCCCGGCACAGGTTTGTACACTCGATCGCCATCGCGGGCCGCCCCCCGGATGGCGATTTTTATTGGCCGCGCCGAGGGCGCGTCGTGGTTGCCGGCAGGTTGGCTGCGCGCCGGCCAACCCCGACCGCCAACAATGACCTGCGCACACCTTCCGGTTTGGCATTAGAATAAGTATTCACCTAAAGTATTCACCAGGGGTTCAACGATTGCCATGCCACGATCACCGCATTTCCGGCTCGCTTCGCAGCGAACCGGATTCACCGGGTGAATTCGTCGCGGCGGATTTGTGGTTAGCTCTGCAAACACGCCAGGAGAAACCTATCGCGGACCCGGCGCGCCAAGGAGAACAAGATTGAGCCAGCTTGCGTCCACCGAAAACTCCAGCCAATTGCGCGGCAAAACCATCGCGGTGCTCGGCGCCGGCAAGATGGGAAGCCTGATTCTGCGCTCGCTGTTGAACAGCGGCGTGGTGGAACGCGGTCGTTTGCGCGGCTCGGTGAAACACCACGAGCACGCCCAGCAGTTGCGCGAGAGCTTAGAGATCAACGTCGGCACCTCGAACCTGGAAGCGGCGCGCGGTGCCGATGTCGTGATCCTGTGCGTGAAGCCTTCAGGCGTCTCGAAGGTAGCGGAGGCCATTCGCCAGGTGTTGTCCCCGAGCGTGCTGGTGATCTCGATTGCAACCGGGGTCACGACCGAAGGCATCGAAGCCGTGCTCGATGCCGGCGTGCCGGTGATTCGCGCCATGCCGAACACGGCCTGCCGGATAGCCCGCGGCATGACGGCGCTGTGCGCCGGGAAATGCTGCCAGCAATCGCACATGACGATTGCCGAGAGCATCTTCTCGCTGATGGGAAAAACCGCCGAAGTGGACGAGATTCACATGGACGCCGTGACCGGCCTTTCGGCCAGCGGCCCGGCATTCATTTACATCGTGCTGGAGGCGCTTGCCGAAGGCGGGGTCCGGGTCGGGCTGCCGCGCGAGGTGGCCACCAATTTCGCGGCGCATGCCGCGCTCGGCGCAGCCTCGATGGTCTTGACTACGGGCGAGCATCCCGCCGTGCTGAAGGATGAAGTGACCACGCCGGGCGGCTGCACGATCGATGGCATACTGGAGTTGGAGGAAGGCAATATACGCGCCACGCTCATCAAGGCGATTACGACAACGACGCGCAAAGCCAGCCAATTGGCGAGGTCGTGACGGTCACGGCAGGCAAGCCCGGCTACTCATCGCATACGCATGGAATCCCGGAAACTACCCCAAGTTAGCCCAATCACCCCAGCGAGCCGAGCCTCGCCGGGGACCCCGACAAGAACGCGCGGCTCAGGGTGACATCATAAAACGCTGCGGGACATCATGAGCCGCTACGGAGGGGGCACGCCTTCGGCGAAACCTTTCTATTGCGGCTTGATCGCCGGCTCGATCACGTTTTTCATGCGTTCGATTTCAGCCTTGAGGAATGCGTCGACGCCCTTGGCCGCCGCCCGGCCCTCGGCGATGGCCCAAACGATCAGCGATTGTCCTCTGCGCATGTCGCCGGCGGCGAAAACGCAGGGAACCGACGACATGCCATTGGCGTCGGTGGCCACATTGCCGCGGGAATCCAGAGCCACCCCAAGTTGATCGAGCATGCCGCGGCGCACCGGCCCGAGGAATCCCATCGCCAACAGGACGAGATCCGCCTCGATGGTAAATTCAGTTCCGGGCAGCGGCTCGAACCTGGGTGGCGGCCCCACCCGCACGGCGTGCATCAGCTTCACATTGCCATGCTCGTCGCCGGTGAATTTCCGAGTGGCGATTCCCCAGTCGCGAAGCCCGCCTTCCTCGTGCGAACTCTCGGTGCGCAACACTAAAGGCCATAGAGGCCAGGGAGTGCTCGGCGAGCGCGCATCCGGCGGTTTGGGCAGCAACTCGAGTTGCAACACGGAATGCGCCTTCTGGCGATGCGCGGTACCGACGCAATCGGCGCCGGTG
>Ga0182014_10005415_pt1 | contig 14173 bp, 19 predicted proteins | sample 612S2DmetaG_FD_120489 | JGI IMG/M metagenome (GOLD analysis project Ga0182014, IMG submission 120489) | Permafrost microbial communities from Stordalen Mire, Sweden - 612S2D metaG | ecosystem: Environmental > Terrestrial > Soil > Wetlands > Permafrost | place: Sweden: Stordalen | collected... | reverse complement strand
CGCAGCGAAGCTTCCAATGGCGTGACCGCAAGACCCCAGGTCAGCTACTTGATGTGCACCCCGGAGATGGCCCGGGCGATGATCAGCCGCTGGATCTCACTCGTACCCTCGAAGATGGTGTAGGTCTGATCGGTCCATCCGGCAGGTGATCCGAAGTGCCATCGCGAGCCTGACTGTCCGCCCCTCGTGATGGGCCATACCGACCCGTCCCGGGTAGTTGTAGGACAGAAAGTAGGACACATCTTCGAGTCGATCTTCGAAGTGCCGGGACGTCGGACGGGCACGTGGGGACCGGCCCTGTTCGCTTTCATTGCCACGGTGATTGCCACACCGAACGGTTCGGTGTGTGTTGGGAGGCGGGTAGGCGGGCGGATGGGCCGTGATTATGCGCGGCTGTGTGTTGGGAGGCCGGCACCGGACCTCTGAGCGCGTGTTCGGTGCCGCTGGGATGATCTGACTCACGAACCAGGATCCGAACGGGGCATGCGGGAGCTGTCGCTCTGGCGTGCTCGGGTGCCGATCTCGATTTGCGGCCCGACCGCTCGGATGGAGCGATCTGGACCGCGTGCTGGAGTTAGCAGACGGCCTAGCGCCGTGCCAGATATCGATCCCCAAGCCGGCGTTCGGAGGCACTATCTCCGGACTATTGGGATTTGCCTCGAGCCACCACGTACAGAGGAAAAGCCAAGATCCACAGCACCAGGCAAACGACAAACCACATTGCCGGGCTCTCAAGGCTGAATGATCCAATCGTGACAACAACTGGCTCACCTCGTGCAAGGTGGGCGTTTGCATCCAGGTAGACCCAGACATCCGTTAGTAGGACGATGAGCAGCACAACGACGGGTGTGAGGGCACTCAGAGACACGGTTGAGATCATGACGGTGCTCCTTCGGGACCACGGACCGGTTGTCTGTTGCTTCCAGACCGTAGATAACCCGATCGCCCATGGATCGATGTCCCCTGCCCACAAAGTGCCTGCCACGATCAATAACTGATCTTCTCATTGGTATGGGGCAGCCTTGCGCCACAGGGGGACAGGTGATACGACCGCTCGAAACGTCCGGCCGTGACTCTCATCCCTCGCAGATGCCAGTAACGCTGACTGTGCCTCCCAGATCATTGGCCGTGAACGTGCCCACACCTGAGACGGTGACCGGCGTCCCAGCGTTCGCGGTCTGAGGTACTGAGCCTGCCGATGGCGAGGTGACGGTGAGGGTACCCGAGCTGGCCGAGAAGGTCAGTGTCGAGCTGGTGTGCGACGTCACTCCGCAGGTGGCGGTGGTCTGCGTTGTAACCATCGTGTCGTGGATATGAGCGGCCACCGAGGCCGCCAACCCTGCCGGGCACTGCCACGCTCCGGCGGCATTGTCCTGGAATCCCAGGAAATGCAAGACGAGGCACGACGCCACGGCGTCCGTCGGTGACCACGACGTACCGGCCGCAGCGGCGCTCACTTCGTTCAGCAGCGTCGCCACGGCGAAGTGCTCGGTCTCGGCATTGGCAACCTCGTGGGCTACCAGGGCCAGTGAGGGTGTGCCGGCGAATACCGTCCGCTCCACGCCTGCCGCCCAGAAAGTGCAACCCGTGGCCAAGCCGGCGCCGGCGATGACACCACACTGGGACTCGGTGTCACCCATGCTCCAGGTCCAGGTCGGACCGGGCACGATGCCGGCGGCCTCGACCTGGGCGACTAGGGCAGAGGTGGACGGCGTCGCCACTGCGGCCTCTGCGGGTGCAGCAGTTTGGACGATGGCGGCTGGAGTCGGAGCCGTGGTGACTGGGGACATTGAAGCGGTACTGGCGTGCGGCGCAGTGGCAATCTTGATTGAGTGGGTAGCTGAAACCGGTGACGCCGAAATGGCTGATGGGTTGGAAGACGCTCCGTTCGCCACCGGTCCTAGCGTGGAGAGCAGTACGCCCGCAGCGACCGTAACAACCAGGCCCACCAAGAAACCACGGCGGACGGGGACGGACCAGCGCGACCGATTGTGCGCGGAGCCGGACGACGATACCTGTCGGCCCTCATCCCCACTCCGCCCCGACGCGCTTCGCTGCCCTGCTCCAGTATCAACCATGTGTTGAAGCCTAGGTTCTTCAACACATGGTTGTCAACACATAGTTGATCAATCGGCGGCGAGTGGGTAGCTTGGAAGCATGACATCCGACGTCGAGACGCTGGCCGACCACTTCATCCAGATGGGACGCCAGGAGGTCATGGAGGGAATACCGGACGGGCCGGATGCCGCCCTCGCCGAGCTCACGTTTGCCGACTCCCTACGCCGTTCCGCTGAACGCCTCACGCAACGGTCGGCAGATGCTGCTCGACTGCATGGTGCCAGTTGGCGCGAGATAGGTGAGGCCGTCGGTGGCATCACGCCCCAGGGCGCCGAGCATCGGTTCAGTGCTGCGGCCAAGGAGCGCCGATCAAAGGCTTCAAAGGCAAAATGGGCCTCGAAGGACCGGCGCCGTACCCCACGGGTCGGACCGTCCGAAGATCGCTCCTACGAGTCCGAGCGGGCCTGATCGGTCAGAGCGACGAGGGACGTACTCCCCGTTCCGACCGGGCCATTCATGGCGGTCCCGGCAACAGGCTTCAGAAAGCAGGCTGCGGCGGTGGTGTGGTCGAAGCTGGGGCGGGGACTACCGCGGTCAGGGACGTGTACACCACGATATTGGACAGGTAACTGCCCGTCTGGTGATCGAACACACCGCCGCAGGTGACCAGTTGCAGGGCGCTGGAGCCGTGTGATCCGTAGACGCGTTGGGCGGGGAACGCCAGCTTCGAGTACTGCGCCACCGAGTCGACCGTGAACTGGGCGGTGACTCCGTCAGACAGCCCTACATCCACGACGTCACCCGCGGCCAGTGTGCGCAGGTCGAAGAACACTCCCGGCCCAGCCGTGCTGTCGACGTGCCCGAGGATGACCGCTGAGCCGATCTGGCCAGGGGTCGGACCCAGTTGGAGCCATCCCGGCTGTTGCGTGCCGGCCGGTACCTGCACCGAGCCGTCGAGATTGAGCCCCAGGCTGCTGCCCAGAAAGACGGCCAGACCGATGGCCGGGACTCTCAGCGTCACAGGGATGGAGCGAGCGGTGTCCAGAGCTGTCGGCACCGGGGGTGTGGGGACCGCTGCAGCCAGGGCCCTGTGGGAGGGAGTGGGTGCCTGAAGTGGATGATCGCTACCCCGTAGGCCCATCCCGATGAGGGCTACTCCGGTGAGAAGGAGAACTCCAGCCACCGACCATGGCCGCGACCGGCGCCAGACCCGACGGGTCTTGGTCCACGTCATGAGGACCGAGGTAGCGTCTCGCTTCCCCGAAGGAGGTACCGGCGCCGGGCGGTCACAGCGAGTACGCCCGCCGAACCGATGAGGGCCAAGGCGCCAAGCAAGATCAGCTCACCGTCCCGAGAGTGGGCGGCACCCCCGAAGCCGGTATGAGGTGCGCCGACCGGGACGACTCCCGCCGCAGAACCCGTCCCACTGGCTGACTCACCGCCGCTCGTGCCGGTCGCAGTGACAATGGCTCCGGTCGACCCACCCGTTCCACCGGTACCTGTAGGTGTCGTGGTTGCCGTTGGCCCAGCAGTAGTGCTCGTGGTGGAGGAAGTGGTGGAGGAAACTGCGCAGGTCGGCGGTGTGGTGATGGTATTGGCATCGAGGGTGACGGCACCGTTCCGGGCCAGGACCCGTCCCTGCACCGTCGCTCCTGTGTCCAGCGTCGCTGACGTCAACGCCATGATGGTGCCCACGAAAGTGCTGGCTGAGGCCAGCGTGGCCGAGCTGCTCACCTGCCAGAACACGTTGCAGGCCTGCGCGCCGTTCTCCAGTTGGACGACACTGTTCGAGGCGGTGACCAGATCGGACGAAGCCTGAAAGACAAATACGGCGTTAGCGTCACCCTCACCGTTAAGGACCAAAGGGCTGGCCGCTGTGATGTTGGCCGTCGCGGCATGACCAAAGGCATAGACCCCCGGGACCAGGGTCTGGCCGCCGAGTTGGTTGTCGCCGGCCGTGAACGTCGAGGTCGGCGTTTGTCCGGCCGCGGCAACGTACGCGGTCGTAAGGTCGTTCTTCGCCGTGGTCAGCAGCGCCGGATTGTTGACGGTTCCTGCGGGGCCGGTGCCATCGACGGAGTAGATCGTGCCGGTCACCTCAGCCTGGGTCAGACCGGCATAGTTAGACCCAGCCGCCGGGCTGAGGCCGACATCGCCAGTGATAGAAGAGGTGGGTACGTCGGTGACTTCGGTTCCCCCCAACACGGCGAAGGGAGCTGCGGTGCCCAACTGCAAACTCTGGGCGGCCGAAGCCGCCTCGGTGAACGCTGGACCGACCAGCACCACGGCCAACAGGGGGGCGCTCACCAGCGCCACCTTGGACCACAACCGGCGGGCGGAGCGTGGACGAGTCGCCGGCCGGAGAAACGATCCCCGAAGGCGCGAGCCAGGGTGCAGAGGGACAGACGAAAACGAGTCGGAAAGCATCGGTGAACTTCCTTGCACGCCCAAAATAGATAACCGTTTTCCACGGACGTTTGGACGCAATATCACCTTACACCTGTCATCAATAACTAGCAATATATCTTCAGAGTAAGATGGCTAATATTCTTCCATGGCCCAGTGGACCCTCCTCAGCAACCACGGTCGGTTGCTCCTGTGCATTGCTCGTGATCCAGAAGTGAGGCTTCGCGACATCGCCGTTGAAGTCGGTGTCGCCGAACGGAGCGCGTTTGGCATTGTTAGCGACCTGGCTGACGATGGCTACATCGTGAAGGAACGGGAAGGACGTCGCAATCGGTATGAGATCCAGCCGAATTTGCCCCTTCCCGAAGCCCCCGACCGGGCAGAGGTCATTGGCGCGGTGCTGAAGGTGCTGACCGGGACCAAGGTCCGGTCCCAGCCTCGTTCCGGTCGCCGCTAGCGACGCCCGCGGTGTAGCTAGCCTTCGGTAAATCCGTGAGCTGAACAGCCCTGCTCCGTCCTCCACAGACCGCTTCGCCACGTGACTCATCGACCTGCCGAGGTCAAAAAGGCCGCATCGTGCCCGGGCACTGGGAAGGCTACCGCGGGAAGTTCGAGTGGAGATGTGGTGCGGAACTGCCAACGTGTCCCACCACCCCGGCATGGGTCGCGTTGGCCGTCCGAGACCAGCGCCTTATTGGGCGACTCTGGTACGCGTTGGCCAGATCTGCGGGAGTCGCCTCCAGTGCCTCGGTTGCCTCGAGGACCGACCGTGGCGACGGTATGCACTGTATGGTCCATGGGCATGGACCCACTGGTCGCCCACCAGCGGGCGCAGGACACCTTCGCCCATGTGCTTGTCAACGTGACATCCGATCAGCTGTCGTCACCCACGCCGTGTCCTGAATGGGATGTGAAGGCTCTCATCGACCATGTCATAGCGGGCAACCAGCGAGTCGTAGAGCGAGCCGGTGGCCAAGTGGCGCCTCTCCCCGAAGACTTCGGCGCCGCCCACCGCGCCTCTGCCAAGGCGGCGCAGGAGACCTTCGCTGAGCCCCAGGCCGTTACCCGCACCTACCAGTTGCCCATCGGAGAACTTCCCGGCACCGCATTCATCGAGTTGCGGACAAGTGACCTTATTCATCGAGTTGCGGACAAGTGACCTTCTCGCCCACGCCTGGGACCTCGCCATCGCGACCGGACAGCCGACCGACCTCGACCCGGAACTGGCGGAATACGTACTCGCGTTCTCGAAGCAGATGATGAGCCGCCCTGGGCTCCGCGGTGATGGTCGTCCATTCGGTGAGGAGCAGCCCTGCGGCGACGAGTGCCCAGCGGCGGACCAAGTCGCGGCTTTCCTCGGCCGCAAGCTGAGCTGAAGGAGAGATCAATAGTCGCCCCACCCCGGCGATAGGTGACAGTCCCTGGAAGTGGCTCATTCATCGGGTTGAGCGCGCGGTGATCTGCTCGAGGAGGCCCGAGTACCTTGAGGACATGAGCGATGACACCTGGGCCAGTTCAAGCTTGGCGAACCTCTTCGTCGATGAGGCGTACGCCACAGTGAAGGGATACGTGCGCACCTACGTCATGCACCAGCACCTCCTGGAGCATCTGCCGTCGCCGCCCGCTACGGTGCTCGACCTCGGCGGCGGAGCGGGTCACCAGTCGTTCCCGCTCGCCCAAGCCGGTTACGAGGTGACGGTGCTCGATCCGTCATCGGCGATGTTGGATAAGGCTCGAGAGCGACTGGAGCTGCTGCCTAGCGAGGCGCAGCGACGGGTGAGGCTCGTGCAGGCCAACGGTGAGGAAGCGGAAGAGGTACTGGGCGGCCAGCGTTTCGACGGTGTCTTGTGCCATGGCGTCCTCGGTTACCTAGAAGAGCCTGAGCCGGTAGTTGAACAGCTGTGCCGCTGCGCGGTAGTTGGTGGCATCGTCTCGATCATGACGGGCAACGCACACGCGACGGCGGTCCAACCAGCTATGGAACGAAGGTGGCAAGACGCTCTGGCAGCGTTTGACCAGAGAACCGGGATCGGGGTGCTCGGCGTACGCGGCCGAGCCGACACGGTGGAGGAGGTCAGCGAGCTCATCGAGCGTTATGGCGTGGAGCCGGTGCGCTGGTACGGGGTGTGGCTGTTCGTCGACTGGCTCGAGTTCAGTGGAGCGGAGCTTGATCCGACCGACGCAGAACAGGTTATGGCGACGGCAGCCGTCGAGCTCGAAGCCAGCCGACGAGACCCCTACCGTCAACTCAGTCGCGTCTTTCATCTCTTGGGGCAGAAAGGTCCGAGCTAACGGTTCAATGGCTGGGACTATCCAACCGCATTCCAATACGCCCCTAAGTGCCTGGTAGGTAGGGGCGCAGCAACAGGAGCAAACGCGGGAGGCCGCCAGCGCCCGCCGAACAGCATGCGGAACCGCGCTCGGTAGCCGGTGTTGTGGGTGCCGCCGGCCGCACCCGCTCAGGCGTCGAGCGACGCGCCTGAACGACGACGATCGCCATCACGGCAGCAGTGCAGAACGGCACGTCAGGCGTGCTCATTGTCTCCGAGTGTGCACGGCGTCACGCGTGCCGATGCGCACCTGGTTCGGCTACCCGCCCGAGGACGTGTCCCCCGTCGAAGCGTCACGAAGCCGGTAGAGCTCGGGGAGCGCTTCGTGGTCCTTGGGGCGCCCGGCGTGCTCTTTCGAGGCGATGATGTCCTCCAGTCCGGCCACGCGGACCTGGACACCTGCAACGGTGAGCTCTTCGGCGGCACCTTCGAGGTCCTCGTACCGCTGCCGGTGGCCCTGGCGGTTGACCATGTCGACCAACACGTCGAGGTACCCGGCGTCGGTCGTCCATGTTGAGATCTGTGACCGGCTGAGAGTGAGGCCGTCTAGTTGGACCGGCAGGGCGGCCGCCTCGTCATCGCTGAGGCCCCCGACTCGCAGGTGGGCGTTCAGCTCTCGCATGGCGGCAGCCAGCCGGTCGAAATTCTCCGCGCTTCGGCGCACCAGGCAGTCGAAGTCGCCGGTGGGCCGTTCGGACCCGTAGGCCCGGGTGGCTATGCCACCAATCACCAGGTAGTCGACACCGTGGCGGTCGAGGGTCTCGGTGAGGCGAGCAACGTCCGGGAAGGGAGTGTCAGGCAAGGTTGTCGGCAGCCGTTTTGCCAGCTGCACGGTCGGCCTCGATCTCGGCCAGCCATGCGATCGCCTTCTCCTTCGAGTCGATCCGCCGGCCGTCCAGGGTGATGGTCACGTCATCGGGAGTGGGCGGGCGACCCACATCGGCAGCCGCCCACTCGTCGCCAGTCATGATCGGACGCGCCGGGGCCATACCTCCACGATACCGGGGCTGAGCAAAGGAGGACGAGGTGTCGCCCACCGGATGGCGATCGCGAGATCCTGGGCAGCAGCCGTGGCTCTCGCCGTGCCGGCCCCATGCAAGATGACATCGCCTGGGAGGACCTCGGTACTCGTTGCCGGGCCTAACCGCCATTGTGACCATGCATACGGATTGTCGGCGCAGAACCACGGCCCTCAGGCGGCGAAGTGGAGCGCGGTGCTGCACCTAGGCGTGCGCCTGTGTCACAGCCCGAAACCATCGTCGCGACCGCGATCGTAGCCAGAGTCACGACCGCTGGACCATGAGAAGGGCTGCGGCGCACCGGCCGCCACGCGCTCGAGATTCGCTTCGTCCCTGACGCGATCAAGATCCCGCACCCGATCCCACAGCGATGCCAACCAAGGCGCGTCGGCCTCCTGCCCGGATGTGCCACCAGGGCTGATGAAGCCGGCCGATGCCAGAGTCGCCGCCATCGTGTCCCAATGAGCCCGTTGCTCGGGGTTGGTCGGCTGGGATTTGATGGTGGCCTCTCCGGCGATACACCAGCGGCTGCGGTAGGCCTCGACGGCACCGGCGGCTACCTGCCACCGTTCGACTTCGGTGATGCGCTCGGGGAGCGGCCCGAGGAGATGGGTGACCTGCTCGGGACGGGCGAATGCGGCCGCCTGTCCGAGGCGATACTCGTAACGGCGGATGGACGCATCCAGCTGGGACCAGGCGGTGACCTCGTGCTGATGACGGGCCACCCAGTCATTGCGCTGCCGCTGAGCCTGCGCCAGTGAGGCCAGGTCCTCACGACCGTGCTGGACCTCCCGGCCGGTAGTCCGGGCCTCGTAGTCCCGGTTCCAGGACTCGGCCAGCTGGTCGGTCACATCGGCCGGCGCGTGCTTGGCCAGCCACCGCCCGAGGTCGGTGTGCTGGCGATAGACGTTGTCGAGGTCATCGGGGGAAATGGCAGGCCAACTCGGTAGGTGGTCCCGGGCCATGACCTGCTCCCGAGACGAGGACAGCGCCTCGACTAACCCGTCGAGATGGTCTCGCTGGGTGGTGTCCTCCGATAGGTGGCCAACTTCCCATCGTGGGCAGTCAGGAGCAGCCACGTAGAGGTTGTTGGACAACCGACCCCGGGAGAGCTGGGTGTAGCCGGCTTCTTGGAACAGGGCGTCCCCGCCGAGCCCGAAGGCGTGGTCGACGGTGATCCCCTGGGACCGGAACACGGTGAGCGCGTAGCCGAGGCTGGTCGAGTGCTCGGCGTAGTCACGGGGAAGAACGGCACGGGACCCATTGTCAAGTTCGACGACGAGGGTGAGGGCTTCCTCCCGATGGGCGTCCTGCTCGTGAATGGCCTCCGACTCGTCAGCGCCAGTGAGGTCCAATGCGGCAACGTCACCTTGGCCGAGGGTGACGTCACCCTCCCTGGTCCTGGCGTTGTGGGTCGGATCCCTGTCAGCGACATCAGTGACCCCGACCACCGTGGCGAAGGTGCCGTTGCGGATCCGGACCAGGCCGGTTCCACCGCCGTTGTCGAGTCGGTCCACCTCCCTCACCCGCTGGTTCCGCTCGAAGATGACCCGGTCGCCGACGCTGAAGGTCTTCTCCCCCACCCTGGCCTCTTCTCCGAGCTCACCGGCTTCTTGGCGCCGGGCCCGGGCCAGCTCGTTCAATGCCCTCACGTCCGCCCGTCGGACGGCCAGGATGACCGTGGTGTGCTGGTCGTGGACGGCCCACCAATCGTCGATCAGCCGTTGGCGGGCCTCGTCGATGGTGCCGGCGAGGGTGACCCGGCCGTGGTCGGCGTAGGCGTGGACGGCCGGAGCCACGTCGCCCTCCCGGAGGGCGACCAGGGCGTCCCGTTCCCACTTCTGGCCGGGGTCGGCCTGTCGGCGGTTGGTGGTCAGGGTCACGACATGGCCGCCCAGCTCTTTCGACAGCGTCCGCAGTGCTCCGCCGGCATCGATGGAGGAGAGCTGACGGTTGTCCCCCACCAGGACCAGCTTGGCCCCGGCGACGTCCACACGATGGCGGAGCTTGTCGAGGGAGCGGCTCCCGACCATGGAGGCCTCGTCGACCACGATGACGTGCCGGGAGGTGAGCCCACCGGAGTCTCTGAGGTCGGCGAGGATCTGGGTGAGTGACAAACTGGGGATGCCGGTGCCGGTCTCCAGACCTGCGGCTGTCCTGGCCGCCACCGCCGTGCCGATGACCCGGAAGCCTGACTCCTCCTACCCGATCCGCGCAGCACCCAGCATGGTCGACTTGCCCGTCCCGGCCTGTCCGATGATCAGGTCGTAGCCGTTGCCCGAGGTGAGGAGCGCCCGGACCCCGTCGGCCTGCTCCCCGTCGAGGTGAGGGTGACGTTGTAATACCTGGTCAACGAGGGAGGGGGGAACCTGGGCCGTCCGCTCCCCGATCCGTTGCACCGCAGACGTGACGATCCGCTCCTCGGCGGCCAGGAGCTCGGTGGTGGTGTAGCGCCGGTCGCCGCTGGTGGTCGGGATGAGCCGGCCACCCTTGGTCCGCACCTGATCCGTCCGCACCTGGTCCGCATCGCCACGAGAACCAGCCTCGGGATCGGCGAGCACCCGGTGGACGCTCTCGCGCTCGAGGAACTCGGCGGTGAGCACCATGACTCGGTCAGGGGTGACGTCGAACGCCCTGGCCACGGCACAGATGGCGTCCCGGCGGGTAAAGGTCGATCCGAACAGAGTGACGGGCATGGCCCGGGTGTCGGGGGCCAGCTGGTCGTCGATCTCCCAGTCGTCGAGCGACACCCTGGCCTCGCCGGCCAGCACCGAGAAGACGGCCTCGACCTGGTCGGGTTCGGGCAGGGTGGGCGAACCGCGGACAGTGGCGTCGAGGACCAGGTCACCGGGAGTGGCGGGGTGGTGGCCACCCTCACCGTCGGGATAGGGGATCTCGGCCAGCTGCGCCTTCCAGCCCTCACGCAGCAGGTCGAATGGCGCCGTCTCATCGGGCTTGCGGGCCCGGGTGGCGAGGGCTGCCATCTCGCCCGCCGCAGCAGAGGTGACGCCTCGCTCGTCCATGGCCGCTTCGATGTCGGCCCGGCGCTTGGAGAACGCCCGCAGAATGTTCTTCGGGATGTCGGCCAGCTCGCCCAGACCGTTGCGCCGCACCTGCCAGCGCAGGCCCAAGGGGGGCCAACTCGGCCCGCAGGGCGGACTGGTAGAGGGTGCCGGCGGTCTTCTGCCATGTGTAGAGGTGGCGGCCGTCCGGTGCCGACCACCGACCGTCTGCCCCCTGGACCAGGTTGGGGACGACGACGTGAGTGTGGAGCTGGGGGTCGCCGGCCCGGCTGGTGCGATGGCGGAAGGCGGCACCGATGAAGCCGTTGGCTTCCAGCAACTGCTGTCCCCCGGCACCTCGCCGGACGAAGCAGGCCTCTGCCGACAGGTGGTCGAGCACGGCACCGACGGCCCGGTCGTGGGCCTCCGAGATCCTGTCCCGAGTGTGATCCGATCCGAATGCCCACAGGAGCGAGACGCCCTTGGGGGCGGAGAAGGTGAGGTCGTAGCCGGGGCGGCGGTCGGCCGACAGCCGTGCTCCGAGGGGCTCTCCCGTGGCGGACCTGCCGGCCAGCAGGTTCGGGAGCGAGGCGGCGTCGACCTGTCCGACGAGTCCGAGTTGCTCCGCCATCGTCCCGATCCAGTGGCCAGGCGCCTCGCCCCGGCCCAGGTAGTAGTCGTCGACGTTGTTGGCCACCTTGTCGAGGTAGTACTCGGCGCCACTGGTGACACCGAGTCGCGCTATCGACAGCATCGCGGAATCCGAATGAGGGCGTTCGGTGACCGTTCCACGGTCGTATGGTCCGGAACGACGTCACCCTCAACGTCACCTTCGACGATTCGGGCCGACTACCAGGACCTTTGGGAGTCAGAGACGGCCCATTTCCGCCCGGACGGCGAGGGCACTCGGCCAAGTGCAGTTGTGTGAAATTGGACGACCAGGGCTCGTGGCACCGATCCGTAGGTGCCTTGCCGGCGGCCATGGCGGGCTCGACGCCCGCCTGGGCGCCTTGATCGTTCCTGTTCCACCGCGGGGCGAGGCCAAGCCTTGCTCCGATGGATGCCGAGTCACCAGGGCCACCGTCTGGGCGTCAAGGGGCGGCCTCGGACCGAGCGAGGAGCGGAGACCGGTGATGGAGCCGAGCTGGGCGAGGCGACGGCGAAGCCGGGCAACACCGTGGCGGCGCCCCGCAGCGACCCTTGATGCCGGACGGCGGCGCTCGTACACCGTCTCAACTCAGTCGAGGATGAGATCGTCACGGTTTGGCTGGCCTCTTGGCGAACATCCCCGCTACCAGGGAGGGTGACGTTCAGAGGTGACGTTCGGTGGCCGGCCAATCAGGCCAGGGTGACGTCGTTCGGACCCAAGGTGACGTTCGGCGGCATCAGGGTGACGTCGGATCGGTGTTCAGGCACTGGCCGGACTACTCCAAGGGTGACGCTGAGGGTGACGTGCGTTCGGAGAATGAACCGGCACGAAGGGATCGCCGTCGTAAGAGCACAACTCGCTTGCCGCCGGACAGGAAGAGATCACAAGACGCGACGGATCAGCGTTGTTCGAGGAGATGACCATGACCAGAAACCAGGACCAAGACCCCGAAGTGGATGCCACTGCATCGTCAACGCATGTTGGCCCCGTCCACCATGTCGAGCTGCTCACCATCCCGGAAGCGGCAAGGATCCTCCGCATCGGCCGATCGGCGGCTTACGAGCTGGCCCGCCGATTCGAGGCAACCGGGGGTACCGAGGGTATCCCGTGCATCCGAGTCGGTGGGCGCCTGCTGCGAGTCCCGGTCGACGCCCTGCGGGCGATGGTCACGATCGGATCCTGAACCGGAGCCGATCCATCATCTGCGATGTGCAGCACCGGAATTCTGGGGCGAAGCGTGACGTGCGACGTCAGCCGTGCGACCATGTTCGCTGGGAGAGGACGGTGCGGCTCATCCTCAGTCGACGACCCCGGTACTGCCGGGGTCACCGCCAAGGACGCTCCCCAACAGCTCGGCGATGCCCTGATCGGCGGCCTCGACCGCATGGGCGTAGACCCGCAGCGTCATCGCCGGGTCTGCATGACCCAGGCGATGGGCGACGGATCGCACGTCGTGGCCCCCGGCAATCGCCATGGTCGCCGAAAAGTGTCGCAGGTCGTGGAGGCGCCAGTGCTTGTCGATACCCGCCGCCTCCCGGGCACGCCCCCACCACCACCCGATCCGATCAGGGTTCGCCGGTTCCTTGCCGATGTTGAAGACGTACGGACCGTAGAGTTCACGCTCGGATCGAAGCTCGCCCCACAGCCGGACGGTCTCAGCGTCCAGGGTGACCGTGTGCCGCTCGGCGGTCTTGGTGCGCGTGTCGACCAACTTCGGAGCCTCGGGGCCTTCGCCACTGCCGCGGATGACGGTGATGGCCGAGTCGATGGTGAGCACCGAGCCGTCCAGGTCGGTCCACCGGAGGGCGGCGATCTCGGCCCGACGTGCTCCGGCCACGGCGCCAACCCGGAGCGCCAACCCAGCGACCGGGTCGATGTCGGTGGCCGCCTTGATCACGGCAATGGCGTCGTCGGGACTCATCACTCCTCGAGGCGAGCGCTTCACCCCAGGTGCTCTGGTCAGGGCGGCCGGATTCGAAGTGATCCAGCCCCACACGACGGCCTGCTGGAGCGCCGCACGCAGCACGGTCAGGCGATTGCGGATCGCCGACTCACCCAAACCAGAGCGCCGCATCCGGGTGAGCCAGCGGTCCACCTCGGCGACGCCGAGTCGGGCGAGTGGCGTCCGGGCGATCTGGTCCTCTGTGACCAGGCGGACCCGACTGGTCTGGTCGCGCAGACTGGCCGGCGTGTACGAACCCTCGTTGCGCTCGAGCCAGGCCGACAGGGCGTCGGCCACGATTCGGCCCTCAGCACCCCGTTGGGGCGTCGATTCCAGCCGGGCGGCTTCACGCAATGCCTCCCGCTTGCCGCCCCGGACGGTGACCGCCATCTGTGTCGGACGACCCGTGCCGTTGCGACCCGTGAAGACTCGGACCTGCCAGACCCCGGGGCTGCGTTCGCGGATCGTCGCCATGGGCGAACGTTAGCAAAAAGTAGGACAAAGTAGGACAAGAGTCCCTTTTCGCCCAGTTTCGGTGACCCGAGCCCCGGCCGTCTCCGACTGGTCGCCAGAAGCAAAACCCCAGGCCAGCTACCTGATGTGCACCCCCGAGATGGCCCGGGCGATGATCAGGCGCTGGATCTCGGAGGTCCCCTCGAAGATGGTGTAGATCTTCGCGTCGCGGTGCCAACGCTCGACCGGGTGCTCGCGGATGTAGCCGTAGCCACCCATGATCTGGATGGCCTCATCGGTCACGTAGACAGCGG
>Ga0182014_10005414_pt1 | contig 14173 bp, 11 predicted proteins | sample 612S2DmetaG_FD_120489 | JGI IMG/M metagenome (GOLD analysis project Ga0182014, IMG submission 120489) | Permafrost microbial communities from Stordalen Mire, Sweden - 612S2D metaG | ecosystem: Environmental > Terrestrial > Soil > Wetlands > Permafrost | place: Sweden: Stordalen | collected... | reverse complement strand
GACGGGCCCATAGGTCATCCGTTAGGGAGCGGACTTAATCGGATCCGACCATCTCGCGCATCTCGTGTACCAGATCGCGAAGGGTGGAGGCATGTCCGTCCAGTTCTGCTCCTGCGGAAGCGCTTTGCTCCGCGCCAGCGGCGGTCCTCTGCGTCACCTGCTCCATTTGCACGATGGCGCGTGCGATCTGCTCCATACCGCGGGTCTGCTCCTTGCTGCCGAGGTTTACCTCATCCACTAACGATTTGACGCGAATGGCGCTCTGCGTCATGGATCGGACGGCCCCGGCCATTTGGTCCAGCCGAGCATTACCGTCACTGGAAGTGGCGATCGATTCCTCGATCAGCGCCGCCGTATCGCGGGCCGCCTGGGCGCACCGTTGCGCCAGATTGCGGACTTCGTCGGCCACCACGGCGAATCCCAAGCCTGCCTCGCCGGCGCGTGCCGCTTCCACCGCGGCGTTGAGCGCCAGGATATTGGTTTGGAAGGCGATTTCGTCGATGACCTTGATGATGCGAGCGATCTTGTGGCTGGAGCCGTCGATCTCTTTCATCTGCTCCACCATGCGATCGAGCGTACGGTTGGATTCGGCGGAATCCTCTTCGGTCTTGTGCATCAGTTCCGCTACTTCGGAGGCATGATCGTCGTTCTTTCGCGTGATCGATACGATCTCTTCGGTGGATGCCGAAGTCTCTTCCAGGGAGGCCGCCTGCTCGGAAGCGCCCTGTGCCAGAGATTGGCTGGCGGAGGAAACCTGTTTGGCCGCGTTGGCCACATGGGCGGCGCTTTCCGCGATTCGGGCGGACAGGGTCTTCAGAGAAGCGCTGGCCTGGCGCACGATCCAGAAGACGCCGGCTCCCACGCCCAGCGCCAGCAAAGTCAGCGCCAGGATGGAAGCGGTGCTTCGCGTTGCGGTAGAGGCCGAGGCGGCTGACGCCGTGGCCAGTTCGCGGTTTTCCTGATCCACCAGCGAAGTGGCCGCCTTGCCGATCTCCTCGAGCCGAGGCTGTACTTTTTGGCTGAATGTCGCCAGCGCGGCGTCCATCTTCTGGTCGGCTATGCCCCGCGTCAACTCTTCATGGCCCTGCAGCACCAACGAAGCCTGTTGATTGAGGGCCTGGACCATGGAGGCCGTTTCTCCGCCTTCCGCCAACTGGTTTAATTCGTCGAGGGTCTTCTGTAAACCGGCGGCACGCGCCCGGAAACGCTGCTGGTATTCATCCGAATGCGCCTGGTCGGAAAGCATGTTCGACAGCACCGTACCGCGTTCACAATTAGCCATTTCCGACGTGGCCGCATTCACCTCGCCCGCCAGATATTGCTTGCGCGCCGTGACGTTGGCCGCGCGTGTGAGATCTCCGTTCAGAATGTGAGTGACTAGGAGCGCCCCGCCACTGGTCAAAAGCACCAGTGCCAGCATCGCTGCGAAGCCGCCTAGCAGTTTCTTACCCAAGCTCATTTGGCCCTCTCCATGACGCAAAAACTACAGCTTATAATCCAGGCTGATTGGTGCCAGGACCCGAATTGCCTTACCGTCTTCCATGAAAGGCTTGAACTTCCAGCGCTTCACGGCTTGCACCGACGGCGCAGTCAGTACGGGATTTCCACTCACGATCTCTACGTTCGCAACCGTGCCCGTTTCCGTCACGAGGGCCTCTAATTCCACCGTGCCTTGAATCTTCAATTGCTTAGCCATGGCCGGGTAATCGGGCTGCACTTTTATTGCGATTGCGCCAATGGCTTCGGCCCTGGTTATTTTCTTAGGCGTGTCCTGGGCCAAAGCGATGGCCCCGAGGACCGCGATCAGGGCGACAGCGTGCCAGAGAAACTTCATGGGATTCTCCTTGCGAATGTTCACGGATATAATATCGACGGAATTCGCAAAAGCTTTAGGCCGCAGCGCTGCCACGTATAATCGAGATAAGGTCTATCCTTATGAGAAAGCGCCTGTTTTACTGGTTTGCCGCGGTGCTGCTGGCCATTTGCGTGGTGCTGGTGGTCTGGCTGGGCTCTTTCCGCCTGAAATTTTTCCCCACCAACCTGACCCAGACGTTCATTTTCTGGGCCATTTCGATCCTGACGTTCGTGCTGATGGTAACCCTGGGGTGGATTCTGTTCCGCACGGGCGTCAAGCTATACATCGAGCGGCAGAGTAACCGCGAAGGTTCGCGCATCCGCACCAAACTGGTTCTAGGTGCTTTGACCCTGACCAGTGTGCCCGTATTTTGCCTGGTACTGTGGAGCTATTCCGTATTCAGCTACAACATGAACGCCTGGTTCACCGAGCCTATGCAGAACCAGGTGGACACTTTTGTGAAAATGGCGCGGATGTTCCACCAGGAAATGGAGGACGAAACCACGGCGCAGGCGGGACTGCTGTCGGCGCAACCGGAAACCCTGCGATTGCTTCGCGATGGCGTGAGAACTCCGGGTGCGTTGGAGGAATTCTGCCGGCTGCGGGAGTCGAAGTCCGTGGCCATCTACGCACTTGACGGCGGCACGCCCCTGGATTTCTGGGGCCCCTACGACGCCCGACTGGATCCCAACCAGGAGGTGAATGCCGACTACGCGGTGCGCGATGGCGACCAAGTGCTGGGGAGGGTGGTCTTGACGGCGACCATTCCGCTGCAGGTCCAGAAGACCAGAGATTACATCGCCAATGCGGTCAACGACTGGCACCAGATTGCCAAAAGCCGGAAAGATGTGCGGCTCTTCTACGTTATGCTGGAGGCGCTCATCACCCTCTTTGTGCTGTTCGTGGCCACCTGGATCGCGCTGTTCCTGGCCAAGCAGATCAGCGTGCCGATCACGGCGATTCTGGAGGGCGCCGGCCAGGTGCGCAAGGGGAATCTGCAGTATCGCGTCCAGGTGAATGCGGTGGATGAACTGGGTTTGCTGGTGCGCGGCTTCAACCAGATGACCGAGGAACTGGAATCGAGCGCCGCGGAGCTGGATAGACGGCGGCGCTTCACAGAGGCCGTTCTGGAGAGCATTCCAACGGGCGTCCTGTCCATCGGCGCCGATGGCTCCATCCAACTGGTGAACCATGCCTTGCTGAAGATTTTTCCGCCGGGACAGGTCGCCAAGGCCAGCCGCCTGGAGGATTTATTCTCGCGCGACGACACGGCGGAGATCAAGTACCTCATGAAGCGGGCGCGGCGCACCGGGGTGGCGGCGCGGCAAATGGATCTGAGCACGGAGCACGGAAAGCTCAATCTCTCGGTCACCGTGGCGGCGCTCGAAGAGAAATTGACTTCGGGTTTCGTGATGGTGCTGGAGGATACCAGCGAACTGCTGCGGGCGCAAAAAGCGGCGGCGTGGCACGAGGTGGCCCGCAGGGTGGCGCATGAGATCAAGAACCCGCTGACTCCCATCGCGCTCTCGGCCGAACGCATCGACCGGCAGATGAACCGGCTGGATCTTCCGCAGCCGGCGGCGCGGATTATCCGCGAGTGCGCCGACACCATTTCGAAGTCGGTGGAGTCGGTGAAGACGCTGGTGGACGAATTTTCGCAATTCGCGCGCTTTCCCGCGGCGCAGCCGGTGCGCTGCGACCTCAACGAGATCGTGCGCGAAGCCTTGAGCGTTTTTCAGGGCCGGCTGGAGGGCATCGACATCAGGACCAGCTTTGCGCCGGGATTGCCGGCCGTGAACCTGGATCGGGAGCAGTTCCACAGGGCCGTGGTGAACCTGGTGGACAATGCCGCGGAAGCCATGCAGGAGTCGCTGGTGAAGAAACTGTACGTGGCCACCCAGGCGGGCGCCGCGGAAACCGTGGAACTGGTGGTGGCCGATTCGGGCTGCGGAGTCAGTCCGGAAGATAAGGAGAAACTGTTTCTGCCGTACTTTTCGACCAAGAATCGCGGGACCGGGCTGGGACTCGCGATCGTGAGCCACATTGTGGCCGAGCATAACGGCCATATAAGGGTAGAGGGCAACAAGCCCACGGGAGCGCGCTTCACGGTGGAGATTCCCGTGCTGCTGGAGCCGGAGACGGAGAGCCCTGCCGATGGTGTGCGGCCGGCGGTGGCGCGCACATGAAAGCCAAGCGCGTGCTGGTGGTGGATGACGAGCCCGGAATCCGGCGTTCCCTGAGCGGCATCCTGGAGGACGAAGGCTACGCCGTGGACGCGGTGGAGAGCGGCGAGGCATGCCTGGCGGCGCTGCCGGGCGCGGGGTACGGATTGGTGCTGCTGGATATCTGGCTGCCCGGAATGGACGGCATGGAAGTGCTGACGCGCATCCAGGAGGTCCCGTTCGCGGAGCGTCCGGTGGTGGTGATGATCTCCGGCCACGGTTCCATCGAAGCGGCGGTGAAGGCCACCAAGCTGGGGGCGTTCGACTTTCTGGAGAAGCCGCTCTCGCTGCAAAAAGTCACCGTGGTGGTGAAGAACGGGCTGCAGCATCTCAGCCTGGCGCTGGAAAACAGCCGGCTGAAGGCGGATTCGGGAAGCCGTTGGCGGATCATTGGCGAGTCCGTTCCGATGAAAGCGCTGCGGCAGCAACTGGCCCTGATGGCGGGGAGCAACGGCCGCGTCCTGATTTACGGGGAAAGCGGCACGGGCAAGGAACTGGTGGCGCACGCGCTGCACGCCCTGAGTCCGCGGGCCGCGGAGCCGTTCGTGGAAGTGAACTGCGCGGCCATCCCGGAGGACCTGATCGAGAGCGAGCTGTTCGGGCACAGCAAGGGCAGCTTCGCAGGCGCGGTCGAGGCCAAGATCGGGAAATTCCAGAAGGCCGACGGCGGCACGCTGTTTCTGGACGAGGTGGGCGACATGAGCCTGCGCACCCAGTCGAAGGTGCTGCGGGTGCTGGAAGAGCAGCGGTTTGAGCCGGTGGGCGCGGCCGGATCGATGCAGGTGGACGTGCGGGTGGTGGCGGCCACCAACAAGAACCTGGAGGATGAGATCGCGCGCGGCAATTTTCGCGAGGACCTGTTTTACCGGCTGAACGTGATCCCCTTTTTCGTTCCGCCGCTGCGCGACCGGCGTGAGGACGTGGCGGAACTGGCGGAACATTTCCTGCGCGAGTTCACCACGGCGTATGGCCGCAAGCCCAAGGAGTTGACTCCGGAAGCATTCCAGGTGCTGGCGGAATATCATTGGCCGGGCAATGTGCGCGAGTTGAAGAATCTGATCGAGCGGATCGTGATTCTGAATCCGCAGATTCGGGTGGATGCCCGGCACATTCCGCTGAATGCCCGGCGGCCGGCGGAGCGTCCACTGGAGCGGTTCGGCAGTTTGCAGGAAGTGCGCGAAGCGGCCGAGCGCGAATATATTCTGAAGAAGCTCGAAGAGACTCACGGCAACGTGAGCCGCACGGCGGAGCTGCTGGGGCTGGAGCGGAGCAATCTGTACAGAAAGATGAAGACGCTGGGGATTGGGCAGGGGGAATAGGGCGGGGTGGGCGGACACTCGTTGAGGACTCGGAGGATCCTGGAAAGTAATTGTAGGCAGGATGCCTCAATGGCAGTCGAGTTTCCGTACGGAAATCGTCGAAAACCGGCTTAGCGCGATGCAGCAGGGCGATTCAGACGAAGCAGCAACCGGGGAAACGCCGACAGTGTCGAGCTGAGCAAGCGGCCAGTACTCGCGGATAAAGTACCGCGATCTCGATGATGATTAGAACAATAGGCGCGGTGGCCGAACGGGAGCGTGAAACGCGCGCACTTGATGCCGCGGCAGGAGCACAAGTCCTGGCGATGCATCAACTTGTGCAGCGGTTGAATTGCAAGTATGCTACAAAAGACTGGAGACGCATTTTGTTGACCACATCGAAGGTGCATTCCGAATATGACGGCCGCTAGCCCATCCCTCAACGCGCGCCGTGCGGGTTTGGGCCCGTTGCATTCTTTCAAGAGGTCTCTTTCCCCTCAGAATTGGCGCGCTCCCGTCGTCCATTCAGAGTACTCACTGCACCAACTTTCACCCTATATCGGCAAACTCAAGAGTTCCATCGCCGGAGACTTGGTCCAGGCTCTTTCCCGGCCCGGCGAATTGGTCGTGGACCCTTTCAGTGGAGCTGGGACAATAGCGTTCGAGGCGAGTTTGGCCGGTCGTCGGGTCTTCGCATCTGATCTGAGTCCATATGCGTACGCGCTCACGCACGCCAAATTGAATGCACCGCACACTCTTGACGCTGCCGTCCACCAGATCGAGACGCTCCTTGAAGAATCGGCAGCCTCCGCCACTCCAGACCTGCGGGCCGTACCGCGTTGGGTACGTGCTTACTTCAATCCCCGAACGCTCAAAGAGGCAATTTCCTTCTCCAATGTCTGCCAAGATCGCCAGCATACCTTGGGACTGTCTTGCCTGTTGGGAATCCTGCACCACCAGCGCCCGGGATTTCTTTCCTATCCAAGCAGTCATCTCGTCCCATATCTTCGCGGCAAAAACTTCCCGGCCGAGGATTTCCCTGCGCTTTATGAGTACCGCGCTCTGCGCCCTAGGATTCTGAGCAAAGTGGTTCGCGCGTACAAGCGGGTCGACGATGGCCCCAGACTAGCCAGCACTGTTGTCCAGTCATCTATCGAGGACGTGATTCTACCCGCTCGGGTTGACGCCGTAATCACGAGTCCGCCATATATGAATGCACTAGACTATGGCCGCGACAACAGACTCCGGCTATGGTTCATGAGCCCTACTGCCGCCGCAGCGATTGACAATAGCACTCCGAGCACAATTCTGGAATTTGCTCGTATTATGTCGGTTCTAGCAATCAAGGTTAGTTCGTGTCTTAAAGTCGGCGGATATTGTGTTTTGGTGATTGGTGAGGCTGTGTCTCGCGGGACGCTGGGCCACACGGCAAGTACTGCCGTCGAGGTGTTTACGTCCGGCTCGTACCCGTTTCAGCTTGTTCAGACTGTTTCGGATCTAATTCCAGACGTACGACGAGCCCGGCGCGATTGCCGCGGAGTGAAGGTCGAAAACGTCATCGTCCTTCGGAGGGTCAAATGAAATGCTCCTCCGGCTCACGCGATGACTTTCATCCTCAGAGAAACGGCTTTTCAAGGTTTGGGCGCCAATATAGACCGTTGGCGTTGGCGTCAAGCAGTTCATTTTTACACTGTGCCAATCAAGCGTGGCCCTCCGGGGTATTAGATAATTGCGGGAGATCGCTTTGAAGTCAGTAGCGATGTTCAACAACAAGGGGGGCGTCGGAAAGACCACCCTGACGTGCAATTTGGCCTCGTACATCGCTGAGGAGTTTGGAAAGAAGGTACTGATCGTCGATTGTGATCCACAATGTAACTCCACTCAGCTGGTCATGGGTGTTGATGCTGCAGCCGAGTTGTACTTGGAAATCCATGACGGCAACCCCATCAGCACGATTAAGGATGTTCTGAGGCCGATCGAAGATGGTGACTCCTCTATTGATCCGAATTTGCGGGTGCTGCCGGCCGCATCGAACCGCTTCAAGGTGGATCTGCTCGCAGGACATCCTCACTTTGCAATTATCGAGGATCGGCTCGGCTTAGCATGGTCGATGCTTCGTGCTCGCGATAAACAGGGTTTTCGCCAGACTAATTGGAATACCCTTCTATGTGCATCGTTGGCCGACAAATACGATTTGGCAATATTCGATCTTGGGCCAAGCTTAGGATCGATAAATCGGTCCGTATTGATGGGCTGCGAAAACTTCTTGACACCTCTCGGGTCTGACGTATTCAGCATCATCGGTGTGAAGAATATTTCGACCTGGCTGTCCAACTGGATCAGCGACTACGCCCATTCCTGGGAAGGATTGTCGTTGGGAGAGCAGGAGGACCTTCGTACGCGATACCAAGTGGCCAGCAAGCCGGCAATAATTGGTGGCTACGTTGGATATACCGTGCAGCAGTATATAACAAAGTCATATGGCAAGGAGAGGAGGGCAACAAAGGCTTACGAATCCATAATAGGTAATGTCGATTCCGAAATTCAATCCGCGCTTAAAGAGTATTACAGCCCACCCCTTCTCAATGATAATGCCCGGGCGAAACTAGGCGATATACCGCACCTTTATAGCCTAGTGCCATTGGCTCAGAAGCGTGCGGTTCCAATTCATGGTTTGTCGAGCACCGATGGCTTGGTTGGATCTCAGTTCGCTGCGGTCAGAGACTTCAGGAAAATGATCGATCCAATAGCGCGAAATCTTCTGCGAAATCTCGGCATTCTTGACGAAGCGACGGACAATGGTTAATTGGCCAGAATCTCTCGTCATCGAATTGGCTGCGCGGAGGTGTATTCTATTCCTCGGCGCCGGGTCTTCGGCCAGCGCCACAAGGCAGGATAAGCCCCTTCAGCATCCTCCTGGCTGGTCTGAGTTTCTTCGCATACTTCGCGCGGGTAGCAATCGCGGGGATGCCGATGACTTGGCGAAGGCGGATGAACTACTAGAAGACAAGCAATACCTCGACTGTGCGGAAATCATACGATCAACCTGCCTCCATAGTGCAGACTATAACCGACTGCTTGGCGACACATTTGAACGGTACCGTCCTACCGAAGTTCATCGATTAACCGATGCGTTGGATCAAAAGATCGTGGTTACTACGAATTTCGATACGCTCTACGAGGACCACTGCAGACAAGGGGATGGGGCACACGGTTATTCCGTCCTGCGATATTATGACGATGGTCTAATTGCCCGGATGCGGTCACCGAAGCGATTGATAGTCAAAGTGCACGGGTGTGTAACAGAACCTGAAAAGACGGTGTTGAGCAAGTCCGATTTTTATCGAGCGCGAGCGGAATATACGGGCTTTTTTAAGACACTCGAAAGCCTGTTTTTGACGCATACGCTCCTGTTCATCGGTTACAGCGTAACTGATCCGGATATTCAATTGTTACTTGAGAACGCCTCGATTACGGCACCCAGCGCTCACCCGCACTATGCGTTGATGGGGAGCGGGCTACATCAAGCTATCCGGGGTGCGTTCCTGCGGACCTTCAACGTTGAAATTCTAGAGTTTGATCCAGCGAACAACTTCGAACAGTTTGGCTTGAGCCTCCAGGATTTGGTCGATAGGGTCACCGAACTTCGGGATTTGCAGACCTGACGCGTGGGAAGCGGTAACGGGGTCGCAAGGTGCCCTATTCGCAGGAGTAGGCCCAAGGAACGCCAAGTCTCGTTCTAGGAGGTTTCGCCGGATTAGGACCCATAAACGCGCCTGGGTCTTGCAATCCAAACGACTGCGGAGTCACCGCCGCCTGTAGAAGGTACCGGCTACCTCAGGCTCCCCACACTATCCAGGTGTCCGACATGCCCCAGCAAGCATCCCGCACAGCACGTATCGAAGCTCGCATTGCGCCCGACGCGCTCCGGGTCGTCAAGCGTGCCGCGGAATTGCAGGGCCGCAGTATCAGCGATTTTGTGGTTGCCGCCGCTCAAGAGGTCGCTCACAGGACAATCGACGAAGCTCAGGTCATTCGCATGTCTGTGGAAGACCAGCAGCGCTTTGTGGAATTACTTCTGAAGCCGCCGGCTCTTGCGCCTGCCATGAAGCGTGCGAAAAAGGCCCATGCCCGTTTGATCGCATCCTCGTGACGCCGGGTTCATTTATCATAGAGCCACTTGGGCACAGCCATGACCGTACGGAGTTTACTTGCGGGGTGGAGGCGCTCGACCGCTATCTTCGGGAGCAGGCCGGTCAGGATGTGCGACGCCGCGCCTCCGCATGTTTCGTGGCCCGCGAGGTTGCAACAGATCGGGTTGCTGGCTTCTACACATTGGCCGCAGGCGGGATTCTCCTCGCGCCCATGCCTGTCCGGCGCGCCAAACGGCTGCCGCGCTATCCAACGGTGCCCGTCGCGCGTCTGAGGCGCCTTGCCGTTGCTCTCGCCTACCATGGACGCAAACTCGGGGGCGCCTTGTTGTGGGACGCTGTCGAGCGTGCCGAGCGGTCTGAAGTCGCTGTTTATGCGCTTGTCGTCGATGCCAAGGATGAACAGGCGGAGCACTTCTATCCGCACCATGGCTTTGTGGCGTTCGGCGAGAAATCCAGAGTTCTTATGCTGCCCTTGCCGAAGAGGACGTGAGCGCGCATTCGGAATCGTCCCCGTAAGGCGGCTTGCGCTGGGCAATCGATATGGCGGGAACGTATCGGAGTCGAACCGATCAGCGGTTTTGGGGCCGCTCGGTGGTTTTGAAGACCACGCCCACCACCGGATGAAATACGCTCCCGAACTCAGTCTACGTGAATCCGCGGATAACTGGAAACGAATACGCCACCCTCGATCTCCCGCAGCACCAACCGCAGTTTGCAGGAAGTGCGGGAAGCGGCCGAGCGTGAGTATGTTCTGAAGAAACTTGAAGAGACGCACGGCAACGTAAGTCGCACGGCGGAGTTGCTGGGGCTGGAGCGGAGTAATTTGTACAGGAAGATGAAGACGCTGGGGATCGGGCAGGGGGAATAGGGTGGGCGCTCCCTACTTCTTTTTCTTGAACCGGGGAGCGGGCTTCGCCTTGCGGGGCGACTTGCGGCCGGCGGTTTCGGAACGCGCTTTGGACGGCGCCCTGGATGTCGCTTTTTTCGTCGCGGGCTTTGCCGGGGCCTTTGCCGCCGCCTTGGGTGGTTTCCGGCGAACTGTTTTTGAGGGCCGCACCGCTTTTGCTGCCGGCGGCTTGTCCACCGGTTCCGATACGCTCGCCACGGGCGCCGGGGCAGTGAACGTGCGAGAGTCCTCGGCCATCCAGAATGCGAGTTCGCCCTGTCTGTCGGGTTGGAACCACTGCTTCTGCCAACTGTCGCCGGATTGCAGCTCCACACCGGCGGAAGCGCCCTCCAGGTTTATCCGAAAACGGTAGTGCTGACAGTAAGCTTCAATATGAGCCGCGCAGCGCCGCGCCATCTCAGGATCGTTTTCGACGATCAGGAAGTTCTCATCGTTGGTGCGGCTTCCCCGCTCTCCGAACGCATGGGACCCGATCAGCACCACCGGATGGCTGCCCAACGGGTCGACGACAATCATGCGGCTTTGCAGGGTGGAACCCAGGGGGAGCGAGGGAGATTTCGCCTCGGCTGTCACCCCGAATACTGGAAACGAGAGTTGTTTTCCGTGTAGTTGCACCTGCTGGCGGTTGCGGTACAGCGTGAGGCCCGGACCGCTCCGGATGGCGCCCATTATATAGAGATTGTCCTGCTCCAGAATGGTGGGTACAACCGATCCCCTCTGTCCCGGTTCGCTCAACAGAAAGAGAACTCCCTGGCGGGCATTGCGGATACACGCGCGCGCGGCTTCGATGTCGGCGAAGTTGCGTGCCGGCGTGAACCAGGGCCGCACGGACGCGTTCCCCACCATCGCCGGTGAAATATTCTCGTTGCTCCTGGCCGCGAGCGCCGGTGCTTTCGAAGGAGTGGTGAGCCGATTCCAGTAGTTGAGATATGCTTCAGCCAGCGGTTTGCCGATCACCGTCACCGCGGCGTTCGACCGGGCACACAGCGCCGCGCTCATCCAGCTTACGTTTCCGGTCCAAACCGTATTTGGCTGGCCCGCGCTGTCGACCACCACCAGAAATTTGTTGTGCCCCAGCCTGCCCGCCGGGAATATTCTGTCCCACACCTGCACGCCGCCGCGCTTGAGCCGCAACCGGACATCGAGATTGAAGTCCGGTTGTTGCGGCCTTGCGGCGCCGTTTGAAAGGACGATGTTCGCCCGCTTTCCCAGCTTTTCCAGCAATTGCAGAATCTCCGGATCGTCGAGCTCGAACATGGCCGCGAAAACCGTCGAGGACGATGATTCCGCCTGTGACAGTAAAGCCACCAGCGAGGAGAGCAGATCTCCTCCGAGCGCCTGACGCACCGGATTTCCGGGCTGCGCAATCATGTCATGGAAACTCTGGGGCGAAAGCTGGCCGATATCCTGCGTCGAAAGGCCTAACGACGCGGCGTCCTCGAAAGTGCGATTGAACGCCACCGAGGTTGGCGCATCGGTTTGCGGTCCTACGCGAATGAACGCGGTCCACGCACTGGATCGCTCTTCCAGGGGATGAAGTTCGCCGGGTTGGCCGGCCATGGGCACCACCCGGTACGAGTATTCCGTCTCGCGGGGGGTGGGCCGGTCGATCCAGTCAAAACGCTGATAGGGTTCGTGGGTGGATGGTGCGCCGCTGGCGGGGGAAACGTCGAAACCGATCCGCGAGGAGAGCACTTCTTCGGGCTCGGTGATGCTCCCGGTTCTGCGCCGGCGCATCACCGCGAAACCCAGGCACCCGGGAATTTCCTCGCGGGATCGCCAGTGCAGCGTGACCGCGTAACCATCGGTGTAGGCGCTTATCGACAAGGGAGCGACCGGCGGCCGATCCTGGACGGTCTGACTGGGGTGAAGCGTCCATGTCTCATTGGCCAGCGTCACCAATTCGATCGGTCCGGCATCCACCTTCTCCGGTGGCGAAATCTCATCCTTCTCGACGAACAGGATTTTCGATCGGCCGGACGCGGTCCACCTGACTTCCACGGCCACGGTCGGCGTATCGGGGACTTCGATGCTGTGCGGAACCGGCGAATTCGGGTCCCGCAATAAGGGCCCGAGGGAAATCTCGCCGTTGGCCAGCGTTACTCCCAGCCGTATCCGCCCCAGACGGGGAAGCACGGCGGCGAGCGATGCCGGTATCCGGTCGAATGCCGCGAGCCGTCCCCGCCAATCGGGATTCCTTCCCAATCGGAGGTCCGCGGCAATCCGTAGAACGGACGCCGATTCGAAGTTCTGCACGGCGGAAGGCAGGCGGGGTACGGCGCGTCCGGCCCAATTCGCCAGTTCGGAGCGTCCGCCCATCAGCGCGGAAATCACATCGCGGAGCAATTCATCGATTCGCGCCCGATTGGTGTCCGCGTCGAGCCCCAGATAGGTCAACTCTTCCTCGATCCGGATGGCGCGCCGCGCGTGCCGGTGCACGTGCCGGGTACGTTCCCAGGCTTCCTGCCTGGATTCCGGGGGAAGGCCCCGTCTCAGAATTTCCGCCACTTCGGGGAAGAAGACCAGGCCGGCGGGCGATCGCGACTGAACCAGATTGCTGAACCACAAGTCCGCCTCGTCGGCGGCGCTCGAACCGGGCAGCAGATCGAGTCGCATCCGGCGGACTAACGCCGGGTCCGCCAGCGCGGCGAACGAGAGCATTTGCGCCAGCGAAACCGCCATCGCATTTCGTTCTCCGAACTTCCGCACACGGAGGGCTGCCTGTTCGGAGGTCATCCTTTTTCCGGCCTCCGGGAAAACCTCACGCTACCCGCGGTGGTGGCGCGATCCCACTCCACCAACCGGAACCGGCGGGCCAGGGCCAGGGGCCATCGCTTCGCCGGATAGGGCACGAAGGCGGTACACGAGATCCCTCTTCGCCGGAGTTCCCACGCAAACCGGCGCCACTCTTCTACGCCCGCCTGCGTATCGATCGTCGGCGGGCGTCCAATTCCGAGGTCGGTCAGCATCAGGACATGAGTTCGGGACGACGGAAAGGAGTAGGCGGGCCATTCGTCCATTTCATCGGTGCCGGCGCCGCGAAGAGGCGATCCCGTAAACTTCAAAATTCGCACGCTATCGGAGCCGGCCACGGTTTGAACGGCTTTTATCACCCCGCGTTGATCTTCGGCGAAAGGCAGCATGGAGTCGCCCACGTCCACCAGCACATCTACCCGCGGGGCCATGGTGGCGGCGGGAAGACGCGGCAGCCTTCGAAGCAGGCGGCCGCGTGCGATCTCAGACACGATTTCCCGAATGTCGGCAGGGCCGATGGCGCTGCGCACCGCGAGCGAGGTACTAAGAATCGCGCGGGTCCAGCGGGGAACGAATAATGGCGCCACCTCGACGGCGGCCGCGATGGCCCCCGCGGATTCGAAATCCCCCGGCGCCGTGGGCCACAGCATAGCGCCGTCGTCACGCTTTTCGGGCCCGGAGATGGTGAAACCCGCGGTGCCGCTGCCCGGATGCGCCACCGGGATCGACTCCCGCTGCGGAACGGGCGAGGTTGGAACGGGTGCGGATGGCGTCGCCACAGCCGGGGCAGGTTCCTGGCTCCTGGGCGGAAGCGCCTTCATAAGCACCGCCGGAGGTGTCCACTGCAGGCCCAGCACCTGCGCGATGGAGCGCTTCTCTTTCTCGGTAGAAGGGCTGAGTGCGCGGAAGGCCCGCAACAAATCGGCGCTCGAAATCGGTGGCCTCATGAACTCCTACCCTCGGGCCGGCCGCCGCTTGGTAAT
>Ga0182014_10005413_pt1 | contig 14175 bp, 15 predicted proteins | sample 612S2DmetaG_FD_120489 | JGI IMG/M metagenome (GOLD analysis project Ga0182014, IMG submission 120489) | Permafrost microbial communities from Stordalen Mire, Sweden - 612S2D metaG | ecosystem: Environmental > Terrestrial > Soil > Wetlands > Permafrost | place: Sweden: Stordalen | collected... | reverse complement strand
CACCGACTCGACGTCGGGCATGAATTGCGGAAAACGTTCCTGATCCTTGGCAAGCTCGTAGATCAGGGCGGCGGGCGCATCGATCGCAATCGAGGTGGTTACGTAGGGCAAACGAGAACTCCGAGACGTTCGACCGCTACCGCAACGGCCTCATCGAACGCCCGCAGCGCCGTCGCGATTTGGGCCGCGGTGACGATCAACGGGGGCTCGAGGCGGATGACGCGCTGCTGGTTGAGCGTCCAAGCCGCCGTGACGCCGCGCTTGAGCAGTTCGGGAATGATCGTACCGCCATACCCTTCGTTGCGTAGTTCGACACCGACCAGCAATCCTACACCGCGGACCTCCGCGATGGCATCGGGGTAGCGCGCGGCGATCTCGCGGGCGCCCGCGAGCAGCTCGGCGCCGCGTGCACGCGCATTGGCCGCGAGATCGTCCTCGACCAGCACGTCGAGCGCGGCGAGCGCGGCGGCGCAGGCGAGCGGATTGCCGCCGAAGGTGGAGGTGTGCAGCAGCGGGTCCTTCGCGTAGGCGGCGTTCCAGACGCCCGGGCGTGCAACGTACGCACCGATCGGCATCACGCCGCCCGAGAGGCCTTTGGCGAGCGTCATCACATCGGGCACGACGCCCGCCAGATCGCAGGCGAAGAGCGCGCCGCACCGGCCGAGTCCGGTCTGCACTTCATCGGCGATGAACAGCGCGCCCGAACGGTCGCAGAGCTCGCGCACGCCGCGCAGATACTCCGGCGGCGGCACGTTGACCCCGCCTTCGCCTTGTACCGGTTCGACGATCACGGCCGCAGCATCGTCGACGAGCGCCGCCAGCGCCGTGAGATCGCCGAACGGCGCGAACACGACGTCGGCGAGCAGCGGCGCGAACGGCGCGCGAAACGCCTCGCGTCCGCTCACCGACAGCGCGCCAAAGGTCTTACCGTGAAACGCGCCCTGCGTGCCGACGAACTTCGCGCGCTTCGTTGCCGCCCGTGCGAGCTTGAGCGCGCCTTCGACTGCTTCCGTTCCGCTGTTGGCGAAAAACGAGATCTTCAGATCGCCCGGCGTCAGCTCGGCCAGCCGCTTCGCCAGCCGCCCTAAGAGCGGGTTGAACATCGTGCGGCCGGAGAGCGCCATCGCATCGAGTTGCGCGCGCACCGCCGCGACGACGCGCGGATGCCGGTAGCCGAGCGTGAACACGCCGTAACCGCCCGCAAAATCGAGGTAGCTCTTGCCGTTGTGATCGACGATCGTCACGCCTTCGGCCGACACTTCGACCGGGCTGCCGGAGAGCTTCATCACCCGCGCCAGCGGCGGATTTACGTAGTCGCGGTAGTTCTCGTAGGTTTCGTCGTACAGCGCTCGCGCTGCCGCGCTATCGGTCACGACGCAACGGCGAGTTCGCGCGGCGGTGCTTCAAGCGCGACGATCGTCTCGGCCACGATGCGCAGCGTTTCAACCGCGGTCTCCGTGCGCATCAACCGTTCGCGGAGCGCGCTTGCGCCGGGGAAGCCTTTGAGGTAGTAGCCCAGGTGCTTGCGCATCTGCGGCACCGCGCGCGACTCGCCCCACTCCTCGAGCATCGCATGATAGTGGCGCACGGCAAAGCGCAAGCGTTCCGGCGCGGCGGGCGTCGCATCGGGTTCGCGGCCTTCCATCAACGCGCGCAGTTGCCCGACAAGCCACGGATTGCCGAGCGTCGCGCGGCCCAGCATCACGGCGTCGACGCCGCTCGCGCGCATTTTCGCAAACGCGTCGCGTGCGTCGGAGAGATCGCCGTTCCCGATCACCGGGATGTCGATGGCGCGTTTGAGCGCCGCGATGTGCGCCCAGTCCGCTTCGCCTTTGTAGAACTGCTTCGCGGTGCGCGCGTGCAGCGTGACGGCTTTGACGCCCACGGCTTGCGCGCGCTTCGCGACTTCGATGTAGACCAGATCCGTCTCGCTCCAGCCGAGCCGCATCTTCATCGTGACCGGACAATCGACGGCCCCGACGACCGCGCGCATGATCGCCTCGCAGCGATCGACGTCGCGCAAGCAAGCGCTGCCGCCTTCGGTCTTCGTGACTTTCGGCGCGGGGCAGCCGAAGTTGATGTCGACGATGTCGGCGCCGCACTCGCGCACGAGCGCCGCGGCCTGCGCCATGATCTCCGGATCGTTTCCCCACAACTGCGTCGATACGGGGCGCTCGACACCGTGCTGGTCGATCATGTCCATCGTGCGCTCGTTCTTGTACTGCAACGCGTTCGACGAGACGAACTCCGTGACGGTCAAACCGAAGCCGAACGGCTTGTAGAGGGCGCGCAGCGTCCGGTTCGTCACCCCGGACATCGGGGCGAGAACGATCGGTGGCCAGATGCTGATCGAGCCGATCTCCAGCGGCTTTACGGTGGGCGTCACAAGAGCGGATTGTATCACATCGAGGGCGTACGGCGCGAACGTGAGCGATTCGCCCAAACCGACCCTCCTGAGCCTCGCCGTGGCGTTCGCGAACATCGGACTCACCAGCGTCGGTGGCGCCGGCGGACCGCTGCGCTATGTCATCGTCAAGCAGCGCCGCTGGCTTTCCGAAGGCGCGCTGGCCGAACTCTTCGGCGTGGCGCAGGCGCTGCCGGGCGCGACGGCCGTGAACATCGCGGTGATGTTCAGCGACCGCGCGGTCGGCCCGCTCGGTCCGCTTGCCGCACTGTTCGGGCTCATCGTTCCCTCGCTCGTGATCGCGATCGGCTTGGCGGGAATCGCCACGCAGCTCGCGGCCGTCAACGTCCGGTTCGCGGCGGCGGAGGTTGCCGTTACCGCCGCCGTTGCCGGCATCTTTATTTCGAACGGACTGCGCGTCATCGCGCAGTTGTGGAGCGAGACACCCGACCTGCAAGCGGTGTGGCGTTGCGCACGCGTCGCGATCGCCGCGCTCGGCATCGTGATGGTCGCCGGCTTCCACGTCTTCATCCCGTTGACGATGCTGGTACTACTGGCCCTGAGCATGCTGCTGGAGTGGCGAGTCTACAACATCCTCACAAGCACTATGCCCCCACGTCATCCCGATCCTTCGACAAGCTCAGGAGAGGGACCGACACTCAGCGACATCGACGAGTCGCAGGCGTGATCGGCACAACCGTGATCGCTGAAGCACTCCCGTGATCGGCGGTCTACAGCAGCTGGTCACGCTTGCGTGGCACTTCGCGCTGATCTCGTTCTTCGCGGTCGGCGGCGGCGTGAGCATGCTCGTCCCGCAGATGCATGCGGAGTTCGTGCAGCAGTTTCACTGGCTGAGCGATCGCTCGTTCCTCGAACTGCTCGCCGTCGCACAAGCCGCACCCGGCCCGAACTTCTTGCTCGTCCCGCTGATCGGCTTCCGCGTCGCCGGCTGGCCCGGCGCGATCGTGAGCATCAGCGGCTTTCTCTTCTTCCCGGTCCTGATCTCGTTTTTCGTCGGCCGCCTACTGCACCAGCACGAAAACGAATGGATCGTCCGCTTCCGCCGCGGCTTCCGGCCCGTCACCGGCGGCCTCTGGATCGCCAGCGGCCTCGTCGTCGCCGCCACGGTCGACCACGGCCCCGTCCCGATCGTCATCACGATCGCCGTAGCCCTCATCTCGGTCGTCATCGACATAAGCCCCATCTGGTGGTGCCTCATCGCCGGCATCGTGGGTTACGCCCTCGCGTAAACGCCCGTTACAAGAGAACAGAGCGCTAAAGAACCTCTGTCATTTTTTTTCTTGTCATTCCGAGCGAAGTGCCGAAGGCACGTAGTCGAGGAACGCGCCACAATCATCACTACCGAGTGCGAGCGCGAAGGCGCGAGCAGTGGATACTTTTCTTCTCTTTTTTACTTCACTGCTCGCGCCTTCGCGCTCGCACTCGAAGCGCCGAGATGATCTCGCGTTCCTCGACGGCGCGCCTTCGGCGCTCTGCTCGGAATGACTATAGGGGGTGGTTCTCTCTTTTCCTTATGCGAAACCCGCGGCGATGATTTCCGATGCCATTACCGGGCGGTCGATCACTTTATAACGGGCGGCCATGTCCAGTAGGGGTTGGATGTACGCTGGGTTGAGGGACGTGGAGAGCGGGTTGCGTTGCATCGTGCGGACGGTTTGCAGGTCGACTTTCGTGATGCCGGCTTCGATCACGGCAGACTCGACTTTATGCGCGTTGGCCCACTTGCCGGCTTCGTAGAAGGCCGATGCGAGGGAATGGGCGAGGTCGGTGTTGGCCGTGATCCAATCGCGGCGCGCGAACCAGCCGAAGATGTAGAACAGCTTCGCCACCGTGTCGAACGGCACGCCGATTCCGCGGATCGCGTCTTTGTTCTCGGTGAGGAACGGCTCGCCGAGCAGCGCCGCATCGATCGTGCCGCGCGATAGGGCCGGCGTCATCTCGGGAAAGTGCAGCTCGAAAAACTTCACCAGCGAAGCATCCGCGCCGTTTTTGGTCAGCCACTCGCGCGTCGTGATCTCCATCGTCGCGTGCAGGCTGATGATCGCGACGGTCTTGCCTTCGAGATCCTTGGCCGTCTTGATCGGGCTGTTCTTCGCCACGCACAGCACGAGCGTCGGTGCGTCGCGCGACGAGAGCGGGCCGCCGGCGAAATACGCGAACGGCAACCCTTTCACGTACGCCTGGGCGATCGCCGTCGGATCGACCATGCCGATGTCGATCGCACCGGCTGCCAGCGCTTCAGCGTACGCGCCCGGGTTGGCGGCGTGCACGATCTCATAGTCGACGTTCAGCTTCTTGAACAACCCGAGCTGCTCGGCATAATACGGCTGCATGAACGCATCGTCGATTCCGGCGCCGATGCGCACGTGCCGGTTCTGCTGGGCGCGTGCGGGAAAGGGCGTGAAGGCCAGCGGCGCCGCAGCTGCGAGCGCCAGCGCGTGACGCCGCGAGATCATCGCGGCACCAGTGTCTTCGTCGCGTCGCGCCAACCCGTCCGGTAGTCGACGCTATCGGGAATGATCGCCGAGATCACGGCGATGTCGCTCATGTCGTTATCGGCCTCGCTGCGCACGACGTGCGGCGGCGTCTCGCCCTTCTGCACGCCGCGAATGGCATCGATCAAGAGCCGGCGCGCGGTGGTGATGCAGACGTCGCTCGTCGCCAGATGTTCGCGCGTACGGTCGTGAATCGGGCCCGGCGTTTCGGTCGCGAAGGCGTCTTGGGCCGGGAAGTACGGTCCCATGCCGCTGAACGTCTTGGTCTTCATCTCATCGCGGTCTTGGAGATAGCGATTCGCGGCGTTGCGCACGAGAAAGCCGTCGGGACGGATCTCGCCCGCCATCGTCGCTTCGCTGAACTCTTTGTTCGGCGCGTGGTGACGGTTGAAGACGAAATCGATGCGCATGTGCGTCACGTCGTCCACCGGCACGTGCCAGTGCACGCTATACCCTTCGCCGATGCGGCCCTCGTTGCCGATGATCGCGGCCATGTGCGGCAAGATGTAGTTCGTGATGCGCAGGTAGCGCTTGTCGGGTCCGGCGCGCCGCACCGAGAAGTTGCGCATGCCGTAGTGCGTGCGCTCGACCTCGAGTTTGGGCGCCGAATCGACCTTGTAGAGCTGATCGGCCGGAACGGTGCCGCCGGGAACCGGCCGCGTGTCGACCTTGCCGACCGGCACGTGAAGGTAGGAGAGATGCGAGGGGTCGATCTCGCCTTCCAGCGACTGCAGCCAGTTGCAGTTGAGGAACGTGCGCGTGAGCAGCCGGTGTTCCTCGCTGTAGTTGAAGAACTCGTAGTTGGGCAAGAGCGGCGGCTCGTCCGTGCCCAAATACGCGAAGATCACGCCGCCGCGCTCGATGCACGGGTAGGCGAGATGACGCACTTTGTCTTTGTACGTGCTCTCCGGCGGCTCGGCCGGCATCTCGAGCACGCGGCCCGCGATGTCGAAGAGCCAGCCGTGGTAGAGGCAGCGCAAGCCGCCGTTTTCGACTCGGCCGTAGCTGAGATCGGTGCAGCGATGCGCGCACAAAAGGCCGAGCAGTCCCGCCCGGCCGGCATCGTCGCGGAAGAGAACGAGATCCTCGCTGAGGATTCGCACCGGCTTGGGCGCGCCGCCGGGCGGCAGCTCCGACGTGAGCGCGATCGGATGCCAGTACTTGCGCATGAACGCGCCGCCCGGCGTACCGGGTCCGGTCTGCGTGACGAGATCGTTCTCTTCTTTGGTCAGCATGTCACACCGCCGCTGCGGCGAGCGCGCGCGATTTTGCGATGCGCGGGAACATGCGCAGCGGGTTGTCGTGCACGATGGCGAGTTTGTCTTCGGTGGTGAGGAAGTCGAAGCTGTCGATCAGCGCCAGCACGTCATCGGCCGCGGCCTTCGTTTCGGGGTTGAAGATATCCGAACCGCTGCCGGGAACTTCGGTACCGAACACCATCCGGTCGACACCGCGTTGTTTGATCACCGCGCCGAGGAAGTGCGGATCGTAGCAGCACGTATCGAAGAACAGGTTCTTCGTCACGTCGACTTTCTTCTTGGGTGTCTTCTTCTTCGCGATGCCCACGCTGCCGCCGGTCTCTTCGCCGCTATCGGTCGCGATCGTATCTTGCCCGTGCGCCTGCTTGACGTAGTCGACCGGTTTGCCTTTGTAGAGGAAGCGGTTGAGCGCGCCGCCGCAGTGGCAGATCACGATGCGCAGCTTCGGATAGCGCGCGAACACGTCGCTCTGCTCGAGCAGCAGCGTCGCGAGCCACTCTTCCTTGACGTTGTTGTACTGATAGGAGTGCGGCAAGATCTCGAAGCGCGGGTCCTTCGAGATCGACGGGTGCACGACGAGCGTCATGTCGAGCGCCTCGGCGCTCTCGTAGAGCGCGAACCAGTACGGGTCGTTCATGCCGGGCGTCAGGCCGTCGGCGCCGGGATCCGGATTGACGGTCGCACCGACGAAGCCCATGTTCGCGCAGCGTTCCAGCTCCTCGACGCAGTTGTCGCTATCGAGGTCGCGGCTCTGCGGCAACTGCGCGATACCGACAAAACGGTCGCTCCAAATCTCGCACTGCTGGTTGATGATGTCGTTGGTGACTTGCGTCCACGACTTCACGAGGTAGGGGCTCTCCCAGTGCATCATCGCGACCGGGCGCGGCGAGATCATCTGGACGTCGATGTTATGCGAATCGAGCATCCGCAAGTGGCGGTCGATCGGCCCCTTCATCTGCTGCTCCGAGAGCAACAAGTCGTCTCCCGGCGTGCGCAGTGCGATCAAGTTGTACGCATAGGCGCGAAACTGCGGCGGCGTCGACATATGGCCGTGGCAGTCGATGACTTTCTTGCCGTGAAACATGAACGGGGTCTCCTCAAAGAGTCAGGTAATGGGCACGCAGTCCATAGAGCACGAGGTGGGGTTCGACGCGCTCGATGACGGGGGTTTCTCCGCCGATCACGGACGCAAGACCCCCTGACGCGATGACGCGGGCGTGGCTGCCGATCTCCGCGCGGATGCGGGCGACGATCGCCTCGGCTGCTCCGATCGCACCGTACACGATGCCGGCCTGTATCGAGGTGACCGTATCGCGGCCGACCACGATGCCCGGCGCGCTCAGCGCGACCTGCGGGAGCTTTGCCGTGCGGCCGACCAGGGCGTCGAGCGAGACCTGCAGCCCGGGCGCGATCGCGACGCCCGCGTAGCCGCCCTCGGCGTCGATCACGCCGTAGGTCGTCGCGGTGCCGAAGTTGATCGCGATGGCGGGCGCGCCGATCAGTTCGCGGGCGGCGATCGCGGCGGCGATCAGATCGGCGCCGACGTCGGCCGGGCGGTCGGTGCGAATCGGCATGATCGTTTGCTTGGCGGCCGTGAACGCGACCGGCTGCACGCCGAAGTATTTCTCGCAGCCCTCGAACAGCGGCCGGTCGACGGCCGGCACGACCGATCCCACCACGATCGCCTTCACGTCGCGGATCGGGAAATGGGCGGTTGAGAAGAACGATGAGAACAAGATGCCGTACTCATCCGCGGTGCGGCGCGGCGCGGTCGTGATGCGCCACGTTCCGGCCAGCGCGCCCGACTCATCGAACGCGCCGAGCTTGGTCTCGGTATTGCCGACGTCGATCACCAGCAGCATGGCTAGTTCCGCGCTTCGCGGCGGATCGCGACGATCGCGTCCCACAAGCCGCCGGCCAGGACGCGCTTCGACGCCGTCGGCAGCGCGCGCCGGCCGGATTCGCCCCACAGCACGACGAGCGAGCTATCGCCCGGCCCGAACCCGCGCTCGCCCGAAACGTCGTTGACCGCGATCGCATCGAGATGTTTGCGCACGAGCTTCTCGCGCGCGTTCGCCTCGTGGGCGTCGGTTTCGGCGGCAAAACCGACCAGAAACATGCCGTTCTTGCGCTCGCCGAGCGCGGCGAGAATATCCGGATTGCGTTCGAGCCGCAGCGGGGGCGCGTCGTCCGTCTTCTTCACCTTCGCCGCGTGCGTGTCGGCCGGGCGCCAGTCGGCCACAGCTGCCGTCGCGATCGCGATCGTCGCACCGGGCGCGCGCGCCAACGTCGCGGCTTCCATCTCGCGGGCGGTCGTGACGCGTTCCACCTGCGCGCCGCCGGGCGGCGTCAGCGACGTCGGCCCGAGCACGAGGTCGACCGTTGCGCCGCGGGCCAGCGCTTCGCGCGCCAGCTCGATCCCCATCGTTCCGGTCGACGCGTTGGACAGAAACCGCACCGGATCGATCGGCTCGCGCGTGGGACCGGCCGTGATCAGGACGCGTTCGCCGTTCAAGTCGCGCGTGCGCCCGAGCACCGCTTCGATCGCCGCCACGATCGTGTCTTCATTCGCGAGGCGTCCGGCGCCGCTCTCGCGCTCGGCGAGGAAGCCGCTTTCGGGCGCGACGATCGTCACGCCGCGCGCTTCGAGCGTGCGCAGGTTCTCGACGGTCGCCGGATGCTCGAGCATCGCCGTGTTCATCGCCGGCGCGACGATCAGCGGAATGCGCGCCGCCAGCGCCGCGTTGGTGAGCAAGTCGTCGGCGATGCCGCGCGCGAGCTTCGCGATCGCGTTCGCGGTTGCGGGCACGATCGCGAACACTTCCGCTTCGCGGACGAGCGCGATGTGCGGGATCTCTTCGGTGCGTTCCCACATCGACGTCCAGACCTTGCGCCGCGCGAGCGCCGCGAACGTGGCGGCGCCGATGAAATGCTGCGCCTCGGCCGTGAGGATCACGTCGAGGTCGACACCGCGCTGCACGAGCCGGCTTGCCAACGCCGCCGCTTTATAGGCGGCGATCCCGCCGCACACGCCGAGCAGCACCCGACGCCCGTTCACGGCGAAACGCTCGCGTGCAGCACGCCGGCCGGCGGGACTGCGGGAACCACGAGCGGCACGTTGTCGATCAGCCGCGTCGAGCCGAGCCACGCGCTGCCGATGGCGGTGAACGTATCCTGACCCGGCAGCGCAGCGATGTCGTGCACGCCTTCGAACGTGCGCGGATCGACGACGTCGAGGTAGGCTTCGCGCAGCGGTCCAGTCATTTGCGCGCGGCCCATCGCCACGATGCGATCGCGATTGGTTTCACCGCGCGCCACGGCGTCGGCCATCGCTTGCAGCGCGCGATAGAGTCCCGGCGCCGCCGCGCGTTCGGGCGGGCGCAGGTAGGCGTTGCGGCTCGAGAGCGCGAGACCATCGGCGTCGCGCACCGTCGGCACCACCGTGATCTCGGTCGGGATCGCAAGATCGCGCACGACCTGCCGCAGCACCGCGACCTGCTGCGCGTCTTTGGCGCCGAAGTATACGCGCTCGGCGCGCGCGATCGCGAAGAGCTTCATGCACACGGTCGCGACGCCGCGGAAGTGCCCCGGCCGTAACGCGCCCTCGAAGCGCGTGGCGATCGCTCCGGGGTCGACGGCCGTATCGAAACCCGGCGGATACATCTCCTCGACGCTCGGCGCGAACAGCAAGTCGACCCCGGCCGCTTCCAGTTGGCGCGCGTCCTCGGCAAACGCGCGCGGATAGCGCGAGAAGTCCTCGGTCGGACCGAACTGCAGCGGGTTGACGAAGATCGTCGCCATCACGGCGACGTTCTCGCGCCGCGCTTGCGCGACCAGCGCCAGGTGCCCGGCGTGCAGGGCACCCATCGTCGGGACGAGCGCCAGCGGCCGGGCCAGCCCAGCCGCCGCCTGCGCCGCTTCCGAGGCAGTCCGAAGGGTCTCCATGATTAGCCTTTGATCACCCGCAGGATCGTTCGCCCGACCGTGAACGCTTGCCCGACCGCTAAGGGTTGCGGCGTCGCGACGGGCCGGCCGCCAACCTGGGTACCATTGCGACTGGAGAGATCCGCCAGCTGGAGATCGCCCGCTTCCTCGTAGAGCCGCGCGTGTTTTCGGGAAATATACCGATCAATAGTGATACAGGCGCCGGCGACGGCGTCATCCCGGCCGATGGTGATCTCTTGCTCGAAGGTCCATGTCTTGCCGTCGAGCGGCCCACTCATCACTTCCAAGACATACATCACTGGCCGCCTTCGCCCGCGCGCGACCGGCGGTCCTCTCCAAACGAAGTGACAGCATGACCGAAGACCTTGCCGCCGACATCAATCCCGACGGCCTGCGCGAAGCCGAACTCATCCAAGCGCGAGCGATGCTGAAGCGCCTGGTGGGCCGGACGATCGTCGACCTGCGGGTCGAAGAGACGCGCATAGCGCTCGAAACCGATGATGGCGTGACCTACTACTTCTATGGCTTCATGGGCGAGGACGTTCCCGAGTAAACCGCGTCGGCGGCGAGGATGGCCCCGAGCGCGGTGTGTTCGGCCACGATCCCGCCCTGGAGGTAGACGTCCCACGGCGCGCGCAGCGGGGCGTCGCACGACAGATCGATCGTCGACCCGCTGATGAACGAGCCGCTCGACATGATGACCGGATCGACGTACCCCGGCACGGGTCCGGGTTCGGGCATGAACCGGGCGTTGATCGGCAGCGCCGTTTGCAGCCCGCGTGCGAAGGCGATCAGCGCCTCGCGCGAGCCCAGCCGAATCGCCTGCACGATGTCGGTGCGCAGTTCGCCCGGGAGCGGATCCACGTCGTAGCCGAGCAGGGCGAACAGCGAGGCTGCGAAGTCGAGCCCGCGCAGCGTTTCGCCGATTACGAGCGGCGCGTAGAAGAGGCCCTGCATCAGCGTGCGTCCGAAGCCGAGCGTTGGTCCGAGGCCGGCGCCGATGCCGGGTGCGAACACGCGCGCCGCGATACGGTCGATCAGCTCGGCGCTGCCGGCGATGTAGCCGCCGGTCGGTGCGAGGCCGCCGCCGATGTTCTTGATCAGCGAGCCCGCGATGATGTCGGCGCCCACTTCGAGCGGTTCGCGCTCCTCGACGAGCTCGCCGTAACAGTTGTCGACGAACACGATCGTGGCCGGCGCATGTTCGCTGCACACGTCGACGATGCGCTCGATCGCCTCGATCGAGAGCGAGCGGCGCGAGGCATAGCCGCGCGAGCGCTGCACGAACACGACGGACGGTGGATCGTCGCGCAGGGCCGCGGCCAGCGCAACGAGGTCCGTGTCGCCGGCGAGCGTGCGGCCGACCTCCCCGTACTGCACGCCGCGCGCGGCGAGCGAGTGCGGCGCATCGACCAGCGCGTAGCGCAGCGTGTCGTACGGCGCGCCGTTCGCGCAGAGCAGCAACTGCCCGGGAACGAGCAGCGCATCGAGCGCGGCCACGATCGCGTGCGTGCCGCTGACGATCGACAAGCGCGCCAGCACGCGCTCGGCGCGAAAAACGCGGGCCAGCAACGATTCATAGCGGTCGCGCGCCGCGTCGTCGTAGCCGTAACCGGTCGAGCCGGCCAGGTCGCTCTCCGCGATGCCCTCGGCCAGAAACGCTTCGAGCACGCGCATGCGCACGGCGCGGCGACGCGGATCGTGTTCGTTCAACCGCGGCAGCGCCGTTTCGGCGGCGGCGCGCACCACCGGATCGACGCGCCGGTCACCGAGTATTGCATCGATCATGCTTTGGCCAGCTCCATCGCTTCGTACATGCGCACGAACGGCAGATAAATCGCGCCCGCGACGAGGATGTTCACGATGAGCAACGGGATCGCGCGCCAATCGAGCGTGGTGAGGAAGACGTTGAGAAACAGCGGCAGGGTCGAGGGCAAGTAGTAGATCGGCGCGCGCACGAGGTGAAACCAGAGCGCGGCGTAGGTCGTGCAGACGAGCGCGAGCGGCGCCAGCAGATACGGGATGCCGAGCACCGGGTTGTAGACCATCGGCAAGCCGAACATCACCGGTTCGTTCGTGTTGATCAGCGACGGCACGAGCGTGGCGTAGGCGAACTTGCGCAAGCGCGGCACGCGGCTGCGCAGCATCAAGAGCACCATCGGCAGCGTCGCACCGCAGCCGCCCGGAAAAACGAACATGAAGGTCGATACCGCGACGTAGTGCGGCAAGTCGTGGCCTTCATGAAACGCGGCCGTATTCTGCACTTGGAAATTGAGGTACACCGGCAACACGATCGCGGCCAGCAGCGCCGGTCCGTGAATGCCGAAGAGCCACAAGAACGACTCGATCCCCGCGATGAGGAAGAGCGCGACGAAGCTATCGCCGAGGAACCCGAGCGGCGCGAGCAACGCCGCGAGCAGCGCCGCGATCGATACGTGCGTCGCGAAGATCACCGCGGAGACCACCGCCACGGCCGCGACGCCGATCAGCGTTCCGCCGATGCCCGGGACGCGGCGCCGTGCGAGCACGATCGCGCCGGCTGCCGCGAGACAACACACGATTGCGGTAAAGAGCCCCGACGTGCCGAGCGTCGTGGCCAGCACGGTGAACGACTTCCACACCGCGCGCGGCAACGCAAAGCCGAACGCGCACGCCGCGGCGGCGAACACGGCGACGATCGGCAGTGCCAACCGTTGCGCCAAGCGCAGCGCGAGCACGAACAGCAGCAGGATCGACATCACGGCGAAACCGCCGGGAATGCTGAGCTTCAGCCGATTCACGAACGAACCGGGTTCGAAGAACACGATCAGCACGCTGAGCGCGATCAGCAATCCCCCGAAGCTGATCGGCAGGGCTTCCCGCAGCGCCAGGACCGCCGGTGCGTTGCCGAACCGCTGGGCAAACGGCGTGACGCGCCGCTCGAGCCAGCTCAGCCCTAGGACAATACGCGGTTCAGAGCCGTCTGACGACTGCCTCGACGCGTCCGACGACCGTAACATCGTCGACGTAGATTGGCTCCATAGTACGATTCTCCGGCTGAAGCCGGATCCGGTTCGCTTCGCGGTAGAACGTCTTCACCGTCGCCTCGCCGTCGATCATCGCCACGACCACCTCTCCGTTGTGCGCGGTGGGTTGGGGCGCTACCACGATCAGGTCGCCGTCGAGGATCGCAGCGTCGATCATCGAGTCGCCCTTGACGCGCAGCATAAAGGAGCCGTTGTGGCCGACGAAGCTCGCCGGCAGCACGAAGGTGTCTTCGAGGTTCTCGGTAGCCGTGATCGGCACACCGGCCGCGACCCGGCCCACGATCGGGAGAGAGATCGTCTCGGGGCCGGATTCGCGGCGTGCCGGTGGTGCTACCGCACGCAGCACCATATCGGCCGGCACCAGGGCGCGCGGCTTGGTGGGGTCGCGGCGCAAAAGGCCGCGGCGCTCCAACGTCTTGAGGTGGGATTGGACGGTCGACGACGATGACAGGCCAACCCGTTCGCCGATCTCGCGGACGGACGGCGGGTAGCCCATTTCAGCCGTAAACTGGCGGATGACGTCGAGGATGCGTAGCTGTTTTTCGGTCGTTCCTCGATCGATCATGGTTCCTCCGATCGGCGGCAGACCCCAAAACTCCAACGGAGCTCATCGGTAGTGCCACCCAGTAGGCACAGCGTTAGCGCACGCTGCCCGTATTGGGTCCGATCCTAGCACGATTGCGCCTCAAAATGCAAACATATGTTCGAGGGACATCTTGACGCTTGCCCGGCTTCGGGTGTATCATCTGGTGGACGAACAAGCGTTTGGCACTATATCTAGGGAGTACACGAGAAATGCGCGGAACGCCGAGAAAACGATTCACCCTGATGCCGTTGATCGCGATCGCAGGCCTCAGCCTGGTGGTCACGCTGCCGGCACTCTCCGCCACTCAGCTCCACGCCGCGAAGCCGGTCACCTACACGAACGTGACCGTCAAGTCGGGCGACAGCCTCTGGAACATCGCCGATGATCGCACGCCCCGGGGCGGCGACATCCAGGCCACGGTCGACGCGATCATCGCCGT
>Ga0182014_10005409_pt1 | contig 14183 bp, 14 predicted proteins | sample 612S2DmetaG_FD_120489 | JGI IMG/M metagenome (GOLD analysis project Ga0182014, IMG submission 120489) | Permafrost microbial communities from Stordalen Mire, Sweden - 612S2D metaG | ecosystem: Environmental > Terrestrial > Soil > Wetlands > Permafrost | place: Sweden: Stordalen | collected... | reverse complement strand
GTCGCCGCCCGATGACGCCGGCGCGATTCGTCGCACGGCGGCGGGAATTGTTTGTTAAGACGGAGCGCGCCTAATTCCGCGCGCCGCGGACGGGCGACACGCGCGGCGCAGCGGAGAGACCCTATGCACGACGCGCTGAAATTCGCATTGATCGCCGCCTGCGCGCTCACGCCGCTCGAGGCAGGCGCGCAAACCGCCAACAATCTCGCAGCGTTCAAAGGCCTGGCGCCATTTTCGGCCCTGCCGAACACGCCCGCCGGCCAGGCGGCGCTCGCCGCGAATTTCGCCGTCACCGGCGGCATCCAGACCGGCACGCTGCGGCGGCCGAGCCTGCTGCCTTTGGCCGCACAGCAGCAGCAGGCGCTGAGAGACGTCTTCATCACCGGCGGCGATCTCGCCGAGCTCGCCGACGGGCTCGGCTCGACGCTCGGCGCCGCCTATGTCGCGCGCGCCCACTACGTCGATCGCGCTCACTTCACCAATGTTTCGCCGGCCGTCGCCGACGTCATCGCCTACGCCCTGATGACCAGCGGCGTCGATTCCAACGCCGCCAAGTACTTCTTCGCCAACGCGACGACCGACGGCAAGACGCCGGTCTCCGACCAGGCTGCGACGATCATGGCCGAGAGCCATGGCGTAACCGACGTTTACGGCGTCGCCTACAGCCGACCGGGCGGCGCCCCGGGCGCTGACCCATACGGCGACTCGCGGCCGTTCCAGACCGAGCCAAACTTCGCCGCGATCGCCGGGCCCGACTATTTCAACGTCCCCGCCGACAATGTCGTCTACAACCGCGGCCCGGCGATGAATCTGGTCGACAGTCCGTCGTTTCCCAGCGGCCACACCACTTACGGCTACACGGGCGCCTTGCTGCTGGCGCTGCTGACGCCGGAACGCTACCGTGAGATGATCGCTCGTGGCGCTGAATACGGCGAGGACCGCATCGTCGTCGGCGCGCATTACGCGACGGATGTGATGGCCGGTCGGACATTGGCCACCTACGATGTCGCCCATCTGCTGGCCAACGATCCCGCTTATGTCGGCCAGACGCTCAAACACGCGCCGGCTATCGCCGACTTCCCCGCCGCGCTGAAGGCGGCGCGCGCCGACCTCGTCGCCGCGCTGCAAGCTGGCTGCGGCGACACGATCGACAATTGCGCGCGCGCCGACACCAGCCGCTTCAACGACGCCGCGGCGAACGAGGCGTTCGTCGCCGCGACGCAGACCTACGGCCTGCCGGTCGTCTATCCCAAGGCGGCGGAGTCGACGGAGGACGTGGCGAAGCTCGCCCCTGAAGCGGGCTATCTGCTCACCGTCGCCTTCCCGTCGCTGAGCCTCGCCGAAGCCGATCAGATTCTCACCGAGACCGAGGGGCCAGGCGGCGGCTTCCTCGACGACGGCGTCTCGCCGTTCGGAATCTATTCGCGGCTCAACCTCTACGCGGCCGCCGGTCTGGCGGCCGGGCGCGCGGCCAGCAAATAGGCGAGAACGGGCGGCGCGCTGGGCGCCGCCGCAATCCGCGTCATCCGTAATCACGTAATCACGATCATAGAGCGGCGATCAGCCTCGAATCAGCTTGACGCGTCATCCTTGGCTTGGCGCCCCGACGCCGCTTGCGAGCCAAGAAGCGATGAGATGGATTCCCGCCTTAGCCTGCCTGGAAATCGCCGCCAGCGGCGGCGTCGCCTGGGCGGACTGCCGACTCGAGCAAGTCAGCGCGATGCCGCTTCTGTCGCTCGGCGCGCATTACGCGGTGATGGCCAAGATCGAGGACGTTACGCGGCCGATCGAAGTCGACACCGGGGCGGAAACCACGGTGCTCAAGGCCAGCGTCGCCAAAGAGCTCGGGCTGAAGGAAGATCCGCAGCATGAGAATCGCTCGGTCGGCGTCGGTCAGACGACGGGCGATTCTCACCTCAACGTCATTCCCTCACGGCTCGCATTCGGCGCCCTCGTGTTGCGCGATCGCAGCACCGTCGTGGCGACGATGGACGACGGCCGAAGGCCCGAGAAGGACTCGATCGGCCTGCTCGGCGACGATATTTTGTCGCAGTTCGACGTCGAATTCGATTTTCCCGGCCACAAGCTCACTTTCTATCGCGAAGACGGTTGCTACAGCACGTTCCTGCCCTGGACCGGCGCGTTTTCGACGATTCCCTTCGACCACCACGGCGCCAAGGTGACGATCGACGTCATGCTCGATTCAGAGCGCACGCGCGCCATGATCGACACCGGCAACAATCTGTCTTTCGTTTCGCTCAGCGCTTCGGCGCTGTGGGGCGCGGCGACCAATGATCTTGCGCCCACCCGATTGCGAGCCCAGAGCCCGCTCAACAACGGCGCGCCAATGCCGGTGAGCGCCTATCCCTTCACGCAAGTGAAGATCGGCGACGATCTGTTCCACGACAAGAAAATGGGCGTCGTCGACGCCAACCTGAAGCTCGCCTCGGCCAATCTGGGGCTCGATTATTGGTCGAGTCGCAAGGTGTGGATCTCGTATCTCCACCAATGGCTGTTCGTCGCCGACGATCCGTCGGCGGCCAAGCTCGCTTATTCGGTCGCGCCCGTTTCCGTCGCCTCGCCGAGCGTGGCGCCGACGCAAATCACCGGCTCGAATTGAAGCGGCCAAACTGACGAAAACGGGCGGCGCGACGCCGCCCGTCCGGCACGCTACCTCGCGGCGAGGCCGGCCCGCAGTTCGTCCGGGGTCATGCAAGGCGTGAGCTCGACCTCGGCCCCGACCGCGTGGAACATATCCTCGAACAGCACCGGCATCATGCTCGACTCTTTCATGTCGAACACGAAGACGCCGCAGCGCTTGCCGTGTTCCAGGGTGAAATAGACCGCCTCCGGCTTGGCTTTCGCCATGAAGTCGCCGAGCGTCTTCTCGACAATGCCGGCCTTGAACGCGGCGTTCGCCGCCGCAGTTTCAAACCGCGCGCGCAACATCATTCGCATGGCGTATCTCCCGTCGTTTGGTCGGAACCACAGCGTTCCGCCTCTCTTTCCGCGCGGTGCGATTGAGCGCGCCTGCCGTCGAGACTGAAGATCAATCCATTGCTTTAAGCGCGCGTGCTCCAGCGCCGCCTGCCACAGCTTTCGACGACGTTAACCCACGAGCGTCGGGGGCGCTAGGCGCCCCTGGGCGGCCCGCGGCCAACGAATTGGGGAAGCTGCCGGCGACGCGGCGTTCCCTCACGCCGCGCGGTTACGCACCGCACGGATCAGCACCTCGGCCGAAATGCCAAGGCGCTCGTGCAAGCGCCGGATCATCGCGATCGAAAGATCGCGTTTGCGATTGAGCACCTCGGCGACGCGGGCGCGCGAACCGATAATCGGCTCGAGATCGCGTCGAGTCAGCCCCTACTGCTCCATGCGAAACTTGATCGCCTCGATCGGATCGGGCGGATCCATCGGTTCATGTTCGCTCTCATAGGCGTCAATCAAGGTCGCCAGCACATCGAGCCGGTCGCCGTCGGGCGTGCCGGCGTTGCCGCCCCAGGCGGCCCCAGCTCGGCCAGTGCCGCTCGGTAGTCGCCCTCGGAGCGGATCGGTCTCACCTCATCGCTCATGCGGCGCCTCTGTCACGTCGATGCGATCGTAGTCCGCGTGGGAACCAATCCATTTGATCCAGACAATGCCCTTCTCGAAGTCGACGGCGGCGACAAGCCGATAGTCATTGCCTTTGATATTGAACACGACGCGTTCCGACGTGACCACGCTCGCCGTTCGATAGAGCGTCTTGACCTCGGCCGCGCCGCCGCCCTTGACAGGCGCGGCGCGGCGCGCGCCTTTGCCCGCCTGTTTCGCCCCGTCCGGACCTCGTTGTGGCCAGCACTCGCCTCGCGCTTCGCGCCCCCTTCCCCGCCGTTCCCGGCTCGCCGCCGGTCGAATGGCGCGTCGGGCGCGGCCTGATTGAATACCCAGACGCGCTGGCGGAGATGGAATCGCGCGCCGAGGCGATCGCCGAGGGGCGCGCCGCCGAGCGCGTCTGGCTGATCGAACATCCGCCGCTCTATACGTCGGGAACCAGCGCCAAGCCGGCCGACCTGATCGACGCGCGCTTTCCTGTCTATCGGGCTGGGCGCGGCGGCCAGTTCACCTATCATGGGCCAGGCCAGCGGGTGGCTTATGTCATGCTCGACCTCAAGCGCCGCCGCCCCGATGTGCGCGCCTACGTCGCCGCGCTCGAAGGCTGGCTGATCGACGCGTTGCAGGGCCTCGGCGTCACAGGCGAAACCCGCGAAGACCGGGTCGGCGTGTGGGTGGCGCGGCCCGACAAGCCGCCGGGGCTCGACGGCTCGCCGGCCGAGGACAAGATCGCGGCGATCGGCGTCAGGGTGCGGCGCTGGACGACGTTCCACGGCGTGTCGCTCAACGTCGCGCCCGACCTGTCGCATTTTTCCGGCATCGTTCCGTGCGGAATCGGCGAAGCGCACTACGGCGTGACCAGCCTCGCCGACCTCGGCCGCGCCGCGACGATGACCGACGTCGATCGCGCGCTGAAGATCGCGTTTGAAGCGCGCTTCGGGCCGACCGTCGACGCCTGAGCCGCCGTCTGGCGCGCGCCCGGCGCTTCGCTTAAGAACGAGACCGTCGGCGCCGACAACGCGACGCGCCTGAAGCGAGACCCGCCCATGTACGCCGCACCCCATCGCGACCGCGAGCGGATTGACGGCCTGGCGATCTTCGTCTCCGCCGCATTTCTGACCGCGCTCGGCCTGCTGGCGGCGCTGGCGCGCGTCGGCGCCCCCGACCGGGTCGTCGCCGCGCTCGGGCCGCTGATCGCCGTGATGGGCCTCGTCACCCTCGGCGTGGTCAACCGCACGGGGCGCCTCTCCGATTTTCTCGCCGCGCGTCGCGCCGTCCCGCGGTTTTACGCCGGCCTGGCGCTGGCGGCGACGGCGACGGGTCTGGCGCTCGCGTTCGGCGGCCACGCGGCTGACGCCTTGACGCCGTGGCCAGCGGCGGCGGCCGGCCTCGTCGGCGCCGCGCTGGTTGTCGGCCCGTTGCTCCGCCGGGCCAACGCCAGCGCCGTTGCCGACGTCCTGGCGACGCGCTTTCCCGCCGCGCCGATCCGCCTCGTCTTCGCGCTGACCATCTTCGTCGTCGGCGGACTAACGGCGGCGGCCGGGTTCGCCGCAGCGGTCGACGCGCTCGCCGCGGCGGCCGGCCTCAGCCGCCGCCTCGCCGAGATTGCCATTGCGACGACGCTCGTCGCCGGAGTCATCCCCGGCGGGCTCAAGGGCCTGATGTGGAGCAACGCCGCCAGCGCCGGCGCGGCCCTGGCGGTCGCGGCGATCGGCGCGACGCTGGCGTGGGGCGGCGGCGGCGGCCCCGACGTGGCCGCCGAATGGCTGGCGATTCCAGTCGAACCGAACGACGCCGCCTTCCTGCTACGCGCGGCGGCGGGCGCTTTGGCGTTGGCCGGTTTCCTACCGTTCGTCCTGCCGTCGCTCGCCGTTCCGCAGGGCGAGGCGCAACGCGCCGGCGCCATCGGCCTCATCCTGGTGCTGATCGCCGCGGCGCTCGGCGTAGCCGCCTCGGCCGGGTTCGCCGCCGGCGCGACGGCGCGATCGCCGACCGCGACCGCGCTGGTCGGCGCAGCCGCGTGGCTGCCGGCGGCGGCGCTGGCGCGCGCCGGCGTCGTGACGGCGGGGCGCGGCTTCGGCGTCGACCTGTCGGCCGCCTATGCGCGATTCGCCGTGCTCTCCAGCCGCCGCATCGCGCTGTCGCGCCTGACTATGCTGGCGGTGATCGGCGCCTCGGCCGTCGCCGTCCACCGTGGCCTGTTCGATCCGCCGCACGCGCTGGCCTGGGCGCTCGCGCTCAATCTCGCGCTGGTGACGCCGGCCATGGCGCTGGCGCTCGCCGAGCGCGGCGGGCCGCGCTCCGCCGCCCTGCTGCTGGCGACCGCCGCCGTCACGTTCGCCGCCGCCATCGGCCCGGGTTGGCGTTCCGCCCCGCCGCAGCAGCTGCTGGTCGCGGCGCTGGTCGCCGGCGCCCTCGGCCTGCTCGCCGGGGCGGCCGGCGCGCTGTTCGAGCGGCGAAAGCCGCCGACCGGCGCGACACGCTTCGACCCCTTCGCCGATCTGCCGTTCGCCGCGCCGGAGTGAAATTGGGCAGTGGGCAGTAGGCAGTAGGCAATCGGCGGTCAGCGTGGGCAGTGGGGGCAACGGCGGCTCAGTGAGTTCTCTACTGCCTACTGCCGTTCTTGCTCACCCAATCAGCAGCCGCCTCGCCTCTTCGTAGATGCGCGCGTCGCCGGCGGCGATGATCCGCCCGCCCGCGGCGGCGGAGCCGCCCTCCCACGTCGTCATGATCCCGCCCGCCCCGGCGACGATCGGCGCCAGGGCGACGATGTCGTGCGGCTTCAGCCCCGTCTCGATGACGAGGTCGACGTGGCCAAGCGCGAGCGCGCAATAGGCGTAGCAATCGCCGCCGTAGCGCGTCAGCCGCGTCTTGGCCTCGACCCGGCGATAGGCCTCGCGGTCGGCGTCGACGCGAATCAGCGCCGGGCTGGTCGTCATCACCGTCGCTTCGGCGAGACTCGCGCAGGCACGCACCCGCAAGGCCCGCGTCGCCCACTCGGACGGCGGCGCCTCGCCGCGCGACGGCGCCAGGCAACGCAGCTTGGCGCGCTTGCCGTCGCCGAAAAATCGCTCGCGCGTGTATGGCTGCGCCATCATGCCGTAGACCGGCTCGCCGCGGTGCATGAGTCCGATCAGCGTGCCCCAAGTCGGCAGGCCGGAAATGAAGCTCTTGGTGCCGTCGATCGGGTCGAGCACCCAGACGTATTCGGCCTCGGGCCGGTCCTGACCATATTCCTCGCCGATGACGCCGTGGGCGGGGAAGGTCTGGGCGATCAGCCGCCGCATCGCCGCCTCGGCGCCGCGGTCCGCCTCGGTGACCGGATCGAACACCCCGCCGCGCGATTTGTCCTCGGCGCCGATGGTTGAACGGAAGAACGGAAGGATCACTTCGCCGGAGACCTGCGCGAGGTGGTCGACGAAGCTGGCGAAATCGACTGCGGTCATGCCGACCGCCCAAAAAGACCGAATGAGTTTTGCGTCAGTTGCATACCTGTCATGCCCAGGGTTTGGAGGTTGAGCCCGCGGCGCACGCTTCGCACCGCGCAAACCATTGTATCGTATGATATTATTGAAATGACAAGATTTGCGGCGTCAAAACGTGTGTTGCAAAATCGCCGCACTTGCCGGAAACACCGCAATCTATCCCAGAAAACGCTTGCCTTTGCTGCGTCGCAAGCACATATTGTTGCGGTGCGGCATGACCTGCCGCATATGCCCTCCTTGGGCGTTTCCTCCCTAGACTCAGGCCGCCGTGGCAACATGGCGGCCTCCTTTTTTATGCGGCAGTCCTCATGCGGTCCGCGCATGCCCTCCCGGCGCCGATCCCCCCTACTCCGCCGCCCAGCGTCCGCCCCCCAGCTCGGCGAGCGCGCGCGCCGCCAGCGCCGCCGCGGCGGCCTTCAACGACTCGGCCAAGCCCGCCGCGCGGTCCAGCTTCACCATGCGCGCTTCGTCCATGTAAAGGGCGCGGTTGACCTCGATCTGCACGGCGTGGCGGCCGGCGGCGGGCAAGCCGTAATACTCGGTGATGTAGCCGCCGGCGTAGGGCTTGTTGCGGCGGACGCGATAGCCGCGCGCCAGCAACGCCGATTCGAGCGCCTCGACCGCCCAGGGCGCGGCGCTGGCGCCGAACCGATCGCCGAGCACGATGTCGAGCGCCCCCGCCTCGGCCAGCGTCGAGGGCATCGAATGGCAGTCGATCAGGATCACGACGCCGAAGCGCGCCCGCGTGCGCTCGATCAGTCCCGCCAGCCGCTGGTGATAAGGACGATGCAGGGCGGCGACGCGCGCCAGCGCATCGGCGACCGACACGCGGTCGCGGTAGATTGGTTGGGCGTCGCCGACGACGCGCGGGATTGTCCCGAGCCCAGCCGCGACGCGCAGCGAGCGGGTGTTGACGTAGTCGGGCAGCGGCCCGTCGAACATCCGCGGGTCGAGCTCGAACGGCTCGCGGTTGAGGTCGAGAAAGGCGCGTGGAAAGCGCGCCTTCAGCAACGGCGCGCCGAGCGCCACGCACGGCAGGAACAGCTCATCGACGAACGCATCCTCTGAGCGGCGCAGCGTCAGCGGGTCGAGCCGCGAGGCGGCGAGGAAGGCGCGCGGGTAGCGCGAGCCGGAATGGGGCGAATCGAACACCAGCGGCGCGGCAAGGCGCGGCGGCTCGATCGCCTCGAAAGGCGGCTGAATGTCAGGGTCGGCCCGCCAGCCTGGCTCGTCCATCGCGCCTCGATCCGCCTCTCGCTCGCCACAACGGCGGCCCGAACCTTTATCATAATCGCATTGACGGCTTACTCGCCAAGCCCGACTCGCATAAAGTCGCGCCGGCTTCACCTGATTTTTACTCGCCGCGGGCGATGATCGTGGCGTTGCTGGGGATTGTTGATGACTGCGTCGGCTGAACTACACGCCCGCATCCTCTTGGCGGAAGACGATAACGACATGCGCCGCTTTCTGGTCAAGGCGCTGCAGAACGCCGGTTACTCGGTCGCTTCGTTCGATAATGGCCTGTCCGCCTATAACCGGCTGCGCGAGGAGCCGTTCGAGCTTCTGCTGACCGACATCGTCATGCCGGAGATGGACGGCATCGAACTCGCCCGCCGGGCGACTGAGCTCGATCCCGAAATCAAGGTGATGTTCATCACCGGGTTCGCCGCCGTCGCGCTCAACCCGGACAACAAGGCGCCCAAAGACGCCCGCATCCTCTCTAAGCCGTTCCATCTGCGCGACCTGGTCAACGAAGTGCAGCGGCTGCTGCAGGCGGCGTGATCAGCCCGCCGTGATCGCCGACCTCAGCTTCAACGGGTGGTCGATCATTCTGAGGCTCTCGAGCGTGCTGCCGGTGCCCTTGATCGTCACCGTGCCGTAGTTGAATAGCCGGCCGAGCTGCGTCTGGTCGACGTCGACGCTCTCGACCTTCTGCATGTTCATCTCGACCGTGTGGCGGCGGATGAAGCCGCGCTTGAGCACGACGCGCCGATCGGTGACGGCGATCTCGGTCGTCCAACGGCGGAACCACGCGCGCAGGAAGCTGCCGAGCGCCGCCAAAGCCGCCAACGCCGCCAACGCCGCGATGACGAAGGCGATGACGCCGAGGCCGGCGGCGCTCGTGGCGAAGACCGTCAGCGCGAGCGCGACCAGGGCATAGACAATCGCCGGGCCATAGAGGGTCCACGACAGACGGGTCTTGAAGACCACCTTCTCGCCGGGTTCGAGGATCTCTTCGATATAGGCCATAGCGAAGTCCTATTCTGCGCGCCCGCGCCGGCGCTGGCGCATCATTCGTCCGTGAAGGGGCCGATGACAAGCTGTTCGAGCTTCATCCAGTTCGCCAACTGCTCATAAGTCAGCTTGACGCCGTGCAGATCGTAGAAAACGTCCGAGTGGGTCGGGCCAATGCACTTCGTCTCGCCCTTGTCGTTAGTCGCCTTCTTACAGTCGGTCTCGCTGTCGGCGTAGTAGACGCGGCCGTAGAGGCCGGACTTGGTCTGGTCGGCGGCCGAAAAGAAGGCGTCGGTGTCGGCCTGGGCCGTGTCGCCGCCGAAGAAAGCGGCGTCCTTGTTCACCGGCGGCTCGTTAAAGCGCAAGTTGTAGTCGTAATACGACGTGTAGGCGTGCGGCTTGCCCTTGGCGTCGGTGAACTGGCCGGCCTCCTCGACATAGCGGATCGAGCCGGAGACGTGGTCGGAGACGATGTTGTCGCCGATCGAATAAGTGAACTGCAGTCCCGCCTGGTCGGTCAACCAGTTGCCGAGCTCGTAGTCGTAGTCGAACACCCCCGACACCTTGGAGTCGACCAGGAACGAGAACGGCCCGGCGGCCAGGCCGAGCGACTCGAAACGCAGCGGGTCGGGATTCTTGACCTGAATCGTCACCACCTTGCCGTCGACGAAACGCGAGTAGGCCTTCGCCGCCGTCTGGCTCGCCTTGTTGAGCTTCTTGCCGATCTGCCACCAGCGCACGACTTCGCGACCCTGGATGCCGCCAGTGAAGCGACTCGACGTCTGGTTGCCCTTGATGACGTCGAGCCGGAGCCGGCCGTCCTCGGGATTGTAGCGGCCGTTGGCGTCGATCGCCATGTCGCCGCGCAGGATCGCTGCGTCGTGGGCGACCTGCCCGGGGTTCTGCGGGTTCACGACGTCGAAACGGACGGAGTAGGACAGCCGCTGTTCGGGAACGCGTTGGATGTCGCCCTTCATGATCATGAGGTCGGCGACGGCGAGGTCCTGGACCGAATAGATGTCGACGGCGCTCGCCGAGCGCTCGGAACGGGAGTTGTAATCGATGGCGATCGTCCCCACGACCTTGTCCTTGTCGTCGGGGATCGGCGTCGTCGCCCGCGCGGCTTGCGCCAACGCGCCGCTCGAAACGCTGACGCACAAAGCGGCGGCGAGCGCCGTAGCCATCCAACCTGCCGATGTCGTTCTCATGGACCGTGCCCTCCTCGATTCCGCGCCGGCGAGGCCGGCGGGATCGCGGCGGGCTTACGGGACGCATTCGAAGTCAAAGTGAGTGGCGAAAAGCATTGCGCGGCGTTGCGTTCGCGCCTTCAAGCGCCACATGAGGCGGGGCGATCGAGCAGGCGGAGGCGCCGGGGATGCGAAGCAGGGTGATTCTCTTCGTCGCGCTCGCCGGACTGGCGAGCGCGTCGTGCGGCTTCGCCAAGGCTGACGACGCGCCGGTCGGAGCGGCCGCCGCGAGCCGCGACGCCAAGCCGGAAAAGTCGGAAAGCGCAAATTTACCAAGCGACTCGACGACAGCGTTCACCTTGAACATCGGTGGCCGCAGCCTCGCCTTCCACGTCACGGCAGGTTCGCTTCAGCTCAAGGACGAGGCTGGAACGCCGCAGGCGGTCGTCGCTTATGTCGCCTACAAGCTTGACGGCGCCGACCCGGAACGCCGGCCGGTCACCTTCGCCATCAACGGCGGCCCCGGCGCCGCGTCGGCTTGGCTGCAGATCGGCGCGCTCGGCCCATGGCGACTGCCGATGGCCGGATTGTCGCCGGCGTCCCCGCCAACCCTAGTCGATAATGCCGAGACCTGGCTCGACTTCACCGACCTCGTTTTCGTCGACCCGCCGGGGACCGGTTACAGTCGGATCGTCGCGGGCGACGAGGCGCGCCGGCGCTTCTGGTCCGTCGATGGCGACGTCGACGGCCTCGCCGCGGCGATCCGACGCTGGCTCGTGGCGGAGCGACGGTTCGCCTCGCCCAAATTCATCGTCGGCGAAAGCTACGGCGGTTTCCGCGCGCCGCGTCTCGCCGAGGCGCTCGCCATGGATCAAGGCGTCGGCGTCTCAGGCCTGGCGCTGATTTCGCCCGTCCTCGACCTTGCCGCGTTGGCCGGCGGGCCGGACGACCCATTCCCGTTGCTGACCCGCCTGCCCTCCTATGCGGCGGCGCGCCGCAGCGGCGGCCCGGTCTCGCGCGCCGACCTCGCCGAGGTCGAGCGCTATGCGACCGGCGACTATCTCGCCGATTGGCTGCGCGGTCCGAGCGACGCCGCGGCGGTCGAGCGGATGTCTCAGCGGGTCGCCGATCTGAGCGGGATCGATATCCAGACCGTGCGCCGGCTTGGCGGCCGGGTGGACGAAGAGAGCTTCCTGCGCGAATTCGAGCGGACGCAGGGCAAAGTCGTCGCCTTCTACGACGCGACGATCGACGCCTATGACCCCTTCCCCGCCGCCCGCAACAGCGATTTCCACGACCCGGTGCTGCCCGGCTTCGAGCCGGCTTTCACCAGCGCGATTGTCGATCTCTACCAGCGCAAGTTCGGCTGGAAGGTCGACGGCCGCTACGAGCTGCTGAATGACGCGGTCAACCACGAATGGCGCTGGGGCGACCGGCTCGCCAGGCCGGAAGCGCTGTCAGCGTTGCGGCGCATGCTGGCGCTCGATCCGAAATTCCGCGTGCTGATCGTCCACGGCCTGACCGACGTCCAGGCCCCCTACTTCGCCACGGCGCTCGAACTCGGCCAAATCCCTGACTACGGCGCGCCAGGGCGGCTGACGCTGAGGGTCTACCCCGGCGGGCACATGGTCTACGCCAACGACGACAGCCGCCGAGCGCTGCGCGACGACGCGCGACGATTGATCGAGGGGAGATGAGGCCGGCGCCTCTCAGGCCGAAACTCGCGCCGGATTAGCGCCGCGCGAAGCGGAACCGAGCCTCAACGCCACCTGTGATGGGGCCAAATCGGGCCGCCGCCACCGGCGAAGGCGTGGCCGTGCCAGGAATGGCCGCCGGCGCCCGCCCAGTGAGGATGGCCGCCCCAATACGCATGGCCGCCGCCCCAGTGCCGATGGCCGGCCCAACCGCCGTAATACGGTCCGCCGTAGCCGTAGTACGGACCGCCGGTGTCGTAGCCGTAGTCGCCGCACGAGCCCCAGTCGCAGTCATGCGAGGACGAAGCGGCGATTGCGGCGATCAGCCCGAGCGCAGTGGCGGCGAAAACGGCGCCGCCATAGTTGTGATGGCGCCAATGACGATAGTAGTAGGCGACGGGTTGCGCGGACGTCGCGACGACGGGTTTCAGAATCGCCGGCGAGGCGTAGTTCGTCATGGCAATTGCCGGCGGCGCCACGGAGAACGCCAGCGCCCCGGCGAGCGGGATGGCGACGGCGCGCGTAAGCCAAATCTTGCTGAGCATTTGGACCTCCTGTCGCGAAGCGCCTCACGTCGGCGCTTGGAAACGCCCCTCCTGTGTCGCCTGGCTCAGCGTCGTCGCCACGGCGACGGCGCTTCCGGCGATCCATTTACCTTCGGCGTACATAGTACGCCTCATTCGCGCGCATATCGCCTCAACACACGCTTTTGATGCTGGCGCGCCGCCTTCCCCGCCCAATGCCATTGCCTGCCCCTATCGGGCGGGCGCATGCCGCCTCGGTCGACGGAGATCGGCTTCACGGCGGCGGCTCGCCGCATCGATAAACCACGCGCGCGAAAACTGATTTGGCTGGCGAATTTTCGTTCGCCCCGCCCTTGACGCTCCGTACCCCCGGGCCTATCTCAGCGCCATCGTTAGCACTCGCCATGGTCGAGTGCTAACGATGTTCAGAGCTCTTCAACCCACCGGCGCGCCCCGATGGCGCCGCCGGCGAAACAGGAAGCTGAAACTCATGAAATTCCGTCCATTGCATGACCGCGTCGTCGTCCGTCGCCTCGAGGGCGAGGAGAAGACGAAGGGCGGCATCATCATCCCGGACACCGCCAAGGAGAAGCCGCAGGAAGGCGAAATCATCGCCGCCGGCCCGGGCGGTCGCGACGAGAACGGCAAGCTGACGCCGCTCGATGTCAAGAAGGGCGACAAGGTGCTGTTCGGCAAGTGGAGCGGCACCGAGGTCAAGATCGACGGTCAGGACCTCCTGATCATGAAGGAATCCGACATCATGGGCGTGATTGCGTAAAGGGATGAGGCAGTCGGCAATGGGCGGTAGGCCGTTGGGAAATCCCCGCGCCGAGACCCGAGTTGCGACTGCCTACCGCCCATTGCCCACTGCCTAACCCCTCATCACAGGACACCAAACATGGCTGCCAAAGACGTACGTTTTTCCACTGACGCGCGCGACAAGATGCTGCGCGGCGTCGACATCCTCGCCAATGCGGTGAAGGTCACGCTCGGTCCGAAGGGCCGCAACGTCATCCTCGACAAGTCGTTCGGCGCCCCGCGCATCACCAAGGACGGCGTCACCGTCGCCAAGGAGATCGAGCTCGAGGACAAGTTCGAGAACATGGGCGCGCAGATGGTGCGCGAAGTGGCCTCGAAGACCAACGACACCGCCGGCGACGGCACCACGACGGCGACCGTGCTGGCCCAGGCGATCGTCAAGGAAGGCGCCAAGGCAGTGGCCGCCGGCATGAACCCGATGGACCTCAAGCGCGGCGTCGACCTCGCGGTCGCCGAAGCGGTCAAGGACATCGCCAAGCGCTCCAAGAAGATCAAAGACTCCGCCGAAGTCGCGCAGGTCGGCACGATTTCGTCGAACGGCGACAAGGCGATCGGCAAGATGATCGCCGACGCGATGCAGAAGGTCGGCAACGAGGGCGTCATCACGGTCGAGGAGGCCAAGAGCCTCGAGACCGAACTCGACGTCGT
>Ga0182014_10005408_pt1 | contig 14184 bp, 10 predicted proteins | sample 612S2DmetaG_FD_120489 | JGI IMG/M metagenome (GOLD analysis project Ga0182014, IMG submission 120489) | Permafrost microbial communities from Stordalen Mire, Sweden - 612S2D metaG | ecosystem: Environmental > Terrestrial > Soil > Wetlands > Permafrost | place: Sweden: Stordalen | collected... | reverse complement strand
TTTTCGGGCAAATCGAGTCCGGCAGCCCGCGCCTCGCTCGCGCGCCGAATCGCCTGCTTCTCGGCATCAGTCCAATTCCTGCTCCCGATATCTTCGGTATTCATCTTTGTCAGCCCGCCGCGCGCTGACGATGCGGATAACCTCTTCACGATCATCCTCCTCCCCCGTGGTCCCCGGCGACAGGTCTTTGTCGCTGGGGTGTCGGTATACATGAACTACGAGCAGAACGTCTCCGGCCCCCGGCTCAACTGAGACGGCGCCAATCGCGTGCCACCGCTGCTCGCCGGTCTCATCCACGCGGTCCAGACCAATGAGCCGCTGCTCGTCCTCAAAGACCAGCGCCGCCAACTCGAATGAGATTCCTCCGTGCTTGCGCCGATTCTGCCGGTTCTTTCGTTCATCCCATTCGTAGCGCATGTCGTATATACATATCATAACACAAATGAGAGGTCGCACTATCTTGGACGACGGCAGCTCTTTGCAGAGAATTACCCTCCAGCGGAGCCAGCCTTGGAAACCTGCTCCGGTACACTGGAATGTTCGCTATTTTATTGTTCTTGCCCGCAGGAGGGCGCCTATGGCATCGATCATAATTCCAGCAGTTCCGTCGGAGTCGCGGCCGGGGCGGTTTGGCGTGTATGGCGGGCGGTATGTACCGGAGACGCTGATGGCGGCCCTCGTGGAGCTGGAGCGCGAGTACAACATTGCCAAGAATGACGCGGCCTTCCAGGCGGAGCTGGCCGATCTGCTCAAGAATTATGCCGGGCGGCCCACGCCGCTCTACCTGTGCAAGCGGCTGACGGAGCAACTGGGCGGGGCGAAGATCTACCTGAAGCGCGAAGACCTGCTGCACACCGGGGCGCACAAGATCAACAACGCGCTGGGACAGGGGCTGCTGGCCAGGCGGATGGGCAAGAAGCGCGTGATTGCCGAGACCGGCGCGGGGCAGCACGGCGTCGCTACGGCGACGGTATGCGCCCTGCTGGGTCTCGAATGCGTGGTCTACATGGGCGATGTGGACATGGCGCGGCAGGAGTTGAACGTGCTGCGTATGAGGCTGCTGGGGGCCGAGGTGCGCGGGGTCTCGTCGGGATCGAAGACGTTGAAGGACGCCATCAGTGAGGCCATGCGCGACTGGGTGACGAACGTCCGCACCACCTATTATCTGCTTGGCAGTGCGCTGGGAGCGCATCCTTACCCGACCATGGTGCGCGACTTTCAACGCGTCATCAGCCGCGAGATCAAAGAACAGATCCTTGAAAAAGAAGGAAGGCTGCCCCACGCAGTGGTCGCGTGCGTGGGCGGAGGATCGAATGCGATCGGGGCGTTCTACGAGTTCATTCCCGACCGGCAGGTGAGGCTGATCGGCGTGGAGGCGGGCGGATGCGGGACGGAGCTGGGCCAGCACGCGGCGCGCTTCAGGGGCGGGGAGCCAGGGGTTTTGCAGGGCACGTATTCTTACGTTTTGCAGGATGAGAACGGGCAGATCGCGCTGACGCATTCGGTTTCGGCGGGGCTCGACTATGCCTCGATCGGGCCGGAGCACGCGGCGCTGCACGACTCGGGGCGCGCGGAGTACGTTTCGCAGGACGATGCGGCGGCGCTGGATGCGGTGGTAAGGCTGGCGCGGACGGAGGGGATATTGCCGGCGCTCGAGAGTGCGCACGCCGTGGCCGAGGCGTTGCGGCTTGCTCCCACGCTCGCGGCCCGTGACATACTGGTGGTGAACCTCTCGGGACGCGGTGACAAGGATATGGGGATACTGGCGCGGGAGTTGAAGCTGTAGGGTGTTTCGGGGATTTCCCAGGTCTCAAAATCGAGACCTGGGGCACCCAGTTTTGTGGGTATGTCGAGACGGGATGGTTGGGGTTCGAGGTATCCCACCCTAGCCGCAAAAACTAAGACGCGGCGAGGGTGGGGCACCCATTTTTGTTGATAAGGTCAGCAAGGTAGCGAGTTAGCGATCCTTCAATGGCGATACGATTTGAGCACAAACCCGGACTGGTCGTTTATTTGACGGCTGGCGATCCAAGCCTCGATGCCACGCGGGCTATTGCCATCGCGGCCATCGACGCGGGCGCGGATGTGATCGAGTTGGGCGTGCCATTCAGCGATCCGCTGGCCGACGGGCCGGTGATTCAGAGAGCGATGGAGCGGGCGCTGGCTCGTGGAACGCGGCTGAAGGACGTAGTGGCGCTGGCAGCGGAGATTCGCGCGGAGCGGCCTCGGGCGGGCCTAGTGATCTTCAGCTATCTGAATCCGATTTTGCGTTATGGGCTGCACCAGTTTGCCGACGATGCAGCGGCGGCAGGGGTGGATGGCGTGCTGGTGACCGACCTGATTGTCGAAGAAGCGGGCGAGTATCTGGCCGAGATGGGGCGCGCCGGGCTCGAGCCGATCTTTCTGGCTGCGCCTACGAGTCCCGACGCGCGGCTTGAGGCCATCGCCACGCATTCCAAGGGTTTTGTTTACGCCATCTCACGGGTGGGCATCACTGGCAAGCAGCAGAGCATGACCGCCGACGCGGCGGCACTGGTAGAGCGCATCCGGCGATGGACCCAGCTGCCGATAGCCGTGGGGTTCGGCATCTCGACAAGCGAACACGTCGCCCAGGTGGCGGAGTTCGCGGATGCGGCGGTGATCGGCAGCGCGATTGTGGAGCTGATTGAAAAGTCGGCTTCCGGGACCGGGGCCCCCGCGGACAGGTCTTCGTCCGTGGGGTGGGAGACGGAATCCGGCGCAGTGGCTCGATTTATCAAGGGCCTGCGCCTGCGTGAGGCGGCGCCGGCCCGATAACGAACGCTCAGCTTTTAGCTACTAGCTTCTAGCTGTTAGCTTCTAGCTTGTCCTGGGCAGATTTGTCCGGCACGGCTGACGGCAAGACAACGAGGCTAGAAGCTGGGAGCTGAAAGCTAGAAGCTTGGTTTTCAACACGAGGATGGAATGACGCTTGAAGAGTTGCGGGATCAAATAGATGTTCTGGACCGGAAGTTGGTGGAGCTGCTCAGCGAACGGGCACGCGCCGCGAAGCAGATCGGTCATTTGAAGGTTGCCACTTCGCTGCCGGTCTACGAGCCGGCGCGCGAAAAGGTGATCTACGCCAATGTGCGCGCGGCCAACAAGGGTCCGCTGCCGGACATTGAACTGACGCATATCTACGAGCGCATCATCGACGTGATGCGGGCCCTGCAAAGGGACGAGTTGGCATCGGAGAGGAACGCCCTTGCGCATGCGCAGGGCCAAGGCACTGGCGCAGCGACCGAGACGGACGCGCCCGAGATAGGGAAGAAGCAATGATTGTAGCCATGCAGGAGCGAGCCAGCGAGGAGCAGATCGACGCCGTCATCGAGGCGATGGCGGAAGCGGGCGTCGATGTTCATCGCACAACAGGAGCGTCGCAGACGATTCTGGCGGCTGTGGGATCGACCGCCAGACTGGACCTGAGCAAGTTTGAAGTGTTACCGGGCGTGCTTCACGTTCACCGCATCAGCGCGCCTTACAAGCTGGCCGGGCGGGCCTTTCGTCCGGAAGGCACGGTGGTGGAGTTTGCCAACGGAGCGAAGATCGGCGGCGAGCAGGTAGCCGTGATTGCCGGTCCGTGCGCCATCGAAAACCGCGGCCAGATATTTGCCATCGCCGAGTGCGTTAAGGCGGCGGGAGGCGAGTTCCTGCGCGGAGGCGCCTTCAAGCCGCGCAGTTCGCCCTACGCCTTTCAGGGGCTGGGAATTCCGGGGTTGAAACTGATGTACGAAGCCGCCCAGGCCAACGGCCTGGCCACGGTGAGCGAGGTGATGGAGATCTCGCAGATCGAGCCCATGCTGCCTTACACCGACTGCTTCCAGGTGGGGGCGCGCAACATGCAGAACTTCAACCTGCTGCGCGAGCTGGGCCAGGCGCGCAAGCCTGTGCTGCTGAAGCGCGGCATCGCGGCCACTATCGAGGAACTGCTGCTCTCAAGCGAGTACATCATGGCGGGCGGAAACTACGAAGTGATCCTCTGCGAGCGCGGCATCCGCACCTATGAGACCTCGACGCGCAACACGATGGATATTTCGGCAATTCCGGTGGTGCATAAGTTGTCACACCTGCCCATCGTGGGCGACCCCTCGCACGGCACAGGCCGGCGCGACATGGTTCCCGCTATGGCCAAGGCATCTGTGGCCGCAGGCGCCGATGCGCTTCTCATCGAGATTCACCCCAACGCAGACAAGGCTGCCTCCGACGCGGCGCAGACCATGTATCTGGATCAATTCGTGAAACTGGTGGGCGAGCTGAGGGTGATTGCCACGGCGGTGGGGCGGACGCTGTAAGAGTGGTTTGTTTGTGAATCGATGATACTGCAAGAAGCGGGGTTATTGTGTTATTCCTTACTTCTGATCAACACAAGGATGTCCTGCGACGTTTAGTTGACCTTGGTGGTCGAGCGGCTAGTGGCGTCCCTATTGATCAGGCTGGTTTTGAGTACACCTCTCTCATGGTTTGCTTTCTCCTCCAGAACTTATCGGCCGCTGAAACGTTGTTGAGGATTTCTGGTTCATTCGGCAGCGAATGGTACCCCGTCCCAGTGGGATATACGATAGCTCGCACGATGTTTGAGGTTGATGTGACTGCCCACTACATCACGAATGCGCCCGCGGAGCGTGTTTCCCAGTACATCCACTTCGGTGCGATACTGAACAAACATGAGATGGATGCCTGTAAGAAGCATCGCAACAGTAAAGATCTCCATTGGCGTGAGAGCATGGACAATGAATGGCAGCATCACTGGGCGAAACGGGAAAGTGAAGTCGTTCTAAAATTCAATGCAGTTATTTCACAATTCACACGGACCGACAAGAAGGGAAGAACTTCCGAATTTCATAACTGGTCAGGAAAAACAATTCGCCAGATGGCGTCCGAAGTCGATCATGAAGAAGCCTACGACATCTTCTATTCAGAACTTTCCTCGTTCACTCATGCCGATGTGCATCTTGCAGATCGTTACCTTAAGCTTCGTCCTGACGGCCCTGTTTGGTCGCAAAGAGCAAGCGACTATGATGTTGGGAACGTGTTTAGGCATGCTGCCTCATTTCTTACCTGTTATTTGGAACTTTTCGGCGGGCAATTCAAAACGTGGACCGAGGCAGAGGTTACCGATTGCTGGAAAGACCGCTCGATCAGAGCATGATTGTGGCAGAACATGAGAAACCGGGCATGATCGAGCGCATTTCCATCCTGGGCACGGGCCTGCTGGGCGCATCAGTGGGCTTGGCGTTGCGCGCGGCGGGCTTTCGCGGCTCCATCGTGGGCTGGAACCGCGGCGCGGCGGGGGCGCAGACTGCGCTTGCCGCAGGCGCCATCGACTCGATTGCTGTGGACCCCCTGCAAGCGGCCCGCGAGAGCCAGGTTGTGGTGCTGGCCATGCCCATCTACGCCACTCTCGACTACATGGAGAAGCTGGCGGGCGTGCTTGACTCCGATCATCTGGTGACCGACGTGGGCAGCACCAAGGGGCAGATCTGTCTGGCCGCCGGCCGCCTCTTCAACCGGCCGGATCGCGCCGCGTTCCTGCCCGGCCATCCCATGGCGGGCAAGGAGCGGGGCGGCGCGGAGCTGGCAGACGCCGAACTTTTTCGCGGCGCGGTGTGGCTGATCGCCGACGATCCGGAGTGCCGGCGCTCAGCGCACTCGGCTGCACTGGTAAAGGGCTGGCGGGAGTGGGTGGCGGCGATGGGTTCAAAGGTCATCGACATGGACCCCGTGCGCCACGATGAGCTGGTGGCCTGGGTCAGCCACCTTCCTCAGTTTGTGGCCACGGCGCTGAGCGCGCTTTTGCAGGACGAGGTGGGCGACGCACCGGAGTTGAAAGACGTAGGCGGCCGCGCGCTACGCGAGATGACCCGCCTGGGCGCCAGCCCCTACTCGATGTGGCGCGACATTGCCTATACCAATACCGAGGCGATTCAGGCCTCGCTCCATGCGCTGGAGCAGAGACTGGCCGATCTGCGCGAAAATCTGCGCACGCCGGGGCTGCGGGAGGAGTTTGAACTGGCGAACCGGTTCAGGCGTCCCGAACCGCCCGCGCGGTAAGGTCGTTCGCAAGGTTGGATGAGCCAAATGCTGCCCTTGGACGAGTTGAACAGCAGCGGGTAACCCAAATTCCGATTCCGAAACCTGGGTCGAGGCGCTTCCGGCTAGTCATTGCTTCGCACTCAGACAAGTACCTTCAAACCATGCTTTTCTACAATGTCCAATAATTTGAGCGCCATGCCGCTGGGCTTCTTCGCGCCTGACTCCCATTTCTCCACGGTCGATTCACTCGTATTAAGGTAGCGCGCAAATACCGGCTGGCTCACATGCTGGGCCTCGCGAATCCGCTTGATGCGCTTTGGCTCCATAAGAAGTGGAGAGGATAGGCAGGAAGAGTCAAACTCCCGCATCGTCGCCTGGTCGATCGTCCCGGCTCGATACATTCCGCTCACGCTGCTATGGATTGCTTCAAAAGCATCACTCTTGTACTTACGATTCGTTGTCATGACAAATCTCCACCAGTTCCTCCAATTTCGTTTCCTTTGCGATCTCGGCATCTGTCTTGCGGGCATACAAAGCCGCCAACCCACGAAAATTCAACAACTCATCGTCCGAAATGTTGGCCCGATCCTTTTTGGCAAATAGATAGGCATATATCCAATACCTGCCGCCCCTGGCAACCACGATAGACCGGTACAGGTTTCTACCCAATCGTTTCTTGTAGACCCCGCCGCCGAGATCATCGGCCTGGCCTAGCATTACCTGCCGGATGGCGAAACAAAGCTCGGCATCCACGATATGCGCCTTTCGCACTGCTTTGGAGAACCAGGCTGTCTTGAAAACCCGCTCCGACCCGCCAGCCCGATCCTTCATCCTCGAAGTGTAGCACCTGGTGCTATTAAGCGCCAGCATCATTTCTTTCCGGCGGCCTGCCCAATTATCTCTGGCGCGCTGGCAACCTACGCCCTTCCGAACCCATTTAATTCGCTCACTCCCGCCTTTTTCCCAGACCGTGAAACCAAAATCCCCCCATTCCCGCCAAATTCGCTTATGCTGTTAACAATCCTTTCTTGCTTCGGCAGGCCACGCAGACAACCATGACGAGTCCAGTCGCTTTGGCGGTTGACGATCTTCGGGAGCAGTATACGCGGGAGATGGCGCTTGTCCGCCAAACCTGTGAGCGCACCGGCGACGGCACGGCTGCCATCCGGCGCCGCTCGGCCGTGGTGGACCGCATCCTGATTGAGATGTGGCGTCGCGTCTTCGCGGGGCAGACCACGCAGAATGTCTCGCTACTTGCCCTGGGCGGCTACGGGCGCAAAGATCTCTTCCCTTTCTCCGACATCGATGTGCTCTTTGCCTTTGCCGACGAGAAGACCGAAATCCAGTGCAAAGACTCGGTTCGCGCCATCATCCAGGGAATGTGGGACATCGGGTTGCGCGCCAGTCCCTGCTCCCGGACCGTCAAGGAAGCGGGCCGCTTCGACCCCGACAACCTCGAGTTCACCCTCGCCACTCTCGATCGCCGCTTCTTAGCCGGCCAGTTTCCCCTCTACCAGCAACTGCACCAAACCGTACTTCCCGGCCTGGTGCTGAGCGAGTGGAACACCATTGCCCAAAAGCTGGGCGAGATTGCCCGCGCACGCCACGCCAAGTTCGGCAATACCATCTTCCACCTCGAACCCAACGTCAAGGACTGTCCCGGCGGGCTGCGCGATTATCACCTGGCGGTCTGGTTCGCCCTTCTCTTTCACCTGAAGGAGACCAAGGAGTGGCCCCGCCAGCGCGGCGGCGTCTTCCAGAGCGCGCGGGGCGACGCCGAGGCCGCCTTCGACTTCCTTGCCGCCTCCCGATGTTTTCTCCACTTCCGCCACGGCCGCGATGACAATATTCTGGATTGGCAGTCGCAGGACGATGCTGCGGCCAACTCGATAGGCCTTGAAACGCGCGGGACCGCCGATCCAGCCTACTGGATGCGGACCTATTATCGCCACGCGCGCGTTATCTATCGCCGCGCCGTGCTTCTGATGGAGCACCTGCCCGCTCCAGTCAGCTTTTATCGCCAGTTCCGCCGCCGCCGCACCCCGATCGCGGGGACTGACTTCCTCCTCGACCAGGGGCGCATCGAGATCGCTCCCGGCGCGCAATTCACTGATACCAGCGCCATCCTGCGCATCTTCTCGCTGATGGCCACGCACGGCTACGCGCTCTCGCAGGCCGCCGAAGACCGCATTACCGATGCCCTACCCGCCCTGGCCATCCACATCCCAGAGGGGCCGTACCTATGGAACGCTCTGCGCGAGGTTCTACTCGGACCCCATGCGGCACATGCCTTGAGAACCATGCACGCTCTCGGCGTCCTCGAGATGCTCATCCCCGAGTTCCATGGCATCGACGCCCTGGTCATCCGCGACAGCTATCACCGCTACACCGTCGACGAGCACACCTTCCTCACCATCGACAACGTTCACGGCCTTCGCCAGCCCGCCCACGACTTCGAAAAGCGCCTCGCCCAGCTCTTGCCCGAGATCGATCGCCTCGACCTTTTTCTGCTCGCTCTGCTGCTTCACGACACAGGCAAGGCCCGGCGCACGGGAGAACACGCAGCCCAAAGCGTCGAACTGGCCGACGCCTTCCTCGCACGCCTCGACTTCGACAGCGAGGAGCGCGAGGCCATCCTCAACCTCATTCGCCTGCATCTCGAGATGTCGGCTGCCATGCGCCGCGACATCTTCGACATGGAGAACGTCCGCGGCTTCGCCGAGAAGATTGTCAGTCCCCAAATTCTCAAGATGCTCACCATCATGACCTTCGCCGACATCAAGGCCGTCAACCCCGAAGCCCTGACTCCCTGGAAGGCCGAGAACCTCTGGCAGTTCTACATGTCCACGGCGAACTTCATGGACCGCAGCGTCGACGAGGTCCGCTACCACGCCGCCATCGATCCCACTCTGCTCAACCGCCTCCGCTCCATGGTCCCCGCCGCCCAGCACGACGCGCTCAAGCAATTCCTCGAGGGCCTGCCCCAACGCTACTTGCAAACCCGCCTCCCAGAGCAGATCCGCCACCACTTCCAGATGGCCCTCAACCTCGACAAAGACACCGTCCAGCTCGATCTGCGTCCCAACCGCCAGCTCTTCGACCTCACCGTCATCACCCGCGACCGCTCGCGCCTCTTTGCAGACGTCGCCGGCGCGCTGGCCGCATGGGGCATGAACATCGTCAAGGCCGGCGCATTCTCCAACGAAGCCGGCGTCATCGTTGACAGCTTCCAGTTCACCGACGTCTTTCACACCCTCGAGTTGAACCCCACCGAGAAGGATCGCTTCCTGGCCAACCTCCACGACGTGGTGGCGCAGAAGGTCGAAGTGGCGCAGTTGCTCGCAGCTCGCAGCCACATGGGGAACCCCTCGAATATCAAGGTCGAGGTGGCTACGCGGCTGGAATTCGACTCCGTGTCCTCCACGCACTCCTCCATCCTCCAGGTCGTCGCCCAGGACGTACCCGGCCTGCTGCGCCAGATCGCGCTGACCCTCAGCAACCATCAGTGCAACATCACAGTGGCGCTCGTCGACACCGAAGGCGAAACCGCCATCGATGTCTTTTATCTCACTAGTCAGGGCGCCAAACTCACTGAGGAAGCCCAGCAGTCCCTCGCCAAAGACCTCACCGCCGCCCTCGATGGAATGCGCGCCCCCGCCGGCGTGTGAGCTCTCGCCGCCACATGATTCCACATTCTGATAAAATCCTTGCGGATTGTGTACCGCGCGCCTTCTGTTCTGAAATCTGTGCCGTGAACAGCGGTTCAATGCGCGACTGGGTGGCATCATGAGTACGTTCGTTTTTCGTTCTCCGCTCGTTTCTTCTTCTAATCTACTTTTGGCTTGCTCGTTGTTCATTGCAGTTTCCGCCAAGGCTCAGGATCTGCCGCGTTCTTACCTGCAACCGCGCATCGCGGCGGCAATTGACGAGTCGTCCCTGGTCACCCTCCGCGGCAACACGCACCCGCTCGCGCGCCTCAGGTACGACCAAGGGCCGGCCCCCGTCTCCATGGCGGCCGGTCGCCTGCTCCTCGTTCTTTCGCGTAGCACGCAGCAGGAGGCCGACCTCCAGACCTGGCTCGAATCCGTCCAGGATGTGAACTCGCCGAACTACCATAGTTTTCTGAGTCCCGAGGAATTTGGCAAACGCTTCGGTGTCGGCGATGCCGATCTTCAGTCGATACAGGCATGGCTAACGGGCCGCGGCTTTGCCGTGAACAAGGTTTCCAAGGGGCGCATGGCCATCGAGTTCTCCGGCTCGGTCGGCCAGCTTCAGAGTGCATTTCATACCTCGCTCCATAGCTACTTGGTCAACGGAGAGCAGCACTGGGCCAACGCTACCGATCCACAGATCCCCAGCGCCCTGGCTCCCGTCGTCGCAGGCTTCGCCTCTCTCAATAACTTCAAGCCCAGGGCGCAGTATGTTCAGGGACCGGGCGGCGTCTTCGATCCCCAAACGCAAACCATTCGTCCCGCTTACACCAATACGGATAGTTACGGCGACTACTACATCTACCTCGGCCCCGCGGACGCGGCCACCATCTACGACACGCCCACCACGCTCAACGCGAACTTCTCCGGCACGGCCTTGGACGGTACCGGCGTCACCATCGGAGTAGCCGGCGACTCCAACATCGACGTAACCCAGAACGCCAACTATCGTTCCACCTTCGGGCTGGCCCCAAACCCCGTCACGGTCGTGGTCGACGGCAACGACCCCGGCGAAAATCCCGACTCCATCGAGGCATATCTCGACACCCAGGTCTCTTCAGGCATAGCCCCCAACGCCAAGGTGATCCTTTACACCGCCGCCGACAGCTCCCTCCAGCAAGGGCTTTACTTCGCCATCCAGCGCGCCCTCGATGACAACCAGGCTGACATCCTGAACGTCAGCTTCGGCGAATGCGAATCGGCGCTGGGCGCCTCAGGCAATCAATACATCCAGAATCTGTGGGAACAGGCGGCAGCACAAGGAATATCAGTCGTGGTCTCGGCGGGCGACAGCGGCCCCGCCGGATGCGACAACCCAGATACCGAATTCCTGGCCTACCTGGGCTTGGCTGTGAATGGTCTCGCTTCCACGCCCGACAACATCGCTGTAGGCGGCACCGACTTCGACATTCTCTATAGCAACTTCCCATCGAGCTTTACCACTTACGTGAACACCACCAATACGCTGCCCAACCGTCGCAGCGCGCTCGGCTACATTCCCGAGGAGCCATGGAACGATTCCACCTATCCCAATTCCGATATTTCCGAGAACGTTTCTCTCAACCACAACTCCGCAAGCTGGAGCGGTGACGATATCATCGCCGGTGGCGGGGGCATCAGCAGTCTCTACACTGTTCCAAGCTGGCAGGCCAGCTTTGCCTCGGGAGGCAATCGCAGCCTTCCCGACGTTTCCCTGCTGGCGGGCAACGGATTCTACGGCGCTCTGTGGAGCATCTGTACCGACCAGGCCCCAGCCGGATATGCGGATTGCGCCGCTGGCTCCACAGGCAACAGCTTCTATCTCACTGGCATCGGTGGCACGTCGGCATCGGCGCCTGCCTTCGCCGGCATGTTAGCCCTGGTAAAACAGAAGGCCGGCATACGGCTCGGCCATGCAGGTTATGTGCTTTATGACCTCGCCAAGACCAGTTACTCCACCGTCTTCCACGACATCACCACCGGCGACAACTCGGTCAACTGCGAGATCATCAATGGCGGATGTAGCGAGGATACCGCCGGCTATTACTTCATGAACGGCTACAACGCAACCGTCGGATATGACATGGCCAGCGGTCTGGGCAGCGTGAATGCGAGCCAAATGGTGAGTAACTGGGCCAGCCCAGGCTTCAATGCCACCACCAGCTCCCTCCAGCTCAACGGTGCAACCGCCCCACTCAGCATCACCCACGGCCAGAGCGTTGCCGTAAACTCAAGCGTAACCAGCGCCTCCGGAACGCCTTCTGGCAATATCGCGCTGGTCGACAACCTCACTCCTGCGAACCTGCCAAACAGTGAAGGCATCGGGGATTTCACGCTGAGCAGTGGATCTGTCTCCGGTACGACCAACTCCCTTCCGGGCGGTACTTACCAGGTCTCAGCTCATTATGGCGGCAGCGGCACGTTTGCCCAGAGCGACTCCAATGCTATCTCCGTCACCGTCGGACCCGAAAGCAGCAACACCACAATCAAGGTCGTAGGGAACTACGATCCAGCGTCGGGCAAGGCCGCCACCACACCGTATTATGGCTTCAAATTCGTGATCGATGCGCAACCTTATGGCAACAGCGCGTCGGCAGCAAATCCGAATGGCGTTGCTACGGGCATCGTCACCTTCAAGAACGGCAGTACGACTTTGAGCACTGCGACTCTCGCCAGCAACGGCATCGCAGAAATGCAAACAACCTTGTTGCCAGGCGGCACCGACACTCTCACCGCGGCCTTTCCAGGAGATGCAAGTTTCCTGGCCAGCACGAGTTCGCCGTATCCATTCACAGTCGTCCCGGCAGCTACAACTCTCAGCGTTCCCTCGCTTCAACTGCCTGACTTCATAGTAGGCAACACCGAGATCCTGAGTGTCACCCTCTCCGCCGACAGCTTCGGCGTAGCGCCCACGGGCACGGTGACATTCCAGAATGGTTCAACAACTCTGGGCGCCGCCCCCTTGGAAGGTACCGCCGCCACCGCCGGCGCCTCTGCCCGAGGGTCCGCTAGTTTTTCTACCGCGAGCTTACCAACAGGCGCGAATTCCGTCACCGCTGTCTACAGTGGCGACGGCAATTATGGCGGATCTACGTCGCCGCCGGTTTCAGTCCTAGTATTAAAGGTACAAACCTTGCTCACGATGACCGAGGCGCCCGCTACTCCTGTCAATCAACCACTGCAAGTAACTCTAACCCCCGATGCATTGGCTGGATTACCATTGCCGACCGGGACAGTGACGTTAAACGTGAATACCACGCAATTGCCCGCAGTTAGCCTAGTGAATGGGACAGCCACCGTGACTGTCCCACCAAACACATCGCAGGTTGGGTATGTTGGCCTCACCGGGAATTACAGCGGCGATGCAGACTATACGGCAACTTCTAGCTCTGGATATACCACCATGACTGGTTCGGGCACGATTCTGCCCATGGTATCTGTGGCATCAGCTAAGACCGGAACCTATCCGATTCCTGTCACTGTTACTGTGAGCGGTCCAAGTGGGGATCCGATTCCGACCGGTCCGGTGACGCTCTCAACGACCTATTCAATGAATTCGCTGACATTAACTAACGGCTCGGCGACCTTTTTGTACGCAAGTGGAGCCTTGTCGATCGGTCCGAATTCCATCACCGCCAGTTATCTGGGCGATTCGAATTACACCAGCGGGACCGGCCAAGGTACCGTGACCGTTCTCGGAGCACCATCAATCACCCTTTCACCCTATTACGCTACTGGCGTCGTCGATCAGCCACTTAGCATGACCGTCACCGTCAGCGGCTACCTCAGCTTGCCGTCGCCAACCGGCACAATCTCACTTACAGCTGGGAGCTACACCTCAGAACCAGTCCAGTTGACCGGAGCACCTTTAAACTTCACCATTCCCGCCAACTCGCTTCCAGTCGGACTTGACACCATCGCTGTTTCCTACAGCGGAGACGCAAACTACCTGCCATTCATCGACGACGATCCTTTCATCTCCATGACTGCTGCCCCAGCGCCCGGCCTCACCATCTCCGGCACAGGGGTGTCTGTCAACACCGGCGCAACCACTGGAAACACCTCAACCATCACAGTGACGCCCAGCGGCGGCTTCACTGGTAACGTTGTGATGACGGCTGCAATCACCTCCAGCCCCGCCGGCGCTCAGTATCTGCCGACATTGAGCTTCGGCTCGACCAACCCAGTCGTCATTTCAGGCGCAAACGCCGGGTCGGCTACCCTCACCATCTCCACCACGGCGGCTACCAGCGCGGCGTTTGTCCGTCCCAAGCGCCCCGGAGTTCCCTGGTACGCGATGGGCGGCGCAACGCTGGCCTGTCTGCTGCTCTTCGGCATCCCGGCGCGTCGTCGTAGCTGGCGAAAAATGCTCGGAATGCTTGCGTTGCTCGCGGCTCTCAGCAGTGGTGTCTTTGCTTGTGGCGGCGGCGGAGGCGGCGGCGGC
>Ga0182014_10005406_pt1 | contig 14187 bp, 13 predicted proteins | sample 612S2DmetaG_FD_120489 | JGI IMG/M metagenome (GOLD analysis project Ga0182014, IMG submission 120489) | Permafrost microbial communities from Stordalen Mire, Sweden - 612S2D metaG | ecosystem: Environmental > Terrestrial > Soil > Wetlands > Permafrost | place: Sweden: Stordalen | collected... | reverse complement strand
ATTGCCGTCGACCTATCCCGCCAAGCGCGGGCACCGGTGCGCCTCGTTCTCGATCGCGCCGAGGAACAGATGGACTCGGGCAACCGACCGGGCACGTGGCACCGCTTGCGCGTCGGCGCGCGCCGCGACGGATCGCTGACGGCGATTTCTCTCTTGAGTTATGGCACTGCCGGTATCACGGTGGGAGCCGGGCTCGGCAACAATGCGCAAGCGCTGTACACCTGCCCCAATGTCGAAAGCTCGCAGTATGACGTGTTCATCAATGCGGGACCGGGCTGTGCCATGCGCGGGCCGGGCAACACGCCGGGCGCCTGGGGGCTCGAGCAAACGATCGATGAGTTGGCGGAGCGGCTCGCCATCGACCCGCTGGTTCTGCGCGACCGGATCGATGTTAGCCCGACGCGGCGGGAGGAGCGGCGCATCGGCGCCGAGCGGATCGGCTGGCAAGGGCGCCGCCCGCCTGCCGCCGATACGGGGCCCGTGAAGCGCGGGCTTGGCATGGCACAGTCCCTATGGAGCGCCAATGTGCAGATCAACTCCGCCTGCGAAGTTCGCGTGATGCGTGACGGTTCGGTGGAGGTGCTCTCGAGCGTGCAGGATATCGGCACGGGAATCACCACCGTGCTCGCCCAGGTGGTCGCCGAAGTGCTCGGACTTCGCCCCGAAGCGATCACTGTGCGCATCGGTGATACGGAGTTTCCGGCCGGGCCGCCCTCTCACGGCAGTCGCACGACCGCCTCGATCACCCCACCGGCCCGCACCGCCGCATGGCGGATTCTGCAGACGCTGTTGCGCGGGGCGGCGGAAGCCTTGAAGGTGAGCCCCGCCGATCTGATCGCGCGCGACGGGCGGATCGTGGTTCGCGAGGAGCCGAGCCGCGGCCTGCGCTTCGAGGAAGCGGCGGCGCTGCTGCGCACGGACCGCATCAGCGAGGTCGCATCGCGCAGCGACGATTACGCGGGGTTCCGCCGGCGGATTGGCGATGCCGCGGTGGCGCTCGAGGATCTGGGCGGGGTCCAGTTTGCCGCGGTGGCCGTCGATACGGAGACGGGCATCATTCGGGTCGAGCGGGTCGTGGCGGTCCACGATTGCGGCCGACCAATGAATCCTCGGCAAATCGAAAGTCAGGTACAGGGAGGCGTGCTCATGGGCATCTCGTACGCCTTGTTCGAGAACCGCATTCTCGATCAGCACACGGGCCGCATGGTCAACGCGAATCTCGAACAATACAAGCTCCTGGGCCCGCGCGAGACGCCGGTGATCGATGTCGTGACGCTCGAGAACTACCAGGGGCAGAGCGCGACCGATGCCTACGGCATCGCTGAGCCCGCCAATATCGCCACCGCCCCGGCCATCGGCAATGCCGTCTACAACGCTATCGGCGTTCGCCTGCGCAGCTTGCCGATGACCCCGGCGGCGGTCCTCGCTGCGCTCGGCAAGATTCCCTCGAGGAGCTGATGTCCATGAACCGCTTTTCCTGGGGGACCCCAAGATCCGTTTCGGAAGCGGCGGCGGCGGCATCGAGTACCGTCGCCGACGCCATGAGCGGATCGTCCGCTGCCGCGGCCGGCAATATATCCGTCGTGAAGGCGGGCGGCATCGATTTGCTCGATCTCATGAAGGAGGATCTGCTGGCGGCGGGAATGCTGATCAACTTGCACGAGATCCCCGGGCTCGACGCCATCGCCGAGGAGCCGGATGGGAGCCTTCGCGTGGGACCGATGGTGACTCTCGCCCACCTCGCCGAGCATCCCATGGTGCGGCGGCGCTACTCGGCGTTGTTCGATGCGGTGCACAGCTCCGCCAGCCCGCAGATCCGCAACGTCGCAACCCTCGGGGGCAATCTGCTGCAGCGGCCGCGCTGTTGGTATTTCCGGGCCGTGGAACATCACTGCTTGAGGAAGGGTGGAGATCACTGCTTCGCACTCGTGGGTGAGAACCAATATCATGCGATCTTCGGCAATGGCTATTGCGCGATCGTCCATCCCTCGACGGCGGCCACCGCACTGGTCGCGTTGGGTGCGAGGATCGAGCTTACAAATGCTCAGGGCGCCGTGCGGGGAGTCTTGCTGGAAGAGTTTTTCGTGCCGCCCGAACGGGACATCGAGCGCGAAAACGACTTGAGGGCGCACGAGATCCTCACGGCGATCCTCCTCCCGCGGATAAAGACGGGCGTGCGCATGGCGCATCTGAAACAGGGGGAAAAGGATTCCTTCGACTGGCCGCTTGCCGATGTCGCGGTGGTTCTCGACCTCGACTCCACAGGGCGCTGCGAGCACGCGGCCATCGTTCTCGGTGCGGCGGCGCCGGTGCCTTACCGCGCGAAGGGCGCCGAGGCCGCGCTGGTTGGAAAACGCCTGGAGCGAGATGTGGCCGAACAGGCCGCCAACGCGGCTGTGAAGGATGCCACGCCGCTGTCTAAGAATGCCTACAAAGTACCGCTGTTCGCAACCCTGGTGCGGCGCGCGATTCTCAAAGCTATCGGCAAGGCGTGAGACCCAAGACCGATTTTCAGGAGCGGCGCGCGAAGATGGTCGAGCGCCATGCAGCACTTCGCGGCGTGCGATCGCGTCGTTCTCGCGGCGATGCGCAGCCGTGGCGGGCTCATGTAACGATTCCCTCCTCGGAATGAGTCGCACGGCCGGCGCCGTGTGTGAAAGCCCAGTCCACGCAGCGGCTGATTAATCCACCGCCGAGACTGGCGCCGGTGACGCCGTCGAGCGTGTACTCGGTGCCGTTCACGATGGCATGCGCGGCTTGCTGACCGCTGCGGATCGCCGGTCCAATCCCTTCGCACAGGTCGCGCGTGGCGAGGCCGGCAGAATCGCCGGCCAGGAATGCATTGTCGATGCGCATGGGCTCGCCGAAGTCGCGGACATAATAGCTGTAGCCGGCGGGATCATCGGGCACGTTGATCCCGAATTGGTGCTGCAACTTGCCAGCCAGGTGCGACCAGTGTAGCCGGATGTTCTCGCTGCGCTGTTTGAGTCTCATCGCCATGCCGCCCACGCCGACGTTCAGCCAGCCGGAGGCCTTCGGGACATACCAACTGTAGCCCGGCAGACCGTGTTCGAAGAACCATAGGTGGCAATCCGCGTCGCGCCAGTCGCAGGCAAACTCGAGTTCGAGTGTGACCGTCTGGAGTGCCCGGGTTCGCGATAGCGCCCCGCCGAACAGGGACCGGCGCACCGGGCAGGACGTGCCTCCGGCACCGATGAGATGGCGACAGCGGAATATGCCATCGATCTCGTAATACCCGCTCTCGGCTCGAATGTCTCTGACGGCATGCTGAACACACTCGGCGCCCGAACGGTCGAGCAGCCAGGCGTCGAATTCGAAGCGGCGGATGGAGTGCTGGACGCACGGCACTCCGAGGCGCAGTCCTTTGACGTGAAAATGAAGGCGCCTGAAACTGAGCAAGCCATGCGGGTAGGCGCTCTCCTCAAGCCGTAAATCGGCCATCACCTGGGGCGTAATCCAGCCGGCGCATAGTTTATGCCTGGGAAAGCGCTCCTTGTCGAGCACCAGGACGTCCGCGCCGGCCGTCTTCAACCGCTCGGCGGCGGCGGCCCCGGCCGGCCCGCCGCCGACCACTATGACGTCGACATGTCGCACGGGAATGCCATTTATCGGGGATACATGTATTCGCGGGTGAGCGGGAGGTCGTGGTTGTCGTAGGGGGTCACCAACACCTGGAACAGCTGCAGGGTGCCCGTGTCGAACGCCGCGATCGACCCCGCCAGATACAAACGCCACATGCGCACGAAGCGCTCGTCGAACATCGCCCGTACCTGGGCGGTGTTGGCGTCGTAGCGCTCCAGCCAGTGTCGCAGCGTCTGCGCATAATGCAGTCGAAGGTTCTCCACGTCGAGTACCGATAAACCGGAGGGCTCGAAGATCTGCATCATTTCCCCAAGGGAGGGTGCGTAGGCGCCCGGGAAGATTCGCCGCTCGATCCATGGATGCAGGCTTCCCGGCTGGTTGCGGCCGATGGAATGAATCAACGCACGGCCGTTCCTCGTCAACGCGCCTCGTATCACACGGCCCAGTGCCGGATAATGCTCCCGGCCGACGTGTTCGAGCATCCCGACCGACGCGAAGGCGTCGTAGGAGCCGCTGATGTTGCGGTAGTCGTCTTCGACGAACTCCACCCGGTGTTCGAGTCCCTGCTCCCGGGCCCGCCGGCGCGCAAATTCCAGCTGTTCCCGGGAAATGTTGAACGCCCGCACCTTGGCGCCGTAGCGGGCCGCCATGTGCAACGCGAGGCTGCCCCAGCCGCATCCCGCTTCCACCACTGAATCCGCGGCGCCGAGCCGCAGCTTGCGGCATACATGATCCATCTTCGCGGTCTGGGCATCTTCGAGGGTCGATGCAGCGCTTGGATAGTAGGCGCAGGTGTATGCCATGCTTTCCCCAAGCCACAGCGCATAGAACTCATTGCCGAGATCATAGTGCTGATGGATATTCTCGCGCGATCCAGTCAGGGTGTTGCGGCTTGGGGGGCGGCACCAGCCGGCGATGCGGCTCGAGATCGGCTCGCGCGCGTCCGGGGCGAAGATTTTGAACAAGGCCACCATGCACTTCACCAGGTCGCCATCGACCTCGATTTGCCCGTCGGCGAAGGCGTCGCCAAAGCGAATCTGCGCATCGTAGAGCAAGCCGAACAGTGTGCGGCGATCCTTGATGCGCAGGTGTTCGAGGGGCTCAGTTGACGCCGGCGCCACTTTTTCGCCGGACCAAAGGAGACGGAACTCGATCGGCGGGTCACCCAAGACACGCAGCAGACGGCGCAGCAACCGTGCTTCGAGCGAATCCCCGGTACGCGGCCGTGCATCGGACCCTACATTAGCGTTCATTTTTTCTCCAACTTTTATCTTTATAGCTTAACCCGACTGCTCGTTCATGCATTTAGGTATAAATACTTACGGGCTGCTGAGCGCATACATGCTCCGTTGATCCTGGACCACGAGGCCGCGCAGACCAAAAATGACGCCGTAGGGCACCCGTGGATCGATGTGGCTGGTCATACATCGATGATAGGCGATCATCGAGGCGCCGCAACAGGGGGATTCGACGTCGCGGGCAGGGCGCGTGCCCAAATACGCAAGGTGGCGCTGGAAGACATCAACGGGGTATTTACCGACCTAAAAAGCGGGTGCGTGGACGGGCAGCTACTGTGCGCAACGTCCCGCGGGCTGCCATGCAAACCGTGTAGCATCCCGACGCGCGGCATCCGCCGCTCAGGGTGGTGGTGCAATGGTGGCAAGATTTGAAATCGTGGGTTCGAGGACGGACAAGGCGAACTTGCTCGTCGATATGTCGTACCGCGACACGCCCCGGGAGGCGAAGGCGCTCAGCGCGCTGCTCGGTGAAATCCGCGAGGAAACCGGCGTCAAGCACGCGGTACTTGGCACCGATGATTCTCAGCGCTACGCGTTCGCCAAGATCCTATCCCGCATGCTGCAGTTCGCGGACGAAGGCAATTTTGCCAGGGGACTGCCGGAAAAGGACCGCCAGAAGAAGTTGCGTGTGTTGGCGGCCTCCGTCGATGCACAGATGACCAGCTTGGTGCAGGAACATCGGCACCGGCGCGTCATGACGGTGAGCTTCAGTCGCCCGGACGATCAGGCGGCGCTGTTGAAGGCGCTCACGAAGATCCTGCACAAGGCGGGTTGAGCCGCCGTTTCCGCGGCAACGTCGCGAGCAGTCCGGGTCCGGGGAGCCGGTTCGTCGTGACGCTGCCGACGGCGGCGGCGCAAGATCCGACGCGCGGCAGTCGAACTCCGACCCGGCTGAACGGGGTCGGGGGAACCCCGCAAGCCGTCCCTGACGCGAGGCTCATTTCGTACTCTGTACGGTACCAAACAGACCGGACGGCTGTGACGTGTTCCGATGAGCTCTGGAAAGCACACTCAGCGGAATGCGCAGGGATTGGCATACGACCATGAATCCATACTCGAACGACCCAGGCGCCAGCGCCCGACTCACGCGGGGGCCGGCGCGATGTTGATCTCCTTCACCGTCGCCAACTTCCGATCGATCAAGGACCCTCAAACTTTCAGTTTCGTGGCCTCGAGCGACCGCTCCCATTCGTCGACGCATTGTCTGCAGACGGGAAACAAGGCGGTGCCGCGATTATCGAAGGCCGCGGTGATATTCGGCGCCAACGGGAGCGGAAAATCTAATTTTCTCTGCGCGTTGTGCGTGATGCGCGACATGGTTTTGCACTCCAACCGGTGGCTGGACGGCGAGCTTGCGGATCGCTATCAGCCATTCCTGTTCCCGCAGGGTGAGGCGGTCCCAACGGAATTTTCGATCGATGTGCTGATCGGCCAAACCCGGCATCAGTATTCGTTTTCGTTCAACGGCACTCGCATCTGTTCGGAGCGGCTGCTGGTGTGGTCCACGGCGAAAGCCCAGCGCTGGTTCGAGCGCTGCTTCGATGAGTCGAGCAACATGCACGCGTGGGCGCCGTTTTCGCCGCACTTCAAGAGTCCGGTCGGCGGGACGCGGCGGCCCGACCTGCGGCGGGCGCTGTTTCTGGGCATCGCCGCCCAGGACTGTGCGCAACTTCGTCCGCTCATGGACTGGTTCGCACACGGCATCAGGTCCCTCGGCGCCGACGAGCCGGTGGAGCGCAGCGCGCTCATCGAGGTCGTGCGACATGCGGCCTCGAAGCGCAGGCTACTGGATTTCCTGCAGGGAGGCGGAGTCCGCGTGAGCGATGTCCGGATCTCCCGTCTGCCGTTTCCGCGCGTCGAATTCGAGCATGAATCGACCAATCGCCCGCTGGGGTGGATTCGCTTGGACGATGAGTCATCGGGCACGCAGCGCTTGGTGGGATTGTTCGCGCCGCTGTCGGCCGCCATCGAGTACGGCCATCTCCTGCTCGCGGACGAGTTCGACAACGGCCTGCATCCGCTCGTTGCGCGGCATCTCATCCGTGCGATCAACGACAGCAGTGATCGATCCAGGGGCGCCCAAATCGTGATGACGACGCAGACCTCGACGCTGATGGACATGGAGATCCTGCGTCGCGACGAGATTTGGTTGATGGAACTGAACGACAGCCACATGAGCATCCTGAAGACGATCACGGATCGTGCCTCTCCGCCGCGGCTTGGCGAAATGATCAGCACGCGCTATTTGACCGGCCACTACGGCGCCATTCCGCAGGTCGGGGTGGCTGGCTGACGAAGGATCGTGGTTTGACCAGCGAATGATGTATAAAGCACTCCGGCCATCAGAATAAGAGCTGAGCGGGAGATCGATTCATGAATGTCGTTGGTTGCGCGGCGGTGGCGGTCCTCGCCATGCTCACGGTCGCGGTTGCCGCGGGGCAGGAGCCGACGCCCGGGGCGCAATGGCCCTCATACAACAACCGTCTGGACGGCCAGCGATTCTCGCCGCTCGACCAGATCACGCCTGCCAACGCCGCGCAGCTCGGCGAGGTGTGCCGGTTGCAGATCGACGGACCGACGACGTTCCATGCGGGTCTGGTCGTGCTCGATGGCGTGATCTACACCAACACCGGCCGGGAGACGCTCGCCATCGACGCGGCGACCTGCGCGGTGCGCTGGAAGCAGAGTTACCTGCCCGAGGAGGAGCGGTTCTCGCCGTCGAATCGGGGGCTGGCGGTGCTGGATGGCCGCGTGTTCCGCGGCACCGGGGATGCGCGGCTCCTCGCCCTCGACGCCGCGACCGGCAAGCTGTTGTGGAAGGACGTCATCGGCGCGCCGCGTCTGGGTGAGTCGGCATCGGCTGCGCCGCTCGCATGGCAGGGCGTCGTCTACATGGGCATCGGGGGCAGCGAGTTGGGCGCCCGCGGGCGCGTGATGGCCTACGACGCCCAGACGGGCCGCGAGTTGTGGCGCTTCGACACGGTGCCCCGGGCGGGCGAGACGGGCGCCGAGACGTGGAAGCGGCCGGCATCCGCCAAGACCGGAGGGGGCGGGGTGTGGGGCGCCATGACCCTCGATGTGACCACCGGCGAGTTGTTCGTGCCCGTCGGCAATCCGTGGCCCGACATCGACAAGGCGTATCGTCCGGGGACCAACCTGTTCACGGACTCGATCGTGGTGTTGGATGCCCGCACCGGCGCGCTGAAATGGTGGTACCAGGTCACGCCCATGGATTGGCAGGACATGGACCTCGTGGCGCCGCCGGTCCTCTATCGGGACGGCAAGGTTCGCGACATTCTGGCCTTTGCCGGCAAGGATGGTCACGTGCGGGCCATCGATCGCGACACCCACCGCGAGATCTTCAGCACGCCGGTCACGACGTTCTCGGAGAGCCGCTCCGGCCCCACGCCCGAGGGCGTGCGGATCTGCCCCGGGTATGCCGGCGGGGTGGAATGGAACGGGCCTGCGCTCGATCGCCTGAACAACACCTTGGTGACGGGTGCGGTCGATGCCTGCTTCATCGTCAAATTGGGCGCGACCAAATACTCGCCTCAGGAAGCGAGCTTCGGCGGCACGGTCGCACCCGACGGCCCGGTGACCGGCTGGGTGACGGCCATCGACAGCGAAACCGGCGCCGTGCGCTGGCGGTACCACGACGACAAGCCGGTGATCGCCGGCGTGACGCCCACGGCGGGCGGGGTGACGTTCACCGGCGATCTGGCGGGCAACTTTCTGGTGTTCGACAGCAAGACCGGCGAGCTTCTCCACACGCTGCCGACCGGCGGCGCGCTGGCGGGCGGCGTCGTGACCTATGAAGCCGGTGGCCGGCAGTACGTCGCCTTTGCGTCGGGCAATGTCTCGCGCACCGCATTCGGCGCGCTGGGCGTGCCCAGCGTGGTCATTCTGGCCTTGAATCCAGTGCGCCTGGCCGCGGCGCAACCCGTCGCGCCGGCCGGCGGCGGGGCGGTCGGTGCACCGGATATCGCGAGCGGCCGCCGGTTGTATTCCCAGGTGTGCGTGTCCTGCCACGGGTTCGACGGCAAGCTGGTGGGCGATCACGCGCTCGGCAGCCGCGTGTCGCACCTCGATCAGGGAGCCCTGGTGAATTTCATCGAAAATCCGGCGCCGCCGATGCCCAAGCTCTATCCGGCGCTGTTGAGCGAGCAGAATGTCGTGGACGTGGCGGCGTATCTGCGGCAGGCGTTCGGTCGCTAGGCGTGGCCAACGTCGACCGGCGCTACCTTGCGTGGATGGCCGCGATCTTGGGCGTGGCCGTGCTGCCGCTATTTGCCGGCTTCGTCGGCCTTGGGTGGGAGCTGGCGCAACTGGCGGGACTGCTGGCCTGCCTCGGCTGCCTGGGCCTTACCGGTGCGCCGATCAGGCCGCGTGCATCGACGCCGGCGACGCTGATGTCGCTGCGCCTGCATTCGGCCATCGGCTGGGCGACGCTGCTGGCCGTCGCCCTGCACGTCGGCGGTCTCGTGTGGGCCGACCGAACCGTCATCGAATATTTCAAACCGTCCATGCCGCTCTATCTGATCGCGGGATTCGTGGGCAGTGCGCTGTTGATCGTCGTGGTGCTGGGCGCCGGGCCGCGGGTCCGGCGCCTGTTCCCGAGTCATCGGGGCTTCCAGGCAACCCACGTGATCTTGGGCTGCGTGCTGACGTTTTGCGTGCTCGCGCACGTCGTCGCGACCAATCGCTATGCCGGCGGCCATGGCCGGCGCGCATGGATCGTGGCCGCGACGATCGGCGGATTCCTGTTGCTCGCGAGTCATCGTCGCGCGAGCCGCGGCGCCGCGCCCGTGATCGGCCGCTTCCGGCAAGCGGTGTTCGGCCGTCATTCGCGACTGGTGCTCACGGTCTTGATCGTGCTGGCGGTGGGTCTCGTGGGACTTCTGCCCGGCGGGTCGCGCGCGGCGCTGCGCGAGTCGGTGGTGGCGCGCGCGAGTTCGCTGCCGCTGGATTTTCCGCATACCAAGCACGTGCAGGTCAACTGCCTGACCTGCCATCATAATTTCGCCGACGGGCGCGGCTTCGAGAGCTGCGTCCTATGCCACAAGAGCGGACGCGCGGATCTGAAAATGGGTGTCGAAGCCCGCTTCCATGGGTTTTGCACCGACTGCCATCGGCATCCCGCATCGCTGGTCGGCCATGGGCCGGTGTCGGGCTGCGCGACCTGCCATCGGCAGCCGGATGCGGGTCCCTGAGCGGCGCGACGCGGGCACGCCTCGGAAAAAAGTATTACAATGGTAAGTAAGACTTAGGAGGCATCATGAGAGTCACCAGCAAGGGTCAAGTCACCATTCCCATCGATATTCGAGACCGGTTCGGCATACTCCCCAATACCGAGGTTCGTTTCGTCGTACGCGACGGGTTGGTTGTCCTGCAGAAGGCGCCAGCTCGGGGAACGGCCAAAAAGGCGAGTCGGGGGGAAGCAATCGTGACGCGTCTGCGCCAAATCTCGCGTCGCGCCGCGAGAAGTGAGATGACCACCGAGGAGTTGATGGCGCTCACACGGGGGGAATGATGCATGGCGGCGGTCATCGTCGATACGAACATACTCCTGGACATATTTACGCAGGATCCTGTCTGGGAGGAACGATCCGCAGCGGCTATCGCCGCGATTGCGGATGTCGCCGCGCTCGTCGTCAATCCAATCATCTATGCGGAGCTTTCCGTCGGCATCAAAACGATTGAGGCCCTCAATGAGTTTCTAAGCACGGACTTTCGGCGCGACCCGCTCCCTTGGGAGGCTGCGTTCGTAGCAGGTAAGGCGTTTCTTGCGTATCGCCGGCGAGGAGGCCTGAAGACATCCCCGCTGCCCGACTTCTATATCGGTGCGCACGCAGCTGTTGAAGCAATGCAGATCTTGACCCGCGACCCGACGAGGTATCACTCTTATTTTCCTTCCGTGAAAATCATCGAACCGTAGTTGCAGCGTGCATAGGCCCCGCTAACCGTTGGCCGCCCGCGCCGGGATCGTCAGGGTGTATGGAAATCGCGGCGCCGTCCGCAACGTGACCTTGGCCGGTCGGCGGTGATACTCCTCGTTCAAGCGATCGGGCAGGTAGATCCTACCGAAAGAATGAATTTTACTCATCGGCCGGAGCCATTTATCCTGGCCCGCTCTTTACGTGACGGTGGTCGCCTGAACGGCGGGGAACGACAGATACCATGGCAGCGATAGGAATTGAACGCGTCCTGACGGTTCATCACTGGAACCAGACGGTATTCAGCTTCACGACCACGCGCGATGAGAGCTTGCGGTTCGAGAACGGCCATTTCGTGATGATGGGCCTGATGATCGACGGCAAGCCGCTGATGCGCGCGTACAGCATCGCGAGCGCGAATCACGAGGAGTTCCTCGAGTTCTTGAGCATCAAGGTGGCCGACGGGCCGCTGACCTCGCGACTGCAGAACATCAAGCCCGGTGATGAGGTTCTGGTGAGCCGAAAACCCACCGGTACCTTGCTGCTGCACGATCTGAAGCCCGGCAAGCGGCTGTATCTGCTGAGCTCCGGGACCGGCCTCGCGCCGTTCATGAGCCTCATCAAGGATCCGGAAACCTACGAGCGCTTCGAGAAAGTCATCCTGGTGCACGGCGTCCGCTACCGCAGCGAACTGGCCTATCGCGACTTCATCGAATGGGAGTTGACCCACCACGAATACCTCGGTGAGCAGGTGCGCAATCAGCTGGTGTATTTCCCCACGGTCACGCGCGAGCGGTTCCGGTACCAGGGGCGCGTCACGGAGCTCATCGAGACGGGCAGGCTGTTCACCGACATCGCCATGCCGCCCCTGGATCCGAGCGAGGATCGGGTCATGATCTGCGGCAGCCCCGCCATGCTGGCCGATTTGTCGACGATGCTCGATGCCCGCGGGTTTCATATCTCCCCGCATGTGGGTGAACCCGGCGACTACGTGATCGAACGGTCCTTCGTCGCGCGCTAGCGCGCAGGATCCTCGAGCACCCGAAGAAGCTGACACTGAATGCAACCGACACTGAAAATGTCGCGCTCACAACACAAAACGGACCTGAGCACAGCCAGTGGTTGATTAAGGGGAAATCGCTGCCGGCGACGGAGTTCCCCATGGCCCGGCTGGCGACGGGCGAGTATAACTACCGCATCGCGCAATCCTAGGAGATCTCATGTTACTGAATATCCAGAATTTGGAAGGCTACGCCATCAGTGCGACCGACGGCCTCATCGGCGAGGTCATGGATTTTTATTTCGATGACGACGCCTGGGTCGTGCGGTATCTGGTCGTGAAGACGCGCGACGACCCGGAGCGCGACGTGCTCATCTCGCCGATCTCGATCGGTCATCCTGACCATGCCGGGAAAGTGTTCCCCATTTCCGTCACGCGCAGCCAGGTCAACAGCAGCCCGAACATCGATACGGACCGACCGGTGTCGCGCCAGCAGGAAATGGGCTATCTCGGCTATTACGGCTATGGGAACTATTGGGGTGGCGGCGGTTTGTGGGGTGCCGGGATGTTCCCGGACATCTTGCAGGCGGGAGCGGGGCCGGGTGGTCGGGCGGATGCCGCGAACCACCTGCATGACGACCCGCACCTGCGCAGCATCAACGACGTCATGCGCTATTACGTGCACGCCACCGACGGCGACATCGGCCACATAGTCGGCTTTCTGGTGGACGAGAAGTCCTGGGCCATCCGCTACGTCATCGTCAATACGAGCAATTGGTGGTTGGGCCATCAGGTCATCGTTTCGCCGGAATGGGTGGCGAATGTGAATTGGGCCGAGTCCACGGTGTCGCTCGATATGACGCGCCAGGCGATCAAGGACTCACCGGCCTACGACCATGCGGCCGTCTTGGATCGGGACTATGAGACGGCCATCCATGCGCATTACGGTCGCGAGGGATATTGGCTGCCCAAAGCCCGCAAACGCTGAACGACAGCCATCTCCGACGCTCGGACGCAGATCGACCCCGGACGCGAACGACGCGGCGGAGAGGCTATTCTCGAGGTGCCAAGTCCGGCTCAATGACGAAAAAAATGAGGGTGGACGCCCATGGGTCGAACCAGACGCCTTCGGGGGATCGGCACCGGTGCGTTTGCGCTGGTGGGATTCCTCGTATTCGGCTACCTCATCGATCAGATTCCCGGCAATATCGTGCAGGTCGGCGGCGAAGGTAAGGCCTACCAGGTCATGGCGAGTTTCACCGACGTGGGGTATCTCAAAGCGGGCGCCCCGGTCGTGGTCGCGGGCGTCACCATCGGGCGCGTCAGCGACGTCGGCTTGAACCCCCACGATTACAGGGCTCTCGTGACGATGCAGATCTATGCTCGGTACCAGGGGATTCCGGATGACTCCACGGCGTCCGTCAACACCGCCGATCTGCTGGGCGGGCAATTTATCCGGCTCGACCCCGGGGGTTCCGACCACTTCCTGCACGGGGGGAGCGAGATCAAGAGCACTCAATCCGCGTTGGTGCTCGAGAACCTCATCAACCGATTCGTCGCCACCACGACCGGTGCAGGCGCTCCGCCACGGTCACGCTGATGGCGGCGTCGCCCCGCGATGAGGGGAAGCCACGCGCGATGAGGGGAAGTCGCGATGGTCGTGCCTTGGTCGGGCGCGTACAAATGTTGCAGCGAAGACCGGAGGAGGCGATTCATGTATCAGAGAATTCTCGTGCCGGTGGACGGCAGTGACACCTCCACCCGTGGTTTGATGGAAGCCATCCAATTCGCGATCAATCAGGCCGGACGAGTGTGTCTGCTGCACATCGTGAATGAGCACGTCCTCGAAGCCGATTATGCGGTCGGGACCTACGCCGGTGACCTGTACGAGGCGCAGCGCGAAAGCAGCCAAACCGTGGTGCGCGACGCGGAAGCGTTGGTGCGCCACTTCGGTCTGCCGTTCGAGACCGTGGTGCTGGAAGGTCTTGGCGGTCAGCCGGCGCCGCTCATCATCGAGCACGCCGCCAAGTGGGGCGCCGATCTCATCGTCATGGGCACGCACGGTCGCCGCGGATTGCGTCGGCTCGCCATGGGCAGCGATGCCGAAAGCGTCGTGCGGGGGACCACGATTCCGGTTCTATTGGTCCACGGCGATGCGAAGTCCGCCGCTCGCCCCGTCAGCGACTCCGCCGCTCGATCGACACCGCGCAGTTCGCCAGTCTGACGTATAGCGAAACGACCTTCAGAATATCCCGATCGATGCCGTCGGTGAAGGCGCGGATCTGCTCATCATGAGTCCAATCATCAGCGTGGTCCGCAGGCGCGCGCGTCTCCATCTCGTCGTCATCGGCCT
>Ga0182014_10005405_pt1 | contig 14190 bp, 11 predicted proteins | sample 612S2DmetaG_FD_120489 | JGI IMG/M metagenome (GOLD analysis project Ga0182014, IMG submission 120489) | Permafrost microbial communities from Stordalen Mire, Sweden - 612S2D metaG | ecosystem: Environmental > Terrestrial > Soil > Wetlands > Permafrost | place: Sweden: Stordalen | collected... | reverse complement strand
GCGCCCTGCCGAAAGGATGGAGCAATGAAAAGGGCAGCACGGCACAAAACGGGTAGTGTGGTCTTTGACAAACGAAGAAAAACTTGGAATTTCCTGTGGTGGGAAGAGGGCCAAAGGCGGTCCAAGCGGATTGGCACCCTGAAAGAGTTTCCAACAAAGGGTGCTGCGTGGCACTTTGCTCAGTCCATTCAGCCGGAAGCTTTCGGGCCACCGGCTAGTTCTAGTTCGGGAAAGGCGGACGGAAGCACGGTGAGAACACTGGCAAAGCGTTACGAGCAGGATCGATTGCCTTCGCGCCATTCCACGGCGCGGATGTACCGTTCCTGGTTGCGTAATCACATCTTGCCGAAATGGGGCGATGAGCCGATTCACGCCATACAGCCACGAGCAGTCGAACTGTGGTTGCGGGAATTGAACTTGTCGCCCAAGAGCAAGGCTCATGTGCGGGGCATGTTGCACCTGCTCATGGAGTTTGCCATGTGGAGCGGAGCGCTGGAAATCTCGCGAAATCCCATTGATCTTGTCGTAGTCAAAGGGGCGACCAAGCGGACCCGCCAACCGCGCAGTCTGACGGTGGATGAGTTCCGAAAGTTCGTTCAGCATCTTGAGGAACCATTCCGCACGATGGCTCTGCTCTGTGTGTGTTTCGGCCTGCGAATCAGTGAGTGCCTGGCTCTGAAGTGGTGTGATGTTGATTGGCTTAACGGCAAGTTGCGAATTGAACGCGCAATTGTCCGTCAACATGTCGATGACGTGAAAACTATCTACTCGCAGAAACGGATGAGCATGGACAGCGAACTGCTAGCAGTCCTGAAAGCGTGGAAACAGACGACGCAGTTTCCCGCTGACGGGGATTGGCTGTTCGCATCTCCCGTTCAGCTTGGGCGGTTGCCATGGTCTTATCCACAGATACTGCGGGTATTCCACAAGGCCGCAGAGAGTGCGGGAATCGGCAAAGTGCCGACCCACACGCTACGCCACAGCTATCGATCTTGGCTGGACGCCGTGGGAACTCCAATCGCCGTGCAGCAGAAACTGATGCGGCACAGCGACATTCGCACGACGATGAACCTGTACGGCGACGTGGTAACGGATGAAATGGCCCAGGCGCATTCCAAGGTTGTAGGGCTGGCACTGAGTAGTTCCGACTAACGGATTGCGGAGTGGATCGCAGGTCTCGCAAGTGATTCAAAACATGGCGGAGAGGGAGGGATTCGAACCCTCGATACAGGTGTTAGCCCGTATAACGGTTTAGCAAACCGCCGCCTTCAGCCTCTCGGCCACCTCTCCGGCGTTTACAACCAAGCGCTTACAGGGCTACCAAACACACCTACAGCATAATTGCTGCACCCTGACATCCTGCACATGCGTCCAAGGCGAAACCGTGGTCAGAATTCAACGGGACCACGTTTACGAAGCTCGGTGCGTTTTTCGTTCGGTACCAACTCATTGAAATTATAGACGGACAGATCAAGCGTGTACAGGCGTTCGGAGCGGCTCGCTTCAAAGAAGAACGCAAGCATTATCCAAGTGCTTCAATATCAAGCTTGATAGTCCGACTACCTGTGCCTCGACGCGCGTGCGACCTTTGGGAGGCCCAGGCTAGAGCGCCATGTTTAGTCGCGAGGTGACACGTGCAAGTTCTGCTCGGGGCGGCGATGTTTTGCGATGATTGCAGCCCAACTCTCGGGAAGGTACTCGCGAGCCAGGCATTGCAGGAACTCAGGCGATCGCTTCCAGCGCCGCCTTCAGATCCCCCATTAAGTCATCCACTTCTTCCAGCCCAATATTCAGGCGCACGATGCGGTGCCCATAGTTCGGACGCCCGCGAGTGGCATGAAAGTCATACGCAACCGCCAGGCTCGTCACTCCCGCCCAGCTGTATCCGATCTCAAACAATTCCAGCTTGTCCACGAATCCCCGAACCTGCTCTTTGCTGAACCGTGGCTGGAACACAATCGAGAACACGCCCGTCGATCCCGTGAAGTCCCGCTTCCAGAATTCGTGTCCCGGACAAGACGGCAGCGCCGGGTGCAGCACCCGTTCAATCTCCGGACGCTCACTCAGCCAGCGCGCCAAAGTCAGCGCCGCCTCTTCAATCGCTTGCAGCCGCACCGCCAGTGTCTTCAGTCCACGCAGCGCCAGACTGCAATCGTCCGGAGAAGCCGCGCATCCCACCAGTTGATGCGTGGCACCCAACTGCTTCCACGCTGTCAGCTCGCGCGTTGTGATCGACCCCAGCAATAAGTCGCTATGCCCGCCAGCATACTTGGTGAGCGCTTGCATGGTCACGTCCACGCCGTGCGCGAACGCGTCAAAATACACGCCCGCCGACCACGTGTTGTCCATCGCGACCATCGCTCCGGCACCATGCGCCACTGCTGCGATCGCCGGCACATCCTGCACTTCCATCGTGATCGACCCCGGACTCTCGCACCATATCATCCGCGTGTTCTTGCGAAACAATGCCTCAATCCCCGCGCCTGCTTCCGGAGCGTAGAACCCGGCTTCCACGCCGAACCTCCGCAAAACCTCCACCGCAAACTTACGATTCGGAGTATACACACTTTCCGGGATCAAAACGTGATCCCCCGCTTTCAGAAACGCCAGATTGATCAGCGAAATCGCACACTGCCCGCCCGGAGTGATCAACGTGCGGAACCCGCCCTCCAATTCGCAAATGCGCGCCGCCAACTCAAGCGTCGTGGGAGTTCCATAAAGGCCGTAGGTGTACCCCACCTCATATTGATCCCAGTCGTCCTTGACCGACGCCGCATCCCGAAACAACACCGTCGATGCCCGCTGCACCCCCACCGACAGTGACCGGAACCCCTCCGGGATCTTCGCGTCCGAGTGAATCAGCTTCGTCTTCCAATTCTTGGCCATGCTGAAAAATCTAAATCACGTGCCGATTGCCCGCGCCTCGCGCCGTCCTTCTTCGCCGCAATTCCGCCGCAATCGATGCCTGCGGTATAGCATCTATCCATGCCGAAGAAACGCGCCCCTTCCGCCAAGCCAGCGGAGCCTTCCGTAAAACTCTCCGCCAGAGGAGCCGCTCGCCTGCAGGCCCGCCACCCCTGGGTCTACCGCTCGGACATAAACTCCGACGTAGATAACACCGATGCAAACGCCGTGCCCCCCGGCGCGCTCGTCCGCGTTTTCGACCAGAGTGGCAAGTTCCTCGGCACCGCGCTCTACAGCTCTTCATCGCAGATCGCAATCCGCATGATCTCTCACGGTTCGGTTGCTGATCTGCCCGTTCTGGTCGCCGAGCGCATTCGCGCCGCCATCGCCTATCGCAATGAAATGGACCTCGTCTCCCATACCGACGCCTACCGACTCGTCTTCAGCGAAGCCGACTTTCTCCCCGGCCTCATCGTCGATCGCTATAACGATGTTGTAACGCTGCAGATCCTGACCCAGGCGATCGACGCCGCACCCGTGCGCGAAGCCATCCTGCAAACTTTACGCGACGAATTGCACCCTGCCGGAATCGTCGAGCGCGTCGACCCGCGCATTCGAGAACTGGAGCAATTGCCACCGCTCCCGTCAGGCTTGCTTTGGGGGGAGAAGAGTTCGACCGAAATTCGAATGAACGGGGTAGCTTTTCACTACGACAGCTTCGAGGGCCAGAAAACCGGCGCCTTCCTCGACCAGCGCGAAAACTATGCCGCCGCCGCCGAGTACGCGCACGGTGAAGCGCTCGACGCCTTCTGCTATCAGGGAGGATTCGCGCTGCATCTTGCTCTGCACCCCGCCGCCAAGTGTTCAGCCATCACCGGAGTCGACAGCTCGCGCCCGGCGCTGGAGATGGCGGAAAAGAACGCGACTCTAAACGGCCGCGAGCTGGAGTGGATCGAGGCCAACGCTTTTGATCTCCTAAGAGACTACGCTGCCGCCGACCGCCGCTACGACACCATCGTTCTCGATCCTCCGGCCTTCGCCAAGACCAAGCGCGACCTCGACAAAGCCCTGCGCGGCTACAAGGAACTCAACCTCCGTGCCATGAAAATGCTGCGTCCCGGAGGAATCCTCATTACCTGCTCCTGCTCCTTCCACGTCAGCGCTGCGGACTTCCTCAAAGTCGTAGCCGATGCCGCCCAGGATGCCCACAAATCGCTGCGCGTGATAGAGAAGCGCGGAGCCTCCAGGGATCATCCAATCTTGCTGAATGTGCCCGAAACCAGCTACCTCCAATGCTTGATATTGAGCGTAAGCGATTGAAAAATAACGATATAAAATAGTTGACAACATTACACTCATATTTTATGCTGTTGTCATACTAATGACCAACCCAGGAGCTCCGCAAGCTCCGGTTTGAATTTCAAGTAGGAGGATTTAGGTTATGACTTTGCTTACCCGTTGGGACCCGTTCCGTGAGTTCGTCACTCTGCAAGACCGCATGAACCGTCTGCTCCGCGACCCCCGAGGACCGGAAGGTCAGGATGAATCTCTGACCACGACCGCATTCGCGCCGCCCGTCGACGTCTACGAAGACGAGCACCAGGTCACGTTGAAGATCGAAGTGCCCGGAATCGACGAGAAAGACATCGACGTCCGCATCGAGAACAACACGCTCACCGTCCACGGCAAGCGCAAGTTCGAGAAGGAAGAGAAAGAAGAAAACTATCGCCGAGTGGAGCGTCAGTATGGCAGCTTCACCCGCACCTTCACTCTCCCGAACACCGTCGACCAGGAGAGCGTTCAGGCCGACTATGACAAGGGCGTGCTGAAGATCAAGCTGGCCAAGAAAGAAGAAGCCAAGCCGAAGCAGATCAAAGTGAACGTGAGTAGTGAAAAGCAGGGCGCCCAGAAGACGCTGGAGTCGAAAGCACCCAGCAAGGCCGCATAAGCAATGCTCGTGTGGTGACGGGGCTCTGCCCCGTCCAGCCGGACAAAGCCCGGCAGATGTAAACTCGGCGGGAGGCGAGAACCAGCGCCTCCCGTTCCATTTTGTAACTGGCAATCTGTAATTGGTAATTTAAAAGCTCTGTCATCCTGAGCGAAGCGGGACCTCTGCATTCCGCCGCTGCCCAAAGATGTATAGGTTCTTCGCTGCGCTCAGAACGACAAGGCAAAAGAGGAACAAACACCATGCCCATCCGTTGGGACAAATTCACCGTAAAAGCCCAAGAAGCCGTCCAGCGCGCAAACGAGCTCGCCTCCGAGCACGGCAATCCAGAGCTTGCCCCGCTCCATCTGCTGGCCGCATTAGTCGAAGATAAAGAAGGCATCGTCACGCCCGTGCTCGAAAAAATCGGCATTGGGCCGCAGGCCGTGCTCAGCGACCTCTACAAAGAGATTGAAAAGCTGCCCAAAGTCTCAGGCACCGGCGCGCAGCAGCCAGCCATGTCGTCGCAGATCAACCAAGTCCTCGAGAACTCGTTCAAAGAGGCCGACACCTTCAAGGACGAGTACGTCTCGACCGAGCACATGCTGTTGGCCCTAACCGCTCTCAAGCGCGATCCAGCCCAGGAGTTGATGGCGCGTCACGGCGCGACCCACGATGCGATCCTGAAAGCGCTCACCGCGGTTAGAGGATCGCAGCGCATCACCGACCAGAATCCGGAAGCCAAGTACCAGGCACTGGAGCGTTATGCCCGCGATCTGAACGAGCAGGCGCGGCGCGGCAAGCTCGATCCCGTCATCGGCCGCGATGAAGAAATCCGCCGCGTGGTGCAGGTGCTTTCGCGGCGCACCAAAAATAATCCCGTGCTCATCGGCGAGCCCGGAGTGGGCAAGACGGCCATCGTCGAAGGCCTGGCGCAGCGCATCGTTTCCGGCGACGTGCCCGAAGTCCTGAAGAACAAGCGCGTCATCTCGCTCGATTTGGGGTCCATGCTAGCCGGCGCGAAATATCGCGGCGAATTCGAAGACCGCCTGAAAGCCGTCCTAAAAGAAATCGAAGACTCGCAGGGCCACATCATCCTCTTCATCGACGAGTTGCACACGCTGGTCGGCGCCGGAGCGGCCGAAGGCGCGATCGACGCTTCGAACATGCTGAAACCCGCGCTTGCCCGCGGAGAGTTGCGCGCCATTGGCGCCACCACGCTCAATGAATATCGCAAGTACATCGAAAAGGACGCCGCGCTCGAACGCCGCTTCCAGATCGTGTTCGTGGGCGAGCCAAATGTCGAAGACACCATCGCCATCCTGCGCGGGCTGAAGGAAAAATACGAAGTGCATCACGGCGTCCGCATCAAGGACTCCGCCATCGTCGCCGCCGCGACCCTGTCGCATCGCTACATTTCCGACCGCTTCCTGCCCGACAAAGCCATCGACCTGATCGACGAGGCCGCTGCCTCGTTGCGGATTCAAATCGATTCCATGCCCACCGAAATCGATCAGCTCGAACGCCGAGCCACGCAACTGGAAATCGAAAAGCAGGCGCTGAGAAAAGAGGACGACCCCAATTCCAAAGACCGCCTGGCCCACGTAGAGAAGGAACTAGCCGGCATCCGCGAACAATCGAATGCGCTGAAAGCCAAGTGGAAGCAGGAGAAAGACGTAATCGCGAAAGCCCGCGCCCTCAAAGAAAAACTCGAGCAGCTCAAGATTGAGGAAGCCGCGGAAGAACGCAAAGGAAATCTTGAGCGCGTGGCGCAGATCCGCTACGGCCTCATCCGCAACACCGAAGAAGAGCTGAAAAAAGTCACCGCGCAAATCGACAGCAAGACCGGCCATCGCATGTTGAAAGAAGAAGTCGATGAGGAAGACATCGCCCGCATCGTTTCCAAGTGGACCGGCATTCCCGTCTCCAAGATGCTCGAAGGCGAAGTCAAGAAGCTGATCAACATGGAAGACCGCCTTCGGCTGCGCGTCATCGGACAGGATGCAGCGCTCGAACGCGTAGCCAACGCCATCCGCCGTTCACGCGCCGGGCTGAGCGATCCGAAGCGGCCGATCGGCTCTTTTATTTTCCTCGGCCCAACCGGCGTCGGCAAAACCGAACTCGCTCGCGCCCTAGCCGAATTCCTTTTCGATGACGAGCGCGCCATGATCCGCATCGACATGTCCGAATACATGGAGAAGCATGCCGTGTCGCGTCTCATTGGCGCGCCTCCCGGATACGTCGGCTACGACGAAGGCGGACAACTCACCGAGCAAGTGCGGCGGCATCCTTACGCCGTCGTGCTCTTCGATGAAATAGAAAAAGCGCATCCCGACGTTTTCAACATCCTGCTGCAGATCATGGACGACGGCCGCCTCACCGATGGCAAGGGCCGCAAGGTCGATTTCAAAAACACAGTCATCATCATGACCTCGAACCTCGGCTCGTCGTATCTGCAGTCGGAAGACATTCGCTCCGCCGATGGCTTCGAGCAAGCCTCTAAGCACGTGATGGAGGCGCTGCACGGGCATTTCAAGCCCGAATTCCTCAATCGCGTCGACGACATCATCATCTTCCATCCGCTCGGCAAGGAACAGTTGGTCAAGATCGTAGAGCTGCGTCTCGAAGATCTGCGCCGCCTTTTGACCGACCGCAAAATTTCTCTTGAGCTGACCGACGGCGCCAAAGAGTTGCTCTTCACCGAAGGCTACGATCCCAACTTCGGAGCGCGTCCGCTGAAGCGCGCCATTCAGAAGCTGGTGCAGGATCCGCTGGCGCTGAAAATCCTGGACGGGGAGGTCCTGCACGGCGACCACGTGATGGTGGACGCGGATAAGAAGGCGGGCAAGATGACCTTCAAGGTAAGCGGGCGCGTAGGCGACAAAATAGCGGGAGCAAAGAAATAGCGTTCGTGCTCGCGTAGGGACGGCCGCCCTCGCGAGCCTGCCCTCAGCGCAGTCGAAGGGTCCAAGTCGAGCGCAACTCAGGTAGTGGCTCAATTTGAACTCAGCGCCAACCGCTACCCTGTGGAATTTCAAATTGAGCCACTACCGCAACTCACGTTCCAGCCCGGCGCGCGCGTTTTTGTGTTACCCTTCCTGCCTTGATTTTTTCGCCGAGAAACTGCCGGCGAAGAATTCGATTCCCGTCCTTTCCAGGAGGCCCTTCGTGAAACGTCCACTCGTCGCGCTGATGACGCTGACCTGTATCGCATTCGTCATTGCGTTTCTTCCCGCCACCAGACCCGTGCAAGCCGGCAGCGTCCCGAATGTGTACTCGGACGAGGCCAGCGACCTTACCATAGCCCAGAATTATTGCGTCAAAAAGGGCGGCGAAGTCGATATTCGCACGCCCTTCTACAACACCAACGACGCCGAACAGAACTGGTTTCGTCTTGCCGGCGACCGCCAATTCTGCAAGTTCACCTCCAAGAAAGATGGGTCTAGGATTCACGTGCTGCTCTCGACGCTCTACACCGACAAGCCCACGCTGGCGGCGCTGGCCTACTACGCGAAGGTTCCGTACAGCGGCAATTGCAACGGCAATCCCGCATCCTGCTACTGCTCCCAGCTTGGCGGAACCGATCTGTTTGGTGGAATCAACCTGAACGGCGGTGGATGGGTGCAGAAGTCGGACCCGGTCGATACCGTGCTTGAGGCCTGCATCTTCCCGGATATGTCGTCGATCGATTCCTGGGGATTGACCTATCACCAGGCTGGAATCATCCGCGGCAAAAATCTGAACAAGATACTGCGGTATAAAAATCCATACGGCACCAACTGATCGCGGCTCGGAAGGGCACGGCTGAATCCGCGCCCTTCCCAAAATCCAGCCGTCACCATTTGTGAGACCTGCGTTAGTTTGCCAGTAACTGCTTCACGACAGCGAGATCGTCGTCAAGATGCGGAGTCATGCGTGCGGCTTGGGATTGCGCTGCACGGGCCGCTTCCGCCTGTCCCCCAAGCTCAAGGGCTTGTGACAGGAGCAGATACCCGACCGGCGTCGGTTGAAGCTCGACCGACCGCTGGTAATCCTCGGTGGCCTGCGCGATGTTGCCCGCTCGCTGTGCCAGCAAGCCCAGCCCGCGATAGGCCGGCGAATTCCCAGGCTGCACGTTCAGCGTGGCTTCGAAGTCGTGTTTCGCGATGTCATATTGTTTCAGCGAGTAGTGCGCATATCCGCTGTTGACTCGCGCCATTGCCACCAAATAGGGGTTGCTGGTGAACTGCGGCACTTTGGCATAGCCCTCGAGAGCGCCCTGATAGTTGCCGTGCATCTGCTCGTAGGTTGCGATGTCGAGCGTGGCGGTCGGGTCACTGGGCCGCAAGGCTCGTGCCCGCTGCAGGTGCGGGAGGGCTTCGTCCGCCCTGCCCTCGGCAAGCAACGCCGTCGCAATGCTATCCTCGGCCAGGTAGTTTCCCTCGGTGATTTCGAGGGTGTGGGTCCACAGCATGAGATTGTCAGTCCAGAAACTCACCTGCCGATGAAGCGCAATTCCCAGCGCCAGCAGGATGGCTGCAGTGGCGACGGCTGACACCGCAGTGGGAATATGCCAGCTTTCCATCAAATCGGCCGCACCCCAGCAGACGATCACGAAGATTCCCAGCATTGGGATATAGGCATAGCGATCAGCCATGGCCTGAACGCCAACCTGCACCAGTCCGATCATCGGCACCAGCGTTCCCAGAAACCAGAACCATCCCACAAAGTAAGGACGGCGCTGGCGGAAGAGCACTGCGAGAGTGGAGACAGCGACGAGTGCGCAGGCGGAGAGCGCGGCCGCAATGACGCTGATCGAAAACTCTGGATGCGGATACACGGGCGCAAGATGCAGCGGCCAGAACGCCTTTCCGAGATAGCGGACATACGAAAGAGCCGCGTTTCCCAGGTGAATCCAGAGCGGGAGTTTCACCTGGGTCGCGTCGGTCTGCACTTTCATCGTGATGACCGCGCTCACCGCCGAGAGCGCAAACCACGGCACTTTCTCCCCAACCAAACTCCAGAACGACGGCTCGTGCGTAGTCGAGCGTGCCGGTTCGCCTTCGACTAAATTCGTGCGCCCAAGACGACGCAACGGCCAGTAGTCCAGCAGCAGCAGAGCAAACGGAAACGTAATCACCTGCGGCTTGGTCATCAGGCTCAAAGCATAGGCAAGACTAACCGTCAGGTATCGTCCGGCGCCGGGCCGACGCGCGTACCAGCCATACGCAGCCAACGCCAGGAGGAAGAAAAACATGCTCAGGACGTTTTTACGTTCCGCGATCCATGCCACCGACTCGACGTTGATGGGATGCAACGCGAAGAGCGCGGCGACCATCAGGCTGCGCCAGGCCAAGCCAGTGGCACTCTCCAGAATCAGGAACAGGAGCACCGCGTTGGCCGCATGGAGAAGCACGTTGACGAAATGAGGGCCAGCCGGGTTCAAACCGAAAATCTGGCAATCAAGAGCATGCGAAAGCCACGTGATCGGGTGCCAGTTCGAGGCTTCCGAGGTATGAAAAGCCCAAACCACCGTACTCCATGTGAGGCCGGCGCGAACCTGGGGATTGTCGGTAACGTAAACAACGTCGTCGAAGTTGAGAAATGGAGCGCGGGTAACCGGGTTATAGAGTGCAATCGTTGCCAGAGCAAGCAACAGGCAGAAAATCAATCTTCGTTTTTGCGGGAGTTGAAAAATGTAGGATTCAGCCGGGCGCTGGTTATGGCTCTGCTCCAACGAGTCCCTCCAACGAATCCATCGATTTCATCGAGCCTTAGTGGACGGCGGGCTGTTCCGCCGGCGGGGCGGACTGCTTGTGGCTCGCTTTGTGCTCGCGCCGGATGGCCAGCAGATCTTTGTGAAGAAGATCGAGCGCATTCGACGGAATCTCAGAACCCCACTCGTCGATTTCCTTTTCTTCCCAGTGGCCATTCAGCCGGAGAGCGGCGTCGGTCAGGTCCTCGGGAAACGCCAGGCGATAAGCCCCTTCTCGCAGCAGCACTCCGCCAACCTGGCGCCCAGTGTGCAGCTCGTAGATGCGCCGGCGCGAACTGCCGTCGCTATTGATAAACGCCAGCAGCACTTCGCCTTCCTCGCCGTAGTCCGGACGGTAGAACCATGCCTGCGGCGCATCGGCCTTGGGGCGCGCCCGTTTCCTCCCGGTAACCGTCACCACTTCTTGCTCCGGCTTCACTTCGTGCGCGGGATCGTAATAGTAAATTCTTTGGCAAGATTCGCAGACCATTACCTTCTCGCCGTTGCGCACTTCGTTATAGGTCTGCGGACGCAGCATCACCTGGCAGCCCATGCATTTGTGGTCGCGGGCTTCCGCCAGCCCGGTGCCGCGGAACTTCGCCACCCGTTCATGATGGCGAAGAATATCTTCGGAAATCCCATGGCGCAGGCCGTCGCGCTTGGCGTTCCACTCGGCGAGCTTCTTCTGATCTTCGGCGGTAACTTTTCGCGCTTCTTCTTTTTCTTTTTCGATCTCGGCCGTCTCCGCCTTGAGCTCCGCCTCCGCCGCTTTGACGTCCTTTTCGCGCGTCTCGACGTTGACCATCACTTCCAGGATGCGGTCCTCGTTAAGTCGTATCTCCTGCTCCGCAAACTGGATCTCGCTCAGAATGGCTTTGTACTGTTCGTTGGTTTTTACGTCCAGGGACTGGTCGCGATACTTGGAGATCTTGCCTTGCAGGTCTTTGATGTTGGCTTCGAACTTCTTGCGGTCGGCTTCGTCGCCCTTGGCTGCGGTCCGCGCCTTTTCCAGGTGCGCCTTGGTTCCAGCCAGCTTCTGCTCGATCACCGCCACGCGTTTCGGCAGCGCGGCCACTTCGTCCCGCAGTCTGCGGATCTCTTTATCCGCGATCTGCAGTTCCAGCAATTTGTCGATATCAGGAAGCATCGGTCCGGGGCATCACAGTATCGATTCTAGCATGTGTGGAGAGGGAGCTTCGCCCCGTCTCAGTGGGGCAATACCCCGCCGCCACGAACCAGGCTCCAGGAAGTCTTATTAGGTTATTGCCAATAGCTTCCGAGGGTCAGGCCCAAAGTCCAGCTTCTTGACGCAACCTGGCGATGTCCTTGGTCGGCGCACTCCCGAAGAAGCGGCTGTATTCTCTGCTGAACTGCGAAGCGCTTAGATAGCCCACGCGCTGACTCGCTGTACCTGCATCCATAATTGTCGAAAGCATGAGACGCCTCGCCTCCTGGAGTCGCAGCACCTTTTGATAGTGCAGTGGGCTCATCGAAGTGACGGACTTAAAGTGCTCATGGAAAGACGAAACACTCATGTGCACCAGCCCGGCCAGGTCTTCCACCTTCATGGGTTGAGAGAAGTTGGCGCGTACCCAGGAGATGGCCTTCGCAACGCGGTGGACGTTAGATTCTGCAAAGCCCATTTGAGCTACGCGAACCCCAATTGGGCTGCGTAGTAGCCGGATCAGAATCTCATCGATCGCAAGCGGGGCGAGTAGTTCAGCATCTCCGGGCTGCGTGAGACACTCCATTAACCTCGTCGCGGCGTTGACCGTGCTCGCATCGGCCGGAGTGACGTAAACGGCGCGCCTCTCCTGCACTGGAGGCAAACCGTGCGGATACACCTTCAAAACCAGATCCGCAATCTTGCGCGGGTCGAGATCCAGCCGTAGCGCCAGGTAGGGCTCGGAGTGGCTGGCTCGCGTGATCTGGGAAGCAACTGGCAGGGCAACGGAGAATACGATCATGCGTGACGCATCGTACTCGTAGACCTCCTGTCCCACGATGACGGTCTTCGCTCCTTGGGCGACCATGCACAACGAGGGCGACCGGACGGAATGAAAACACTCTGTGTTGATTCGTGAAAAGCGGCTGGCGTGCAAACCGGGGATGCGCAGCTCAAAACTATCGTCGTGAGGCGCATAGGCGGCAATCAAACGGGCTAACTTGGCCGTGTCCGGTTCGTTTGCGCCCGCAATCTTGTCTGCCGGCCACGCAAGTGCGGGTTTGCCGTTGGTTTTCACGCCTTCGAGAATACTTCTTTTGCGATCATGATAGCGCTCATTGCATCTGGGCTATAACGGCAACGTCGAACTTTGAATAATACTTCTTCACGTCGCCGGTCCCGTACTTGGCGCGGAATTTTTCAACCACCGACGACACCTGTCTGGCCTCAGTGACAAGAACAACCTTGACTTCAGCCTCTGCGCCCCGCGCAGCGACCCGAATCGTCGGGTTGATGAGCACGTTCTTGTACCACTGTGTATCCGACCCATGCACCGGCAGGAGGTAAAGCTTCTCGTCCTCCCATACGAACCAGACTGGGATTGAGATGGCGCGTCCTGACTTTCTGCCCGTCACGGTGATCGTAATTTCGCGAGATCGGGAAAGGCGGTCTTTTAGAGCATCGTTCTGCGTTGGCTTATTGCTCATCGCAATGTCCTTTATTTTCCGGCCCGGTATTGTTCGTCGCTGACCTGTTCCATCCACTCGACAACCTTCCCGTCGAGCTTTTCCTGAATGGCGATGTGCGTCATGGCCGTGGTTGGCCTGGCCCCATGCCAGTGCTTCTCACCGGGCGCAAACCAGATCACATCACCCGGGCGGATTTCCTCGACCGGCCCGCCCCAACGTTGTGCCCAGCCGCAACCGGCCGTTACGATCAGCGTCTGACCGAGGGGATGCGTGTGCCATGCAGTCCGCGCGCCTGGCTCGAAAGTTACGCTGGCGCCTTGAACAAGTGCCGGATCGGGTGCCTGAAATAGTGGATCGATCCGCACCGTGCCAGTGAACCACTCTGCTGGCCCCTTAGCGGAAGGTTGCGTGCCATTTCTTTTGATGTCCATCTTCTGACTTCCTTTTCCTTGATTCACCTCTATAACTTGAGCGAAGCCATGTCGATGGAGAAGCGGTACTTCACATCGGACTCGAGCATTCTCTCGTAAGCTTCGTTGACCTTCTGAATAGGGATCACTTCGACATCGGCGATTATGTTGTGCTGCCCGCAGAAGTCGAGCATCTCCTGGGTTTCGGCGATGCCGCCGATCATCGAGCCCGAAAAACTCCGATTGCCCACGATCAGCCCGAAAGCGGTGACGGCGAGAGGCTTCGGCGGTGCCCCGACAATCGTGATGTTGCCACCGCGGTGAAGCAGGTTGATGTAGGCATTGATATCGTGATCGGCGGAGACGGCGTCGAGGATGAAATCGAAGCTGCCCACATGCTTCTGCATCTCGTCGTTATCGCGGGAGACGACGACTTCGTGGGCGCCGAGGCGGAGCGCCGCTTCCTTCTTGTTCGGTGAGGTGGTAAAGACAACCACGTGGGCTCCGAACGCGCGGGCAAATTTCACGCCCATGTGACCCAATCCGCCGAGACCGACCACACCAACTTTCTTGCCCCCAGT
>Ga0182014_10005403_pt1 | contig 14194 bp, 11 predicted proteins | sample 612S2DmetaG_FD_120489 | JGI IMG/M metagenome (GOLD analysis project Ga0182014, IMG submission 120489) | Permafrost microbial communities from Stordalen Mire, Sweden - 612S2D metaG | ecosystem: Environmental > Terrestrial > Soil > Wetlands > Permafrost | place: Sweden: Stordalen | collected... | reverse complement strand
CTTGCGACCCGGGACGCGCGGCCACGCAGCACCTATGACGGAGTCGGCGTCGCGGTGATCGTCGTAACCTGACCGGACCGACGGTCTGCCGCAGGAACGCCTTGCGGATCTCGGTGACCGCGATGATCGACAGTGCCACGGCTGCGCAGAGGAGCCACTGATCTACGTCGAGCGCGGTGGTCTTCAGGATCGCCTGGCACGGCGCCAGGACGGTTGCCATGACGAGCAGGAAAAGGGAGGCCCCGGTCGTCACGATGCACGTCCGGTCGGCGAACGTGCTGAGGGAGAACACCGAGTCCCGCCGGTCCCTCGACTCGAGCGAGAAGAACAGGTTAAACATTGAGAACACGACCACGCCCACGGTTCGCGCGATGGCGAGCGTGTGCGCCTGTTCCGCCCAGCTGACCACGCTCAGCGTGCCGATCGCCATCACCAGCCCGACCGAGACGAGCCAGGCGAGGACCCCTCCGGTCAGGATCGGCTGGCTGGGTGGCCGGGGTCGGCGTTCCATCAGCCCTTCGACAGGCCTGCTGTACCCGAGCCCGGTGGACTGGATCGTGACGGTGGTGAAGGCCACCCACAAGACCTGCAGCGGAAGGAGCGGCTCGCCGTGGGCGATGTCGAAGATGCTGGCGCCAAGGAAGGTGATGATGAAGCCGAACATGCATCCCATCTCGAACCGGATGTACCGGACCAGGTTGTCATACAGCCCGCGGCCGATTTCCACCGCTTTGGTGATCGTGGAGAAGTTGTCGTCGGTCAGAACCATCACCGCGGCTTGCTTGGCCACCTCGGTCCCGGTGCCCATCGCGATCCCGATGTCGGCCTTCTTCAGCGCGGGCGCGTCGTTGACGCCGTCGCCGGTCATGGCGACGATCTGGCCTTCGCGCTTGAGCAGGTCCACCAGGCGGACCTTGTGCTCTGGAGTGACGCGGGCGATCACGCCGACATCGGCGATCGCCTCCATCGCCTCGTCATCGGTCATCGCGCCGAACTCCGCCCCGCTGATGACCTTGCCATCGATGCCAAGCTGGCGGGCGATCGCGGCCGCGGTAACCGCGTGATCACCGGTGATCATGCGGACCTCGATCCCGGCGGACTTCGCCTGCCCGACCGATGCTTTGGCACCGGGCCGCGGCGGGTCGACGATTCCGACGAGAGCCAGCAGTTCCAGATCGGTCACTAGCGGGAGCAGGTCAGCCCCCGGATCGAAGGCCGCCTGGTCGAAATCCCTGCGTGCGGTTGCGATGACCCGCAGGCCCTCTTCCGCGAACCGGTGGTTATCGGCCAGGTACCGCTCGCGGAGACGGCCGTCGAGCGGAACCGGGCCGGCGTCCGGGTCCAGCACCGTGGCGGCCCGGGTCAGGAGCTGATCGGGCGCCCCCTTCACGAAGCAGCGGATCACCGCCTTCCCTGATTCATCGGTCATCTTGTGGAACGTCGCCATGAGCTTGTACTCGGCGTCGAAGGGGAGCTCGGCGATTCTCGGGTGTACCTGCCTGGTCAAGACGGCGTCGATGCCGCCTTTCGCGGCCAGCGCGACCAGGGCTCCCTCGGTCGGGTCGCCGATCAGCTCGCCGTCGCTGAGCACCGCGTCGGAGGCCAGGACCATCGGCATCAGGAACTGGTCCAGCGGGATCTCCGCCTGTCCGGCGACGCGGTTGATGCGCCCGTGGGTCGAGTAGCCCTTTCCCTCGACCGCATAGCGGTGCCCGGCGATGACCATCTGGACCGCGGTCATCTGGTTCAGCGTGAGCGTCCCGGTCTTGTCCGTGTTGATCGCGGACGTAGACCCCAGGGTCTCGGTCGAAGGGAGCTGCTTCATGATGGCGCCGACCTTGACCAGAGCCCGGGTGCCCCACGCCAGGATCGTCGTCACCACCATGGGCAACTGCACCGGGACCGCCGCGATGGCGAAGGCGACCGCGGCGGGCAACACCGCGTTGAAGGTATAGCCGCGAGACAGGTTCACGGCCATCGACGCGATCAGCGCGACGCCCGCGACCAGCAGGAGCTGCTTTGAGAGCCGGTCGAGCTGGCGGGTGAGCGGGGTCTTGACCGTCGGCTGCGCCTGGAGCATTCCCGAGATGTGGCCGACTTCGGTCGCCATCCCGGTCGCGGTGACCACGAACTCGCCCGTCCCGCGGGTGACAGAGGTGTTCATGTACACCATGTCGGTCCGGTCGCCCAGCGGTATGTCGGCTTCCCCGACCGGGGCCGTGCCCTTCGAGACCGGCAGGCTCTCCCCGGTCAGCTCGGACTCGGCGACCTCCAGCGTGGCCACCCGGAGCAGCCTGCCGTCAGCCGGAACGACGTCACCCGCCTCGATCGAGACGACATCGCCGGGGACCAGCTGTGCAGCGGGGATCTCCGCCTCCTGGCCATCGCGCCGCACCCGGGCGGTCACGATCAACCTCCGCTGGAGCACGGCGACCGCGCTCTCAGCCCCGCCCTCCTGCTGCAGGCCGAGAACCGCGTTAGCCAGTGTCAGCAGAATCAGCAGAAGGCCGGTTCCCAGCTGCCTGAGGGGGAAGAGGCTGAGGAGGCCGACCACTAGCAAGACGATCTGCATGGGGTCGGAGTACTGGCGGATGAACGCGCGCCAGCGAGGCTCTGCCCTGCCTGCGGCGAGCGTGTTGGGGCCGAACCGGCCGGCCCGCGACGCCGCCTCCGCCGAGCTCAGGCCGTGCCGCGGGTCTGCCTCCTCGGCTCGCAGCACCTCCTCGGCGCTAAGCGTGTGCCACGCGGCCTCTGGGGCCAGTGCCTGGCGCTCCGCCCCGGGCACATCGACCAGTCTGGCCTGCACGGGACACCCCCCTTCCCGGCGAGCTACGACCGAGACGACCCGAACCCCCGCCGCCGGCCAGCAGCCCCTGCTGAGCGACGGGTGCAGGTAGCGGCGCCACCGATCCTCAAAGAAGTCGGCGGAATACACCCGCCCATTCTGCCGTCCCTACATCGCCTCGTGCCATTACCTGTGTCTGACGACTCCTCGCCTTCGCAACCTGGCAGCTCCGGGAACGGCGCGCTGGCCAACGTCGCGTTCGACTTGGCGCTGCGCGACAACGTTCCGTCGATACGCGCAGCAGGTGATCCGCACTCAGCGTAGGGGGGCCACCACCATGTCCGTGGTCATGACGGCACGTCGATGGCGGCGGTGAGGTGGAGGGTGCCGCTGATGGTAGTGCCGGGTGCTGGCAGGGTTCGGTGCTCGCTGACGTCTAGTGTCCCGGTCTTGAGTTCCCTATCCCACTTGAGTCGCCTTTAGCTTCAGCTGACTGGTTCGATGATGACAGGGCGGCCGGAGTGCAGTGTGCTGGGAGGATGGGAGATCCCGTGCTGGCGCCGCTGGTGTTGTCGCAGGACGAACAGCACACATTAGAGAACTGGGCGAAGCGCCGCAGCACTGCGCAGGACCTGGCGTTGCGGGCACGGATCGTGCTGGCCAGCGCCGAAGGGCATAACAACATAGCCGTGGCCGTCGGCTGGGCGTCAGCCGCAACACGGTGACCAAATGGCGGGCCCGGTTCCTGGCCAGCCGGCTGGACGGGCTGGGTGACGAGCCGCGTCCGGGGTGCCGCGGACGATCACCGATGCCCACGTGGAGGAGGTGGTGGTGCGCACCCTGGAAGAGGTGCCCGAGGGGGCCACGCACTGGTCCAAACGGGAGCTGGCCAAGCGGGTGGGGATCTCGCCGACCAGCGTGCACCGGATCTGGCGGGCGTTCGGGCTGCAGCCCTGGCGCACGGAAGACTTCAAGATCTCCCCGGACCCGCTGCTGATCGACAAGATCCGCGACGTGATCGGCCTGTACCTGGCGCCGCCGACGAACGCGGCAGTCTTCGCAGTAGACGAGAAGCCGCCAGGCTCACGATCCCCTCCTTGCGCTCATCACGACCCGTTATGCGCGATGCAGACACGCGAGTGGACCTCCACACGGACGATACAGAGCGGGTCGGCGCGCTGTTATTTAGCAGACTTCGCGTCATGGGCCGCCCGGCAATGGTCCAACGGGCAAGCGGCCCGCTCTGTATGTTTATGCATCGGCGCCCTCGGGGTGAACGTCCGGATCTGCCGCGCGGATTGCGTGCGGCATAAGCTCAGGGCAAGATCACTCCAGCGAGGCTGGCATCATAGAGGCAAATGAGCAAGTCACCTTCCCGCCGTTTTCCTGTGACCGTCACCCAACTGCCGGTCACCCGCTGCCAGATTTGCCACCGCACCGTTGCGTACCGGCCCGGCAGCCTCAGTGAGGTCCTGACCGACCACTACCGCCGGGCCCATCCCGCGTGTGGATGAATCGATATCCTTTTCGGCTGCTCTGGACCCCGGTAGCGCCTTACGTGCAGCTAAGCCGAGGGTGACATATGGCGGCATCTGACCTTTTCCGTGCTCGCTGTCGGTCAACGACGCATGGCTTGCGAGCAGGAAAGGGGCGACGCGATGGCGATGGACTGGCATGACACTTTGATGGGATCCGTGCTGGTGATTTCTGGCGGGCTGACGTTCGCATACACCAGAGCCGCTTCGAAGATTCTGCTTATCCTGACTCTTATCGGTGCTGCCGCCACGATCGTCATCGGTGTGCTGCTGTTCTTTCATCTTGCCTGAGGCGCATGGACAGCGACCCGATGCCGTTCTCGTCGGCGAGGGCGACGGCGGCGCGCAGCACCCGGTCCCGGTTCAGCGGGGTCCGGGGCTGTGTGGCGGACTTGGCCGGTGACGCCATCTGCATTCGCTCCAGTCGCGGTCGGGCTTGACGAAACTTACATTGTAAGCTCACTCTTAACTTACGACGTAAGCCAATGACACCGTCGAGAACATGGCGACAGAAACGCCCGGGCCTGCCGAGCTCGCTATGGAGCGCCGGACGCTGCAGGGCATCAAAGCCCACGCCGGCCCGCCGTTCCGTTCCCGAAGCGGCCCGAACCAGGGAGCCACCGCGTCCATGCCCGTCCCGTATCCCCTCCAGCTGGAGCTGCACGCCGACCTCCACATCACCCGGTGGCGGCCCCTGGTGCAGTGGCTGCTGGCCATCCCGCACCTGATGATCGCCTATGCCCTGCGCTTCGTGCGGCAGGCCCTGACCCTGATCAGCTTCTTCACCGTGCTGTTCACCGAGCAGATACCGCGGCCGCTGTTCGACGCCATCGTCATGACCTACCGCTATGAGTGGCGGGCCATGAGCTACGCCTTCTTCATGCACGAGGACTACCCCCCGTTCGACTTCGACCTGGCGGGCAGGAGTACGCGGCCGGGATCGCGGGATCGAGCGCGGCCTGCGCCAGGCACCCGGACGGCGCCGCCTCGAACCCATCGGCGTCTAGCAGCCTCGGGAGCCGGTCCAGCATCGAGGCCGACGGCGGGACGCGCAGCCCGGTCCGCGGGCTGATGCGGCAGCCGTGCCCGGCCAGCACGTCCTGGTCCCAGCTCGCCGCCTGTGCGACCGTCTGCGCCCCGCCGTGCCCGGACGCCACGCCCGCGACCATCACCGATACCGGCGACGGCAGCGGATGCCGCTTCCCCCCGCGGCTTCCGCGGATCGGTCAGGAGACCCTCCAGCGACTCCCGCATGGACACGGGGATCCGGTGCCCGTCGCGGCAGGCAGGCGGCGGCGGATGCAGCCGGCAAGCCATGATGAGGACACGGGCGTGGTCCTGTCGGTGCTGGTCTGTCAGGGTTGGCACCCGAATCATCACCACGGCCGCGCCCTCACTTCAAGCACATCCGCACCACAGGACCCTGTGTCGCGCGCTGCCCCGCCAGCCGAGTAACTTCACCGCGAAGTAACCAAAGAAAAGGCCCAGGCTCCCTGGACTCCTGCGAGGCGCCGACGCTTCCAGTCACACGCCGCCACACAGACTTTGACGAATCCCTGAGTGCCCATAGACACTTCGAAAATAAGTCAGCGTCTATTGAAGTGCGGTATGGCCCGATGTAGCGTGAGGGTAACATGACGGATATTCCCGTAGCCGTTTTGGTCTCTGCTTAAAGCAGTTTGAGCAGCGTCCGGGAGCGTTGCTCCGGACCCTGGTAGCGCTGGCGTAGCGGATTGACCCATGAGACGCCTGGTTCGGGCAGGACGACCGCCCGCGGTCTGTCGCCCCGTCCGGGCTCGACGCCTCCTCAGTTAGCGGCGAAATGCCGTGACCATTGTATTCGACGACATGCAGGCACCCGTTCTGGTGCTGGGAACCCGAAGGTGGCGGGCCCCGGCGATCCAGTCTCGAGTGCGGTACACCGGGGAACATTCCGGTTCGGCATCGGTGCCCGGGCTGGTATGTGGTCCCTTCGCCGGGGCGGCCGGCCGTTCGCGGGATATCCGGAGTAAGCAGGAGGACCCGATACGATTTCGAACCCTGATTGATGCGGGCGAACCTGAGTTATATGGCCGTCAGCAGCCGTTCCGGCCGCTCCTAGGATCAGGAGGTGCACTTGCACAGTCGGCAATTTCTCGCCCGCGCCCACCACGAATAGCCTTGCGCAAAATACGCTCCCGGTTGAGCGCCCCTGCGTAGCATCAACTCGCCGAGGCGATCGGCCACCGAGCTGACTGGAGAAGTCAATGGATAACGCGGCACGGACACGACAGCGGGTGCTAGCAATTTTCCTCCCTGTCACCGCCGTGCTCTATATAAGCGCCGAGGCGCTAAGCCCAAGGGCACCGACCAGGTGATATCGACCACGGCCACCGCCCTCAAGGTGCTGCCCATCGCGGCCAGGCATCCGGCTAAGCTCTACGTCGCGGGCTCGCTGGCCCTTCTCGGGCTCGGCGGCCTGGCCGTCTCATATGCGGCAATCGCCGCGCTGGTCAGGAACCGCGGCTCGGCCCTGGCCACCGTCGCCGCGCTGATCGGGGGACTCGGCGCCTTCTGCGGAGCCATCACCAACGTCCTGGTCTATCCCAACCTCGCCGCCGCGGCGACGGCACACCTGACACCCGGCCGGCGGCCAGCGGATTTCGGCGAGTACCGCGACCAGGTCGTGGCGAGCCTTCGCCGGCCGGGATACGCGAAGGCGTTCCCGGCCACTACGCGCACTAGCCACGACCCGGCGGAGGCGCGGCTGGCCGAGGTCACGGCGCCCGCCCTGGTCGTGATGGGCGAGCACGATCCCGACTTTCGTGACCCGCGGGCGGAGGGCGACTGGATCGCCCGCGCCCTGCGCGCGCAAGTCGTCATGGTGCCCGACGCCGGGCATTACCCGCAGTCGCAGCGGCCCGACATCACCACCGGCGCAGTCCTGCGCTTCCTGGAATCGGTCAAGGGCCGTGCCTAGGGCAGGGCGCCGAGCCGCAGTGCTGCCCGGCCTGGGGGCCACGGCCTGGGGGTACTGCCCATGACGGATTCGCCCGCGATACTGCTGGCCGCCGGCGGCCCGAAGACGCGGCCGCGGGGCCGTGTCCTGGCGCCGACGCGGTACCGGCATCCGGGCGATGTGATCCGGCTGATCGCGGCGGCCTTGGTGCTGGCCGTGGCGGTCGTGATCGCTATGCTGCTGCCTGCCCTGCTCCGGCCGGCGGCAGCGGTCACCGGGGTCGGGCCCGCGACCGCGGCCGGGCAGGTGCTGACCGGCCTGGTCCAGGCGACGATCGCGGCGGCGGCCCTGGTGCTGCTGGTCGCCGCGCTCCGGTACCGCCGGTTCCGGGTGCTGGCCACCGTGGCGGGCGGGTTCGCGGCGGCGGCGGCCCTGATGGCCGGAATCACCTACCTGGCCGGGCCCGGCGGCCCCGCGCCCGCAGGGCTGCGCCAGGGTTCCTGGCTGGCCGGCGCCGGCTTCCCCGATCCGGCCGTGCTGGCGGGACTGGCGGCGGTCGCGGTGGCCGCGGCGCCGTGGCTGAGCCGGCCGTGGCGCCGGGCGTCCTGGGCCACGCTGCTGCTGATCGGCGCGGCCCGGCTGATCGCCGGCGGGCTGCTGCCGCTGCAGCTGGCGCTGGCCACGGGTGTGACCGTGGGGGCCGGGCTGCTGGTGGCGTTCGGGGTGCCGGACCGGCGGATGGGTCCCGCCGGGGTGGCAGCGGCGCTGCGTGCGGGCGGGGTGCCGGTCAGCCAGGTGACCGGGCCGCTGCGCGCTGCGAAGGGATCGCGGCCGTTCGAGGCGACCACCGGCGACGGGAATGGCCTGTTCGTGAAGGTTTTCGGCTCCGATCAGCGGGACGCCGACCTGCTGTACCGGGCCTGGCGCGGCATCCGGCTGCGCGGCGTCGGCGACACCAGGCCCGCGGCCTCGCTGTTCAAGGCCGTCGAGCATGAGGCGCTGCTGGGCGTGATGGCCGAGCGGGCCGGGGTCGCGGTGCCGCACGTCGGCCAGGTCATCAGGGCCGGCGACGGGTCAGTCCTGCTGACCATGGACCTGGTTGCGGGCACGTCTTTGGACGAGGTCCCGGCCGATCGGATCACCGATCAGCTCGCCCGGACCCTGTGGCGCGAGGTCGGCCGGCTCCATCGGGCCAGGATCGCGCACCGGTCGCTGCACGGCAGCAACATCATGATCGGCCAGGACGGGTCTGCGGTGCTGGTCGACTTCAGCTTCGCCGAGCTCGCTGCGACCAGCCGTCAGAGAGCGATCGACGTGGCCGAGCTGCTCACCTCGCTGGCCGGGCGGATCGGCCCGGACCGTGCTGTCGCCACCGCGGCGGCCGAGATCGGCACCGGCGGCGTCGCCACCGCCGTGCCGCTGCTGCAGCCGCTCGCCCTGTCGGCCGGCACCCGGCGCGCGATCAAGGGCCAGGACGGGCTGCTGAAGAACACGCGCGCGGCCGCGATCGCGGCCTGCGGCGACGACGCTGACAAGGATCTCGTCCGGCTGCAGCGGGTACGGCCGCGCACGCTGCTGGCGATCGCGGCGCTGGCCGGCGCCTTTTACTTCCTGCTTCCCCAGATCGCCGATGTGAGCAGCAGCTGGCACGCGCTGCAGCACGTTAACTGGGCCTGGCTGCCGGTGATCATCGGCCTGTCCGCGCTGACCTACGTGGCCAGCGCGATGGCGCTGATCGGCGCGGTTCCCGGGCATGTCCCGTTCGGCCCGGCCGTGCTGACGCAGGGCGCCTCATCATTCATCAACCGGGTATCGCCAGCCAACGTCGGCGGGATGGCGCTGAACGCCCGGTTCCTGCACAAGAGCGGCACCAGCACCCCGGCCAGCGTCGCGGCGGTCGGCGTGAACGCCCTCGCGGGCGCCGTCATGCATGTCGTGCTGATCGTGGTTTTCTTCGCGCTGGCCGGCCACGACCTCACCAAGGCGTTCAAGCTGCCGTCCGGCAGCAAGATCCTGCTCGCCCTGGCGGTGATCATCGCGGTCATCGGAGTAGTCCTGGCGACACGCCCCGGCCGCCGCTGGACCCGCAAGCAGCTGATCCCCGGCGCCCGTGCCGCGGCCGGCAGCCTGCGGCAGGCCGCCGCCAGCCCGGTCAAGCTGGGCCTGCTGTTCGGCGGCTCGGCCCTGATCACCCTGGCCTACATCGCCGGGCTGGACGCCTCGGTCCAGGCGTTCGGCGGGGGTCCTGGCCTGGTCGTGCTCGGCGCGGTGTACCTGGCCGCCGCGGCGCTGGCGGCGGCAGCCCCCACGCCCGGCGGCCTCGGCGCGATCGAGGCGGCGCTGGTCGCCGGGCTGACCGGCGTCGGCATGCAGCCCGGGCCCGCGGTCTCGGCCGTGCTGCTGTACCGGCTGGCCACCTACTGGCTGCCGGTACTACCCGGCTGGCTGTGCTGGCGGTCCCTGCAACACCGGGGATACGTGTGACCGCCGGCCCGCGGCCGGCCCAGCGCGCACCAGCGCGGGTGCCGGTCGTGCCCGCCGGTCGCCGCCGCCTCTCAGGCGGTGCCCCGCCCGCAGAAGCGGGGTCCCAGGCTCCGGGCACGTGCGGAGCAACCTTTTCTTCTCGACCCGCACGGAACGTGATGAGAGCAGAGCCGGAACGACGGACGGTGGCGTACGTAGCCTGTCTGGCGCTGGCCATCGTGTGCTGCGCCTGCGCCTGCGCCTGCGGCAGCGCGGCGGCTGACCATGCTGACGGGGCCGCCCAGCACGGCGCCGTCATTACCGTCGGGTCATTCGACTTCCCGGAGAGCGTGCTCCTCGCCGACATCTACGCCGGCGCGCTCACGGCGCAGGGCTTCCCCGTCCGCGTCCTGCCGGACCTGGGCCCTCGCGAGCTGGTGGACCCGGCGCTGATGAGCGGACTTGTCCAGGTCGTGCCGGAGTACTCCGGGTCGGCGCTGGAGTTCGTCAGCCTGGGACGGCAGTCCGCGACCTCCGATGTTACAGCGACCGGCAGGACGCTGGCCGGGTGGGCGGCTGGCCGGGGGCTGGTGGCGGGGCGCCCGTCCGCCGCGCAGGACGCCAACGTCATCGTGGTCACCGCCGCGACCGCGGCCCGCTATGGCCTGCGATCGGTCGCCGACCTGGCCCGGGTGGCGCCGCGGCTGGCGTTCGGCGGCCCGCCCGAATGCCCGGAACGCGTCTACTGCCTGCTCGGGCTGAGGCAGGTCTACGGGCTCCGGTTCCGGGTTTTCATACCGCTGGACGCCGGCGGCCCGCTGACGCTGCAGGCCCTGGAGGCAGGGGACGTCGGCGTCGCGCTGCTGTTCAGCACCGATCCGGCCCTCACGGCGGATCATCTGGTGGTGCTGGCCGATGACCGCGGCCTGCAGCCGGCCGAGAACGTCGTCCCGCTGGTCCGCCGGGATATTGTCGCCCGCTACGGCCCGCGGCTGGTCGCGGTACTCAACACGGTGTCGGCCCGCCTGACTACCGGCTCGCTGCGCGCCCTGAACGCGCGGGTGGAACTACGCGGGCAGGATCCGCGCCTGGTGGCTGAGAGCTGGCTGCGGGCGCAGGGGCTGGCCTCGGCAGGGGGTGCGTCGCATTGAGCGAGAACGTGGAAAGGGTAACCGCGCCGACTGGCACGGCGAGCCTTGCGCCGGGTCCCGCCGTGCGGCGGACGCCGCGGCGGCGCCCGACGGGTGCGCCCCCGCCGCTCCCGCACCCGGTCTCGGTCACCACCAGGGCCTGGCTGGTCCTGGCGGTTGTCGTCCTGGCCGGCGTGATCGTGATCTCGGTGCGGGCCCCGTCGCTGCGGCTCGATAATCAGGTCAACTCGGCGGTGCTCCGGTTTTTCGCGCGGGCCCGGACGCCGTGGCTGACCGGCGTCGCCAACGGGATCTACACGGCCGGCTCCGGATGGGGGGCCACGGTGCTCGGGCTGTCGGCGGTCGTGCTGATAATCGCGTTCCGGCGCTGGCGGCACCTGCTGGTGTTCCTGTGCAGCCTGTTCGCCCTCACGCTCGCCATGGACGTGATCACCGAGGGGATGACCCGGCCGCGGCCGTACGGCGTGCTGATCATCGGTAACTGGACGGGGTATTCCGCGCCGGCGCTCTCGGTGACGATCCTCGCGTTCCTGCTGGTGAGCATCGCGTACTGCCTGGTCGTGCCGGGACGGCCCCGCACTTATGCGAAGGCGGCCATCGCGGTCATCGTCGTCGTGTTCTGCCTGGCCTGCCTGTACTTGGCCGTCGATCGCATCGATGACCTGCTCCTGGGTGTGGCGCTCGCGGTCGCGATCCCGGTCAGCGCGTTCCGTTTCTTCACCCCGAACGAGGTCTTCCCGGTCGCCTACCGGCGCGGCAACACCGCGCACGTCGATGTGACCGGCGCGCGCGGCGAAGCGATCCGGCAGGGCGTACGCGACCAGCTCGGGGTCACCGTCACCGGCATCACGCCGGTCGGGCTGGCGTCCTCAGCCGGGTCCACGCCGCTGCGGCTGCAGACCGAGGGCGCCCCGCAGGAGTACCTGTTCGGCAAGCTCTACACCAAGGGCCACGTCCGCGCCGACCGCTGGTACAAAATCTGGCGGACGATCCTGTACGGATCCCTGGAGGACGAGCACCCCTTCCAGACCGTGCGGCGCCTGGCCGAGTACGAGGACTACGCCCTGCGCCTGCTGCAGGACATCGGGATCACCGTGGCCAGGCCCTACGGCATCGTGGAGATCACCCCCGAACGGGAATACCTGCTGGTCACCGAGTACTTCGACGGCGCGGTGGAAATCGGCGGCGCCGACCTCGACGACCAGCTGATCGACCAGGGGCTGCTGCTGATCCGCACCCTGTGGGACGCGGGAATCGCCCACCGCGACATCAAGCCGGGCAACCTGATGGTCCGCGGCGGGCGGCTGCTGCTGATCGACGTGGCCTTCGCCCAGGTCCGCCCCTCGCCGTGGCGGCAGGCCGTCGACCTGGGCAACATGATGCTGGTCCTGGCCGTCCGCACCGACCCCGCGCGGGTCTACCGGCGGGCGCTGAACTATTTCACCGCGGCCGAGCTCGCCGAGGCCTTCGCCGCCACCCGCGGGGTCGCCAGCCCGACACAGCTGCGCGCCTTCATGAAACGCGATCCCCGGGACCTGCTCGCCGAGTTCCGCACGCTCGCCCCGCAGCGACGCCCGATCGTGCTGCAGCGCTGGAGCGCCCGGCGGGTCACCCTGGCCGCCGCGATGCTCGCCCTCTTCACGGTGCCCGCCGTCTTCGGCATCGCCTTGCTGGTGCCGGACACCGCGACCACAGGGGTGCACCTCACACTGGTGCGCGCGGCCACCTGGGCACCCGATTGCGGTACGGGCCATGCGATGATCCTGGCCGCCCAGGCAGTTCCCTCGGCGGCCTTCCTGCCCTGCATCGCCGCGGTCCCGTCGGGCTGGACCGCGGCCGGCCCCGAGATCGCCAGCGGGCAGGCCAGCTTCGTGCTGGACTCCGGTTCCCTGGCCGGGGGCGGCGGCGTCCGGTTCGTGCTCGGCCAGTCAGGCCAGCAGCTGCAGACGGTGACGATCACCCTGACCGCGACCTGCGACATTGCCGGCGCCCGGCAGATTCCTTCCGGCCAGCCCGGCATGCGCCGGTTCGAGCGCCCGCCGAGCCAGGTACCTGGGTACTCCGGCGTTCGCTACGACGTCTTCCCTGGCGGCTGCGTGACCTACCGGTTCGTCCTTGGGCCCGGCGCGTCCCCGGTCGTGACCACCACGGTCGACACCGCGGTGGCGTTCATGCCCCGGTCGGCGCTGGTCGGCTATGTCCGGCGTACCGAGGGCCTGGCCTTGTGCGGGCGAGGTGCCGCATGCCCGGGATGACCCGGGTGGCCACGGCCCGGCGGCAGGAGGAGGCGCTTCTTGGCCGCCCCCGGCGGGCCGCTTTGCTGACCGCCGGGGTGGTGGCGGTCACGGCCGTGGTGTTCGCCCTGGTCGCCGACCACGGCACGCTGGCCCGCATCCAGCGGCTGGACGATGCGTGGCTGCGGCTGATGATCTCCGGCCGGACGCCCCCGCTGACCGCCATCGCCAAGGTCTTCAACGTGCTCGGGCTGGTGTACGTCACGCTGCCGGTGCGGATCGCCCTGGCCGGGTTCCTGGCCCTGCGCCGCCAGTGGTGGCACCTGGCCGCCTTCACCGCCGCCATCGTGCTGTCGGAGGTGCTGATCGGCCCGCTGAAAGGCATCTACGACCGGACCAGGCCACCCGGATCGCTGGTCGCCACCACCAATGCCTCATTCCCGTCCGGACACGCCATCGCCGCGTCGGTCACCGTCATCGCGGCGGTCATCGCCCTGGTCCCCGCGGGACGACGGCGTGTCCTGTGGGGCGCGGCCGCGGTGGCGTTCTCGATCGTGATGGGGCTCTCCCGCGCCTACCTCGCTGCCCACTGGCTCTCCGACGCCACCGCCGGCATCCTGCTCGGCACCTCCTGCGCCCTGGTCACCGCGCTGGTTGCCGACCAGTTCCAGCGGCGGCAGAACAGGCTGCAGCGGGCCGCCGGGACGCAGTGTCTGGCGGGCGGGCGGGAGTACGTATGAAATCGCGCACGGTGCTCATAGCGGTGGCCAGCAGCTGGCTGCGCGCACATGGGCTGATCTCGGCGGGGGTGACGCACGTTGGGTGACGACATCAGGCCCGTGGCCGCCGGGAACGGCCCGGCCAGCTTGCCGCCGGGCCCGGCCGTCCATAAGGACCGTCGTAAGCGCCGCCCGACCGGTGCGCCGCCGCCGCTGCCGCACCCTATCACCATCAGCACAACAGCGTGGCTGATCCTTGGGGCCGTGGCGCTCGCCGGCGCGTTCCTGGCGTCCCAGCACACGCCGTGGCTCCGGATCGATGACCGGGCAAGCACGTGGGTGCTGCGTCTCCTGGCCGGAATACGGACG
>Ga0182014_10005401_pt1 | contig 14198 bp, 12 predicted proteins | sample 612S2DmetaG_FD_120489 | JGI IMG/M metagenome (GOLD analysis project Ga0182014, IMG submission 120489) | Permafrost microbial communities from Stordalen Mire, Sweden - 612S2D metaG | ecosystem: Environmental > Terrestrial > Soil > Wetlands > Permafrost | place: Sweden: Stordalen | collected... | reverse complement strand
TCAGCACCCCGAGCCTACCGGCTCAAGGCGAGCAACGCCGCTCTCCCATTTTCAACATTCCTCGGGACATCCTCTCGTCAGGCGCAATGCGTTCGCGCCATTCTGTCGATGGCCCCTTGCTCATGAGTTCCCCCGCTCGCGCAAGCCGGCCTCGACCGGCGCTCGACATTGGCCCGGCGCGCCGGCGCCGACAAGCGCCGTCGTGCGCTTAGTGGCTGGAGCGGATGTGGTTGCGCGGCACCGGATAGACCTACGTCTCCCAGCGGCTGCCATTGAACACGCCGTGATGGCCGAGGCCCGGGCGAGTTCCTGAACGAAATTACGCCGAAGGCAGGCTTGTCGCCTAAGGACCAGGTAAAACGAGCCCATTGCCGTTCCGTCTGCGGCGAGACGCATTCGGGCTTTGTCTCGTTGCGACAGGCGCTGCCGATGAACATCCGCGCCGAATTCCCCGGCTTCAAGATCTGGTCGAAGGCCCAGGCCGACATCGAGCGCATCCTTGTCATCTGGCGCGAGCGCCGCTCCGCCCACGGCGGACCGTTCCTGTTCGGCAGTGTGTCGATGGCCGACGCGATGTACGCGCCCGTGGTCAGCCGCTTCCGCACCTACGACGTCAAGCTCGACGGCGCGACCGAGCGCTACGCTGAGCGCGTCTGGAACCTGCCGGCGACGTGCGAATGGCGCGAAGCGGCGCTGGCCGAGAAGGACGAGATCGAAGAGCTGGAGATGGAATTCTAAAGTGTTCTTTGGCTTTACACGGACCTCTTCCTTCGAGGCGGCCGCGCGGCGCCTCTGGATGACGGGCTTAAGGGGTTAGAGGCCGCTACGCCAGTTCGGGAAAATCCTCGATGCGGAATTCGCGCTCGGCGCGCGCCCCGACTTCGGCGAGTTCGGCCTCGCGCTGGCGCAAGGCGACGCGGCGGACCTTGCCCGACATGGTCTTCGGAAGCTCGACGACGAACTCGATGCGCCGGATGCGCTTGTAGGGCGCGAGCCGATCGCGCAGAAACGAGAACAGCGACAGCGCGACGGCGCGGTCGCCGTCGTCGGATCTGGCCAGCGCCACGTAGGCCTTCGGCACCGTCATGCGGATGGCGTCGCGCGCCGGCGTCACCGCCGCCTCGGCGACCAGCGGATGCTCGAGCAGCGCGCTTTCGAGCTCGAACGGGCTCAGTCGGTAGTCGCTCGATTTGAACAAGTCGTCGGCGCGGCCGACAAAGGTGAGGAAGCCCTCGGCGTTGCGCGAGGCGATGTCGCCGGTGCGATAATGCTCGCCCTCGATGGGCTCCAATACGCCGTCGTCGTCGACATAGCCGGGCGTCAGCCCGAGCGGTTGGGCCGAGAGCGGCAAAGAGATTTCGCCGTAGTCGGACTCGAGTCCCTCGACGTCAAGCAACACGACGCGATAGCCCGGCAGCGGCCGCCCCATCGAGCCAACCACCAGCTTCTGTCCCGGCGGGTTGCCGACCATCATCGTCGTCTCGGTCTGGCCGTAGCAATCGCGCAGCGTCAGCCCCCAGGCGCGCCGCACCCTCTCGATCACCTCCGAATTGAGCGGCTCGCCCGAAGAGCAAATCTCGCGCAGCGACACGTTCCACTGGCCGAGATCGAGCCGGATGAACTGGCGCCAAACCGTCGGCGGGGCGCAGAACGACGTGATCGGATGCGCGGCGAGATCGTCAAGGAGCGCGCTCGGTTCAAAGCGCCGCGTCAGCGCGACGGCGGTCGCGCCGGCGTTCCATGGCGCAAACACGTTCGACCACGCGTGCTTGGCCCAGCCGGGCGAAGAAATGTTGAGATGCAGGTCGTCGGGCTGCAGGCCGAGTCCGTACATGGTCGTCAGGTGGCCGACGGGATAGCTCGCATGCGTGTGCATCACCAGCTTCGGCTGCGCCGAGGCGCCGGAGGTGAAGTAGAGCAGCAGCGGGTCGCTCGACCGCGTCGGCGCATCCGGCTCGAAATGCGGGCTCGCCCGCGTGAGGTCGTTCCAGTCGCGCCAGCCTTCCGCCGCGCCGCCAACCGCGATGCGGGCCAGAAGGCCGTCGCTGTGTCCCTCGAATTTTGCCGCTGCCGCCGCTTCGGCAATGACGAGGCGCACGCGGCCGCGCGACAGGCGTTCGGCGACGTCGGCGTCGGTGAGCTGCGGCGGCGACGGAACGACCACCAGACCGAGCTTCATTGCCGCCAGCAGCGCGATCCATAACGGCGCGACATTGCCCAGCATCAGCAGCAACCGGTCGCCCCGCTTGGCGCCGAGCCCCCGCAACGCGTTGGCGACCCGCGACGAGGCCTCCGACAATTCGCCGAAGGAATAGGTCTCGGTCCGCTCGCTGAGCAGCATCAGCGCCGGCCGCTTGCCATTGGGGCCCGCGGCGAGTTCGTCATCGAACCAGTCGAGCGCCCAATTGAAGCAATCGGATCTCGGCCAAGCGAACTTTGCTTTGGCGGTCGAATAGTCGGTCCGCAGCGCGAGGAGGAAGTCGCGGGCGTCCTTGAATTCTTCGCTCGACATTGTCAGGTCACGCATCCTCGCCGCCGGGAGACCGGGCGAAGGTCCGTCGTTTCGAGCCTCCCGTGCGCCGCGGTTCTTTGCCACAGCGGCGAGCAAGTCGAAAGGGCCTGCGTCAATCGTTGGTCGCCGTCGCGCCCGCACGGAGCCGCGGCCGTGCGCCGCACCTTCTGGCCGGCGGCCTAGGCCGCCAGCCTAAGGGGACGGCCGAGCCAAAGGCGGCCGCAGCTCCATTGACCGCGTGCGCGTCAGCCCTCCCGAACGATCTCGACCCGCTCCGGATAGAAAGCGAGATGATCCTTGATCGCCTCGACGCCGGGCTTCGGCGTCTCGTAACTCCACACCGCATTCGCATCGACGTCGTCGCCGTCGTGCAGCGTGAAATAGCTCGCTCTACCCTTGTAGGGGCAGGTGGTCTCATGCGCGGTCGGCTCGAACAGGCGCATGTCCGCGTCTTCACGTGGAATATAGAGCACCGGCGGATAGTTCGCCTCACGCAACTCCAACGCACGGCGGGTGTCAGCCGCCTGGCGGCCGCGCCAGCGCACGATGACTCGGCCGGAATTCGGCGCGATTGCAATGGGATGATCGGCGACCATCTCGGACCTCCATGTCAGAGAGTCGCTTATATCGTCGCGCAGCGGAAAAGCGGAAGGCCCTCAGCCGCGCTTTTTCTTCTGCGCGTAGGGGTTCTCGCCGCCCGAGCGCATGGAAAGGCGGATCGGCACGCCAAAGAGGCTGAACGTCTCGCGCAATCCATTGACGATATAGCGCTTATAGCTCTCCGGAATGTTCTCGACCTGGTTGCCGAACAGAATGAAGAACGGCGGTCGCGCCTTTGGTTGGGTCATGTAGCGGATTTTGACCCTGCGGCCGGAAACAGCCGGCGGCGGCGTCCCCTCGACGACCGGCGCCAGCCAGCGGTTGAGCCGCCCGGTGGAGATGCGCTTGTTCCAAATCTCGTGGGTGGCGACGACGGCTTCAAGCAGCTTGTCGACATGGGCGCCGGTCAGGCCCGAGACCGGGATCACGCGCGTTCCCTTGAGCTGTGGCAGCAGACGGTCGGCCTCGGCGCGCAATTGCTGGGCCTTGCCGCTCTTGTCGTCGATCAGGTCCCATTTGTTGAGGCCGATCACCAAGGCGCGACCCTCGCGCTCAACCAGATCGGCGATCGTCAGGTCCTGCTTCTCGAACGGGATCGTCGCGTCGAGCAGCAGCACGACGACCTCGGCGAAGCGCACCGCGCGCAGGCCGTCGGCGGTGGCGAGCTTCTCCAGCTTTTCGACCACGCGCGCGCGCCGGCGCAGGCCCGCGGTGTCGAAGAGCTTGATGCGGCGTCCGCGCCAGACCGTCTCGAGGCCGATGCTGTCGCGCGTCAGGCCGGGCTCTGGCCCGGTCAACAGCCGCTCTTCGCCGAGGATGCGGTTGAGCAGCGTCGACTTGCCGGCGTTCGGCCGACCAACGACGGCGATCTGCAGCGGCTTTTCGGGATCGTCCTCGCTGCCGTCCTCTTCCTCGCCCAGGACCAGCGGCACAATCTCGTTTTGCCCAGACGCCTCGCTGTGCGCAGTCTCCGGCAGGACGGCGGCGAGCGCGTCATAGAGGTCGCTGAGGCCCTCGCCGTGTTCGGCGGAAATCGCGATCGGGTCGCCCAGGCCGAGGCTGAACGCTTCGTACGCGCCGTCGCGCCCCGCCGACCCTTCCGCCTTGTTGGCGACAAGGATCACCGGCTTGCCGGAACGGCGCACAAGTTGAGCGAAGTGACGGTCGCCGGCGTTCACACCGGCGCGCGCATCGATCATGAAGAGCACGGCGTCGCAGTCGACGAGCGCCGCCTCGGTCTGGGCGCGCATCCGCCCGGCCAGCGTCTCGACGTCGCCGGTCTCGAGGCCGGCCGTGTCGATAATGGTGAAGACGAGATCGCCGAGCCGCGCCGCGCCCTCGCGGCGATCGCGGGTGACGCCGGGCTGGTCGTCGACCAACGCCAGCTTGCGACCGACGAGCCGATTGAACAGCGTCGACTTGCCGACGTTGGGCCGGCCGATGACGGCGACTTTGGCGCTCACTTGGCCGGACGATTGGCGGCGACGAGCCCGAACAGGCTTTCGGCGCTGCGCTTCTCGGCCGCCGGCGCTTCCGGATCGGCGACAATAAGATCGAGCTGCTGACCGGCTTCCGTATAATTGCTGGCGTCGATCGCGATCACGCCGAGCGCCAGGCGCGCCGTGAATCGGTAGGCGCCGGTCGGCGTGGCGAGCGCCTCGAAGACGGGCTTGGTCGCGGTCACGTCGCCCTGGTCCAAACGCAGCAGCGCGGCGCGCAACTTGGCCGCGTCCTGAAACAAGGGGCCGATCGACCGGTCGGCGGCGAGCGCGTCGTAAACGGCGAGCGCGCCGGCGTGATCGGTCTTGCCCTGCACGGCGGCGCCGGCGAGGCGAGCGAGGGTCTGGTAGCCATGCGGGGCGTTGGCGGCGAGCGCGGCGAGCGCCGTCTGCGCGTCCGCGTCCTTGCCCTCGCGGTCGAGCGTCAGGGCGTGCTGGAAAGCGGCGCCGGCCGCCTCTTCAGCGGCGATCTTGCGGTTCTCGTAGAAACGGTAGCCGCCGGTGGCGAGGACGATCAACGCCGCGCCGGCGATGATCAGGTTCTGGTGCTTCTTCCAGAACTCGAGCGCCTTGTCGCGGCGGACTTCCTCGTCAACTTCCTGAAAGATGTCGCTCATTGTCTTACCTGTCGCCTGTGGCGGTCGCTTTTGGCGTGCCGCCGCTGCGAAACGAGGCCGTTAGCACGTCGCGCGGGCGAAAGCGAGCGACCTAGCCCTGCCAGCGCCTACCGCAGCTGGCGCTCCAAGGCGCGGCCGCGGCGGCTGGCGGACCCGCTAAGCATGCGGGGCATGAATGCCCGCAAGCGCGGATATGCAGTCGTGCAAGCAACGGCTCTATACGGATTGATAGGCCTCAATTTCGACCTCGAGTCCTGTGCGACGCCGCGAGTGGGCGTATATCTGTTCGGCCGAACCGAATCGCCTGCGTGCGATATGCCTGTGTTAGAGTTCGCGCGCGCGTTCCTTGCAGATCGCGATTGAGAGGAAGCCCAATAATGGTCGAAACCACATCGAAATGCGTCAACCGCCGCACCGTGCTGCTCGCCGCCGCCGGCGCGGCCCCGCTACTGGCGCTCGGCGCTGGCGCGGCCAGCGCGGCCGGTCTGCCGCAGACGGCCGTCGCCTACCAAGCGACGCCGAAGGACGGCAAGCAGTGCGATCAATGCAACTTCTTCGTTGCGCCGAATGCGTGCAAGTCGGTCGCCGGCGATATCGTGCCGACCGGCTGGTGCAAGCTGTGGGTCAAGAAGGCCTGAGCGGAAGCACACGAATTTCCGATCGCGCTTCGCTTGGCGCCGCCAATTCGGAGCCGCAGGATTTGAATGGCGAAACGCGCCCTCGCTGCAAACGTCGGCGGGGGCGCGTGGGATTGGCCTTCCCTTGACGCTATTGACGGCCTTGACGAATCCGACGCCGTGAGAAACCCGGCAGATCGCGCCCGATAGCGAAGTCCGCGGGCGTCAGTCGAACTCCATGATCACCGCATCGACGGCAAGCGACTCGCCGACCTTGGCGACGATCTTTTTCACCGTCGCGGCGCGCTCGGCCGAAAGCTGGTTCTCCATCTTCATCGCTTCGACGACGCACAGCGGATCGCCGGGACGCACCTGCTGACCTTCCTTGACGGCGATCGACTTGACCAGACCCGGCATCGGGCAGTGCAGCGCTCGCGACAGATCGGCGCCCTCGCGCTCGATCATCAGCGCGGCGAGCGCGGCCTCGCGATGGGTATAGACGCGCGCTGCCACCGCCGCGCCGCGATGGGCGAGCGCATAACCATTGAAGATCGCGCGCACCTGCACCGCGGTCGGCTTCTCGTCGATGTCGCCGCGCCACACCGGCTCGCCCGGCGTCCACGGCGAATCGACGCGCAGCCGGCGCCCATCGGCGAACACGACGTCGACCCCGCCGTCACGCGGCTCGAGTTCGACGTCGATGCGCGTCGCGCCGAGCAGAACAGCGCGCTTCAAATCGAAGGCTCGGCTCCAGCCGGCGCGAAACTGCCCGGTGATCTCGCGCTTGCGCACGTTCTGGACGTGATCGACGTGCACGGCGACGGCTGCGATGACGGCCTGAGTCTCGCCCGCCGCGACCGGCGGCGAGAACCCGTCGGGGAATTCCTCGGCGATGAAGCCGGTCGACAAACGGCCTGCACGCCAGCGCTCGTGCTGCATCAGCGCCGAGAGGAACGGAATGTTGTGGCGGATGCCGTCAATGACGAAGGCGTCGAGCGCGTTCGCTTGCGCCTCGATCGCGCTCAGACGGTCGCCCGCATGGGTGACCAGCTTGGCGATCATCGGATCGTAATGGATCGAGATTTCCCCGCCTTCGTAGACGCCGGTGTCGTTACGCACCGTGACGCCTTCGACCGTTCCTTCCGCCGGCGGTCGATATTTGATCAGCCGCCCGGTCGACGGTAGGAAGCCGCGCGTCGGGTCTTCGGCGTAAACGCGGCTCTCGATCGCCCAGCCCTTCAGCTTCACGTCGGCCTGGGTCAGGCGCAACGGCTCGCCGTAGGCGCTGCGGATCATCTCCTCGACGAGGTCGACGCCGGTGACGAGCTCGGTCACCGGATGCTCGACCTGGAGCCGCGTGTTCATCTCGAGAAAGTAGAAGCTGCGGTCCTGCCCCGCGACGAATTCGACAGTGCCGGCGGAATCGTAGTTCACCGCGCTGGCGAGCGCGACGGCTTGCTCGCCCATCTTGCGCCGCGTCGCTTCGTCGAGCAGCGGCGACGGCGCCTCCTCGATCACCTTCTGGTTGCGGCGCTGGATCGAGCACTCGCGCTCGCCGAGATAGACGACATGGCCGTGCTTGTCGCCGAGCACCTGAATTTCGATGTGACGCGGATTGACGATGAATTTCTCGACGAAGACGCGATCGTCGCCGAACGACGACAAGGCCTCGGATCTGGCGCGCGCGAAGCCCTCCGCGACTTCCTTGCGCGAGCGGGCGATGCGCATGCCCTTGCCGCCGCCGCCCGCCGAGGCCTTGATCATCACGGGATAGCCGATTTCGTCGGCGATCTCGGCGGCGCGCTCGGGGCTATCGATCACGCCGAGGAAACCGGGAACGGTCGAAACCTTGGCGGCGTTGGCGAACTTCTTCGATTCGATTTTATCGCCCATCGCCTCGATGGCGCGTGGGTTGGGGCCGATGAAGACGATGCCTTCGGCCGCCAGCGCGTGAGCGAAGGCGGCGCGTTCGGAGAGAAAGCCGTAACCCGGGTGCACCGCCTCGGCGCCAGTCTCCTTGCAAGCGGCGATGATTTTGTCGATCAGCAGATAGGACTGCGCGGCGGGCGGCGGGCCGATAGCGATCGCCTCGTCGGCCATTTCGACGTGCAGCGCATCCTTGTCGGCTTCCGAATAGACCGCGACCGTCTTCACGCCCATCTTGCGCGCGGTCTTGATGACGCGGCACGCGATCTCGCCACGGTTGGCGATCAGGATCTTGTTGAACATCGGCGTCCCGAGGCCTCCCCCTCACGCCGTTCTTAGGAGAAGGCGGGCGGCGCGTAAACCTAAGCCGCGCCCTGCCCGTCTAGCCCATTCGGCTAATCGCCCGCCTTCAGGCGGCAGCCGCCGGGATGCCCAGACCGCGCTGCACCGCCGGCCGCGCCAGCGCCGCCTCGAGCCAGCGCGGAACCTCCTCGAAGGTGTTCCAGCCGACGAGTTCGCCGGCGCCGTAAAACCCGACCAGGTTGCGCACCCAGCCGAGCAGCGCGATGTCGACAATCGTGTAGTCGTCGCCCATCATCCAGCGGCGTCCGGCAAGGCGCGTCTCCAGCACGCCGAGCAGGCGCTGGGACTCCTTGCAGTAGCGCTCGAGCGGGCGCTTGTCCTCGATCTCACGGCCAGCAAATTTGTGGAAGAAGCCGACCTGGCCGAACATCGGCCCGATCGACGCCATCTGGAAGAACACCCATTCCAGCGCCTCGTAGCGCTTCGCCGGATCGGTCGGAATGAGTTTCCCCGTCTTGTCGGCGAGATAGATGAGGATTGCGCCGGATTCGAACAGGCCGAGCGGCCTTCCGCCGGGCCCGTTGGGATCGATGATGGCGGGGATCTTGCCGTTGGGATTGAGCGACAGGAAGGCCGGCTCCCAGCTTTCGTTCTTGCCGATGTCGATGAGATGCGGCTCGTAGTCGAGCCCCAATTCCTCGAGCGCGATCGACACCTTCACCCCGCTTGGCGTCGGGGTCGAATAGAGTTGGATGACGTCCGGCCGCTCGGCGGGCCAACGGGCGGCGATCGGAAACGAAGACAGGTCAGCCATCAGGCGGGGATTCCTTGGCGATAGGTCTGAGCGCCTAAACCTAGGCGCTTGCGGCCGATTTACCAGTTGGTCGACGCTTTGCGTTCAGACCGCTCGCGCCGGCTTGCGCGCGGGGCCGACGCCCGGCCAGGCGCGCGCCTGCGCCGCCGCCACCAGGGACGCGGGCGCACGGCGCGCTTCGCCGAGCGCCGCGGCGAGCGCCGCAAGCGCGTTGGCCGATTGGCATTCGTCGACGCGCGCGCTCAGCCACTTCGCTTCGGCCTCGCCAAGCACGCCCGGCTCGCCAGACTGCCAGACGGCGTGATCGACGATCTTCTCGACGAAGAACTCGGTCCAGTCCGGCGCGTTGGCGAGACCGGCGCACTCGACCACGAATAGTTCGTCAGCGGCCTGGCGCGACACCTCGCCGGACGCAAAAACTTCGCGCCTCAGCCAAGCGACGTCCATCGCGGTAATCCTGCGGCCGTGGATCATCGCCGTGATGATCGTGCGGCTCCTGTCGACCTGAAACGCCATAACCCGACTCTGTTCGACGCCCTGCCGCCTTTGCCGGCGGCTTCTTGTGCAAGCGAAAATGGGCTGCAAACTTTGCCAGGGGGTGAATCCGTTAACGCGATTGGTTTGAGGGTTAAGGCGCTGCAAAAACTGATGGTTTCGAGAAGGTGAAGCGGCCGCAGCGGCCGCCGGCCGCTGCGGCGCGCCGGCCCGCGGCGCAACGAGGCGAAATCAGGCGAAACGGAAACGAAGCGAGACGAAACGAAAACGAAACGCGGCGAAGCGGGCGATTGCGTTTCGGGTCCCCGCAAGTCCTTGATCGGAAAGGACGGAGAATTTGGCCCTGGCGCCGCTATAAGCATTTTCAACGCCTTGGCTCCTTCTCGTTTCGCTCGACATGAATGCCGTGCGCCGCCTGCCGCTCCTCCGACTGCGCCGCGACGAGCCAAAACGTATATTACCCTGCATTCCGATTTTCAGAAAGCTTATGTTGAGCGACGGCGCCGCATGCGACCGACGATCGCCGTGGCCGCATATGCGGCCACGGTGTGTGATACGCGCCTTCGGATCTCATTTGCGGTAGGCGGACCTACCTCAAGATTCGAGATTCAGGTTCTCGCGAAGCTTCGCGTTCAACGCGGGCGCGTAGAATTGGAAATTGTCCCGACCTTCATCCTTGGCGCGGTACATCGCGGCGTCGGCGTTGGCCAGCAGCGTTTCGACGTCCGTCCCGTCCTCAGGATAATTGGCGGCGCCAAAACTGCACGTTACGTGGAACGCGTGGCCATCGAGAAGAACAGGCTCGGCGATCGCCGCTCGGAGTTTCTGCAGGGTCGCGGCGAGGATGTCGGCGCTCTTGGGGTGATCGGCCAGCAGGATGACGAATTCATCGCCGCCCAGCCGCGCCACCGTATCGGTTGGCTTGAGGCAAGCGACCATCCGGCTCGCCACGACTTTCAGCAGCTGGTCGCCGGCGCTGTGGCCCAGGCTGTCGTTGATGTACTTGAAATTGTCGAGATCGACGAACGCCACGGTCGCCCAGGTCCCGTTTCGCTGAGCGCGCGCCGCCGCATCGGCGAACCGATCCTTGATCAAGGTGCGGTTGGGAAGGCCGGTCAGCGCGTCATGGTTGGCCATGAACTGGATACGGTCCTCGGCGAGTTTGCGTTCGATGGCGATGCCGGCGGTGTGGGTGACAATATCGACGAGGCGCGTTTCAATCGGCGCAGGCGCGCGCACCGACATCGAGTACATCGCGAAGACGCCGAGCACCTCACCGTGGTTCGACAGGATCGGGGTCGACCAGCACGACCGATAGCCGTATGGGGCGATCAAGTCGCGATAATTGGCCCACAGCGGATCTTGCTCGATATCGGTGACGACGACCGGTTGTCGCCGAAATGCGGCTGTCCCGCACGATCCCACATTGGGACCAATGCTGACGCCGTCGATCGCTCTCACGTAGGTCTCCGCCAGACTCGGCGCGGCCCCGTGGCGCAAATGGATCCGATCTTCGTCGAGCAGCAAGATGGAGCCGAATATCCCGCTCAACTGAGCTTCGACCAGACGGATCAGACGATCGAGGACGGCGTGTAGTGGCGCCCCCTTGGCGATCATTTCGAGAAGCTGCGCTTGTCCGTCGCGCAGTTCGTCCGCCAGCACACGCGCGGAGACGTCTCGCGCTATGCCCATCAGACCAAAGACTTCGCCATCGTCGTCGCGCAACGGCGCTTTGGTCGACGAAAGCCATCTGCGGTCGCCAGACTTGGTGACGACGGACTCCTCGATGTCGACCGCCGAACGCCCGCTCGCCAGAAGCTGCATCTCATGCGCGCGGAAAACGCGCGCGGCCTCCAAAGGGTGAATGTCGAAATCCGAACGGCCGACCAGATCGCTGGTCGCAGCGAGACCACAATCCGTCGCCAGCGCCTTATTGACGACGACAAAGCGACTCTCGCAATCCTTGATCCAGAGATAGTCGGGCACCTGGTCGATCAAGAGCTGCAGCGCAATTCGCTCGTCGGCAAGGCCGTGCCTCGGATTCTGTCCGGTGACGTCCTCATGCGTCTCCACCCAGCCGCCGCCGGGCGCCGGCTGGCGGCTGACTTTGACCAAGCGTCCGTCATGGAGCGTCTCGGTCCAATTCCTCGAAGCGGCGGTCGCATCGATCGAAGCAGAAGCGAAATCGGCGTCGCCGGCGACTGCGGATGTCCCAGCGGTGGCGCGAAGCTCCGCGATCTCCGGCGGCGACGCGCCTGGACGAACCTGCTCGGGCGCAAGGCGATAGATTTCCCCGTAGCGACGGTTGCTAAGAACCAAGCGACCCTCGCAGTCGAAGCGACAAACGCCCAACGCGATGGCGTCGAAAGTCGTCGAATAGCTTAGCGCCTGCTCTTGCAGTTGGGTGATCGTCGCGTCGCGATCATCCGCGATGACGTCATGGGACTCAGTCGCCAGCCTTGCGAGCGTGTCCAAGCCGTTAGCTTGGAGCTCGTTGGCGACCTGGGTGACTGGATTTGAGCGCAACGGCGATCTCTCCGGTTCGGCAGGCACGGCACGCGAACTCGACCGAGAAGTTCCCAAGAGTTCCCGAATCCTAGTCCGCGCACCCTAATTCGCGGTGAACTGGCGGGAATTACGCGTGGAGCCGAATTTCATGGTTAAGGAATTGCGAGAGTCCAATGGCGCAAGTCCGGCCGAGCTCGGCGGACTGCCAATGAAAGCGGCTCTCTCCGGCGCCGGCGTTTCGCGCGCGGCGAAATTCGCGTTCGTGGCTGCGCGTCGGTTCGACCTCGACAGCTTGCGCGACGATCGTGCGCAGCCCTCAGCCGCACACACGCGAATCACATTCAGTTTCTGGCCGAACCCTCGCGGCGGGATGTCGTCACGAATCCGCGAAGGCCTGGTCAGCCTTCAATATGACCCTGGCCCGATAACCTTTTGTAAGAGGCTTGACGTAACGTAGCCAACGCGGCGTTGCGACCGTCCGTCTCTCGTTGTCATCGCTCGACAATTTGGGGAAGCCATGCACCTTCTTGTCGACCCTGATTCGACCTCGGCGGCCGCGCGCCCCAACGACGACGCGATGATGTTCGAAATCGCCCCGACGTCGCTGTGGGTCGAGGACTACAGCGCGGTTAAGACGCTGTTCGACGCGTGGCGGGCGGCGGGCGTGCAGGACCTGCGCGCCTATTTCGCTGAAGACCCGGCCCGCGTTCGCGACTGCGCCGCCCGCATGCGGGTCGTCAGGGTCAATCGCCGCACGCTGTCGCTGTTCGAGGCCGACGATTTGGCGCATCTCGTCGCCAATCTCGATCGAGTCTTCCGCGACGAAATGCTGACCAACCTCACCGAGGAACTCGCGCAACTGTGGGACGGCAAAGGCGGGTTCGCCAGCAACGGCGTCAACTATTCGCTGAAGGGGCGGCTCGTCGACGTTCAGGTCAAGGGCGCGCTGTTGGCGGGCCACGAGACGGACTGGTCGCGCGTTCTGGTGGCGATCGACGACGTGAGCGAACGCGAAGGCGCGCGCCGACTGCTGGCGCTCAGCGAGGACTATTCGCGCGGGCTGTTCGAACACTCGCCGATCTCGTTGTGGGTCGAGGATTTCAGCAAGGTCAAATCGTTGCTCGACGAGGCGCGCGAGCGCGGGATCGAGGATTTTCGCGTGTTCACCGATGTGCACCCGGAATTCGTCGGCCGCTGCGCGAGCGAAATTCGGGTGATCGACGTCAACAATCACACGTTGAGCCTGTTCGGCGCTTCCGACAAGAAGACGTTGCTCAATCGCCTGCGCGAAATCTTTCGCGACGCGATGCTGCAGCCGTTCCGCGAGCAGTTGATCGACCTGTGGGACGGAAAGCTCTTCCAGCAGCGCGAAGTGGTGAACTATTCGCTCGATGGCGCGCCGCTCTATCTTCACCTGCAATTCTCAGTGTTCCCGGGCCGCGAAAGAGACTGGTCGCTCGTCCAAGTCGCGCTGACCGACATCACCGCGCGCAAGAAAGCCGAGGCCTATCTCGAATTCCTCGGCAAGCACGACGTCCTCACCAAGCTCTACAATCGCTCCTTCTTTGTCGACGAACTCAATCGCTTGGAGCGCAACGGTCCGTCGCCGGTCACCGTTCTCGTGCTCGACCTCAACGGCCTGAAGGCCGCCAACGATCAGTCCGGTCATGCGGCGGGCGACGAATTGCTGCGCCGCGCCGGCGAGGTCTTGAGCAAGGCGGTCGAAGAGCCGTGCCGCGTCGCCCGCATCGGCGGCGACGAATTCGCCGTTCTGATGCCGGCGCGCAACGAGCGGGACGGCGAAGACTTGATCGCCGCGATCGACAATCTGGCGACGCTCAACAACCAGTACTATTCGACCGCCACGCTCAGCTTCGCCATCGGCTCAGCGACCAGCCAGCCGGGAGAACGGTTGGAGGACGTCGTGCGCAGGGCAGACGCCGCGATGTACGTGGAAAAGCGCGCCTACTACGCCGACCCACGGCGCGAGCGGCGGAGATAGGTCAGAAAAACGCATTCCTCGGCCTCGATAAAGCGAAGCAGCGTGTTCTCTACGCAGGTGACGCCGACCGCGCGGTCGCAGCGCCGATTCAGGCCGTCGGATCGCTTCGCTGTCGCTTGCGATGACGAGCGCAAGTCGCCCTATTGTGTTAGGCGGATCGTTCCAGCGCGCCCTGTGAAAACCCCCTCACAGCGGAATGTTGTCGTGCTTCTTCCAGGGGTTCTCGAGCTTCTTGTTGCGCAGCATGGCGAGCACGCGTGACAGGCGGCGGCGGGTGGCGTGCGGCATGATGACTTCGTCGATGT
>Ga0182014_10005400_pt1 | contig 14198 bp, 10 predicted proteins | sample 612S2DmetaG_FD_120489 | JGI IMG/M metagenome (GOLD analysis project Ga0182014, IMG submission 120489) | Permafrost microbial communities from Stordalen Mire, Sweden - 612S2D metaG | ecosystem: Environmental > Terrestrial > Soil > Wetlands > Permafrost | place: Sweden: Stordalen | collected... | reverse complement strand
GAAATCTACCTGTGCAATGCACGCTGCCTCTGCATCTGGGCCGTAACGCTGGCGACCAAGCCGGGACTGAGCGAAGAGCTCAAAGCCCGGAGGCTGGTTCTGAAGGTGCCCGCCGGCGAGGAACTGGTGTTCGAGACAATCATCGGACTGGCACGATGGGCCAGCTCCCATGCGCTCGGGACGGCCGAGTAGCCGTTCCTATGTGCGAATAGCTCTTCGCTGCCAGCCAACCTCTCGCCCGCGCTCTGCTGGAGGAGTGGCGGGCGGCGTCCAGACTACACTGACGTCCCCGATCGATTCCAGCAACTTTCGGGCCCACAGCAATGCTTACCGACGGGGCGCCCTTACGAACTATTTCTTGCTCGCGAGAACCCGGTAGACTGAAGCCACCGATGAAAGCAAGCGAACCCAGTACCATTGCGGTCCTGGCCGAAAAGCCTTCTGTCGCGCGGGACGTTGCCCGTGTCCTCGGAGCCGACAAGCGGGGCGAAGGCTATCTCCAGGGAAACGGCTATGTGGTCACCTGGGCGATCGGACATCTGGTTTCGCTGGCACAACCGCACGAGATCAATCCTCAATGGCGGGAATGGCGCTTCGATCAATTGCCGATGTTGCCCGAGCAGTGGCCACTGGTTGTCTACGAGCGAACCAAAGATCAGTTTGAAGTGGTGCGAAAGATCCTGACGTCCCCACGGGTGTCGCGGATTGTGTGTGCGACGGATGCCGGGCGGGAGGGGGAGCTGATCTTCCGCTACATCTACGAGGCGACTGCGAGCAAGAAGCCGGTCAGCCGACTTTGGATTTCCTCATTGACCCCCGATGCCATCCGCAAGGGGTTCGACAACCTTCGTCCCGGCCGTGAGTATGATCGATTGGCTGACGCCGCCAGTGGCCGAAGCCGAGCCGATTGGCTGGTTGGCATGAATCTGTCGCGTGCCTATTCGATTGTCTACGGTGAGGAGCTTTCGGTCGGACGAGTGCAGACGCCGACCCTGGCCATGGTTGTGGATCGGGAACTCGCTCTCCGGCGCTTTGTCTCCGAAGACTTCCTCGAGGTGGTCGCGACATTTCAGGGACGGAAGAATCCTGACAAGGAGAGCTATCAAGGGACATGGTTCCGTCCACGAACAGAGTCCAACAAGGACAACGACTCCCAGGTGAACCTCTCTAGATTGCCAGCCGATGGCCAGGAAGCCAACAACATCATCCTTCGGGCCCGTGCGGGGGAAGCGGTCATCGAGTCCCTCTCTTCCGAAACTCAGCGGATGCAACCGCCCCAGCTCTACGACCTCACCGAGTTGCAGCGTCATGCCAATCGTCTGTTCGGCTTTAGCGCTCAAGGGACCCTCGACCTTGCCCAGGCTCTCTATGAGCGGCACAAACTGATCAGCTATCCGAGGACGGATAGCCGTCATCTATCTGCTGATGTTGCTGCTACAGCTGCAGGCATTGTCGCGGCACTTTCCGCGACTTATGGGAAGCAGATGGCTGCTGGAACAGGGAAGCGCCCTCTGGGAAAGCGGTATGTAGACGACAGTAAAGTGAGCGACCATCATGCCATTATCCCCAATGCGGTTTCCCCCGAGAGGGTCAACCTCACGAAAGAGGAACGCAAAGTTTACGACCTGATCTGCCGCCGCTTTCTGATGATGTGGCATGACGATTATCTCCAGGCAGTCACCACCGTGATTACTGCGATCACCCACGAAAGGATCGTGGACCGCTATCGGACCACGGGGACGGTTGTCGAGCAGATTGGTTGGAAGGCCCTTGACATCGGAGCGGAAGGACACAAGCAGGAGACGAAGGGTAGTGCGGAGGGGGAAGTTCCGGAGCAGATTCTGCCAGTGACTCTTTCAGAGGGGCAGTTCCAGGACGTTACAAACATTGAAGCACGGAAAAAGAAGACCCGCCCTCCGAAGCGATTTACTGAGGGCACACTGTTGACCGCGATGCAGACGGCAGGCCAAAGCCTGGACGAGAGGGAACTGTCCGAAGCGATGAAGGACACTGGACTCGGCACCCCTGCTACACGGGCGGCAATCATTGAAGTCCTCCTGAAACGGGCCTATATCGTCCGTACAGGGAAGAGTCTGGAAGCAACGGAGAAGGGAATCCACCTCATTGAAGTGGTCCACCCAGAAGTAAAAAGTCCGGCGATGACCGGCCAGTGGGAGGCGTCTCTCAAGAGAATCCAATACGGAGAATCTGAGCTGGAACCGTTCCTTCAAAGCATCAGTCAATACGTTCGTTCGGTCGTCGGCAAGGTGCGGCAGGCGTCACCGGTCCAACAATCATCGGCGATCCTGGCCTCTCCAGCGAACTCCAACGCTCCCGATCCGCCAGCACCAAGGAAATTTCTCGAGAACACGAGCCTCTCCGAGCTTCTGCAAACCGCGTTCGGCTTTTCAGCGTTCCGGCCCAATCAGGAAGCCGTCTGTGAGGCGGTGACGGCGGGGAAGGACGCTTTGCTTGTCATGCCAACGGGTTCGGGCAAGTCGCTCTGCTACCAGTTGCCAGGATTGGCACGAGGTGGGACGACTCTCGTGATCAGTCCACTCATTGCTCTGATGGACGATCAGGTGCTGAAGTTGAAGGAGCTAGGTTTCGCTGTTGAGTGCATCCATTCGGGTCGCGATCGTGAGACATCCAGGCGTGTCTGTTCGGATTACCTGGGTGGCAAATTGCAGTACCTCTTCATCGCTCCAGAGCGGCTTCGGGTGACAGGTTTTCCCGAAATGCTAGCCAAGCGAAAACCGTCGCTGATCGCGATCGATGAGGCGCACTGTATCTCGCAATGGGGCCACGATTTTCGCCCGGACTATCGGATGCTGGGCCAGTACTTACCGAGTCTTCGCCCTGCTCCGATGCTGGCACTTACGGCCACGGCGACGCCGCTGGTCCAGAATGACATTGCAACTCAGCTAGGCTTGACTGAGCCTGCGCACTTCATCCATGGTTTCCGCCGCGAGAACATCGGAATCGAGATTGTAGAAGCCTTGCCTTCGCAACGGACTCGGCTCGCTCGGGAGATATTGCTGGAGCAGAAACACCGGCCAGCCATCATCTACGCTCCGACACGCAAGCAGGCGGAAAGTCTGGCGGCGGAGTTGGCAGAAGAGTTTGCCGCAGCCAGCTACCATGCAGGACTGGATGCTGAGCGGCGGCGGCGAGTGCAGGAAGAATTCATGGCGGGCAAGCTGGATGTCATGGTGGCAACCACGGCGTTCGGAATGGGGATCGATAAGCCAGACGTTCGAACCGTGATTCACACCGCCCTGCCGGGCAGTGTGGAAGGGTATTACCAGGAGATCGGCCGAGCTGGACGCGATGGGAAGCCGAGTCGCGCCATTCTCATGCACTCATATGGAGATCGTCATACCCACGACTTTTTCTTCAATCGAGATTACCCGGACGTTTCGTTGCTGGATCGAATGTTTGCAGAACTTCATACAGAACCCCAACCTAAGGAGGCGCTCCGCAAAGCCTTGGCGATGGAGGAAGATCTCTTCGACAAGGCTCTCGAGAAACTTTGGATCCATAAAGGTGCCGTGCTGGACTTTGCGGAGAATGTAAGCCAGGGCGAGGGGGTATGGCGCTCGTCCTACATCCTGCAAGGCGAGAACAAACGGGCGCAGATCGATCAGATGATTCGCTTTGCCGAGAGCAATCAATGCCGTATGACGTCCCTTGTTCGTCACTTTGGCGATACGTCGGACAGTGCTGCGGCGTGTGGTCTGTGCGATTTCTGTGCTCCGTCTAAGTGCGTTGCCCAAAGATTCCGAACCGCGACGGAAGAGGAGCGAACAGCTCTCTATCGAGTGCTGCGGGGCCTGCAGTACGTCTCCAGCAAGTCGACGGGCAAATTGTACAGCGAGCTTTTTCCAGGAAAAGAGATCAGTCGGGACAACTTCGAAGAAGTCCTGGGAGCCATGGCCCGGGCAGAACTCCTTACAGTTACTGATGCGGTGTTCGAAAAGGAAGGTAAGCAGATTCCCTACCGCACTGTCCGTCTTACTCCAGCCGGGCGCGCCGCCGATCAGACCACGCCAGTGCACTTCGTGATGAAAGAGGCCGGGCTGCCCGTTTCCAAGCGAAAACGCCAGAAGAAAGCCGGTAAGCCCAAGGCATCCCGGAGCGCTTCCGCTCGGACGCAATCTCGGCAGCCGGCAACGCGAGCAGATGTGTCCGAACCGGAGCCGCGGATTCGCGTGGAGGAGGCATTGCGTGCCTGGCGCTTGAGTGAGGCGAAGCACAGAAATATTCCGGCATTCCGGATCTTCGGCGATCGGGCGCTGCGAGGTATCGCTTCGACCTGTCCCCGGAATGATGCAGAGCTATTAGCTGTGCCGGGCATTGGAATGGGGATCGTGCAAAAATATGGATCGCGCATCTATCGCCTGATTGCAGGGGCCAGTTGATACGCGCGTGCCCTCGTGCCGGTGTCAGACTTGTTAGGTTTGAGCATTATTCTGAGAGTGAACGTTCTAAACAAGGCGGGTTTCTCGGAATGTGCGGACGCTACTATAGAACGGCTGACAAGCAGGCGATTGCAGAACAGTTCGCGACGCTCGCCGTAGAGCGCGTCGAGGCAGTAGAAGATGGAGACGAGGAAGGTGGTCGCCATGATGAGGGCTGCGGCGATGTTGTAGGGCTGAATGCGCTGCATCGTCTGTTGCATGGGGTCGAAGGAGGTGCCCACGAGCATTCTTGCGGGCAGTTGGATGGTGCTGTAGAGGAAGCCGAGGACGATGAGCGCGGCGACTACGATGGGCGCCATGTAGATGGAGCGGTTCTCCCGTAGCTCGCGGCGAATGGACCAGCAGAGACGCTGGGCTTCGGAGATGCGGACGGCTGGCGCGGCTTGATCGGCGGTGTTGGGGAGGGATGCGGGCAGAGCGTCGGTTCCGTAGGATTTGTGGAGGCCGCGGGCGTGGATGGTGGTCACGGGATCAGCCCTCCTTAGGGGTGGGATGGGTGCTTAAGAGGATACTGGGCTGCAGGCCGACACTCTCAGCGCGGATTTCGGTTGCCGGGGATTGGGAAGCGATGGAAGGGAGTCGAGGCAGCAGCGGCCCCGTCACCCCACCCATGACGATGAGACTGTCATGAATGGGGCACCCGGCTGGGCAATATGAACTTACATGCTACCCAAATGGCTGTCTGCCCAGATGTCGATGCGACGATCTGCTGGCGGCATGACGTTGCAGCCAGCACTTGAAATCCAGTCAGCTCTTATAGCGCTCGCCAGTGATCAGGTCTCTTCTTGTCATTGAGATGCCGCACACGAGCTACTTGTGGGGAGTGGCCATTAGCCTTAGCCCAATCAATTGCCTCTTTTTGAGTTGTGGTCGCTTTTAGGACCTTATCTGCACCATCCTCGACAACGTAATCGTTGATGGGGGAGTTCTCTGGACGGCCTTTAGGCCGAGCTTCAACATAAACTTTTGACATGTCCCGCCCTTTCAAATTTGAGATGGGAGCATGCTACATCACTTCTTCATAGCCAACTTCTTACGAGCGAACTCCAATTCAGAATGTAATCCGCTCCACCTCATCGAGGGCGATCTGATCGTTGCGCCGATCATAGAGCCCGGTGGTCCGCGCCGACTCATGGCCGGCCATCTGCTGGGCGATCTCCAGCTTGCCGCCGTTCTGGAGGTAGGTGGTGATTCCGGTTGCGCGGAAGCTGTGGGCGCTGATCTTGGTTCGCAGTCCTGCAGCTCGGGCCCGCCGCTGAATCATCATGTGCACATTGGCCTGGGGCAGGGGAGTGCGATCCGTCAGCCGGCCATGGCGCAGGGTAGGGAAGAGCGGGGCCTCGGGTTCGGTACCGAGTCCGGACGCCGCAATCCACTCCTCTAGATATTGGTCCAGGTTGTGATGGCAGGGAAGCTCGGTCACCTTGCCGCCTTTCTCGTGAAGTCGCACCCAGCCGCGGCGCTTCTGCACGTAGAAGTCTTCAACCTTCATGCCGATGGCCGCTCCGACGCGGGCGAAGGTGTAGCCCATCAAGGCGATCAGGGCGCGATCGCGGAGCCCGAGCAGGGAAGTGGTGTCGATCGCGGCGAGCAGCTCATGCATCTCCTCGGCTGAGAGCACGGATGTCTTGCCCTTCCGGATGCTGTGCTTCGGTCCCCGTACCGCATGGGCCGGGTTGCTCTCCATGACGTGCCCCGTAACCAGCCAATCGAAGAGCATCCGAATCGCGGCAAGGTGCTGTTTGACGGTTGGTTTGGAGTGCGTGCGGCCGAGCTGCTCGACATACGCCGCGACGTGCATCGGCGTCACCCCGGACAGATCCCCCAGGCCTTTTTTCTCGCACCAGGCGGCGAAGCCCTCGACGGCCTTAAAGTAGGCGCGGCGGGTGTTCGGGTTGCGGATGTTGACGCTGAAGAATTCCCAGAAGCGCTGGCCGCCATGCGGGACGCTTTGGAAGAGCGCCGGCAAAGCCGATGCTCGCGAAGCAGGAACCGTCAGTTCGCTATTCTTCATGGATACGCTTCGGTTCATTGTCGCGTTTGATCCTTCCGACCCGCTCCAGCACCTCATCGAGCTGCTCGACAGAATTGGCCTCTGCCTCGATCTCGCCGACCTTGATCTTGACCTTGCGGCCGTTTCGGCCGGCCAGCCATACACCAACAGCGGCGACAGTCGCCGGCCCGAGTATTTTGGCGAAGGCGAGAAACTCTCCGGTGGCTCCACCAACTGCATCGACTGCATCCAGGGTAAAGAAAGTCTTCTTGATCTTGATGCCCTCGTTGTGGAAGGCGGTGAAAACCTTGCCCATGTCGGCCTGATACTCCCGGCTGAATTGCGGCTCGTCTTCCGGTGAGCGTTTGAGGATGAAGCTGATTTCGTCGGGTGAACCGACTTTGTCCCGAAGCTGGTACAAGTCTTGCAGAATGGCGGCGTGCCATCGAAAGTGAGTCAAGAAGGTGTGCCGCGATAGATTGTCAGCAACCGGTAGGAGAGCTAGCAGCTTAGCGTTGGCACCTTCATACGTACCGATCATTTCATTCAGTTCAGTCACGCCTACACCTCTTCATCCATCATCAGGGTCGTGTCAATAGCTGAGTTCCGGATGCCTTATGGAGGTCGAAAGAGGTAGTACGGAAGCCTCTCCATCCGTTACCGCTGACGCCCACTGCAGGGTCGACGCATATAAATCTCTCCGTGAGGCCAATTTGCGGCAAAGCGGTCTATGGAACCGGGAAATGGCCTCGGTTCAGTCGCAAAACCAATCGAGCAGTCGCCGAACAAGCAAGCGGGATGAGTCTTGAGCCTCGAAAACGCTTCCCGCCGCTTGAATTGGAATGCCAAACGAGCCGACGCGAATCAGGACAGTAATCGTTTTGCCGCAAGAATTTATATGCGTCCGCCCTGACGCCCACTGCCGCATGTCCATCGAGATATATGATAACGTCCTTTATCATATATCCGTCCCCAGTTCGACCATAAGCTATCAAACCATGCCCGCGCTGGTCTGGTGGGATGTCTTGATCGACACGGCTTCAAACCGTTTCGCCGCGAGAATTGCTGAGGGAATTGCAATCACGCTGTAAGCAATTAAATTGACGACAGTTACGCCAGATGATTATGAAAACAACACCGTTGAAAGCGTTCAGTCGAGGGGAGGACGTTACTCCGCTTTGGGACGGCTCATATGGCTCGTGTACTATACAAGTGTATAGTATATGACTGTAGAGCTAACGACCGCGCAACGACGAGTCCTCGAGTTCCTGCAGTTCCGCGTTTCCGACGGGAAAACGCCTCCGACCTATCGGGAGATTTGCGAGCGCTTCGGATACAAGAGTCCCAAGGCCGCCGCGGATCATATTGCTGCTCTGGAGCGGAAGGGGTTCTTGGTCCGCGAGAAAGGGCACGCACGAGGAGTAAAGCTGGTGAATCTTTCCCCCGGAATCCCTCTCTTCGGACGAATATCGGCTGGCAGGCCCAATGAAGCATCGTCGGAAGTGGTGCAGCACCTGCCGATCGATCCTACCTCTTTCGGTATCAGTGAACGATCCAAAGCGTTCGCGGTTCGCGTATCAGGTGACTCCATGATCGGTCGCCACATATTCGATGGTGACATCGTATTGCTGGAGCATGGACCGATACCCCGCAAGGGCGACATCGTCGCGGCTTTGATCGATAATGAGTCGACTTTGAAAACTCTGGTCCGGAAGAATGGAAATGCCTGGCTGCACGCGGAAAATCCGCTCTATCCTGACCTCATCCCTGTCCACGAACTAAGCATTCAAGGTGTAGCACGAGCCGTTATCCGGTTTCTCCGCGTATGAGCACAGTACTCGAATTCCTCCAGCTAGCGCCCTCAGGGTCCCTTCCGGGTCTCGTCGCAGTCACTGGCGACGTCGTGCTCGATAGGATCGAGGAGCAATACGCAATTCGGCAAGCAGCTGATATTGGAGGAATCGACTACGTCTTCTTCCGGAGATTCTCGGACGGCAGGTCCTCGCAAGCGGCCGCATGCGTGATCGACAATAGCGGGGATCGTCTCAACGAAGCGCAACTGGCAGAGATCCACCGCAAACTCTGGCTGAATGGATGTTCCCCTCTGCTGTACGTGGGCTGGCAGACTCGTGTTGACGTCCTCAGTTGCGCCCGCGGTCCAGACTTCTGGAAAAGCTCGCGGGTCGAGTATGACCCAGCGGAAAAAATCGAGGTCGCGCAGCAGATTTCGCTGGCCCTTCACGAAAGAGTCAGTCGCTTCTCAGCCTACCGCCTGAGCGATGGAACGTTCTGGGACGATCCGGAGAACGCCGACCTTGCGGAATCCGGGAAAGCGGCTCATCAGCAGTTGATTCGAGCTGTCGTTGAGACGGATAAAGAAATCGACGGGCAGAAGTTCCCAGTGCTTCGGCGGCTGCTGCTTCTGACGGTCCTTATTAAGTATCTTGAGGATCGCGGAGTCTTTCCGGATGGGTGGTTTCATCAGTTTCATTCGGGGGCGAAGTCCTTCTTCGATCTCCTGCACCAAGGTTCGCCGGACACCATTCGCCAGTTACTCGCCAGACTCGAGAGAAAGTTCAATGGAGACGTCTTCGAGTTGCCGGAGACCGAGCACAAACTCACGCTCAAGGATCTGCGCCGTTTTGCTGAGCTGGTTGAAGCGAGAACTATAGGGAACCAGCGCTATCTCTGGGATCAGTTTTCGTTTCGCTACATCCCGGTTGAGGTTCTTAGTCACCTCTACCAACACTTCGCGCAGAAGGGCAAAGGTGCGGTATTCACGCCGCCGATGGTGGCGAGCCTGATGCTCGACTATGCGATGCCCTACGCGACTCTGACTGGGGAAGAGCGCGTTTTGGATCCGACCTGTGGTTCCGGAATTTTCTTGGTTGGAGCCTTCCGGCGTCTCGTCCATTTCTGGCAGAGCAAGCATAGCTGGAGTCAGCCTGATGTCGCGACACTGAAGGGAATTCTCAAGCGGAGTATCTTCGGAATCGAATTGCAGGATGAGGCTGTTCACCTGACAGCTTTCAGTCTTGCGTTGGCCGTGTGCGATGCGTTGCAGCCGAATGTCATCTGGAAGGAGTTGCGATTCGATAAGCTTGTTGGCAGCAATCTCCAGATCGGCGACTTCTCCGATTGGCTGAAAACCCCGCGAGCCGCTGTGAAGGCAGAAGGCTTCTCCGTAGTGGTGGGCAATCCGCCTTTTCTGTCGAAGCTGAACCAGGCGGCTATAGACTTTCGACTGAAGCAGAAGCGTTCGGTTGCAATTCCAGATAATCAGATGGCGTACTTCATCATCGAGCAGGCAACTTCGCTCTTGAATGAAACTGGACGGCTCTGCCTCATCCAGCCGCATGGCTTCTTATATAACGAGAAGGCTCGCACGTTTCAGAAGACATTTATCTCTGAAAATCAGGTAGAAGCGATCCTGGATTTCACTTCGATTCGCAACCTGTACGACGGCGCGGATCCCAAGACTGTCGCACTGCTCAGTACGAAAAAGCAGCCTGGTGCAGACCATCGTATTCTCCATCTGACATTTCGCCGCACCTTTAGTGTCAAAGAGCGGATCGCGTTCGAACTCGATCACTATGATCGGCACCTCGTGACGCAAACCGTTGCGGAAAAGCATCCCTGGACTTGGCGGGCAAATTTGCTAGGAGGAGGGAGACTGCAGGATCTAACTGCGCGGATGGACGCGATGCCGAAGCTGCGCCAATTTCTAAAGTTGAAGGGATGGGACTATGGTGAAGGATTTGTTCTCGCGAAGACTGGCGATCAGCAAGCTGCTCCATGGTTGACTGGCAAACCATTCCTGCCGACGAAGACATTCACCGACAGGGGAATCGACGAATCCAAGATACGTACAGTGGTTGCGAAAAAGTTTCGGTCAGCTTATACCGAAGCGCGTTACAGTGCGCCACTCATTCTTATTAAGGAGGTTGAGACGCTGCCTTGCGTTCTGTGGAACAAGGGATTTCTTGCGTACAAGCATCAAATTGTCGGAATCCACGCTCCCAGAACCGAAGAGCGTCAGCTCCGTGATTTCTATAACCAGTTCTCATCAAATCGACTGACGTTGCGAGCGTTCTGCGCCATTTTTGGAACTCGGGCGCTTTCAAGCAAGGCGACATCCATCTTGAAACGGGACATTGATGTCTTGCCGTGGCCTCAAGACAAAAAAGGATGGGATCTGAGTTGGTGGGAGAAAACACTCTGTGAAGACGTGGTGAAGTATGCCGGCGACTTCGTTCGGCTTGGTCAGAATTCCCGCTTGCTAAGAGAACAGGTCACGGCCGACAGCCTGAAGGACTTTTCCCGGGTCTTCGTCAAAATGCTTGGGAGTGTCTACTCGAACCTTCGGGCGAGCGAGTCAGGTTTGCTGGATGGTCTCGCATACCAGGCTTTCTGCTTCGGGGAGAAATCTGATCTGGGTTGGCCTTCTGACTGGAGCGGGCCACTACAGGAAATTGTGTACCGGGAGCATGGGGACGCCTTGCGCACCGTCCGAATCCTTCGCTTTTACGAGCGCAACACGATCATTATGGTAAAACCCGATCGACTGCGGTACTGGATTTCCTCGACTGCGATCCGCGATGCCGATGAAACGTTGGTAGATCTCCAGAGGCAGGGGTACTGATGGCCGATTCTTTCCACACGAATGAACCGGGCAGAGGGAGGATCTCGGAAGGCCCAGTAATAGCGCTCATTGACCGTACGGTGGATTTTGTGCGCTCGGAGCTTGCCGGATGGCGGGACGATCCGGACCGCGCCGCGGAGGAAGCGGAAGAACGCCTGAACGCCCAGCTTTGCAAATATCTGAATGTTGCGGCTTCGCATCGGTTTCCGATGGTGAAGTTCAGCCATGAAGAGAAGCAGACTGGAACTCGACGCGTTGACATGTCCGCTCTTCCCAGCGATGGCGGGTTTGTTGGCGAAACATACTACTCCATTTACGATCCGCTTCTTGTGTTTGAAGGCAAACGTCTACCGACGCCACCCCGCAAGCGGCAACGAGAATACGTTACCGGTGGCTCCGACAAGTCGGGCGGAATTCAGCGATTCAAACTCGCGCTTCACGGCGCCCTTCAGGCGACTGGGGTCATGGTCGGATATATCCAGAAAGACGACTCTGTGGCCTGGATCTCCCTGATCAATCAGTGGATTCGAGACCTTGCGGCTACGGGAGGGGAATCCGACGAAACATGGTCTGAGGATGAGCAACTCGCCGACTTTTCGAAAGACGCCAGCTTGCGCACCGCGAGCGCCTCATCGGAGTGTGCGCGTAGTTCGACAGCGGTCTCCTCCCGTATCAAGCTCCGGCATCTTTGGGTGGAGATGTCGACTTAGCTTTCTTCTGATGTGGCAAACCATGAGAGGCTGTCGTTGCTCATGAAGTGGCTTCTCTCTGCCGATTCCGGACACGTTTCACGCATGAGAGGCCGCCCGGCTTCTAAACCGGGCGGCCAATTGGAATCGGTAGCTGGAGGGCGCCTAGACTTGGCAGGGTCGCTAAGTTGACTCAAGGAGTTAGAAATGAATCCGTCCGCCAAAAGCGGTTTGAAACGGCTGAACGAGGTTGTTTTGATCCCTGGGGACATCATCCTCGCGACGACAACCGCTGCCATCAGTAAGACCATCAAGATTGCAACTCAGAGCGATATTTCGCATGCGATGGTCTACGTGGAGAACCGATCCGTCATCGACGCGACCGGAGAAGGGGTCCACGCTCGCAACACTCAGAGGCTCTTTTTCGAGGACGTTTGCTCTGTCCATGCACTTCGCCTCCGAACCGGAATATCCCCCTCCCAACTCTCTGAGGTCGTGAGTTATATGCGAGAACAAGTCGGCACACAGTATTCGGCAAAGGAGGCCGTGTTGACGGTGCTGGGCGGGGCGCGCACGTGGACGAAGAAGCAGTTCTGCTCGCGGCTCGTAGCCCAAGCCTTTGCGTCGGCTGGCATCGCACTCGTGCGCGACCCGAATTATTGCTCTCCCGCCGACATCAAAGACTGTCCACTCCTAGTCTCACTGGAGTCCCCGACGGCGATGGTCTCGGCATCGGAAGCCGCATTCTGGGAAGACAGAGCTGATGTTCCACAACTCATGCGAGATGCTACCAATGCGGTCCTCGACGGTGCACGGCAAAGAGATCCAGCCATACAGACGTTCGACGACGTTCACGGGCATCTAATCCGCCATCCGGAGCATGACCGGGAATTCTGCCATTTGCTGGAGGGTTCGGGCTATCTCTCGCTCTGGATGATCGAGACGGAGAAAAATCCCTGGCAATATGACATTGGCCTTCTGAGCACAGGCCCTACAGATTCAGCTGAAGAGTATTGTTGGAGCGTTCTGAAGAATGAGCAGTCCGGGCCGAACCGGTATTTCATCAATCGTGGCGGCTACAGGCTTTTTACAATGCAGTCCGATCTTGAGTTTTTTCGAATCATGTTGGACCTCTACGAACGCCTCGCAGCACTGCATTGGCGACGCGTCGATATTGCGATCCGCTGGCTCGAAGCGAACGGTCACCTTGCACCGCAGCCAGTCGCATATCTCACTCCGCACACAGAGGAGTGGTTTACCATTCTGGAACGGTGGGATCCTCCGCAGGCAATGATGATCCGGGAGGCAATCGCACTCGCTGGCAGTCCAGACGTCTGTTCCATATGCGGCGATGATCCGGCGAACGACTACTGCCTGCCTGCAGCGTATCGCTCCGCGGGCCGGGTGGACACCCTGCGACTCTGCAACGGGTGCGTCCGGATCCGCCACTCAATGGGCGAGCCATTTGTCCTCTTCGAAGGATCAGGTCACGAAGCCGGATAGAGCTTAAGTTCCTTCGTGCCCGAAGGCTACAAATTGCATTCGGCAGACACAAGGCCGACATCTAGCAATAATCACTTTGGCGCAGCCTCTTCGGCCCCCCGCCTAAGTTCGATATAAGAGGCGAATAATGGATGCTGCTGCACGCGACCCCAGACATCACCGAATTCGGTTCCAAGAGGCAGACCGTTATGGCTCGGAGATGCCACGGGGAAAGAGCTAAAACGCATCGCGACATACGTCATCTTCTCTAACATCCAATGCTGCAGCGGATTGATGACAGGATGTCCATTTACAAATCCATCCACGGCATCTTTCTCGTGTGAGTTCAAGAAGCCTTCTTGCCATCTCTTGAGATTGACAATCTTCTCCTCAGAATCTCCGACGGCAACCGCATATAGAGCCAGTGGCACATCCATGTAGAAGTAGTGACTCTTCATCCCGATATCCAAGCGTTCAAGGAGATCTGAGTCAAAAGCAATTCTTGGAGCCACCAAGGCTAAAGACTTGTGAAAGAAACTTCGCACCAGCGACCCGCCGTCAGCAAAATTCAGCAGTTGGATACGCAGCCACCATCTATCGCCGGTCAAGGCGAATAGTGTCGATCCAATCAGCGGCGGCTTTACATAGCTCGAATCGAATGCTCCGCTCCTGTCGATTTGTAGGCTCATCCATGCAGACATCTTCGATTGCAATGACGGCGGGAAAGCCTCGGGAATAAAAACGGCCACCCAATTCAGCAAGAAGCCTCGAAGATCCTGCCTTTGCGGGACAGGCACAGCATCCATGTCCTCAAGGAAGGTCTGCCATTCTTCTTCACAGACAGCCCCAATGCGTCGGAGGTCGAGTGATAGGGGAGACGATTGAAACTCAGCCAAATTGAAGTCCTGCCT
>Ga0182014_10005397_pt1 | contig 14203 bp, 14 predicted proteins | sample 612S2DmetaG_FD_120489 | JGI IMG/M metagenome (GOLD analysis project Ga0182014, IMG submission 120489) | Permafrost microbial communities from Stordalen Mire, Sweden - 612S2D metaG | ecosystem: Environmental > Terrestrial > Soil > Wetlands > Permafrost | place: Sweden: Stordalen | collected... | reverse complement strand
TCGCGCATGACCGTGGCGGCGGCGGTGAGGTACGGTCCGCCGTCGAGCGCGTTGTGCACCGGAATCGGCAGCGTCGCGAGATCGATGTCGGCGCGAATCACGACGTCTTTCACCGGCGCCGCGTCACGCGCGACGGTTACCGGCGTGATCGGTTTCTTTACGCGCGTGCCGTAGACTTGCGGCAGCTCTTCGATCCCGCAATTCATCGCCATCGCCATGCGGTCGTAGCTCGACATCAGGTTCGTGACGACCGGGAACCGCGACCCGATCACGTTGTTGAACAGCAAGCCCTTGTATTCGCCGGTTTGCGCGAGCTTCGCCGCGTATGCCGTGATGCCGAAGCGCCGCTCGACCGGCACGTCGATCACCTTGATCGAACCGGGAAAACGCTCGATGGCGTCGCGCATGAACGTCCGCAGATTCTTCGGCATTACTCGATCGTCTCCATCAATAGAGTTCCGTCACGAGATCGCGGATCAAGCGCGGTTTGGGGAGCGGTCCGATTCGCGTCGTCGCATCGGGCACTGCGCGCTGCGCGCACAAAAAGCCTGGCTTGCCGTCGATGACGGCCGAACATTCCTTACACGCGTTGGCCTTGCACGAGAAACGCACTGCCAGCGACGGATCGTGATGACGGCGGATCCAGATGATCGCGTCGAGCAGCGTGAGACCGTCTTCGTAGGGGACGACGTACTCTTCAACGCGCGACTCGCCGCCCGGCACGGCACGGGTGATCGCGAGGGTTGTCGTCGTGTCGCTCATGCCGAGGCCGCCGCCGTTTCGCGCGCGGTCATCGACCAGCGCTCGCCGCCGCGCGTCAAAAAGTGCGCGACCGCGACCTCGTCTTGCTCGGGGAAATCGAGCCGCACGTGCGCCCCGCGCGATTCGCGCCGCTCGATGGCCGGCAACACGATCGACTCGGCCACCGCGAGCATGATCCGCAGCTCCACGCGTTCTTGCAGATTCAAGGCGAACGCCTCGACGGGTGCGAGCGCTAGACCCTCGCTCTCCGCGGCGAGCGCCCGGATGTCGGCCAACGCGCGCTCGAGTTTCGCACCGGTACGCAGCGGCCCCGCATTCTCCCACATCGTCTGCTGCAAACGTGCCTTGAACGCATCGACGGACGCGTCGTCGCGCGTCACGGCGCGCGGATGCCACAGCGCCTGCAGTTGCGACCACTCTTCGGCGAGCGCCGCCTCGACGGGCGTGCGCGCGACGGCGTTGCGGGCGGCGGCCGTTTCGCCGGCGATGCGGCCGGTGACGAGCGCTTCGGTGATCGCGTTGCCCGAGAGGCGATTGGCGCCGTGCATCCCGGCGATCGCTTCGCCGCACGCCAGCAGTCCGTCGACGCCCGTCTGCATCGCCGCATCGACGGCGATCCCGCCGAGCATGAAGTGCGCCATCGGCGACACTTCGACCATGTCGCGCGTGAGGTCGATGCCCTGGCGCGCGAGAATGTCGATCACGGGACCAAAGCCGGCTTTGAGCGCGTCCGCGCCGATCATGCGAAAATCGAGGTACGCCCCGCCGTGCGGCGAGCCGCGGCCCGCTTCGACTTCGCGGAAGATCTTGTAGGTTGCGGTGTCGCGCGGCGTGGTGTAGGCGCCCGACGCATCGCCGCTTTCGCCGAGGAACTCTTCGCCGTTGCCGTTGAGCAAACGCCCGCCGAGTTTGTAGCGAAATGGATCCCACATGATCGGGTCGAGTTGCACGAGCGGCGGGTAGAGGTGGGCGATCGGAAAGAACTGCACCATCTCCATGTCGCGCAGCGTCGCGCCCGCTTCGGCAGCGAGCAGAAAACCGTCGCCCGTCATGTTCGCCGATGCGCTGTTGCGCGCGTAGAGAAACGTCAGCCCGCCGGTCGCGACGATGGTGGTCTTCGCAGCGATCCCCACCGGTTCGAGCTGCTCGATCGCGAAGCCGAGCGCGCCGGTGACGCGATCGCCGTCTTTCGCGAGCTTCGTCAGCATCACGTTGGAGAGCCGCACCACGTCGCCGTCGCGGCGCACGACGCTGCGCAACGCTTGCGAAACCGCATCGCCGGTGCGCAACACGTCGACGTACACGCAGCGTTTGCGCGAATGGCCGGGCGCGAAGACCTGGCTGTAGCGGCCGTCGGCCGTGCGGGCCCAGTTGGCACCGTATCCTTCGACTTCGCGAATCACGTCGGGCGCGCGGGTGCAGATGACGTCGATGATCGCGCGGTCGCCCAGGTCGCGCGTGCCGTCCCACGTGTCCTGGGCGTGCAGTTCGACCGAGTCGGGCTCGGCTGCGCCGAGCGCTACGGCGGTCGTCATCTGGGCCATGATCGTGGCGCCGCCCCGGCCGATGATGCTCTTGTCCACGATTACGACGGACGCGCCGGCCGCGCTGGCAGCCCGCGCTGCCATCAGGCCGGCGGCCCCGGCGCCGACCACGAGAACATCGGTTTCCAGCAGCATTGGCCCTCATAATTGCCGCCGCCAGGGAATGGTTGAGGAGCCGCGTGAACCAGTCCACACCATGCCACTCGACCGTCATCCCGGTTCCACGCCCCACGCGCAGGTCGCCGACGTCGCGGCCGCGCTGGCGGATTGGACGCGCGGGTCCGGTCCAATGCTGGCCCGCCTGGCGGCGGCCCTGGAGTCCGCCGTGCTGCGTGGCACGATTGCGGCCGGCACCCGCTTGCCCTCGGAGCGCGATTTGGCGCAGCGGCTCGGCATTAGCCGCAGCACCGTCGTCGCTGCCTACGACCGGCTGAAGGCCGAAGGGCGCGCGCACACCCAGCGTGGCAGCGGGACGTACGCCGGACCACCCGGCCCGCTGGCGCGCGGCGGCCGCTTCTCACCCGGCCACCTGGTCTCGATCGTCGACAATCGCGACGGTCCACGTCCGATGGTGGAGTTCACCATCGCGGCGCTGCCCGGCTCGCGCGAGCTGGGACCGGCCGGCGAGCGGCTCGCCAAGCAACTCCAGAAGCTCTCGCAGGAGACGCCGGGCTATCTGCCCCTGGGCCTCCCCGCGCTGCGGCGCGAGATCGCCCGCGGTTACACGGCGCGCGGGTTGCCGACCGATCCCGAACAGATCATCGTCACCAGCGGCGCGCAGCAGGCCATCGCGCTCGTCGCCCAGCTCTTTCGCGGCGACCGTGTGGCGATGGAAGACCCGACGAACCCGGCCTCGCTGGACGCCTTCCGCGCGGCCGGGGCCGACATCGTGGCCGTCGCGGTCGACGGCGACGGAGCCAACGTCGAGGAACTCGACCGGCTGCCGGCCGCTCGCATGCCGGCCGCCGTGTACGTTGCCACGACCTACAACAACCCGACCGGCACCGTACTCTCGCCGGAGCGGCGCACGGCGCTTGCAAGCATGGCCGAACGCGAAGGCTGGACGATCGTCGAGGACGAGACGCTCTGCGACATCTCGATCTACGACGTCGCGCCGCCGGCGCCGATCGCGGCCCTCGGCAGCGGCGCAACGGTACTCTCGATCGGCTCGGCCTGCAAGCTCTTCTGGGGCGGACTCCGCATCGGATGGGTGCGCGGTGAAGCCCACATGATCAGCCGCATCGCACCGCTCAAGATCGTCGCGGATCTCGGTACGTCGCTCGTCGGACAAGCCTTGTGCGCCGAACTCTTGCCGCTACGCGATCGCGTGCGCGACGAACGCCGCGCGCAGCTTGCGGAACGCTACCGCACGCTGGTCGGGGCGCTCGAAGCAGAGCTGCCGTCGTGGAACCGCAACGAGCCGTGCGGCGGCTCATCGCTCTGGATCGAATTGCCGCACGGCGATTCCGCCAGTTTTGCAGTCGAAGCGGCACGCTTCGGCGTGACGGTCGCACCCGGACCGGTCTTTTCATCGGCCGAACGGCACGCCCGGCGCTTGCGGCTGCCCTTTGTGCTCGACCCGGACGTCCTGCTGGCCGGCGTCGAACGCCTCGCCGCAGCTTGGGCCGCCTACGCTCCGCGCGCTGCGACGCTCCCGCTCGACGCGGTCGTCTAAAGCTGAGAGTTTGCTAAGAACGTTTTTGCGGGCGCCGGCCGCGTAGCGCGCGAAGGCCGCGGCAAACGTCACTTCCGGAGGCAGTCATGAATCGACAGACCGTTCTTTCGCTCATCGCTTTGTGTACGCTCGCGCCTGCACGTACATTCGCACAATCGATGCCGATACCGATGCCGGCGCCCTCACCCGCGAAGATGTCGCCGATGCCGACGGCTGCGGAGCAGCCCTTCATCGCGAAAATTCAGGCCGACATCCCGAAACGCTACCCGACGATCGCTTCGGCACAGCAGGCCGGCTACTTTCAGTACACGGGCGAAGACAACACGGGCGCAATCAGCTACGTCAACCTCAAAGTGTGGAACTCGGTCGACATCGACGTTCCCAACCAGCTTTGGTACGACGCGAACGGACGTCTGCTCGGCGTCGACTATACGATTCTCCAGGATCAATCGCCGAACGCGCCGGCGTCGCTGTTCGGCTACGCCATCGATCCGTCGCGCTGGGTCCATCGCAACGCGCACATGCATTGGGGCTTCATGGGAACCGACGGCACGCTGCACCTCGGTGCGATGCCGGTGCAAAAATTCACCGACGCGGGCGGCACGCTGAGCGAAAACGTGCCGGATATTCCGGCCAACAAAGTCGCGTTGGTAAAAACCGGCCTGCCCGGATTGACCGATCCGTCGCAGGTGAAGTTCGTCTTCTTGCACCCCGCGATGTGGGACTTGATCCCGTGGGTGCTGCCGAATCCCAACGGCGCATGGGCCGACGCCAACCCCAACGTCATCCCAACCCCGAAGAAACCCGCACCCATGTAACGTTGCGTTAGTCGCTGCCGAAGTGGGCGGCTCGGGGCCCGCGTAACACTCCGCTAAGGAAAACCGTGAGGCCCCGAACGCGATGAATTCGCTTGAAGCGAATTCACTCGTTGGACCAGTAGTCTTTCAGGGCTTTGCCGCGGCTGGGATGTCGCAACTTGCGCAGCGCCTTGGCTTCGATTTGACGGATGCGTTCGCGCGTGACGCCGAACTCCTGGCCGACTTCCTCGAGCGTGCGCTGGTGACCGTCTTCGAGACCGAAGCGCAAGACCAAGACCTTGCGTTCGCGCTCGGTGAGGTTTTTGAGCACATCCTGCATCTTCTCTTTGAGCAGCATGACGCTCGCGGCCTCGGCCGGGGCAATCGCTTCTTGATCTTCGATGAAGTCGCCGAGATGCGAATCTTCTTCTTCGCCGATCGGCGTCTCGAGCGAGATCGGCTCTTGCGAGATCTTGATGACTTCGCGCACCTTCTCGGGCGTGAGGCCCATCTCGCCGGCGATCTCTTCGACCGTCGGGTCGCGGCCCAATTCTTGCAGCAGCTGGCGCGAAATCTTGATCAGCCGGTTGATCGTTTCGACCATGTGCACCGGGATCCGGATCGTGCGCGCCTGATCGGCCAGCGCGCGGGTGATCGCTTGACGAATCCACCACGTCGCGTAGGTCGAGAACTTGTAGCCCTTGCGGTAGTCGAATTTCTCGACGGCGCGGATCAGGCCCAGGTTGCCTTCCTGAATGAGGTCGAGGAAAAGCATGCCGCGGCCCACGTACTTCTTCGCGATCGATACGACGAGCCGTAAATTGGCTTCGGTCAGGCGGCGCTTCGCGTCTTCGCCCGCAAAGACGATCGCGTTGTTGGCCGTGCCGTTCTTGGGCGCTTCGTTCTCGCCGGCCTCGATCGCCATCGCCAAACGCTTCTCGTCGTCCATCGACAAGAGCGGCACGCGGCCGATCTCCTTGAGGTACATCCGAACCGGATCGTCGAGCGCGAGCCCGGCCGGCATCGGGACCTCCTCGGCCTCCGCTTCCGGCTTTTCTTCCTTGGCCAGTTCCTCGACGACCTCGATCCCGAGCGTCGAAATCTCTTCGAATAGCTCGTCGACGCGTTCGGGCGTGACGTCTTCGACGTTGTCGAAAACGGCGTTCACTTCCTCATAGGTCAGCGAACCGCGCTTCTTCCCGCGATCGAGGAGCTTCTTGATTTGTTCCTCTAGCGGAACTTGCGGCGCGTCTACCGTAGCGGTCGCGGCCTTTTTGCGTGCCATGCTTTTCTCTCACCCCCTTTCCTGATATAATGCTGGACCTCGCCGTTTCGGTGGCCCGGTAGCGGGGTCATCCTTTGGTTCGGGCTGCGTGGAGCGCGCTGTGCTCTGCCCGTAGTTCCTGAGGCACCGGCTGGCCGGATTCAAACAGGGCGGTCATTTGCGCATCGAGCTCGCGGAATCGCCGGTGCCGATCGTCCGCGGCGAAACGCTCGATCGTCCGATCGAGATACGCACGGCGTGCCTCGGAGTCGGCAAAACGAATGATTCGCGAGCGTTCGGCGCCCGCGATTGACGCGAGAACCGCCGAGACGTCACCATCGTCGCTAAACAGCGCAAAGACATCAGCTGGTTGCAGCAGCACGTCTGCTTGCTCGCGCATCCGAGCGTAAATCCGGCGTAAGGACGGCTCCCCGAAGCGCTCGGGCTCGATGCGCCCGGCGTATTCGGCAACCAAGCCCGGCTCTGAGACAAAGATCGCCAAGCAAGCCGCCTCCCACGATGGCGACGCGACCGAACCGGGCCTGATCTTGTCGGAGCGCCGGACGTCGATCATCTGGCCTTCGCCGTACTCCAGCCGCGCGCCGTCGGTGATCTGCAGGCGCGCCTTGCGCAGATCCTCGACGTCGACGCCCAGCTGCGGCGCGGCGTAGGTGCGCCAGTGATCCCACTCCGCGCGCGGGAGGGTCCGCACCAGGATCTCCGCTTCACGCGCGATTTGGGCCCGGCTCTTGAATCCGGCGCGGATCTCGCCGATCCGTCGGTCGATCTTGAACTGAATCCATGGAATCGCGTCGTTCAAGCGCGCGCGGAAGGCGTCCGCGCCGTTCGCGCGCACGTAACTGTCGGGGTCCTCGCCGGCCGGCAACTGCACGATGCGCGCGGCCAATCCCTCATGGACGAGCGTATCGATCGACTTGGCGGCCGCTGCTTGGCCGGCCGCATCGCCGTCGAAGCAGATAAAGACGTTTTCGGTGGCCTTGCGCAGTTCGCGCGCTTGCTCGGCGCCGAACGCGGTTCCGAGCGAGGCGACGGCGTTCGTGATGCCGGCTTGGTGCAACGCGATGCAATCGAGATACCCCTCGACGATCACGATGTTGCCCTCGCGCTGCGCCGAACGCCGTGCGATGCCGAGCGCGAACAGAAACCGGCCCTTGGTGTACACCGGCGTCGTGGTGGTGTTGAGATACTTCGGTTCGCCCGGTCCGATCAAGCGGCCGCCGAACGCGATCGTTTCGCCGGTCACCGCGTGAGTCGGAATCATCAAGCGGTCGCGGTAGAAATCGTAGTAGCCGCGCTGACCCTGCTTGACCAAACCGGCGGTCGCCGCGAGCGCTCCGTCGACGCCTTCGCGCTGCAGTTCCGCGACCAGCCCGTCCCAGCGCTCCGGTGCAAAACCGAGTTTGAACTGCGCGATCGATTCCGCGCTGATGCCACGTTCGGCGCAGTAGCGGCGGCCTTTTTCGCCTTCTGCTTCGGCAGTGAGCATGCGGTGAAAAAACCTCGCGGCGATGTCGTTGGCGTGATAGATCGCTTCTTTTTCACTGCGCACGCGCGCGGTCGCCGGGTCCTCGTTTTCGAGTTGGATGCCGGCGCGTTTCGCGAGGACGTGCATCGCATCCACGAAGTTGAGGTTGTCGTGCAACTGCACGAAACGGATCACGTCGCCGGCCGCGTCGCAGCCGAAACATTTGAAGAATCCGCGATCCGGATGGACGTGAAACGACGGCGTCTTCTCGCCGTGAAACGGGCACAACCCGACGAGGTCGTTGCCGCGTTTGCGCAAGGATACGACCGCGCCGATCACCTCACCGATGTCGGTGCGAGCGAGGATGTCCCGCTTTACGCCGTCGTCGATCCGCACCGTACACCTGTTCGACACGCCGCATGGGACCCTCCCTCGGCGCCGAAGTGCGGGCTGTGGCCAAAGGCAAGCGGATCTTCGATCCGATCCACCGGTTCATCGAACTCGACGCGGGTGAAGTCGCGCTGCTGGAGGCACCGGCGGTGCAGCGTCTGCGCCGGCTCCGGCAGCTCGGCCTCGCCTACCTGGCATTTCCCTCAGCCGAGCACTCGCGCTTCACGCACGCGCTCGGCGCCCTCGCGATCGGCACGCGCGCGCTCGAAGCGCTGCGTAACTATTCGCCCCACGCCTTCGCATCGGAGCGCGACTACGCCGATCAGCGGCGCTTGCTGCGCGCGAGCCTGCTGCTTCACGACGTCGGCCACGGCCCGTTCAGTCACGCGTGCGAATCGGTGCTCGGCATCCGCCACGAAGCGCGCACCGAGCGCATCCTCGCCCGCGAAGAAATCGCGCACGCCCTCGCCGCAATCGACGTTGATGCGAACGAGGTGCTGGCGCTGATCACCGGCACGTCGACCCGATATCCCGTCTTGCGCGAGCTCGTGTCGGGACCGAACCTCGACGCCGACCGCATGGACTATCTGCTGCGCGACGCGTACTTTACCGGCGTCGTCAACGGACGCTACGACGTGGAACAACTGATCGCGTCGCTGCGCGTGTTCGATCACGACGGCCGCGGAGAACTCGGCGTGGACGGCCGCGGCGTGGTTGCTCTGGAGAGCTTCGTGCTGGCGCGCTATTGGATGTTCGCGACGATCTATTTCCACCACACGACGCGCGCGTTCGAGCGCGTGCTGCGCGCGGGCCTGGAGGAACTCTGGCCCGATCCGAAAGCGCTCGAGCCGATCGACGAGTTCCTGGCGTGGGATGATTTTCGCGTCGTCGATGCGATGCGGACGTCGAATTCCGAAGCGGCGCGCGGACTGCGCGAGCGCGTGACCGTCTACGGCCTCGCCGCCGAGTTCAATGCCGAACGCGACCTCGTCACCTACGAAGCCTGCGAACGCGAATTGCGTTCGGCGTACGGGGATGCGGTGTGGAGCGATTCGCAGGAGCAATTGCTGCACCGCTTGCCGCTCGGCGGCGACGATGACAAACCCACGGTCCGCGTGCACGTCACCGGCCGTATCGTCGATGCGCGGCAAGCCTCCGACCTCATCGGAAAGCTCAGCGGCAAGGCTTACTGGCGTAAGCTTTTCGTGCGCAAGGACCGCGTGCCGCTCGACGAGGCGCGCGAGCTGTGCGCGGCGATCATCGCCAGCGGCGGCATGCCGTCGCTCTTCGATCTGGGCCGCCACGATTAACGGAACCTGAAAGTTCGCTGAGCCGGGCACGGCTGCCAGCAAAGCGGCGTTCCCTAGATACCATGTTCCGCTCGCTCGCCGTCCTCGTTCTTGCCGTGCTGACCCTCGCCGGGTGCAGCAGCGTCGAGGCTGCCCCCGCTCCGAGCGCCGGCCTGGCGACCCCGAACCTGCCCTGTTCGCTACCCTACGGAACCAACGTCGCGCTGCTCTCGCCGCTGCCCGGCAGCACGGGCGTGGCGGCCGGGTTCGCGCCGATCGTGCTGGTTGCGTCGCGCGACCTGCCCAAGACCGTCACGGCCGTGGCCATCAGCGCCAGGGGGACGGCCACTCCGGTGAGCCCGCTCGAACGGACGGCGAAGCCGGTCCACGCGGCACGCAGCGCCTTTCCGAACCCGGTGTACTACCGCGCGACCGCCTTGAATCTCCGCGCCAAGCGCCACTACACGATCGCGCTGGACGACCTGGCCCAAAACGGCTGTGCGCCCTATGCCAAGATCGCCGGAAACGCCCGCTTCTCGACTTAGGTGGATTCACGTTCCGTGAATCCTATGCGGAGGCGGGTTTGGTCTCGAGCCACTCCGGGCGGAGGAGGGCGATCTCGTCCAGCACGATAGCGGACGGCGTCTTTTGACAGCTGCAAGGGAGCGGATCGGCCGAACAGCCCGCTTCCGTGTGCTGGGCGACCGAATGGCTGCAGTCGCAGCGGATCAAATTCCCCGACTCAGATGGGAACATTAAGCCTAAGAATCCGCGATCAGGGGCTTCGTTCCTTTTTCCAGATGGTTAGAGCGAGAAACGCACCCCGGCGAAGAGCGTCGAAGGCCGCTGCGGCCCGAAATACATGCGCGCCTCGAGCGCGGTGTGCGGGGCGATGCCGTGGGCCAGGATACCGTCATAGAGCACGCTGGTCTGGTGCAGTGCCCCAAGGGTGCCGACGCCGGCGCCCGCACCGATCGCCGTTCCGGCCACCGAGAACCGGGCATCCAAGGTCGTGGCGAAGCCGCCGTTCTGGGGTGCGATCGCCGTCAGTTCGGCGGCCAGCGGTACGAGCGGCACGTTGAACACGCCGAGTGAGAGCGCACCCGCCAGGTGCGCGGAGCTGCCCGTAACCGCGGCGCCGGCGTCGATCGACACGTCGGCGCGGGCTGGGCGCGGGGCCGCTACCAGCGCGGCACCCAGCACGAGGGCGCACACGACGGTGCGCCGGAGCGAAGTTTGAAACGTCATACCACGACGAAGTAGCACGCCATGCTGGGCGAATGCTGCTAAACCGGCCGAGAATTCACCCGGCGTTAGCGACCCGCGGGATCGGCGGCTGCGAACGCGCGGCGGCGACGTCGACCGAGATCAGCACGTCGCGGCCGAGGCCCTTGAGCGGCACGCCCACCGATTCCCACGAGAGCGGCATCTCGGCTGCCCAGTGGACCTCGAGGTGCGTGACGCGGTATATGCCCGGCGGAGCCTCTTCCGGAATCTTACCGATCAGCCGGACGCGGCTGCGATCCCCGGCGGCGTTTTCGGCCGGAGCGATTTGGTTCGTCCAAAAGGTCAGCGCGGGGCCGCCGGGGCCGAGCGGCCCGGCGAACTCCGCCGCCGGCACGGCGCCTTCGGGCAACGGCGCCTCGAAGGCAACCTCGATAAAGAAGCGTTCGTTGGCGTGAAAGTGGCGCGGCGGCTGATCCATCGGCGTCCTTGTTAGCCACAACGCTGCTCGATCCCGGGGACAGGCTCGCTAATGCGGCAGGCGAAGGAGGTCCGTCGTGATAAGCGTCCCCGCGGTTCGCCGCGCCGTCGACTCCGATGCGCCCAAGATCGCCGATTTGCTCGGCGAGTTGGGTTACTCCACGCATCCGAGCTTCATTCTCAGCCGCCTGCAGCTGGTGGGCGATCGCGCCGACGATGCGGTATTCGTGGCGGAATCGGCCGAGAACGTGATCGGCGTCGTCAGCGTTCACGTGTTCCCGCTCTTTCATGCCGACGCGTGGATCGGCCGGATCACGTCGCTCGTGGTCGGTGCGCACCATCGCCGCAAAGGCGTGGGTAAGCTGTTGCTCTCGGCGGCCGAGGCATTCGCCGCGCAGCGCCGCTGCAGCCAGATCGAAGTGACCAGCGGCGGCACGCACGAACCCGCCCCGCAGTTTTACGAGAGCAACGGTTACGAGCACCGCGATCAGCACATGGTGAAATCCCCGCCCTACGTTTAGGGCGTCGTTTGCGGGGGAAAGCCGCCTTCGGCAGTCCGCCGGACTGTTCGCTTTTCCGTTGCTCGGGGGATTGCCGTCTTGCATGACCGCTGATTCCGGCGAGGGCACCGGCGCTTCGTCCAGCGATCGCTTACGCGTGATCGAGGACGAGCTTCGCACGCCCTGGACGCTCTTGTCGGCTGCTCTCGAAGAGCTCGCCGGCACGATCGCCGACGTCGACGGGCGCGCCGCGATCGAGCTGGCACGGCGCAGCGCAGCGCGGGTGCAGCAGGTCGCCGAAGCATTTCTCGCCGGCAGCCAATTGCGCGTGCTGATCGCCGACGATAACGCCGATCTGCGAGCGTATCTCGCGACGATGTTGGCCGGAAAGTATGCCGTCGACACCGTGAGCGACGGTGCGGCGCTCGTGGCCGCGGCCCGCGCGCAGCAGCCCGATGTGATCGTGAGCGACGCGCGCATGCCGTTCGTCGACGGCTTCGAGGCCGCCCGGATGTTGCGCGAAGATCCGCTGACGGCAGACATCCCGATCGTGTTGCTCTCGGGCAGCGGCGCCGGCGAGTTTGCCGATGCGGCGGTCGATGCGGGCGCCGATGATTATCTCGTCAAGCCGTTCACCGTCGCCGAACTGATCGCGCGCGTCGACGCGCTAGCGCGCCGGCGTTCCGCGTTTCGCGAGAAGTCCGACGCCGGCGCCAACGCCGACGTTCGCGCGTGGCGACTGCTCGCCGTGGCGGCCGAACGATTCGTCGGCATCGCGCGTGCCGCGCGCACGCTCGACGCGCTCGGCGACATCATCGTGCCGGCCGTGGGCGACTGGTATCTCGCGTACTTGCGCGCGGATGATGCGATCCAACTCAAGAGCGTCGTGCATCGTCAGCCGGCGAAGCGCGACTTCACGTGGATGCTCGAGCGCGAATTTCCGCACACGATCGGCGATGGTTCGCCGATCGATCGCGCCATCGTAACCGGGCGCGTGATCTATGAGCCCATGCTGACGCCCGAGCTCATCGCGTCGCTCGCCCGCGGAGCGCGTCACGCGACGATTCTCGCCGCGCTGCAATTTCGCTCGGCGGCGGTGATCCCGTTTGTGGTGGCGGGCGCGGTACGGGGAGCGATCGTCGTGCTGGCTGCGGAGACGCGCCCGCAGTTGGGGCGCGACGACGTCGCGCTGCTGGAGCGGATCGTCGGCCGCGCGGCGACGGCGTATCACGCGGCGGTACTGGCCGAACGCGAGCCCAACGTGACGAGCGGCCTGCAGCGCGCGCTCTTACCGGGCATGCTGCCGGCCATCGAGGGGCTGACGCTATCGGTCGCGTACGCGCCGGCCGCGCGTGAAGAGCGGGCCGGGGGTGACTGGTACGACGCGATGTCATTGCCCGACGGACGCATGTTGCTCTCGATCGGCGACGTCGCTCGTCGCGATTCTCGAACCGCTCTCGCTCGACGTCACGATGGCATCCGCCGGTCATGCGGCACCGCTCATCGCCGGACCGCGCGGTGAGATTACGCACCCCTCCGTGAGCGGTGACGCGCTGGGTGGTACGGCCGGCGCACGCTACGACGACGTCGAGTTTCGGCTCGAGCCCGGCTCATCGATGTTGTTCTACACGGACGGCGTAGCAGCGAGCGACGCAGCCGGTGCCGCGGTGCGCGTGGAGGCGGCACTGCGCGCGTGCGCCGGTGCCGGCGACGATCTTTCGGGCGCCGTCCATCGCACGCTCTTCGGCGATGAGCCGCCGGACGACGACGTCGCCCTGCTGGCCTTGCGCGCGTCGGCCACGCTCGACCGGTTGGATCTTACGCTGCCGGCCCATCCCGAAAACGCCGTACACGCGCGAACGGCGATCGCGCGCTTTCTCAACGGGGCTGGAATGGCCGAACGCATCGGCGATCTGCTCGTTGCCGCGGGCGAAGCGATCGGCAACGCGATCGAACACGCGTACCGCGGAGGCTCCGGCGCGCTGCGCGTGCGCGGGCGCGCGACGATCGACGCGGTAACGGTGGAAATCCGCGACTTCGGCACGTGGCACAGCGACACGGCCGTGGAAGGGCGCGGCTTCGGACTGCCGCTGATGCGTGCGTTTGCCGACGCAGTCGAAGTCGAACGCACGCCCTTCGGCACGCGCGTCGAACTGCAGGCCAACCGCGCGTCAGCGCAAGCGGTCGCGACGGGCGTCGAAGAACGCGCGTAACGCCGCCCCCGTTTCTTCCGGCAATTCTTCCATCATGAAGTGTCCGCATCGCAGGCCTTGCGCCGTCAGATCGGACGCCCAGCGTTTCCACACCTCGGGAAAGTGCGCGGAACGCTTGCCGTCGTGGCCGGCACCCCAGAGCGCGAGCATCGGCATCGTGATCTGCTTGCCGGCCTCGCGATCGGCGCGGTCGGCATCGATGTCGCACGTGTAGCCCGCGCGGTAATCTTCGCAGGCCGCGTGCACCGCACCGTCGCGCGCGAACGCCGCGCAGTACGCGTCGAGCGCGGCGTCATCGGCCGCGCTGCGATCTTCGAGCCAGGCACCGATCTGCTGGCGGCAGTACCACTGGGGATCGTACCCGATCAGCCGTTCGGGCAGCGGTTCCGGCTGCGCGAGAAATTGCCAGTGATACGCGCCGTAGGCGCGACGGTAGTCCATCGCTTCCCAGTTTTCGAGCGTCGGGATGATGTCGAGCGTTGCGAGGGCGGCGACGCGTTCAGGCGCATCGAGCGCCAGCCGGTACGCGACGCGCGCTCCGCGATCGTGTCCGGCCAGGAAGAACCGTTCGTGGCCGAG
>Ga0182014_10005396_pt1 | contig 14203 bp, 15 predicted proteins | sample 612S2DmetaG_FD_120489 | JGI IMG/M metagenome (GOLD analysis project Ga0182014, IMG submission 120489) | Permafrost microbial communities from Stordalen Mire, Sweden - 612S2D metaG | ecosystem: Environmental > Terrestrial > Soil > Wetlands > Permafrost | place: Sweden: Stordalen | collected... | reverse complement strand
CGGTGTGCGCGACACGATCAACTACGAGGGCCAGGCCGCCGTCGAGCTGGAACAGTTCGCCGACCAGACCGAGCTCGCGCGGCTCCCAGGGGTCGGCGGGACGGCTGGGGCCGCTGAGGCTGGTGGGTCAGTTGAGGCGATTGTGGCGGCGGAGGAAGTGGCGGGGATGAGGGCGGGCGGTCCCCCAGCAGGCGGTTCACCAGCAGGCGGTTCACCAGCAGGCGGCTACCGAGCCAGCCTCTCCGGCGATGAGCCGTTCCAGGTGGCCGGTGCGGATCTGATCCGGGAGGCGGCGCGGGACCTGACCCACGGCACGGCCCCCGCCATCATCGCGGCGCGCTTCCAGCACGGGATTGTCCGGCTCATTGAAGATGGGTGCGCAACCATCCGTGACCGGCACGGGGTAGAGACGGTGGCGCTGTCGGGCGGGGTGTTCCAGAACCTGACCGTGCTCGGCGGGGCGGTGACCCGGCTGGAGGCGCGGGGCTTCCGGGTCCTCACGCACTCCCGCGTACCGTGCAACGACGGCGGGATCAGCCTCGGGCAGGCCGTGGTGGCGGCGGCGCGGATGAGTCAGTGAGCGGGCGCGGGGACCATGCCGGCCAGCCAGCCGGACCAGGAGGCCATGCCGGAGCCGGTCACGGCCGAGAGGCTGATCGTGATGGCCCGCGGGCTGACCTGCCCGACGTACTCCCCGAACCGGGCCGGGTCGAAGTTGACGTAGGGCCCGAGGTCGGTCTTGGTGATGACCACCAGGTCCGCGCTGCGGAACATCTGCGGGTACTTGAGCGGCTTGTCGGTGCCCTCGGTGACGGAGGCGAGCACGACGCGGGCGGTCTCGCCCAGGTCGAACAGGGCGGGGCAGACGAGGTTGCCGACGTTCTCGATCACCACGGCCGACCCGGCGGGCGGGTCCAGGGTGCGCAGGGCGCGGGCGACCATGGCCGCGTCCAGGTGGCAGCCCGCCCCGGTGTTGATCTGGACGACCTCACAGCCCGCCGAGCGGATGCGGTCGGCGTCCAGGTCGGTCTCCTGGTCGCCCTCGATGACGGAAAGAGCCAGCTTCCCGGCCAGGTCCTCGCTGGTCCGTTCGAGCAGCGTCGTCTTGCCGGAGCCGGGTGAGCTCATCAGGTTGATGGCCAGGACTCCTCGCTCCCGCAGCCATTCGCGGTTACGCTGCGCCAGATCGTCGTTCTTGGCCAGGATCTTCTGCTGCAGGGTCACGGTGCGGCCGTCGTCGTGCGGGTGCTCGTGGTCGTGCTCATCAACGGTGCAGCCGCAGGTCGCGCACATGATCAGGCCACCTTTACCGAGGTGATGGTGAGTTGCTGGCCGGACAGGACCTTGACGTCGGCGCTGCCGCACGGGCAGAGCAGGATCGGCACGCCGCGGGCGCCCGAGCCGCCGGCGCCGTCCGGCACGAAGGTCCCCCCGCAGGTGCGGCATTCGACCTGGATACCGGGCTCGGTGATCTGCAGGCTGGCGCCTTCCAGCTCCGTGCCCTCGGTGGCCAGGTCGAAGCAGAACCGCAGGGAGTCGGCGACCACCCCGGACAGCGCACCGATCTCCAGGCGCACCTCGGAGATCTTCGTGCCCGGCAGCCGTTCGGTCACGGCGTCCACCAGCCCCTCCGCGATCGCGAGCTCATGCATGCCACATCAGCAGATCCGTGGCAGGGGATCACCGACCAGCAGATCGACGATCCGCGTCCCGCCGAAGGCGGTCTTCAGGTGGACGAGGCCAGGCGGCCCGTCGGTGACGCGACCGATGATCGACGCCTGCGTGCCGAGCGGATGAGTACGCAGCGCGGCCAGCGCCCGGTCGGCCTGGTCCCCGGCCACGACGGCGACCAGCCGGCCCTCGCAGGCCACGTACATCGGGTCGATGCCGAGCAGCTCCGCGGCGCCGCGGACCTCGGCGCGGACGGGGATGTCGTCCTCGTTGACCAGCACGCCCACGTCGGCGGACCTGGCGATCTCGTTGAGGATCGTGGCCACGCCGCCGCGGGTCGCGTCGCGCATGGCCCGGACGCCGGGCACCGCGTCGAGCAGCCCGGCCACCAGGCCGTTCAGCGGGGCGGTGTCGGACTGGACGTCGGCCTCGATGTCCAGCTCGCCGCGGGCCAGCATGATGGTGACCCCGTGGTCGCCGATCGGGCCGGAGACGATGATGGCGTCACCCGGCTGAGCGCGGGCGACCCCGAACGCGACGTCACGGTCCAGCAGGCCGACACCCGCGGTGTTGATGTAGCAGCCATCGGCCTTGCCACGCTGGACGACCTTCGTGTCGCCGGTCACCACCGAGATGCCGGCGGCGGCCGCGGCCGCGCGCATGGACTCGGCGATCCGGGTCAGGTCGGCGACCGGGAAGCCCTCTTCCAGGATGAAGCCAGCCGACAGGTAGAGCGGGGTGGCACCGCTCACGGCGAGGTCGTTGACCGTGCCGTTGATAGCGAGCTCGCCGATGTCCCCGCCGGGGAAGAACAGTGGGGAGACCACGTAGGAGTCGGTGGTGAGGGCGACCCGCGCGCTGCCGACCGTGAGCGACGCCGCGTCCTCCAGCGGCTCCAGCAGCGGGTTGCGGAACGCTTCCAGGAAGATGGCCTCGATCAGGGTCGCGGTCGCCTTGCCGCCCGCACCGTGCGACATCGTGATGCGCTCTTCGCGGACCCGGGGGCGGCGCCGCCGGGCGCGATCGATGCGGTCGAGCACCTGCTGCTCGCGGTCGGGCACCTGCTCATGGTCGTGGTGCTCGTCGTGCTCGCGCAGGGCGCGGGCGACCCAGCCGGCCCGGGGTGCGCCGCCGCCGGTGCCGGCGGCCTCGTCCACCCCGGTGGGCGCGCCAGCGGCGCCGGGGGCGCCCGGCTGGTTGGCGCTCACGGCCTCCCCACCTCGATGGTCACGGCTTCCTTCACGCGGTGCCGGTTCATCCGGCCGAAGTTGTAGTACGCCGCGCAGGCGCCCTCGGGCGAGACCATGCACGTGCCGATCGGCGTCTCCGGCGTGCAGGCGGTGCCGAAGACCTTGCACTCCCAGGGCTTGAGGACGCCTTTCAGCACCTCACCGCACTGGCATGCCTTCGGGTCGGCGACCCGGACCCCGGGCACGTCGAAGAGCAGCTCGGCGTCGAACCGCGCGTACTTCTCGCGGACACTCAGCGCGGAATGGGAGATGAAGCCGAGGCCCCGCCACTCGAAGTAGGGGCGCAGCTCCATCGTCTCGCCGATGACCTTCAGCGCGGTCATGTTCCCATCCCACGGGACCACGCGGGAGTACTGGTTCTCCACCTCCGAGCGGCCCTCGGACAGCTGGAGCATCAGCATGTAGATCGACTGCAGGATGTCCAGCGGCTCGAACCCGGCGGTGACGACCGGTTTGCCGTAATCCCGCGCGATGAACTCATACGGCCGGCAGCCGATCACCGTGGACACGTGACCGGGGCCGATGAAGCCGTCCAGCCGCAGGTCCGGGGAGTCCAGGATCGCCTTGATGGCCGGGATGATCGTCACGTGATTGCAGAACACCGAGAAGTTCGGCAGGTTCTCGGCCGCCGCGCGCATGATCGTCATGGCCGTGGACGGCGCCGTGGTCTCGAAGCCGATGGCCATGAACACGACCCGCCGGCCCGGGTTGTTCCGCGCGATCTTCAGCGAGTCGAGCGGGGAGTAGACCATGCGGATATCGGTCCCGGCCGCCTTGGCGTCGAAGAACGAGCCCTTGCTGCCGGGCACGCGCATCATGTCGCCGAACGACGTCATGATCACGTCGGGCTCGGACGCCAGGGCCATGGCGTCGTCCACGCGCCCCATCGGGATCACGCACACCGGGCAGCCGGGCCCGTGCACCAGCGTGATCGACTCGGGCAGGTAGTCCTCGAGGCCGTGTTTGTAGATGGTGTGCGTGTGGCCGCCGCACACCTCCATCAGCTTGTACTGGCGGCCCGGCTCGCAGAGCGAGGCGATCTTCGCCGCGAGAGCGTGCGCCTTGTCCGCGTCACGGAACTCGTCAACAAACTTCATGATCCGCCCCTACTCGATCCGCGATTCGGCGAGCGCTTCCAGCTCGTCCGCATAGGCCTGGCCGATGCCCTCCAGGAACTGCAGCGCCATGGCGGCCTCCGCCTCGTCGATCTTCGACAGCGCGAAGCCCACGTGGATCAGCACCCACTCGCCGGGCACGGGCAGGTCATCGGCGAGCAGGCCGATGTTGATGACCCGACGCACACCGCTCACGTCGACCCGGGCCAGATCCGGCTGGTCCGGGAGGAGCTCGATCACCTCACCCGGTATGCCGAGGCACATAGGACCATCCCCTCATTAATCTCATCAATCAAGGCTCCTGCGAACCGTTGGCGTTCTGGGCGACCAGCGTGGTCACGACGCGGATGGCCTCGTCCACGGCGGCGGCGACGGGCTCGCTGAGCCCGATGCCTTCCTCCAGGCTGGCGGGCTGGCAGCCGACCACCAGAATCCGCCCGGCCTTCGCCCCGAGCATCTCCAGCACGCCGAAAACCACGTCGGGCTGCATGCCGTGCGCGTTGAACAGCTGGCTGCCCGGCAGCGGGCCGTCGGCGCTGGCGGCCAGATCGGGCCGGTCCTCCGGTCCCACCTCCAGCACGGTCAGGGTGCCCGGCGGCCCGCCGCGCGGGGCGGCGTCGACGAGGATCGTGGTGTCGTACCCGCCGGCTATGTCGTACGCCAGGTGCATGCCGCTGGTCCCGTAGTCAGCGACCCGGACGCCGTCCGGCAGGTCGGTGAACGCCATGCGCCGGGCGACCTCGACGCCGAAACCGTCGTCGCCCAGGAAGATGTTGCCCACCCCGGCGACGAGCACCCGGCCGCTCATGACGTCGCCCCGGCGCCGCTGGCGCCGCTGGCGCCGCTGGCGCCGCTGGGGCCGCCGTCGCCGGCGGGACGGCGGAGGGCGGCGACGGCCAGCTCCCACAGCACGTGGTAGATGGTCGTCTGCGCCTCCTGGATCCGGTGCACCGACGAGGACGGCGCGACGAACAGGTAGTCGATGCTGTCGAGCTCGGCCATCGTGCCGCCGTCGTATCCGGCCAGGCCGATGGTCAGCATGCCCCGGCGGCTGGCCTCGTCGAACGCCCGCACCAGGTTGGCGGAGTTCCCGCTGGTGGACAGGCCCACCGCGATGTCGTTCCGGCCGCCGAGGGCGGCGAGCTGGCGGGCGAACACGACCTCCACGCCGATGTCGTTGCATAGCGCGGTAACGACGGACGTGTCGTTGGCCAGGCCGAAGGCCGGAAGCGGCGGGGTATCGCCGCCGGGATTGAGGAACAGGGTCGCGAGCTGCTGGGCGTCGGTGGCACTGCCGCCGTTGCCGAAGGCGAAGAGGCGTCCCCCGGCGGCGAACCGGTCCGCGGCCGCGGCCGCGCACTGGGCCAGCCGCACCCCTTCCCGCGCGCCGACGGTCTGCCTCAGCTCGATGATCTCGGCGATCTTGGCCACGGTGGAGGCGCGGACGTGTGCCAGGACGGTGGACATGTCCGTCGTGTCCGCGGACTTGCCCGCATAGAGGAACGGGTAGAGCGACTCGACGCCACCCGCCGCTCCCTGAGCGCCGTGGGCCGCGCCCGCCCCGCTCGCCCGGCCGGCCGGGCCGGCCCGGTCCTGGTTGTCCTGCCGCGTCACTGGGTCATCTCCCCACGACGGCGATGGCTTCCTTGGCGTGCACGAGGATTGTGTCCCCGGCCTCAGCCTGCACCAGGGCGACGCTGACTTCTTCCTCGCCCTGCCCAGTATCGACCACGGCGAGGCCATCGGGCAGCAACCGGACGACGGTGACCTCGACGGCGGTGTCGGAGCAGGTGATGCAGACGTCGCCGTAGCACTCCGGCACGGCCGCCGCGCCCGGGGCGGGCGTCTGCTGGGCGGCGGCCGTCTGCTGGGCGGGCGGCTCCCGGACGGCGGCTGCGCCCGGTCCGGGCGGCTCGCAGGCGGGCGCGGTCACGTGACGACCCCGGCGCTGAGCACACCCGGCTGCTCGAAGAAGACGTGCACCAGCTCCCACAGCAGGTGATAGAGGGTCACCTGCAGCTCCTTGACGATCCGCGGATCGTCCGATGGAGCGGTCAGCAGATGGCCGATGGCCGGATGGCCGGTCATCGCGCCCCCGTCCCCGCCGGCCAGGGCAATCGTCAGCAGCCCGAGCTCCCGGGCCGTCTGCAGGCCGGCCAGCACGCTCGCGCAGTGGCCGTCCGCGGAGATACCGAGCGCGATGTCCTCGGGCGCCGCCAGGTAGCGGATCTGGTGCGCGAAGATCTCCGCGACCCCGTCCCGGGCGGCAACGCCGGTCACCGTGGCCACGTCGGTGGTCAGCGCGATCGCGGGCAGCGCGCGCTTGCCGACGATCACGGGGTGCACGAACTCCACCGCTACGTGCTGGGCGTCCGCACTGGCCCCGCCGGTGCCGAAGACGACGAGCTTGCCGCCCCGATGGAAGCGGACCGCCATCGCGTGGCAGGCTTCGGCCACCGCAGCCGCCTGGCCGGCCAGGCTCCCGGTGGGGCCGGCCCGCCGCCCGAACAGCGGCGCCGCGCCGCCCGCTTCAGTCACGGCTGGCCGCCGAGAGGTCGATGTCGACCTCGACGTCCACGGCGTCACGCAGCTTGAGCGCACCGAACATGCCCGAGTACGGCTTGATACCGAACTCGGACTGGATCACGGTCGCGGCGGCCCGGTAGTGGCCGTCACCGTTCCTGGTGACGACCAGCGCGAGCGGCCGGGATTGGCCATGCAGCGTCAGCGTGCCGTTGATGGTGCCACCGCCCCGGTCATCCGGCACGAACTGCGACGCGCTGAACGTCGCCTCCGGGTAGCGGTCGGCCTGAAGCTGTTTGAGGGCGCTCGCGGCGATCTCGCGGCGGTCGCGGTCGCTGAGCGGCTTGAGGCCGCCGGTCCCCTCCCGGACCACCAGGGAACCCAGCTCGATCCGTGTCCCGAGGCGATCCGGGGCGCCGTCGTCGCCATCCAGCTCGCCCGACCAGCGGGTGATCTCGATCGTCAGGTCATGCCCAGCCTGAGCCGCCAGGCCACTGCGGTATGTACGCAGCGTGAGCCGGCCACCGCTGGGGCCGAGCCGGTGGCGCCCTTCATTAGCCGCCATGTAAGCACCGTAGGACACTTGTGAGGGCAGCGTCCAGTGGCCTTTCCGGACAGAAGTGACTGAAATGGGCATGCGAAAAAATGTTCCGGCCCGGGAAATTCTCTTCCCGCGGGCCGGCCAATAGGACGGCGAAAACGGACATCCGGCGCCGCCCGGACCGCCCCGCTACTGCAGCGGGATCTCGCCGAATACCTCCTGGATGCGCCGCAGGTCCCGGAGCCGGGGCTCGGTGGCGCCGCCGACCCACCGGCTCACCGTCTTGACCGACACCCCCAGCAGCCGCGCGGCGGCCTCCTGGGTCAGTCCCTCCCGCCGCAGCGCGACGGACATCCAGTCGGCAAAGCTGGCGGGCTGCCCGTCCTCGCCGAGACGGACAAACGAGGAACCGGGCACCGATATCTGCGGCCGGCCGCTCCCCGCGCGGGCGGGAGCCGGCGCGGCGCCGCCCGGACCCGGATCCGGCCGTCTCTCCGGGCCGCCGCCATGGCCGGACGGGATCTGGAGCTCAGAATGCAGGACGTCCACCTCGACATGCTCCGGAAAGATACGGAACGCGACCTGGATGGACCCTGACGGCCCGGCGGCGTCGAGCAGCGCGCGGAAGACGGTTTCCCCGACCTCGCGGTTGCCCTCCTCGGTGAGCGGCGACTCGGCCAGGCACCGGCGGACGAAATCGCGGATGTCCGGTATGGACGAGGGGCGTGCGGGAAATACCTGGAGGAGAACGACGACAGGCATGACCTCGATCGGGGCCCCACTGGGACCGCAAACGGGCTCAGCCACCGGATCTCTCCTCAAAGCCGTACGCAGCACGCCAAGGCGCATGTTTGGGCTGAGGCAAGGCTATTCGATTCGGGCCGCCGCAGAAAGCCGTAATGTGGCTGTGCACGCACGAATGCGTGCGGCGCGTGAGCGGACCCGGGCGAAAAGGTGAGCGCCGCGTCACAGGGCACAGGACAGTTCTGTCCGGTTGCCTGGCGTCAATATCTTGTGGCCTAGGTTACACCGGGTTTACCATGTCGATGTCTGCGCACCACAATGGTGTCTGCGCACCAGAAGGCGGGTAAGCGCCATGGTCATCTGCTCGGATGTGACAGCACGGCCCATGGTGCGCGACGCCGGGGTCGCTCAATGGGCCGTTCACGCCGGGGCCCGGCTACGGGCCGTTCACACGGGCCGGCATGAGTTAGTCCTGGCCCGATCAGATGTCTGGTTGCCAGACGCAGCGCCGGCCCGTATCACGGGCCGGGGGGAGCGGGCGCGCGAGCGACCCGCAGGCCAGCGATCCAGCAAGGAGGTGGCCTCCCTATGGCCACAGACCCACAAGCTAACAGCGCTGCCCCGGCCGAAAAGGCCGAGCCGGTTCTGCACATTCTCTGGATGAACGGCGGGCTGAGCTGCGACGGGGACTCAGTGGCCCTGACCGCAGCGACGCAGCCCAGCATCGAGGAGATCGTGATGGGCGCCCTGCCGGGGCTGCCCCAGGTCGCGGTGCACTGGCCGCTGATCGACTTCGAGTGCGGCCCGGAGCAGGGCGCGGACAACTTCATCGAGTGGTGGCACAAGGCCGACCGGGGTGAACTCGACCCGTTCGTGCTGGTCGTCGAGGGCTCGATCCCGAACGAGGCCATCAAGAGCGAAGGCTACTGGTGCGGCTTCGGCAACAACCCGGCCACCGGCCAGCCGATGACCACCAGCGAATGGCTGGACCGGCTGGCCCCCAAGGCCACGGGGATCCTCGCGGTCGGGACCTGCGCGACCTACGGCGGCATCCACGCCATGGCCGGCAACCCGACCGGCGCGATGGGCGTGCCGGACTACCTCGGCTGGGACTGGCGGTCCAAGGCCGGCCTGCCGATTGTCTGCGTGCCAGGCTGCCCCATTCACCCGGACAACCTGTCCGAGACCATTCTTTACCTGCTCTACCAGGTGGCCGGCCAGGCGCCGATGATCCCGCTGGACGAGGCGCTCCGCCCGGCCTGGCTGTTCGGGGCGACCGTGCACGAGGGCTGCGACCGCGCCGGTTACTACGAGCAGGGCGACTTCGCCGCCGAGTACGGGTCGGCCAAGTGCCTGGTCAAACTGGGCTGCTGGGGACCGGTGGTCAAGTGCAACGTGCCCAAGCGCGGCTGGATCAACGGTGTGGGCGGCTGCCCGAACGTCGGCGGCATCTGCATCGCCTGCACCATGCCCGGCTTCCCGGACAAGTTCATGCCGTTCATGGACGAGCCGCCGGGATCGAGGGTTTCCACCACCGCAAGCAGCATGTACGGGACGGTGATCCGCACCCTGCGCGGCTTCACCGCCAAGACCGCGGACGAGGAGCCGAAGTGGCGCAAGAAGAGCGCCGAGCTCCTGACCGGCTACAAGCAGACCTGGTGACACACATGGTGATGCCGTCCGGCTTCGGGCCGGCCGCCGCGCCCATTGCGAGGGGAAGGGATCAGCGATGACCACGGCACAGGACTCCGACATCAGGGAGATGTCCTGGGACCCGATCACCCGGATCGTGGGCAGCCTCGGCATTTACACCAAGGTGGACTTCAAGCAGAAGCGCGTCGTCGAGTGCCACAGCACCTCGTCGATCTTCCGCGGCTACAGCATCTTCATGAAGGGCAAGGACCCGCGCGACGCGCACTTCATCACCAGCCGCATCTGCGGGATCTGCGGTGACAACCACGCGACGTGCTCGGTCTACAACCAGAACATGGCCTACGGCGTGCGCCCGCCGCACCTGGGCGAGTGGATCATCAACCTGGGCGAGTCCGCGGAGTACATGTTCGACCACAACATCTTCCAGGAGAACCTGGTGGGCGTCGACTTCTGCGAGAAGATGGTCGGCGAGACCAACCCCGGCGTGCTGGAGATGGCCAATCACACCGACGCACCGCACGCCGCCCAGCACGGGTACCGGACCATCGGCGACATCATGCGGTCGCTCAACCCGCTGGAAGGCGAGTTCTACCGCGAGGCGCTCCAGGTCAGCCGGTCCACGCGGGAGATGTTCTGCCTGATGGAGGGGCGCCACGTGCACCCCTCGACGCTGTACCCGGGCGGCGTGGGCACGACCGCCACGCTGCAGCTGTTCACCGACTACCTGACCCGGCTGATGCGCTACGTCGAGTTCATGAAGCGGGTCGTCCCCATGCACGACGACCTGTTCGACTTCTTCTACGAGGCACTGCCGGGCTATGAGGAGGTCGGGCGGCGCCGCGCCGACATGGTGTGCTGGGGCAGCCTGAACGACCCCGAGTTCTGCGACTTCCGGTACGAGAACATGACCAACTGGGGCCGGAAGATGTTCGTCAGCCCCGGTGTGATCCGGGACGGGCAGCTGCTCACCAACGACCTGGTCGAGATCAACCTCGGCATCCGCATCCTGCTCGGCAGTTCGTACTACGAGGACTGGGAAGACCAGGAAATGTTCGTCACGCGGGACCCGCTGGGGAACCCGGTGGACCGCCGGCATCCGTGGAACCAGCACACGATCCCGCGGCCGGCCAAGCGTGACTTCGGCGGCAAGTACAGCTGGGTCATGTCCCCGCGCTGGTACGACGGCACCAACTACCTCGCGGCCGACACCGGCGGCGGCCCGATCGCCCGGCTGTGGGCGACCGCCCAGGGCAATCTGGTCGACTTCGGCTACGTCAAGTCCACCGGCAGCAGCGTGCTGATCAACCTGCCGCGGACCGCGACCAAGCCGGAGGTCACCTTCGAGTGGAAGGTGCCCTACGACAAGTCGGGGGCGCCGCTGTCCAACGCGATCGAGCGGGACCGGGCCCGGACCTACTTCCAGGCCTACGCCGCCGCCTGCGCGCTGCACTTCACCGAGAAGGCGCTGGCCGAGATCCGGGCGGGCCGGACCAAGACCTGGGAGCCGTTCTCCGTACCCGACGAGGCCAACAGCTGCGGCTTCACCGAGGCCGTGCGCGGGGTGCTGTCCCACCACATGGTGATCAGGGGCGGCAAGATCGCCAACTACCACCCCTACCCGCCGACCCCGTGGAACGCCAGCGTGCGGGACAGCTACGGGACTCCCGGGCCGTACGAGGACGCCGTGCAGAACACGCCGATCTTCGAGGAGAACCCGCCGGACTCCTTCAAGGGCATCGACATCATGCGGGCCGTCCGCAGCTTCGACCCGTGCCTGCCGTGCGGCGTGCACATGTACCTGGGCGGCGGCAAGACGGTGGATACGGTGCACTCCCCGATGGGGGTCACCCTGTCCACCTGATCGCCGGCGGAGCGGTCATGTCCCTGGCGACGGCCCCGCCGCCAGGGACATGATGCCGTCAGGACGACGTGGACAGCACCGGCACGGTCCAGACCGCCCCGGCATCGATGACGGCTACAGCGGAACACGGAGGGGATCACAAATGACCCGCGTGCAGCAGATCGGCGACCAGATCGAGGAATTGCTCGGCGTACTGGCCAGGCACGGCCAGGGCCCCGCGGCCGAGGAACTCGTCCGGCTGCTGGTCGGCCTGTACGGGGACGGCCTGACCCACATCGTCGGTGCGCTGCGGGAAGAAGGCGCCGCCGGGGCCGCCACGCTGGACCGGCTGACCGGCGACCCGCTGGTGGAAAGCCTGCTCCTGCTGCACGGCCTGCACCCGCTCGACGTCGACGCGCGGATCCAGCGGGCGCTGGACCGGGTCCGGCCCTACCTGGGCTCACACGCCGGCGGGGTCCACTACACCGGGGTCACCGACGGGATCGCCCGGCTGACGCTGGAGGGCAACTGCAACGGCTGCCCCTCCTCGGCCGTCACCGTGCAGCTGGCCATCGAAGGCGCGGTCAAGGACGCGGCGCCCGAGGTGAGCGAGGTCGTGGTCGAGGGGATGACCGAGTCTCCCGCCCCGGCCGCGCCGGTGCTGCTGCAGATCGGCACCCGGCCGGACGCGGCGGTCGCGGCGCCCTCCGTCGTGCCGGACGGTCACGGCAGCTGGGTCACGCTGACCGAGATGGGGCCGCCCAGCGCCCGGCCGGTCCGCGTGACCGCGGGCGATATGCCGATCCTCGTCTGCTCGGTGCGCGGGACGCTGTACGCCTACCAGGACGCGTGCGCGGCGTGCGGCCAGAGCATGGGCGGCGGGCACCTGGCGCGCGAGGTGCTCACCTGTGAGTGCGGCACGTCCTACGATGTGAGCCGGGCCGGGCGCGGGCTCAGCGACCCCAGCCTGCATCTGGACCCGCTGCCGCTCGTCACCGATAGCCAGGGGGTGCGGGTCGCGATCCCGGCGGCGGTCCGCTCATGACAGCACGCCCTGGCGGACTGGGACGGTTCGTGCCGGGGGCACCCGCCGCGCCGCCCACTGAGCCGCCGGCGCCCCCCGTGCCGCGGGCGCGGGTCATGCCGGGACAAGTACCCGCCCAGGCGGCACCCCCGCCGGCGGTTGCCCCGGCGCCTGACGGGACCGCGGCGGCACAGGCGCCCGAGGAAAAGTGCGAGATGTGCGCGGAACGGATCCCGGCCGAGCATTCGCACGTGGCCGACCTGCAGAACTCGTCGCTGATGTGCGCCTGCCGCGCCTGCTACCTGCTCTTCACCCAGACTCAGGCGGCCCTCCCGCACACCCGGGCAAGCACCCGGGCAAGTACCCGGACGGGCCGGGGGCGGTACCGCGCGATCCCGGATCGGTACCTGCACGACCCGGTGCACCCGATGTCCGCGCGCGAATGGGAGGAGCTTGAGATCCCGGTCGGGCTGGCCTTCTTCCTGCGCAGCTCGCAGCGGGACGAGGTCGGGGCGTTCTACCCGAGCCCGGCGGGCGCCACCGAATGCCGGCTCGACCTCACGGCCTGGGCGCAGCTGTCGGCGGAGCATCCGCTGTTGCAGGCGATGGAACCGGACGTCGAGGCGACGCTGATCTCCCGGACGGACGATACCGTCGAGCACTTCCTGGTGCCGATCGACGCGTGCTACGAGCTGGCCGGGCGGATGCGGCTGTACTGGCGCGGCTTCGACGGCGGCGCGGAGGCCCGGCAGAGCATCGCCGCGTTCCTGGAGTCGGTACGTTCCCGGGCGCGGTTCCTGCCCCTGCCCGACCGGGCCGACCGAGGGCCGGCGCACTGAGATGGCGGACCTGGCCTTTGACTGCATCGCCGCGCAGGCCGAACGGTACGCGGTCATGCCGACCATCACGCTGACGCTGCGGATCAGCGAGACCAGCAGGCAGCGGATCGACACGATCGCGCTGCGCACCCAGATCCGGATCGAGCCCGCGCGCCGCCGCTACACGTCGACCGAGGAAGAGCGGCTGCACGACGTGTTCGGCGACACGGCCCGCTGGGCCGACACGCTGAAGCCGATGCAGTTCACCAACCTCTCGACGATGGTGACCAGCTTCACCGGGAGCACCGAGGTGCAGATCCCGATCAACTTCAGCTTCGACCTGGAGGTCGGCTACGGCCGCTACTTCGCCAGCCTGGAGTCCGGGGAGATCCCGCTGCTGCTGCTGTTCAGCGGCACGATCTTCTCGGTGGTGGACGGCCGGCTCCAGGTGCAGCAGGTGCCGTGGCACAAGGAAGCGGTGTACCGGCTCCCGGTGAGCGTCTGGCGGGAAGCGGTCGACGTGCACTTCCCGAACAGCGCCTGGATCACGATCAACCGGCAGACGTTCGACGACTTGCAGCGGTTCAAGACCCGGCGGGCGCTGCCGACCTGGGACTCGACGGTGACGGCGCTGCTGTCCGAGGCGGCGGACGCCCCGGACACGACGGACCGGACATCATGAGCACGCCATCGGACCACCTCGCGCACGTGCGGGCCGTCGCGGACGCGATCCTGTACGAGGGGTACCTGCTGTACCCGTACCGGCAATCGTCCCGGAAGAACCAGGCCCGGTTCCAGTTCGGCGTGCTGATGCCACCCGCGTACGCGGCCGTGGACGACAACGAGCCGTCCGCGTCGCAGACCGAGTGCCTAGCCGAATGCGCCGCGAGCGCGCGGGTCGAGATCCTGCTGCGCTTCCTGCACGTTCAGCAGCGCCTGGTCCAGGAAGCGGCCGGCCCGGCCCAGTCCGGAGGACCGGCCCAGTCCGAAGGACCGGCCCAGTCCGAAGGACCGGCCCAGTCCG